>Ga0068863_100001335_pt1 | contig 24566 bp, 18 predicted proteins | sample KBSSwiS62_FD_66596 | JGI IMG/M metagenome (GOLD analysis project Ga0068863, IMG submission 66596) | Switchgrass rhizosphere microbial communities from Kellogg Biological Station, Michigan, USA - KBS Switchgrass S6-2 | ecosystem: Host-associated > Plants > Roots > Rhizosphere > Soil ... | reverse complement strand
CCGGCCGCGACCAGCGCGTCCTGCCCCGCAGCGTGCTCTACGACCCGACGCTCACCGTGTCGCTGCCGACCATGCTCTCCGTGGTCAGCGGCGTCAACGCGCTCGCCCACGCCGTCGAGGGGCTGTACGCGCCGGACACGACACCGATCATCTGCCTGATGGCCGAGGAAGGCGCCCGGGCGCTGGCCGAGGCGCTGCCGAAGGTCGTCACGGACGGAGCGGACCTCGACGCCCGGGCCGGCGCCCAGTACGGCGCGTGGCTGTGCGGCGCGGTCCTCGGGGCCACCACGATGTCGCTGCACCACAAACTCTGCCACACCCTCGGCGGGATGCTGGACTTGCCGCACGCGCAGACCCACACCGTGCTGCTCCCGCACGTCCTCGCTTACAACCAGCCGGCGGCGCCGACGGCGGTCGCGGCGCTGAGGCGCGCGTTCGGCGCCGCCGACCCGGCCGGCGCGCTGTGGGACCTCACCGGCCGGCTCGGCGCGCCGCGATCGCTGCGCGAACTCGGCATGGCCGAGGCCGACCTCCCCCGAGTCGTGGAACAGGCGGTCCTCCGTCCCTACGCGAACCCGCGCGAGGTCACCGCGGACGGCCTCGCCCGGCTGCTGCGCCGGGCCTGGGCCGGCGAACCTCCACGGGACGCCTGACACCGGCGTCCGGAAAATCGTGCCGACGAATACCGAAGGAGAGTCCGGTGACCACGCAGGAGCCGCAGGACTACATCGACGAGATGGCCCGCCAGCGCGGGTACGTCCTGGAGTACCACAAGGTGATGGCCAAGCATGACTTCGACGTGCTGCGGGCGGCGAACGGTCTCGTCGACGCCGCCTACCTCGCGCAGCGGACGCTGGACCGTAGGACGAAGGAGCTCATCTTCATCGTCAGCCTGACGGTCATGCGCGCCTCGAAGGGCCACATCCAGAGCCACATCAAGGTCGCGCTGGAACTGGGGCTCTCCGCGCGGGAGATCCTGGAGGCGATCGAGATCAGCCTTCCCGAGGCCGGCGTCGTGGCATTCCAGACCGGTTTCGAGGCCTGGCGGGAGGTTGTCGGCGCGGACGGGCTGGAGCCCACCATCGAGGTCTTCGACGGCGGGGCCGGGGCGTGAACGATGAGAAGTACAACGATGAGATGTACGAGGTCGTGATCGTCCGATACGGCAGCCGCGACACCGCGCGCAGCGACGTCTTCCTGAACTACGCGTTCTACGGCACCGCCGACGGCCCGGTCACGGTGGACTACTTCTTCTGGCTGCTGCGCGGCCGTGAGCGGACGTTCATCGTGGACACCGGATTCAGCCCGGAAGCCGGCCGTAGGCGGAACCGGACGATGCTGGTCCACCCGGTCGAGGCGTTACGCCTGCTCGGCGTCGACCCCCTCGCACGGAACGACGTGATCGTCACTCACGCGCACTACGACCACATCGGCAACCTCGCCGCGCTGCCGAACAGCCAGGTGCTGATGTCCGAGCAGGAGTACGACTTCTGGACCTCGGGGCTGGCGGAGAAGAAACTGTTCCGGTATTTCTCGGAGCCGGACGAGATCGACCATCTGCGGGCGGCGCGGGGCGCGGGGCGGATCAGCTTCGTCGGGCACGGCGCCAGCCCGGCGCCGGGCGTCACGCTGCTGGAGCTCGGCGGGCACACGCCCGGGCAGCTCGCGGTCGCGGTCGAGACCCCCGACGGCCCGGTGCTCCTGACCTCCGACGCCGTTCATTTCTATGAGGAGCTGGAGCAGGACCTGCCGTTCATCGCGGTCAGCGATCTGCCCGGCATGTATGCCGCCTTCCAGACCGTGCGGGACCTGGTCGCCGCCCGGCCGCACCACGTGGTCACCGGACACGACTCCTCGACACTCCGGCGGTTTCCCACCCTGCCCGGACCACTGGCCGACCATGCCGCCGTGATCGGCCGGCTGACGGAACCCACCTCGGAAGGGCGTCCATGACGGACACGGTCACGTTCATCGGCCTGGGCACCATGGGGCAGCCGATGGTGCGCAACCTCGCCCGCACCGTCCCGGTCGCGGCCTACGACATCGCCCCCAAGGCCGTCGCGGCCGCCGCGCGGCACGAGGGCGTCTCCGCGCTGGCCGGGCCTCTCGACGGCGCGCGGGCGGACGTCGTGATCCTCATGCTGCCCAACAGCGCCGTCGTCGGCCAGGTCCTCGGTGACCCCGACGACCCCGAGAGCCTCGCCGCGCACCTGCGGCCCGGCACGCTGCTGGTCGACATGGGCTCGTCGGCTCCGTGGGCGACCCAGCAGCTCGCCGCCCGGCTGCGCGGGCGCCAGGTCGCCCTGGTCGACGCGCCGGTGTCCGGTGGGCCGCGCAAGGCCGCGACCGCCGAACTCACGATCATGGCAGGTGGCGCTGCGGAGGACGTCGAACGGGCCACCCCGCTGCTGCGGGCGATGGGCAGCTCCGTGACGCACACCGGGCCGGCGGGCTCGGCACACGCGCTCAAGGCGCTCAACAACCTGCTGTCCGCGATCGGCCTCGTGGGCGCGCTCGAGGTGCTCACGGTGGGCGCGAAGTTCGGCCTGGACCCGCGGGTGATGCTGGAGGTCGTCAACCGGTCCACCGGACGCAACCAGTCCACCGAGGTCAAGATCGGCCCGGAAGTCCTCGACGGCCGGTTCAACGTCGGATTCTCGCTTCCGCTGACCGTCAAGGACGTCACCACGGCGCTGGAGCTGTCCCGGTCGCTTGGGCTGGACTCGGAGGTCTCCGAGGCCTGCGTCCGGGTGTGCCGGGCAGCGCTCGACGGGCTCGGTGGGAACCCGGACCAGTCGGAGATCGCCCGCTACCTGGCGCGGGCCACCGGCGTGGATCTCACGGGCTGAGGCGACTGCCCCGACGCATCCGTTGTTCCGGAGAACACAGGCGCGCCGCGCCGGGACCGGTCCGCGAAGGACCGGTTCCGGCGCGCCGCGCTCTTCTCATGCCACGGGGCGAGCCGTGGGTCAGGTTGTTGCCGCCTGGGCGAGGTAGAGGTCCGTCACGCGGTCGGGGTGATCGCGCAGCCGCGCGGCGGGCGCGGCCAGCGCGACCCGGCCCCTGGCGAGGACGTAGGCGCGGTCGACGTGCTGGAGCGCCAGCCGCACGTGCTGCTCGACGAGCAGGACGGCGGCCCCCTGGTCCGCGGCGGCGCGCAGCGCCAGGAGCAGTCGTTCCACGACCATCGGCGCGAGGCCGAGGGACAGCTCGTCGGCCAGCACGATCCGCGGGCCGCCAGCCAGGATCCGGGCCAGTGCCAGCATCTGCTGCTGTCCGCCGGACAGCAGGCTGGTCCGCCGGTCCAGGTGCGCCTCGAGCTCGGGGAAGAACCCGAGGGCCGACTCGACGCTCCCGCGTCCCAGCCGCAGGTTGTCCCGCGCGGTGAGGGTCATGAACACCGCGCGGTCCTCAGTGAGCAGCCCGAGACCGTCCTGGGCCCGCTGGTGGAGCGGGCGACGTTCCGACGTCCCGAAGTACTCGACGACGCCGGACAGGGTGGCGACCTCGCCGGCGAGCGCGAGCAGCGTGGTGGTCTTCCCCGCGCCGTTCGGCCCGAACAGGGCGACCATCTCGCCCCGGCGCACCTCGAGGTCGAGATCGTGTACGACGGGGACCTGGTGGTAGCCCGCGCTCAGGCCGGCGGCCCGCAGCGCCGGAGCCCCGGTGGCCCCCGACGGGCCCTGCGCCGTCGGGGTCTCGATCGGACTGGTCATGTCGTCACCCGGCCGTCCCATGGTTGCTGGTGGTTCGCGCCGGCCTCGTGCGGGTCCGGCCGTCCGAGCGCGGGCTGTTCCTGCTGGGACAGTTCCTGCTGGGGCTGTTCGCGTGCGTCGTGCCGTTCCGGTCTGTCACTCGGGGCGTCGGTGCCCGCGTGGGCGGCACCGAGATACGCCTCGACGACCGCGGGGTGCCGGCGGATCGACTCCGGCGGGCCGGCGGCGATCGTCCGGCCGAAGTCGAGGGCGAGTACCCGGTCGGCGACGTCGAGAACGAGCTCGACATCGTGCTCGATGAGGAGCACCGCGACCCCCCACTGGTCGGCGATCGTGCGGATCAGCCGGCGCAGCTCCTGGCGCTCCTGTTCCCCCAGCCCCGCCGCCGGCTCGTCGAGCAGGAGCACCCGCGGCCGGGCGGCGAGCGCCCTGGCGATCGCGAGCAGCCGCCGGTCGCCGTAGGAGAGCGCCGCCGGCGACTCCTCCAGGCACCGGTCCAGCCCCAGCTCGGCTGCGGCGGTCATGGCGGCGGGGCTCAACCGCGGCCGTCCCGGAGCGACCATCGCCGCGCAGGCACGCGGCCATGAAGGGCGCTCCGCGGCGACCAGCAGGTTGTCCACCACGGAGAGATCCTCGAAGAGCTCGAGTGACTGGAACGATCGGGTGACGCCCAGGCGGCTGCGGGCCGCGGGAGTCAGGCCCACGAGCTCCCGCCCGTCCAGGCTGGCCGAGCCTGACCGGGGCCGGGTGTAGCCGGTGATCGCGTCGACGAGCGTCGACTTGCCCGCGCCGTTAGGCCCGAGGACGCCGAGCACGCTGCCGGCCGTCAGCTCCAGGCTCACCTTGTCGAGCACGTGGAACCCGCCGAACGCGACCGTCAGGTCCGTCACGACGAGCCGGGCGGGGGCCACCCGCTCGACCGCCGTCTCGGCGGGCCGCGGTGGCCGCACGCGATCTTGGCGCCGCGGCCGGAGCCGGGCCGACACCGGCGCGAACGCCCGCCGCGCCTGGGCGGCGACACCGTCCGGCGCGGTCACGACGGTCACGATGAGCAGCAGGCCACCGGCCACCGCGAGCCAGTCGCCGTGGCCGAACAGGTCGAGCACCTTGTCACCGAGCCCGCCGACCTGCGCCATGGTGCCGGCCACCGCGCCGCCGGCGAAGCCGACCCCTCCGATCGTCGCCTGGGCCGTGGCGTTGAGGGAGTTGAACGGGTTGTACGCGCTCCCGGGGTTGCTCACGACCACGATGGAGTTCGTGAACGCGAGCAGCACCCCGCCGACCGAAGCGATCATCCCGGACAGGACGAACGCGTACAGCTTCACGCCCGGGACACCGATCCCGAGCGACGCCGCGGCCCGTTCGTTCGCGCGGACGGCGACCATCCGCCGCCCCATCCCGGAACGCCGCAGGTTCAGCACGCCGATGCCGGTCAGCACGAGGACGGCCAGCGCGAGCAGCGCGTACCGCCTGGGCTGGAACAGGGCGTCGAAATGGATGCCGAGGATGGTCGGCGGGTCGACGGGAATCCCGTTGATGCCCTTGGAGAGGCGCGCGTTGTCGAGCACCATCGACTGGACCGCGACGGCGAGGCCCAGCGTCACGATGGCGAGGCTGGTGCCGCGGGTGCGCACGGCGGGCAGCCCGACCAGCAGGCCGACGAGGCCGGCCGCCACGCTGGCCACCGCCAGGGCGGCCAGGAAGGGCCACCCTAGGTCGGACACCAGGCGCGCCGCGACCAGCGCGCCGACGCCGGCCATCGCGAACGCGGCCAGGGAGAGCTGCCCCGTGTAGCCGGTCACCACCACGACCGACAGCAGCACGATCGCCACTATCAGCGTGGTGGTCAGCGCGGCCACCCACGCCTCGTCAAGCCCCCACTGCGCCAGGTACACCCCTGCCCCGGTCGCGACAGCGAGCAGCGGCCACGGGACGCGGCCCGAGCCGACGACCGGGAGCTTCTCGGCCAGGTGGCCGCGGGTCGGCAGGGACGCTCCCTGGAACGCGAGCACGATCATGATCCCGATGAACGGGACCGCGTCCTGCAGCCCCTGGACGTGCGCGAACCTGCTCACCTCCGCCTGCGCGACGCCGACCGCCAGGCCGCCGAGCAGCGTCAGCGGGAACGAGGCGAGGCCCCCGAGGAGGGCGGCCGCCAGGGCCGGCATGAGCAGGGTCAGGGCCACCGTCGGCGTGAGCCCCGTGATGGGGGCGATGAGGATGCCGGCGACCGCGGCGAGGCCACCCGAGATGGCCCAGTTGATCATTCCGATCCGCGCGGGCGACCAGCCCAGCGCGGCCAGCGACCGCTGGTTCTCGGACAGCGCGGACGTCGCGAGCCCGAACCGGGCCCGCCGGTACACCGCGTACAGCACCGCGGCGAGGACCGCCGAGATACCCAGCACGATGAGCCGGTCGGCGCCGACGGACAGCCCGCCGAGGTCGACGGGGCGGGTGGGCAGCAGCGGCTGGACGATCCGCGGGTCGTCCCCGTACCGCAGGTTCAGCACGGCCTGGAGGGTGACCAGGACACCGATCGCGCCGATCGCCCGGGTCAGGGGGCTGGCCGCCCGCAGCGGGCGAATCAACGCGACGTCGATCAGCAGACCCAGCGCGACGCCGAAGGCGACAGCGACGGCCACGGCGGCCGGAGTCGGCAGATCGCCGCGCAGGTCGTCGAACACGTAGGCCGAGCTCACGCCGATCGCGGCATGGCCGAAGTTCACCACCCGGGAGGACCGGAAGACGACGACGAGCCCCAGTGCCAGGACCGCGTACAGTCCGCCGGCGGCCCCGCCGATGACCGCGAAACGCAGGAGGTCAGTGATCACGTCGGTTGACCCGCCCGTCAGAGCCCGGCGAGGAGCTTGGACAGGTCCACGTTCGGCTTGCCGGACGGCACGTACTTGCCGTCATGGGCCACATAGACGACGAGGTCACTGTTCGGCACCCGAGGAAGGGTCTTCATGTACCCGACCGTGGTCATGTCGACCGGCGGGAACAGCCCGACGTCGAGCGTCTTCATACCCTTCAGCGCGTCCAGCACGGAGGCGCCCGTCACCTCGTCGAGGCCCTTGGCGGCCTGCTGGAACACCATCACCCCGGCGTAGGCGTTGATCGACGCGTCGTCGACCGGGGCGGACTTGTTGACCGCCGCCATGTCCGTCGCGAGCTGGACCGCGTCCGCCTTGCCGCTCGACGGGTAGTAGAAGTTGCTCACCGCGAGAAATCCCTCGGCCTGGGCGGAGATCTGCCCCAGCACCACCTCGGGTAGCGCGAGCGCGTTGCTCGCGCTCCGCGCGTGGGAGCCCGCCTGGGCCAGTGACCGCAGCGCCGCGCTGGTCAGCTGCCCGCTCACCCCGAAGGAGAAGCAGTCGGCGCCGGCGGCGCGGGCCTGGGCGATGTACGGCGCGATATCGGTAGCCGTCGCCGGAATGTAGATCGGGATCGCGGTGACGCCGACCTTCTTCGCGACCGGAACCTGGTAGCCGTCATACAGCGCGTGCCCCGTGGCCACGTCGCTCGTCATGACCGCGACCTTCGCGCACCCGTCGTGGGTCACCGCCGCATAGGCGCCGACCTCGGCGGTCGCGCCGGTGAACAAGGGGAACGAGACCCGGTCCGAGGTCTCCGCCGGGCTGTTCGCGACGGGCAGGATGTACGGGATGTTGGCCTTGTCGAGCAGCGGGACGATCGAGTCCCCGAAGAAGGTGAACGCACCGACGACCGCCGAGACGTGATCGGTGACGGCCTCACGGCCGCAGGCGGCCGCGCCGTTCGGATTGCCCTTGTCGTCACACGTGACCAGGGCGACCTGGCGGCCGGCGACACCGCCCTCACGGTTGACCCGGGCGACCGCGGCCTGGGCCCCGGTCACGATCTCCGGAACCGCGAACGGTGGCTGGGAGAAGCTGCCGAAGGCCATGATCTTGATCGGGTCGCTGCTGCTGCCGGCCTTCGACCCGCCGCTTCCGCCACTGGAACAGGCGGTGAGGGACAGAGTTCCCGCCGCGACAATCGCCGCGGCGGTGCCGAATAAGTTCTTCATGCTGTATCAGTCCTTAGCCTGGTTCTTCGAGAGCCGGGTTCTTCGAGCTGGGCGGGTGCGGGCGGCCCCGGCCGGGACGTTCCCGGATTTCCCGGCAGCCGGCTCGCCGGTGCCTGTCGTCGTGGCCGCAGGGGACGCCCGGTGCGGACGTCCCCGGTGCGCGCGGGAGACGCGACGTCGGGTGGGGACGTCCTCGGGGCGCGCGGAAAGGACGCCAGGGGCCCGGCGGTGGTGCGACTCCACCGGCATGGCCTGTTCGGGCGGGCGTCCCCGCCTGGCGTTTCCGCCCGCTCCGGGAAAGGAGATCTCCGACGCGCTCCCGGTATCCGGAGGCGTCCGTTTCAGGGACAGATCGTGGACCGCGGTCCCGAGGCCTCGCTCGCTGCCGCCGACGACAGGACGAGCTGACGGCCGCCACCGGCGAGCCGGCGGCCCGGGACACTAGAACAGGTCGTCGACCCGGGTCGCGGTCCCACCGATGACCACGCCGCCGTCCACCGCCAGCGGATGGCCCACGACGTAGGACGCGGCGTCCGAGGCCAGCCACAGCACGGCCTGGGCCACCTCCTCAGGGGAGGCGAACCGGCCGATGGGCGTGCCGGACATCATCCGCTGCCTGACGTTGTCGGGCAGGCCGGCGATGAACGGCGTGTCCACGGGACCCGGGCACAACGCGTTGATCCGGATGTTGCGCGCGCTGAACTCGGTCGCCGCCGCCCGGGTCAGCCCGATGACGCCGTGCTTGGCGGCCGTGTAGGCGCTCAGCCAGTAGCCGCCGATGAGCCCCGAGGCCGACGCGGTGTTGATGATCGCCCCGCCGCCGCGGGCGAGCAGGTGCGGGATCTCGGCACGCAGGCAGTAGAAGACCGAGGACAGGTCCACGTCGAGGACCCGCCGCCAGTTCTCGACCGAGGACTCCAGCAGCGGCAGGTGCTCGCCCTCGATGCCGGCGTTGTTGTGCGCGATGTCCAGTCCGCCGTACGTGTCCGCGACGGCCGCGACGGCCGCGTGCACGCTGTCAGGGTCGGCGACGTCCACGTGGACGAAGCTCGCGGTGCCGCCGTTGGCCACGATCTCCTCGACAGTGGCCTTCCCGGCGCCGTCCGCGATGTCCAGCACGGCCACCTGGGCGCCGGCCGCGGCGAACGCCAGTGCGCTCGTCCGCCCCATGCCGGAACCCGCGCCGGTGACGAGTGCGATCTTCCCGGAGAAGTCGAATGTCACGGTCATAACTGGGCTCCTATGCCAGGCTCATGGTGCCGTTGGCGCTCGCCAGGGCGCGGACGTCGATGTCGGCGTTGCGGTTCTCGTTCAGGTACGGGAAGCGCGACACCGTCGCGCGGATTTCCTTCTGACGCGTTCCGGGGTCGCCCCAGAGAACCACGACCTCCGTTCCCGGTACGGCATGCTCGGTTTCCAGTGAGCACAGCGAGAGCATCGCCCGGTAGTGGAAGCTGTAACAGCGCCCCGAGCTGATGCCGACGACCCTGCCGTCCTTGCGGACCTGGTCGGCCCAGAGGGTGTTGGTACCGTCGGTGAAGGTGAAACGGTTCGGCTCGTCGATGGGGGCGTAGGGCTCGCCCGGCTCGTACTGGGAACGGTGGATGTCGAGGATGTCATCCGGGTTCCACACCAGAGTGACCATCTGGCGGCGGGGCGCGGCCTTCTCCCGCTCGAGCGCGGCGCGGCCCACGAAGTCGTGGTCGAACCTGATCATCCTTGCCCAGCCGAGCTCGACGGGATTGCGGTAGTGCCCCCGCGGGTCCGGGTCGTAGCTGCCCCGGAACCGCTGCTGGCTCCCGGTGGCGAACGGCAGGGCCGCCAGGAAGTCGCGGAACCCGGCGTCCTCCTGCCACGGGTACGCGAAGTGGTAGAAAGCCTGCGGGAATCCGTTCTCGGTGTGGTTCATCATGTAGGTGCGGATTCCGAGCCTGCGCATCCCCAGCGGCTGGCCGGCGGCGAAGATGGCAGCGTAGATCTCGCGTGACACGGGCAGCTCGCCGTGGATCTCGTAGGCGAGGGTCCCGCCCATACCCATGCGCAGCACCCGCACCGGGTGCCCGGCGATGTGGGCCTGCCGGAAGTGCATGAACTCGATATCGCGGAGGTCCTCGCCGGTCGCCCGCTCGAGCGCGTCGAGGGAGCGGGGCCCGGCGATCTGGAAGAGGCAGCTCTGCGCGGTGATGTCCTCACCGACGGCGTCATAGCCGCCCTTCGACAGCAGGTACGCGATGTAGGGCGCCATCCAGTAGGTGATGAACTCCTCGTCCCCGGTGCGGATGAGGACGCCGTCGGAAGTCACTAATCCGTCCTCGTTGCACATGATGGCGTGCTTCCCGGTGCCCACCGGGAACTTCGAGAACGTGTTCACGCAGTGGTCGCTCAGGAACTGCAGCGCGCCCGGGCCGGAGATCTTGAAGGTCGGGCTCGGGTTGAGACCGCCGTGCAGGTAGGCGGTCTCCTTCCACGACATCTGCTCACTGCGCCAGCCGGTGTGCTCCCAGGGCACCAGGAACGGGTACCCCCCGGCGGCCCATTCGTAGAGGTCCACGGTGGGGTCATAGGGAACGAACGGCGAGTGGGCGAAAGTCTCCTTGCCCTCGGCACCCAGGAACTGGGCCTGGACCAGCGACGCCGCGACGGCGGGATCTGTCATAGGCGCAGCCTGGCGGCCGTGTCCCGGGCTCGCATCCATGAGTCCACCTGTCACTATGGCGTGCATCACGTAGGCTGACGTCCGCGATGGACGCTGCGATGGGCGACGGTGCCGCTGACCTGGCGCTGCCGCTGGTCGGGCGCGGTGCGGAACTCGCCGCGCTGACCCGGTTGCGCGACCGCCTCCTGCACGGACGCGGTGGCGCGCTCACCCTGCTGGGCGAACCGGGCGTCGGCAAGAGCGTGCTGCTCGACGACTTCGTCCGCGCGGCCAGCGGGCTGACCGTCGTCCAGGCACGCGGGCGGACCGGGGCCGCGGCCGGCGAAGGACTGCGCGAGCTGCTCGGTCCCGCGGCGCCCGGCCTCCGCGAGGCGTCGGGCTCCGACGCTCGGGCCATGTTCGCGGCCTCGCTCGCCGCACTCGACGCCATGCTGGATTGCGCGGCGGCGAGGCCGCTGGCGTGCCTCGTGGACGACGCCCACCTCCTCGACGCCGCGTCGCGGCGGGTGCTGCACCTCCTCGCCCGCAGGTTGGAGGGCCTGCCTGTGGCGCTCGTCCTCGCCGCCCGTGACACCGGGGGGTATAAGGCCCCGGACGGGACCGCGGTCCTGCCGGTGCGACCGTTACGGCCCGCCGCGGCCGCGGCACTGCTGACCCGCCAGGCCCCCGTCCAGGCCGGCTGGGTCACCGAGGACCTGCTGGCGGCGGCCGGCGGCAACCCGCAGGCGCTCCTCGAGGCTCCGCGTCTGCTCACCCCCGCCCAGCTGTCCGGACGGCAGCCGATCGCGGACCCTGTGCCGTTCGGTCCCCAACTCACCCAGGCGTGGGCCGATGTCCTGTCCGCCGTCGCCCCGGGCGCCCAGACCCTGCTGCTGGTCGCGGCCGCGGCCGGCGGCGGCAGGGCCGGGGCCGTGGCCAGGGCCGCGGCGCTCCTCGGCCTCCCCGACGACGCCCTCGCGGCCGCGGAGGCGACCGGCCTGGTCACGGTCACGGGCGACCTGCTCGACTTCCCACGCCCGCTGGTCAGGTCCGTCGCCTACCACCGCGCGACGCCCCTCGAGCGGCGCCGGGCCCATCAGGTCCTCGCCGAGGTACTGACCGCCGACCGGGACGCCGACCTGCGGGCCCGGCACCTGGCGGCGGCGGCGGCCGGCCCGGACGAGGCGACGGCGGTGCTGCTCGAGACGACGGCGAGGCGGACGTCGGCCGGCCAGGCCGCCGCCGACGCCTTCGAACGAGCGGCCGAGCTCACCGCTGACGACGGCCTGCGTGGCCGTCGGCTGGTGACGGCCGCGATGGCGAACTGGGAGGCAGGCCGCCCCGCTCGGGCGTCGGAGCTGGTCCGGCGGGCCCACCCACTACCCGATGACCCGTCGGTCCGGGCAACGGCACTGCTGGTCGAGGGGGCCGTGACGCTGAGCGAAGGGGCGGCGGGCCGGGCGTTCGGGGTGCTGGCCGCGGGCGCCGAGGTGGCGCTCGGACGGGACCGGGGCCTTGCCGTCGACCTCTCGGCCCGGATCGGCGGCATGGCGTGGTGGGCCGGCAGCCTGGACTGGGCCGAGCGCGCCGCCGAGCTCGCGGCCGCCGCCGCGGCGGAGGGCGGCGCCTACGCCGGTTTCGTCGCGCGGACCGCGGCCGCCGGCCGCGATCTGGTCGCCGGCCGGCTGGCCGACGCCGGTGCCGCGCTCGGCCCTCTCCTGCCGGCCGGCGACACGTTCGGGGAGCCCCGGCAGCTGCTCTACGCCGCCGAGGTGGCGGGCCTGCTCGGCGATGACGGCCCGGCGCTGCGGCTGCAGGCCCGGGCACTGCGGACCCTGCGCGGCCGGGGCACGGTGTCCGAGCTGCCGTTCGCTCTGGAGCTGCACGCGCTGGGCCTCGCCTGGCAGGGGAAGCTGGAGGCGGCCGCCGGCTGTGCCGAGGAGGCGCTGCGCCGGACGGCCGGAGACGAGCGGGACGGCGAGTTCCAGCGGACGGTACTCGCCCACCTCGCCGCGCTGAGCGGCGACGAGGACGGCTGCCGTACCCACGCCGCCGCCGCGCGGGACCACCGGGACCCGGCGAACTCCGCCGGCAGCGTGTACTGGGCGCTCGGGCGGATGGCCCTCGGGCTCGGGCGCCCGGACGAGGCTCTCGGGCACCTTGCCCCGCTGATGACGGACGAGGCTGACCATCCCCTGGTGAGCCTCTACGCCGCGCCGGACATCGTGGAGGCGGCAGTCCTCGGGCGGCGCGCGGAGCTCGCCGGGCCCGCCCTGGAGCGTTTCGGCCAGTGGAGCGCCGCCGGTTCTCCGTGGGCGAGCGTCGTCCTGCCACGGCTGCGGGCCCTGACCGCCAGCCCGGCGGACGCCGACGACCTGTTCGCCGCCGCGACAGCCGAGCCGGGCCTGGCGTCGCGCCCGTTCGACCAGGCGCGCACACACCTGCTCCACGGCCTGCACCTGCAGCACCGCCGGCGCCGTCTGGACGCCCGCGAACACCTGCGGACCGCCCTGGCGACCTTCGAGACGCTGGGCCTGGCCCCCTGGGCGGAACGCGCCCGCGCGGGGCTGCGGGCCACCGGGGCGACCGTCCAACCGCGGGCGGGCGAGCCGGTGGACACGCTGACCCCGCGCGAGCTGCGGGTCGCGTGGCTGGTCCTGCGGGGCAGCTCCAACCGGGACGTGGCGGACGCGTTGCACCTGAGCCCTCGAACGATCGAGTACCACCTGTCCAAGGTGTACACGAAGCTCGGGATCAGCTCCCGTGAGCAGCTCGGCGCGGCCCTCCGCGCCGGGTGAGGCCGCCGGTCAGACAGCCGCGGCGAGTGCCAGATCGGCGAGCCGCTGGAAGCGCCGCACGTTGTCGGCCTCACCGAGGACGCCGGCGGTGAGGCACACGAAGGTCAGGTCTCGTTCCGGGTCGACGAAGAACAGCGACGAGCCGGCGCCGTAGTTTCCGTAGGTGCGCGGCGAGGCGGTGGCGCCGAAGAAGGTCGGCCGCACGCCCGGTCCCCGCAGCATGAACCCGAGCCCGATGTTGGCCACCCAGGGCTGCCAGTTCATCGCCGCCACCAGCCTGGCGTACCGCTCGTTGACCAGGCCACCCGTCTGGTTGGTGGTCGCCATCTCGATCACGGCGGGCGAGAGCAGGCGAACACCGTCCAGCTCGCCACCCCGGCGCAGCATCTCGGCGAAGCGGTAGACGTCCGCGACGGTCGACACGCACCCGACCCAGGGCAGCTCCGCGCCTTCATGGGCGGCGCGGGCGGTGTCGACGATGTCCTGGGGGTAGAAGAACTCCCCCGCCGGGAACCGGGGCACGACGGGCACCAGGCGGTCCGCCCAGTCCGCGGGGGCTCCCATTCGGGTGTCGCGCATGCCGAGCGGCCGCAGCAGCTCCTCCTCGAGGGTGGCCGTGTAGCTCCGCCCGGCCCCCAGGGTACGGACCGCGAGCTCGCCGAGCAGCGCGTGGCACAGGCACGGGGAGTAGTTGACCTGCTCGCCCGGTGTTCCGACGAGGTCCATCTCGCAGATCGCCGCCACGGTCTGGGCGAGGTCGGCGCACTCCATCGGCGGCAGCGGCCAGGGCGTCGGGGAGGTGCCGGCCCGGTGGGTCATCAGGTGTGCCACGTCGACCCGGTCCTTCATGCCGGCGCGGAACCGGTCCCGGCCCCGGAACTCCGGAATGATGTCGACGACCTTGGTGGTCGGTGCGAGCAGCCCGCGGTCGAAGGCCATCAGGACGAGAACGTTGGTGAAGGCCTTGGTCGTCGAGAAGATCCAGAAGACGTCGTCGACCCCGGCGGGACGGGCCGCCGCACGGTCGGCGAACCCGACCGCCTCGTGGAGGCCGACCTCGCCATCGCGGGCGACGAGGACGACACCGCCGTCGTAGAGGCCGGACCTGACGTCGGCCTCGATCGCGGCGGGAATTCGCTGCAGTGCGTTCTTGTCCAGGCGAGCCATGGCCCCGACTGTGGCGCCGCGCGCGCGGCCGTCGCATCAGTGCGGCCACCAGTCGTCCCGGCCGCCGCCTGGCGTGGCCGTCACCCGTCGTAGTCGGGGCCCAGGTGACGGTCGAGCGCGTCCGCGAGCTGGGAGCGTGCGCTGATCCGCAGCTTGGCGTAGGTCTTGTGCAGGTGTGACTCGACTGTCTTGCGGCTGATGAACAACTGGGCGGCGACCTCCTGGTTGGTCGCACCGGCGGCGACGATGCGCGCGACCGCCACCTCCTGCGGCGTCAGCCGGTCGGCCAGGTGATCCACCCGGCGGCGGGCGTGCTCACTGGTGGCCAGCAGCTCCGCCTGCGCCCGTTCCACCCACGGCCGCAGCCCGAGCGCGTCGAACTGCTCCAACGCGGCCCGCAGCTCGGTGCGGGCACGCACCCGCTGGCGGGTCCGGCGCAGATGCTCGCCGTAGAGGAGCTGGTGGCGGCCCTCGTCGAACGGACGCTGTCCGCCGCCGGGCGAGCCCGCGAAACAGGCCTCGGCGTCCGCCGCGGACGCCAGCAGGCCGCGCAGCCGCGGGAGGACTGCCGTCGCCCAGGTGGAACCGGCGGCGGCCCACCGTTCAAACGGCCGCAGCGCGGGTTCGGCGAGATCGCGCCGGCCCGCCCGGCAGGCCGCCTCCACGAGATCCGGTGCCGCGAAGAGCGCGACCATCGGGTGCGCCCGGCCCGACGACGGGTCGACGATGGCGGTCAGGTGCTCGAGCGCCGGGACCGGGCGCCCGCGTCCGAGATCGAGACGGCCGAGCGCCCACAGCGCCGAGGCGGGCAGGAACGCGACATCCTGTCCGGTGACGAGCCGCAGCGCCTCGGCCGCGGCCGCGCGGGACAGCTCCTCGTCGCCCTGGAGACCGCAGATGTGCGCGCGCAGAGAAAGGTGGAAGGCCGTGCTGCGCGTGTCGCCGATCCGGTCGGCGAGGTCCGCTCCCTCCTGCGCGTGCCGCTGGGCGGCCGACAGGTGACCACGCCAGGCCTCGGTCGACGCGAGCAACGCCAGCGTGAACGGCAGCTCGGACACCGCCCCGAGGCCGCGCCACCCGGCCAGCGCCGCCTCGAGATGCCGCTGCGCGGTGAGATCGTCGCCCAGTAACAGCGCGGCCTGGCCGGCGAAGATGAGCAGGCGGGGATGCGTCACCGCGCCGACCTGCTCCAGCGCGCGCGTGAGGTGCTCGCCCGCGGGGCCGGGCTCGCCAGCGAAGGCGTGGCCACTGCCGATCAACGCCTCGCGCAGGAGCACGTCGGCGTGATCGACGGGACCGACCGACCGGACGCGGACGGCGACCTCCTCCACCCACCTCGACTGCCCTGTCCACCACGCCACCTGGGCCGCGGCGGCCAGGGACTCCAGGCTGAGGCCCGGTTCGCGGTCCCGGGCGAGCTCGGCGGTGGTCACCAGAGCACGGAAGGCGTCGGCGGGAGCCTGCCCGGCCGCCGCGATGCTGCCCTCGATGAACGGGGCACGTGCCTCGACCGCCACCGGCCCGGGCGCCCGCCGGGCACGCGCGAGAAGGTCCCCCGCCTGCTCGGTCAGCCCGGCACGCCAGCTCGCCTCGGCCGCGCGCACCAGCCGGCGTCCGTGGGCCGCCTCGTCGACGGTCAGCACGGCGGCACGCTCGAGAGCGGCCGCCGCCGCCGCGTAGCCGCCCCGCTCCAGCGCCAGGCCGGCGCTGCCCTCCAGCAGCCGCGCCACCTCCTCGTCCCGGCCGTCGGATGCCTCGGCCAGGTGCCATGCCCGCCGGTCACGCCAGCCGTCGCCCGTGAGGCGTTCGGCCAGGCGCCGGTGCGCCCGGCGACGGTCCGCTGAGACGGCGGCTCGCAGCACCGCGGCGGCCGCGAGCGGATGGCAGAACGCTGGCCGGCCGTCCCGCGTCCCGACCAGCCCAGTGGCCTTCACCTCATCCGCTGCGGGCGTCGTCGCGAGGGCCGACCAACCGCCGGGGCCGGTGGGGTCCAGGTCGCCTTCGGTCTCGACCGCCGCGAGGAGCAGCAGGTCGCGCGCACCGCCCGACAACCCAGCGGCGCGGTGGACGAACTCCCGCTCGGTATCGCCCGCCCGCCCGCCCGGGTCGGTCACGGGCCGGCGCCCCGCGCGTTCGTCGCCGGACAGGGACGCGGCCAGCTCGGTCAGCGCACGTGGATTGCCGGCGCCCCAGGCGAGAATCTGGTCGTTCACACTCGCCGGCAGCGCGCCTCCGGCGACAGCCGACAGCAGAGCGGTCGAGGCCGCCGCGTCCAACGGGGCGAGGTCGAGCCGGGGAATCGCCCGCGCGGCGGACGGGACTCCCGACGTGTCCTGGGCCGCCAGCAGGACACCGACGGGTGGTCCACCTGGACGGGACGAGAGGCGCAGGAGCACGTCGAGCGATACCTCGTCGGACCAGTGTGCATCGTCGACGACGAAAACCATGCCGTTTCGGGCGACGGCCGTGAGCAGGTCAACCACCGGTCCGACGACCAGTTCCGGGCCGGATCCCTCCCGCACCAGCGCGTTCCGCACGGCTCGGGCGGGTGCGGCATAGTGGGCCGACGGCCGGTGCAGCAGCGGGACCAGCAGTTGATGGAGCACGGCGAAGGGCAGCCCCAACTCGGGCTCGGCACCGCTTCCGTGCAGCACCGGCAACCTGGCCGCCCGCGCCGTGGCCCGCAGCAGGCTGGACTTGCCGATTCCGGCTGGGCCGGCCAGTACGAGGGCAGCGCCCTCGCCCGACGCCACGGCGTCGACGATGCCGCGCAGCCGGCGCAGCTCCCGGTCACGCCCGAACAGCGCCTCACCTCGAGTCGTCCCGGTAACGACCGCTCCCTCTTCACTGGTGGGCACACCGATGCGAGGGGTCACGCTCGCCAAGACCATAGTCCTTCATGGATACCAGAGAAGTGGTCGTCGTCGGGGCTGGGCCGGTCGGCGCACTCACCGCCCTCGGCCTCGCGCAGAGGGGGCACGAGGTTCTGCTCCTCGAGGCGAATCCAGACGTCGTGGCCGCGCCGCGGGCGATCGTCTACTACTGGCACGTCCTGGACGGTCTGGACCGGCTCGGGCTCCTGGACGACATCGACGCGTCCGGGTTCCGCAACACCGCCTTCCGGCAGCGGGTGCTGCGGACCGGTCTCGAAGCCGTCATTCCGCTCGAGCCGATCCGAGCCGTGACCTCACGGCCGTGGAACGTGCATCTGGGCCAGGACGAGGTGGTACGGATCGCGCTGGCACACCTGGCCCGCAATCCCGGGGTTCAGGTGGAGTTCGGCGCGCGGGTCACGGCGGCGCGGACGGACGAGACGGGCGCTGTCCTCACCGTCGACAGCGACGGTGGCGAGCGGCTGGTCCGGGGGCAGTGGGTGGTCGCGGCCGACGGTGCGCGCAGCACGGTCCGCGGGGCGCTCGGGATCGGGTTCGAAGGCGTGACCTGGCCGGACCGCTTTGTCGCGACCGACATCCGCTTCCCGTTCGCGGAGCTCGGAGGACTCGGCAACGCCAACATGCTGCTCGACCCGACCGACGGGTGTGTAATCGCCCGGATCGACCAGTCCGGTCGCTGGCGGTGGACCTGGGGCGAGCCGGCGGACCTGCCCGAGAGCACCGTCGCCGAACGGCTTCCCGGCCGGCTCGCCGCGCTCGGGTTCGGTGCCGCGCCCTATGAGCTGCTCGCGGTGACCCCGTACCGCATGCACCAGCGCATGGCCGACCGCATGCGCCAGGACAGGGTGCTGCTCATCGGGGACGCCGCGCACGCGACCAACCCGACCGGTGGCCTTGGGCTCACGAGCGGCCTGTACGACCTGTTCGCCCTCGTGGATCCACTGAGCGCCGTGCTGAAGGGCGAGGACACGCGCGTGCTGGACCGCTGGGCCGAGGAACGGGCGACGATCTTCCGCGTCCACGCCTCGCCGATGGCGTCGCGGTCGAAGCACCTGGTCTACGACGAGAAGGACTTCTCGACGCTGGAGTCGGCCGTGCGGACGGCCGCGGACCAGTCCGATCCGACGGCCGTGCTCAACCGTCTCACCGGGATGACCGTCCTGCGCACGAGCCTGCCCCGGCACCACGCCGAACTGCTCTGAACATCCGGAAAGCACAGCGGTCCGGACCGCACCGCAACAGGAAGGAACGCCGCGGATGGTCACGTTCTCGTGGATCAGCGACAGCCAGGAGGGTCAGCCGTCCGGCTCTATGTACGTCGAGCGGCATACACCCTGCGCCGGCCGAGTCCGCCCGTACCCGATGGTGCTGGTGCACGGAGGGGGCGGACAGGGCACCGACTGGCTGGCGACGCCGGACGGCAGACCGGGCTGGGTCCCCTATCTCGTCAGGGAAGGCTGGACGGTCTTCGTCGTGGACCGGCCCGGCCACGGGCGCTCGCCCCGCCGGACGGCGGCCGGCGGTGGCCCGGCTGGACCGATCCCACCCGAGGCCGCCGCTCGGCTGTTCGCCAGTGGAACCGAGCCACGTCACACTCAGTGGCCGGGGCCCGGCGGTCCGGACGATCCGGCCGTGCGCCAGCTGGCCGCCGCGTCCACGGATCTCCCCGCCGACCTGCCCGCGGCCCAGGCCCTCGAGGGCGCGTTGCTGGCCAGGCTGCTCGACCGGATCGGCACCGCGGTGGTCATGACGCACTCGCTCGGATCCGGGGCGGGCTGGCTGGCCGCCGACGCCCGGCCCGGGATGGTCGCCGCCCTGGTCGCGATCGAGCCCGCCGGGCCGCCATTCCTCCACCTGCCCGGGACACCGCTGCGCCTCGACTGGGGCCTGACGGCCGCTCGCCTCACCTATGACCCACCGGTGGCCACCGCGGCTGACCTTGACCGGGACCGGCCTGGCCGCCTGCCGGGGCTCGCGGGCTTCCCGATCGCGGTCGTCGAGGCCGAGGCGTCGGCGATGGGCGGCGGCTGCCACGAGGTGACGGCGTTCCTGCAGGCGGCCGGAGCCGACGCGCAGCACGTGCGGCTGGCCGATCGCGGGCTCCACGGCAACGGGCACGCGGTGATGCTCGAGCGCAACAACCGCGCGGTGCTCGACGCCCTGCTCACCTGGCTCGAAGCTGTCCTGCCCACCCGCGGTCCGGCCGGAGACGGGCAGGCGGGCTCCGACTGCCCAGCGGAAGCCGACCGCCCAGCACCACCCGCCAGCGGCATTCCCGCCATGGCGTTCCGCCACGTCACCCGCCCAGGAGACCCCGCATGACCACGGCCATGCCGTCCGTAGCCCCAGCGCGCCTCGCCGCCGGCGAGGCGGCGCGGTCCACCGATCTCGGCCGGTTACTGATCCGCTGCCCGGACCGGCCGGGCATCGTCTCCGCGGTCAGCAGCTTCCTTACCGCGGCCGACGCCAACATCGTCTCGCTGGAACAGCACACGACGCACCACCAGAACGGGACGTTCTTCCAGCGCACCGAGTTCCACCTGCCCGGTCTGGCCGCTGCCCGCGACAGCCTCCGGCAGTCGTTCGCTGACGAGATCGCCAGCCGGTTCGACATGGAGTACCGGTTCACCGAGGCGGCCCGACCGAAGCGGGTGGCGATCTTGGTGTCCAAGGCCGACCACTGCGTGCTCGACCTGCTCTGGCGCAACCGCCACGGCGAACTGGACATGTCGGTGGCGATGGTGATCTCCAACCACCCGGACCTCGCGGACCAGATCCGCCCGTTCGACGTGCCGTTCTTCTGCATCCCCGCGACCCGGGAGAACCGGGCCGAAGCCGAGCGGCAGCAGCTCGACCTCCTGCGCGGCAACGTCGACCTGGTCATCCTGGCCCGTTACATGCAGATCGTCACGCCCGATTTCCTCTCGGCGGTCGGCTGCCCGCTCATCAACATCCACCACTCGTTCCTGCCCGCGTTCATCGGCGCGGCGCCGTATCAGAAGGCCAAGGACCGCGGGGTGAAACTGGTCGGCGCGACCGCGCACTACGTGACCGCGGACCTCGACGAGGGACCGATCATCGAGCAGGACGTCGTCCGGGTCGACCATCGCCACAGCACGGCCGATCTGATGCGGCTGGGAGCGGACGTGGAACGCCTGGTGCTGGCCCGCGCGGTGCGCTGGCACTGCGAGGACCGGATCGCCCGGCACGGCAACACGACCATCGTCTTCTGAGGAGCCGGCATGATGGCAGGACTGATGGACGGCGCGGCTGTCGCCCGCCGGGTACGCCAGGAGGTCGCGGACGGGGTGGCCGAGCTCGTCGCCGCAGGCGGCATCGTCCCTGGCCTGGCCACGGTCCTGGTCGGCACGGACCCGGCGTCCGAGATCTATGTGCGCAACAAGCGGCGCGCCTGCGCCGCCGCCGGCATGCGGGACCTGCACCGGCACCTGCCCGCGGACGTGTCCCAGCGGGAGGTCGAGGGCCTGGTCGCCGAGCTCGCGGTGGATCCGGCGGTGTCCGGCATCCTCGTGCAGCTTCCGCTGCCCGCGCACCTCGACGCCGACGCGGTGCTGGCCCGGATCCCGGCCGCGAAGGACGTCGACGGCCTGTCGACCCTCAACGCCGGGCTGCTGGCGCAGGGCCGACCGGGCCTGCGCCCGTGCACCCCGTCCGGCGTGCTGCGTCTGCTCGACGAGTACGACGTCCCGCTCGCCGGCGCCGAAGCGGTGGTTGTCGGCCGCTCGGTCCTGGTCGGCAGGCCGATGGCCCAGCTGCTGCTCGGCAGGCACGCCACGGTCACCACCTGCCACTCCCGCACGAGGAACCTCGCCGACGTCTGCCGGCGGGCCGACGTCCTCGTCGTCGCGGCCGGAGTACCGGCGATCATCCGGGGCGACGCGGTCCGGCCGGGCGCGGTGGTGGTGGACGTCGGTATCCACCGCGGCGAGAACGGCCTATGCGGGGATGTCACGTTCGCCGAGGTCGCCGACGTCGCCGGGCTCCTCACGCCGGTGCCGGGCGGAGTCGGGCCGATGACCATCGCGATGCTGCTGGCCAACACCCTGCAGGCCGCCCGGGGCCTCGCGGCCGTCGGTGCCGGGCAGGCCGGCGCGGGTGTCCTGGAGAGCCTGGAGGCCGGATGAGCCGCACGCGAATCTGTGAGGCCGCCGACGAGGCGGTCGTCGGGATCGCCGACGGATCCACCGTACTGGTTAGCGGCTTCGGCCTGGCCGGGATGCCGTTTGACCTCATCGAGGCGCTCATCCGCCAGGGCGCGACCGATCTCACGATTGTGTCCAATAACGCTGGCAACGGCGAGGTAGGCCTCGCAGCCCTGCTTCAGGCCGGTCGCGTCCGCAGGGTGATCTGTTCCTTCCCCCGGCAGAGCGACTCCTACGTCTTCGACGGTCTCTACCGCGCCGGAAAGATCGAGCTGGAAGTCGTGCCACAGGGCACCCTCGCCGAACGGATACGGGCCGGGGGAGCCGGGATCGGCGCGTTCTTCTGCCCCACCGGGGTCGGCACGTCACTCGCCGCGGGCAAGGAAACCCGGGACATCGACGGGAGAACGTATGTCCTCGAATACCCGATCAGGGGCGACGCCGCCCTCATCGCGGCCCACCGGGCCGATGAAATGGGCAATCTCATCTACCGTAAGACCGCTCGAAACTTCGGGCCTGTCATGGCCACGGCGGCTGACACCGTGATCGTCCAGGTCGGCGAGATCGTGCCGAGGGGTGGCCTGGACCCGGAGGCGGTTGTCACGCCCAGCATCTACGTCGACCGCGTGGTACGGACGAGCGCCCGTCGCCTCGCCGCCCGGGGAGCGCGCTGATGACCGTCGAGCACCTCCACCGCGGCCCCCTCTCGGCTGACGAGATCGCACAGGTCGTCGCGCGAGACATCCCGGCCGGCTCCTATGTGAACCTCGGCATCGGCCAGCCCACCAAGGTCGCCGACCACCTCGACCCCACCGCCGGCATCGTGCTGCACACCGAGAACGGCATGCTCGGCATGGGCCCGGCCGCCGTCGGCGACGACATCGATACCGACCTCACCAACGCCGGCAAGGTCCCTGTCACCGAACGACCCGGAGCCGCCTACTTCCACCACGCCGATTCCTTCGCGATGATGCGCGGCGGGCATCTCGACGTCTGTGTACTCGGCGCCTTCCAGGTCTCCCACCACGGCGACCTCGCGAACTGGCAGACCGACGCCGCCGACGCCATCCCCGCCGTCGGCGGCGCGATGGACCTCGCGATCGGCGCCAGGGAAACCCTCGTGATGATGACCCTGTTCGCCAAGGACGGCTCGGCCAAACTCGTCCCCTCGTGCACCTATCCACTGACCGGCCTCGCCTGCGTCAGCCGCGTCTACACCGAGCTCGCGATGTTCCAGGTCGGCCCTGCCGGCGCGGCCGTGATCGAGACCTGGGGAACCTCGTTCGCGGAACTCGCCGCCAGCCTCGCCATACCGCTTCGCCGGGACTGACCGCACGGCGCGATCTCGGCGCTACCCGCTCCCCGGATCGCTCCACGTCTCCTCAACACTCGTCGTGCTGGGCCAGGATGGCGGCCTTCGCGGCGAGTTCGGCGCGTTCGGCGACCGGATTGGAGCCCCAGGTGATCCCTCCACCGACGCCGTACACCGCCTCACCGGTCAGGCGGTCGACGACGGCCGTTCGAATGGCCACGCTGAACCGGGCACGGAACGGGCCACCGGGCGGCGCGACCAGACCGATGGCGCCGCAGTACACGCCGCGCGCACTCGGCTCGAGGTCCCGGATGAGCTGCATGGTCCGTCGCTTCGGCACGCCACTGACCGAGCCGCAGGGGAACATCGCTCGGAACACGTCGGCCAACCGGACCCCGTCCCCGGCCCGCGCCGTGATCTCCGACGTCATCTGCCAGACGGTCGGGTAGCGCTCGAGCGCGAACAGATCCCGCACGACGACGCTGCCCACTCGGGCGACCCGCGAGAGGTCATTACGGAGAAGATCGACAATCATGAGGTTCTCGGCCTGCTCCTTCGCGCTGGAGCGAAGTCGGCATGCCTGGTCATGATCACGGTCGGCTGTCCGCCCGCGTGCCGCCGTGCCCTTCATCGGCCGCGTTCGCAGTCGGTCGCCACGCCACTCGAAGAAGAGTTCGGGGCTGGCGCTGACGATCACGTGGCGGCCCAGGTCCAGGTAGGCGTTGTAGGCACCCCGTTGGCCGAGCGCGAGCTGCGCGTACAGCGCGGCGGGGTCGCCGACATCCCGCGCGCGCAGCCGATCGGTGAGATTGCACTGGTAGGTGTCGCCCGCGCCGATGTGGTCCCGGACCGTTTCCACGGCGCGGGCGTAGTCCTCATCGGTCCAGTCAGGCGTCCACCGGATCCTGGGCCAGGGGCCAGGTGGGCGCCGTATCGGGGGCACAACCTGGGGAGAATCACACAGGCCGAACCATGCCGGCGGCGGGTCCTGCTCAGAGGGTCGCGCTACTGGCAGCGACCGATCCAGACCGGCCGCGGCCTCATAGGCGACATAGCCAAACGCCCAACTCCCGGCGGCGGTGGCCCGGTCGACCTCGGCCAGTACATCGGCGACGTCCGCGACGCCGGACGCGACATGGACGCGGCTCGGCGCAGCGCAGTGCAACGCCCTGTCTGTCAGCAGGTCGTCGAAGCGGGCCCAGGGAACATCCGCTGTCATGGCGCGCTCGCTGACGTGACCGATCCGATCAGATGCCCGACGTTTTCGATGGCCTCGCCGAGCGTCGGTCGCGGGCCGACGGCTTCGGGTCCGCACACGTTCAGGCCACTCCTCCCGAGATCGCCGGGCGGGATCGCACGTGGCAGGCAGATCTCCACAGCCAGCGGCGAATCCAGGTAATTCAAGCGTCGTCGCCGCGTCCCGGACTCGCATCCATGGACCCACCTGTCGAGCGTCGGTGGATCCGCTGACGCCGCCCAGCCCAGTCATCTCGTGGAAGTGGCATGGGGATGTCCACGCCGGCCAGGGCCTCGGTGATCAGACGGAGGATCTCCGGGACGTAGGAAAGGGCCTTTGGCCGCTTCCCTACGTGCGGCAGGTCATCATCCGGGTCCAGCCTTCGCGATCAACAGGTAGTTGATCAGCCGCCGAGCCAGTCCACCCGGGCGGTTGTCCTCAGCCATCTTCTAGCTAGTACGGCAGTCGCTGTTTTGTGATCAGTAGCCCTGGCCGTTGGGACGCCGCGACGGCGTGAAAGGGTGGGCCTGGCTGCCCGCCAACGTCGTCCACAACTTGGTCTTGCAGGCCGTGGATCAGTATGGCGTCGGGACCTG
>Ga0068863_100001332_pt1 | contig 24607 bp, 19 predicted proteins | sample KBSSwiS62_FD_66596 | JGI IMG/M metagenome (GOLD analysis project Ga0068863, IMG submission 66596) | Switchgrass rhizosphere microbial communities from Kellogg Biological Station, Michigan, USA - KBS Switchgrass S6-2 | ecosystem: Host-associated > Plants > Roots > Rhizosphere > Soil ... | reverse complement strand
GGCCGAGATCGAACGCGCCGCCTCGCAGATCGAGGTCGAAGGGGCTCGATACACGCCGGACCTGGAGCGGATGACCGGCCGCTGAGCGAGCGGTCCGCCACTCGCTTCACGACGAAGCGCGGGGCGACGCCGGATCTACCGTGAGGTCCGCGAAGTTCGCCGAGGACTTGCCGAACTCCCACCAGCCGCGCACCCACGGCTTGACGAACGCCATGCTCCGCCCGTAGACGAGCGGGATCACCGCGATGCGCTCGGCCACCGCCATCCGGTCGGCCTCGTGGAAAAGCTCGAGGCGCGCCCGGTCGCTCCGTTCCTGACGGGCGCGCTCGATCAGCTCGTCGAACGGCGCGTGCGAGAAGCCGCCCTCGTTGGTCCGGCTGTCCGAGTGGAACAGCAGCCGTAGGAAGTACTCCGGATCCGCGTACCCCGGCAGCCATCCCGTGACGTAGATCGTCGCGAGCTCGGTCAGCTTGGTCGCGTGCGACGCCTGCTCGATCGTCCACGGTCTGATGTCGCTCTCGATCCCGAGCACGTCGCGCCACATCGACGTCACCGTCTCCAGGAACGGGTGCACCCACGTCACGTACCCGCCGATCTGGAGCCGAACGTCCCCGACGCCCGAACGCTCGAGGCAGGCCCGCGCCTCGTCGGGGTCGAACGCGGGCACGATGTCGGGCGTGTGCCCCTGCAGCGCCGGCGGGACGATCCCGCCACGGGCGACCACGAAGTTCTCCGCTACCTCGGCGTCGAGCACCTCGCGGTCGACCGCGTGCGCGAGCGCGCGCCGGAGGTCGACGTTCGAGAGCACCGGGTCCGCGTGGTCGAACGCGATGTAGGAGGACCAGGCCGCCGCACCGGGTGTGGCATCGGCGGCGACGTCCGGGACCAGGTCGGCCAGCCGAGGGGTGTAGCGGACCGTCACCAGGTCGAGCTCGTCGCGCGCGTAGGGCTCGATCGCGTCGGCCACGTCCGAGCGGACGAACTCGAGCCGCGCGGCGTTGCCCGGCCGGGGCCCCTCGTACTCGGGGCGACGCTCGAGCACGAGCAGGTCGTCCGTGCGCGAGGCGGTCCGGAACGCACCGCTCACGACCTGCGACCCGATCGCCGTCCAGGCGTCGCCGTCGCGCTCGATCGCGTGGCGCGGCTGCGGCCCGCCGTCCGGGCGGTTCATCACACCCATGAAGTACGGGGCGGGCGCGGCGAGACGGAACTCGACCGTGCGGTCGTCGAGCGCCCGGACGCCGATCGCGTCGGCGTCCGCGTTGCGGCGCAGGTAGTGGTCCTGGCCGTTCTCGAGCACGAAGTAGATCGCCACCGACGAGCCCGGGGCGTCCGGGTTCAGGACGCGCTTGATGCCGAACTCGACGTCGTGCGCGGTGAGCGGCTCGCCGTCGCTCCACCGCAGTCCCTCACGCAGGTGGAACACGTACCGCAGCCCGTCGTCCGAGATCTCCCAGCGCTCGGCGAGCGAGGGCACGATCGTGCGTTCGGGCCAGGCCTCGACGAGGCGGTCGAACAGCTGCATGCACAGCTGGATGTTCGGCCAGGCGATCGCCGAACGCGGGTCGGGATCGCCCGGCAGGAAGCTCGTCGCGATGCGCACGGTCGCGTTCGGGGCCTCGGCGGCTGGTGGCGGCGTCCAGAAGTCGAAGGCCCGCTGGTACATCTCGTTGGCCTCGGCGAACCGCAGCGACATGTGGAACGCGAGCGCGAGCTTGAACAGCACCAGCGCGATCGCGTGCCGCTCCTCGCGCCGCCCGAGGATCGGCAGCAGCTCGCGGTAGTACTCGATCGCCTCGTCGAGCGCGTACTCCTGGCGGGCCCGGTCCCCCGCGCGCAGGAGACAGACGGCGGCCTTGTCCTCGTCCTCCGCGGCGAGCCAGTGGTGCGCGAGCAACCCCGCCACCTCGTCCTCGCGTCCCGCGTACGCCTCCTCGAGCCACGCCGCCGCCTTGCAGTGCAGCGCGGTCCGCTGGTCGGTCACGAGCGTCCGGTAGGCGGCCTCCTGGATCAGCACGTGCTTGAACCGGAACTCGGGCTCGGGCCAGCGCCGGCTCTCGCGGACGAGGTCGAGCCGCTGGAGCTCGAGCAGCGACCGCTGCACGTCGCCCACGCCGCCCGAGACCGCCTCGAGCAGCGGCAGGCCGAACTGCCGCCCCAGCACGGACGCCGCCATCAGCGCGTCATGAGCGTCCGGTTGCAGGCGGTCGATCCTGGCGAGGATGACCTTCTCGACGGTCGGCGGGACCTCGACCTCGACCGCGTGGTCGAACCGCCACCCCTCGCCCTCGCGCACGAGCGCCCCCGAGTCGACGAGCGACCGCACGAGCTCCTCGAGGAAGAACGGGTTCCCCTCGGCCGGCTCGAGGATCCTCCGCTCCATCTCGTCCGACAGGGTTCCGGCACCGACGAGCGCGTGGAGCAGCTCGCGGTCGGCGTCCCCCGACAGCGCCTCGAGCGCGATCTCGCGGGTCCGGTGCGGGAGCTCCCGCGCCGCGCTCTCCTTGACGCTCCAGGACGGGTGGTCACGTTCGGGCCGCGTGGACAGGACGAGCAGCAGCGCGGACGTCTCGGTGTCCTCCAGCAGGCGTTCGAGCAGCTGGAGCGTGGTGGGGTCGGCCCAGTGGAGATCCTCGAGGACGACGAAGACCGGGCCGTCCTGCGCCAGACGCGCGAGCAGCTCGCGCATCACGGCGAAGGTCCGGTACTGGAGGGCCTCGGGCGACAGCTCGGCCAGCCGTTCGCGCGCCTCGGGTTCGAGGGAGAGCCCGAGCATCGCGCCCAGGTACGGGTAGACCTCGAGCAGCCGGGTTCCGAACAAGCCGTCGAGCGTCCGCCGCAGGGCCAGCCGCACCCGGAGCTCGGGCTCGTCCGCGAGGACGCCGAGCCACGATCGCAGGAGGTCCCGGAACGGCCAGTACGGCATCGACTCGCCGTACGAGACGCACCGGCCCTCGATCCACAGCGGGCGCCGCTGCTCGGCGGGCGCCGGCGCGTCCTCCACGTGGCGACGGAGCTCCGCGGTGAGCCGCGTCTTGCCGATCCCCGGTTCGCCGGTCAGGAAAAGGATCCCACCGGCACCGGCGAGCGCGGCGTCGACGACCTCGACGGCGGTGGCGAGCTCTCGTTCGCGACCGACCAGGCGCACCTGGACCGCCTCGAGCTCACGCGCGTAGCCGGGTGCCGCGAGGACGCCCTCGACGCGGTAGGCGGTCACGGGTTCGGCCTTGCCCTTGAGCTCGAGCTCGCGCGGTTCGCTCCAGGCGAACACCGGCGAGACCCGGCGATGGGTCTCCTCGCCGACGAGCACCGTCCCGGGTTCGGCGACGGACTGGAGCCTCGCGGCGGTGTTGACCGCGTCACCGAGCGCCGCGTACTCCACGCGGCTCCCGGCGCCGAGCGCCCCGACGACGACCGGCCCGGTGTCGACGCCAACGCGGACGCCGAACCCCTCGTGACCGAACGCGCGCTCGACCTCGCTCGCGTACCGCGTGATCTCGTCCACTACCCGGAGCGCGGCGCGCACGGCGCGTTCCGGGTCGTCCTCGTGGGCCGTCGGCGCGCCGAACAGCGCGAGCACGCCGTCGCCGGCCAGGTCCTTGACGGTGCCGCCGAACGCCTCCACCGCACCGATCACCCGAGCGACGGCGTCGTTGACGATGAGCTTGGCGTCCTCGGGACCTAGGCGTTCGGCGAGCGCGGTCGAGCCCACGAGGTCGGCGAACATCGCCGTGACGACCCGCCGCTCCTCGCGCATCTCCCCACCCACGATGGGCATTCTGCCGGATGGGGCGGGGAGCGTCCGGGTGCCGATAGGCCGGGTCAGCGTGACTGGGCGAGCGGGACGAGCGCCTCGGCCTCGATGCGGATCGCATCGGCGCCGAGGAGGCGTTCGAGCCAGGCGGGTGGGAGGCCCCGTACGCCGTCGCGGGCGCCGAGCAGAGCTCCGGCGACCGCGGAGTTGGTGTCGGCGTCGCCGCCGAGCGAGACCACACGCCGGAGCTCGGTCTCGGCGTCGCCGGGGCGCACGAGCGCCTGGAACGCAGCGCCGGCCGTGAACAGGCAGAAGCCTTGATCGGGCCCGTCGATCGCGCGCGAGCCGCCGACCGCCTCGACGAGGAACTCGAGCTCCTCGCCGCCCTCGAGATCCGCGACGGCGGTGAGGGCGGCGCGGGCGGCGTCGGGGGCGGGCGTGCCGCGGACGAGCGCCGCGACGCAGAGCGTGACCGCGGTGACCGCCGTCCGGCAGCGGCCGTCGACGTGCGTGAGGGCGGAGAGGGCCGGGGCGAGCTCGAGGAGCCGTTCGGGCCGTTTCGCGTAGGCCAGACCGAGGGGGGCGCAGTACATGACCGAGCCGTTGCCGGCCGAGACCTCGGGGCCGCGCTCGTTCCAGATCGCTTGCGCCGCGGCGTCGGGAGGCTCGCCGGCCGCGATGCGGCGAAGGACGCGTTCGGTGAGGGTGCCGACGTCGGGCGGATCGGAGCGGAACCACTCGAGGTGCCGTTCGAGCACGTCGGCCGGATCGAGACCGCCCCGGGCGGCCAGCGAACGCATCAAGTTCCGGGCCATCGCGGTGTCGTCGGTGGTCGAGCCCGGGGGCTCGCCCAGCCAGGGTCGCTCGAGGGCGGGGATCGGGTCGGGGATGTTGCGGGCGCGCAGGAACTCGAACGGGGCTCCGAGCGCGTCCCCGAGCGCGAGCCCGAGGGCGCTGCCCACGACGCGATCGGCGAGGTCCATGGGGGCGCCGAGCCTACCTCGGGGGGTGTGATGGCTGGGGGCGGCTGGGTCGGCTGGGGCGACTGGGTGCCTCGCCGCGAGCCAACCGTCAGGGTTGTGACAGACAGAACCCTGACGCCGCGCTCGAGCGACCGCGCCTCGAAGCCAAGGCCGCCGTCGACCGCCGGAACCCCGCACCCGGCCCGCTGGTAACCTTGTTGGCCGCTATGGACAAAGTCGGACCTCGTCATCGGATGTGCCGCCGTGCCGGCGTGGCCCTGTGTGGGCGCCCGAACTGCCCGTCGGCCAAGCGCCCCTATCCCCCCGGTATGCACGGGCGGGGCCGCAAGCGCATCTCCGAGTACCAGGTGCGCCTGCTCGAGAAGCAGAAGCTCCGGCACATCTACGGGGTCGGCGAGCGCCAGATGCGCACCTACTACGAGAAGGCGAGCCGAAAGACCTCCGTCACCGGCGAGGAGATGATCCGCCAGCTCGAGACCCGTCTGGACGCCGTGATCCTTCGGCTCGGGTTCGCACTCACGCAGCGCCAGGCCCGCCAGCTCGTCAGCCACGGTCACGTCAAGTTGAACGGCCGTCGCCTCGACGTCCCGAGCGCTCAGGTCAAGCCCGAGGACACGATCGAGCTCTCGGACAAGGCCAAGAACTTCATCTACGTGCAGGAGGCGATCGCGCTGACGCCCGACCCGCCCCCCTACCTCTACCGCAACACCGATCAGTTCCAGGGCACCATGTCCCGGTACCCCGAGCGCAGCGAGATCCCGCTCCCGGTCCCGATCGAAGAGCGGCTGATCATCGAGTTCTACTCCTAGGACCCTCGCCCTCCCCCGGGCCGCCCCGCGGACCCCATCTTGTCTGGACATCCCCATCGCGTGGCGTCGACAATGACGCGCGGGAGGGAGTGTGGGAGCACAACGCGATCGCACGGATCCGTCGCTCGAGGCGGCGCTGCGCCGACAGACCGCCGGGTTCGAGCCGGTCCTGCAGATCAGCCCGACGGCCATCGTCGTCACCGATCTCGACAACCGTGTGGCGTCCTGGAACCCCGCGGCCGAGCGACTGTTCGGATACACGGCGGAAGAGGCGGCCGGACGGAACCTGGACGACCTCGTCGCGACGACGGAACCGCTGCACGCGGAGGCCGGGGAGTTCCGGCGCCGTGTCGCCGCCAGCGAACACCTGCAGACCGTCACCCGTCGAACGCGCAAGGACGGGACCATCGTGGACGTCGAACTCTCAGCCGAGCCGGTCGTCGCGGACGGTGAACCGGTGGGCACGTTCGCCATCTACCACGACATCACCGAGCTGAACCGTCAGCGGCGGTTCCTGGAAGCGCTCCTGGAGGTGAGTCCGGAGGCGATCGTCACCACGGATCTGGAGGACACGGTCACATCCTGGAACCCATCTGCCGAGCTGCTGTTTGGCTATTCGGCCGAGGAAGCCGTCGGGCGGGACATCGACGATCTGGTTTCTCGACGGCCGGATCTATACGCCGAGGGAAAGGATCTGAACCGCGGTGCCCTGGAGGCCCCGAGCGTCCACATGCTGACCCAGCGAACCCGAAAGGACGGATCGATCGTCGACGTCGACATCGTGGGCGGGCCCGTGGCGGTCGGGGGCGAGCTCGTCGCGAAGCACGTCTTCTATCACGACGTGAGGGAGCTCCAGGAGCAGAAGCGCTATCTCCAGTCGATCCTCGAGATCAGCCCGGCGGCCATCGTGGTGACCGACCTGGACGGGACGGTGCAGTCCTGGAACCCCGGCGCCGAGACGCTGTTCGGATACTCGGCCGAGGAGGCGGTCGGCAAGCAGCTCGACGACCTCGTCGCCACCCTGCCCGACCTTCGCGAGGAGGCCGAGGCGTACAGCCGTGCCGCGATGCGGGGGGAACGGGCCCAGGCGATCGGCAGCCGGACACGAAAGGACGGTTCCCTCGTGGACGTCCAGATGGTTTCGGCGCCCGTCGTCGTGAGCAAGGAGCGGGTCGGGGTCCTGGTCCTGTATCACGACATCAGCGAGGTTCAGCGGCAGAAGCGCTGGCTCGAATCCGTCCTGAACATCAGCCCGACCGCGATCATCACGATCGACGACGAGATGAACGTCACGACGTGGAATCCCGGGGCGGAACGCCTCTTCGGCTACGGCGCGGAAGAGGCGATCGGAGTCGGCATCGACGATCTGGTTGCGAGGACGCCCGAGCAACGGGAGGAGTCCGTCCGGCTCGACGCCGAAGCCACCGGAGGCCGGGGGGTTCGCGTGATCACGCGCCGGACCCACAAGGACGGCTCCCTCGTCGACGTCGAGCTCCTCACCGCACCCGTCTTGATCGGGGGCGAGCGGGTCGGGCACAGCGTCATCTACCACGACATCGGCGAGATCCAGCGCCAGAGGCGGTACTACGAGGCGCTCGTCCAGGCGAACCCCGTCGCGATCGTGCTGATGGACCCCGGCGGGATCGTCACTGCCTGGAACCCTGCCGCGGAGCGGCTGTTCGACTACGCAGCAGAGGAGGCGATCGGCCGTCACATCGACGACCTCATCGCGGACGACGACGAGGTCCGGGCCGAGGGCGTCGCCTACACCGGGCGAGGCATGACCGGCGAGCTCGTGCACGCGATCACCAGACGGGTACGCAAGGACGGGGCGCTCGTCGACGTGGAGATGTTCGGCGCGCCGGTCATCGTGGCCGGCGAACCCGTCGGGCTCTACGGCCTGTACCACGACATCCGCGACCTCCAGCAGGCGCGCCGCGACGCCGAGGCGGCCACGGAAGCCAAGAGCGTGTTCCTGGCCACCATGAGCCACGAGATCCGGACCCCGCTCAACGCCGTGATCGGCATGACCGGGCTCCTGCTGGATACGGAGCTGACACCCGAGCAGCAGAACTTCGCCGAGGTGGCACGCAGCAGCGGCGACGCCCTGCTCGCCGTGATCAACGACATCCTGGACTTCTCCAAGATCGAAGCCGGCCGGCTCGACCTGGACCGGGCACCGTTCGATCTGCGGGAGTGCATCGAGTCTGCGCTCGAGCTCGTGGCCGCGGGTGCGCTGAAGAAGGGGCTCGACCTCGCCTACGACCTCGACCCGGCGGCGCCGGGAGCCGTGTTCGGCGACGTCACACGGCTGCGGCAGATCCTGATCAACCTGCTGAACAACGCGGTCAAGTTCACCGAGCGCGGGGAGGTGGTGATCACGGCCGGCGCCGAGCGGATCGACGCGAGCGACCGGTATCGGGTCCATCTCGCGGTCCGGGACACCGGGATCGGCATCCCCGAGGATCGGATGGATCGTCTGTTCGAGTCCTTCAGCCAGGTCGACCGCTCCACGACGCGCCGCTACGGAGGGACGGGGCTCGGGCTCGCCATCAGCCGGCGACTCACGGAGCTGATGGGCGGCGACCTGTGGGCCGAGAGCCGGGTCGGCGTGGGCTCGACCTTCCACGTCACGATCGTCGCCCAGAGCGCCCCGGCGACCGTTCGTCCGTTCGAGCGGTCCGAGGCCACGCACCTCACCGGCAAGCGGGTGCTCATCGTCGACGACAACGAGACGAACCGGGACATCCTGGCCAGACAGACCGAGTCCTGGGGGATGCTCGCGTCCCGAACCGGACGTCCGGCGGAGGCCCTCGAGTGGATCGGACGCGGCGATCCCTTCGACGTCGCGGTGCTGGACATGCAGATGCCGGACATGAACGGCCTCACGCTCGCCTCCCGCATCCGCGAGCAGCGCGACTCGCAGGCGCTTCCGCTCGTCATGCTGACCTCGCTCGGTCGCACCCAGGACACGGAGGTCGAGTTCGCGGCGTACCTGACCAAGCCGGTGAAACCCTCGCAGCTCTACGAGTCGCTGACCGGCATCCTCGGCGGCGCCGAGACCATCGCCGCGTCCACCGCCCCGGTGAGCGAGGACAGGCTCGCCCAACGGCTCCACCTGCGGATCCTGGTGGTCGAGGACAACCCGGTGAACCAACAGCTGATGCTGCTCCTGCTCGAGAAGCTGGGATACCGGGCCGACGTGGCGGCCAACGGGGTCGAGGCGCTCGAGGCCCTGGAGCGGCAGCCGTACGACGCGGTCCTCATGGACGTCGAGATGCCCGAGATGGACGGGCTCGAGGCCACCCGGCGCATCCACGGTCGCTGGTCGCCCGAGCGCCGGCCCCACATCGTCGCCGTCACGGCCAACGCCCTGCAGGGCGAGCGGGAGCTGTGCATCCAGGCCGGGATGGACGACTACATCGCCAAGCCGATCCGCCTCGAGGAGCTCTCGGCGGCCCTGGCCGGGGTCGAACGCCTGGCCGACGGCGCCCACCCCGAACCCGCCGTCGACGCAGCGGTGGTCCGGAAGCTGGCCTCCTCGCTCGGAGAGCGCGGCCGGAGCTCGGTCGACGGCTTGATCGGCACGTTCCTCGGTCACGTGCCCGACCAGATGCGAACGCTCTCGAGCGCGGCGCAAGGCAATGGGTTCGACGACGTACGCCGGGAGGCGCACGCGCTGAAGTCCAACGCCTCCACCTTCGGCGCCGACCGTCTTGCCGACCTCTGTCGGGAACTCGAGTCGGCCGCGAAGGCCGGGGCACTCGACGGGCAGGAGGAGCTCGTCGAGCGGATCGAGGACGAACTGGCACGCGTGACCGGCGAACTCGAGCGGATCCGCGAGGAGATGCGGGCGTGAGCGAAGGCGCCTCCGTGCTGGTCGTCGACGACGACCCCGTGACCCGGCAGATGCTCTCCGGGACCCTCGAGGAACGCGGGCACCGCGTGACGACGGCCGACGACGGCCGACGGGGGCTGGATCTCGTGCGTTCCGAACGCTTCGACGTGGTGCTGCTGGACGTCCTGATGCCGCATCTGAACGGCTACGACGTGCTCGAGCACATGAAAGGCGACGAGGAACTGCGGCACATCCCGGTCGTGATGGTCACCTCGGTCGACGAGGTCGAGAGCGCGGTCCGCTGCATCGAGCTCGGGGCCGACGACTACCTGTCCAAGCCGATCGACCCGGTCTTGCTGATCGCCCGGGTCAACGCCGGCCTGAACAAGAAACGGCTCCACGATCTGGAGCAGGAGCACCTCGACGAGGTGGCGAGGCTCAATCGACAGCTCGAGGCACGGGTCGAGGAGCAGATGGCCGAGCTCGTGCGGACCGGCGAGCTGAAGCGCTTCCTGCCTCTGCAGATCGCGGAGGGATTGATGGCGGGGCAGCTCTCCCCCGCCGACGGCTTCGAACGCCGGAAGCTGACGCTGTTGTTCGCGGACCTGGTCGGGTTCACGGACCTGTCCGACACGCTGGAGCCCGAAGAGCTCTCGGAGGTGCTGAACGAGTACCTGCGGGAGATGACGGCCGTGGCGGTCGCGCACGGGGGGACGCTGGACAATTACATCGGCGACGGCCTGATGGTCATCTTCGGTGCCCCGATCGCCGACGAAGAGCCCGTACAGGCGTGGGCGGCGCTCCGGGCGGGGTTCGGCATGATCGCGCGCGCGGACGAACTGAGCGCCGCCATCCGTGATCGCGGGATCCCCGCCGACCTCCGGCTGCGGGTCGGCGTGAACACCGGCCATTGCACGGTGGGCGTGTTCGGCAGCGACCTCCTTCGCGCCTACAAGGCCGTGGGGTTCGCCGTGAACGTCGCGGCACGCCTCCAATCGGAGGCCGATCCAGGCACGGTCCTTGCCGGCTTTCGAACCTATGCGCTGGTCAAGGACCGGGTCCGGGCGCAGTCGCGGGGCGAGCTCACGCTCAAGGGCGCGGCGCGGCCGGTCGAGGCGTGGGAGATCGTCGGCCTCCGGAGCGACCCCGCCTAGTCACGGTCAGGCACCCCGCGACTCCATCAACGACAGCAGCTTCGTCGTGGTGTTCCAGTTCCGGATCGTCACGCTCGGGTAGATCGGCGTCGAGACGATCTTGCTCAGACGGCTCGCCGTGGCCTTCGCGGTGAGCCTCGAGAAGTAGAGGACGCCGGTGCCGGCGTGCGCCGCGTCGACGGCGGGGTTCGTCGGCACGGCCTTGAAGGCCGTCTTCGCCGAGAGCGGCTCCTTCAGGAAGATCACGTCGTAGCGGTACTTCGAGGGCTGGGCGCCGAACCCCTTCGGCGCGCCGTCGACGGTCGCGCGCAACTGCTTGTGGCTGCGTACCACCACGGTCGGCACGTAGTCGAACGCCTCGGCGAGCATCGTCTCGATCCGGTGGGTCAGGTCGGTCGCTCGGGTCGCCGGCGCCGCGAACACCACGTTGCCGCTCTGGATGTACGTGGCGACGTCCTGGAACCCCTGGTCTTCGAACGCCGCCTTGAGGGCGGGCATCCTGATCAGGTTCTTCCCGCCGACGTTGATCCCGCGGAGGAGGGCGACGTAGGTGGGCACGGCCGACCCTACCCCGGTCCGTCCGAGTGGGACTCGGGCTCTGGCGTGCCCTCCGCATCCGAGGCACGCCCTCGCGGGCGGCCACGTCGGGTCTTGGGGGGATCCACTCGGGGCCCGTCGACACGCGTGAGCGCCGAATCCGCGACCTCATAGCTCGTCGAGTAGGTAGACAGGAACGTCTGGATCGTCGCGGCGATCGGGAGCGCGAAGAAGGCGCCGACGAACCCCCCGAACGCACCTCCCGCCATGGCGGCACCGAACGCGACGCCGGGGTTGAGCTCGATCGTCTTCGAGGCGATCCGGGGACTGAGGTAATAGTTCTCCACCTGCTGGTAGATCACGATCTCGACGAGCACGACGATCGTCGCGGTCGGCCCCTGTTCCGCGAGGGCGACGACCAACGGCAGGGCACCGCCGAGGTACGTCCCGACGATCGGGATGAATTCGGCGATGAGCCCCGAGACGATCGCGAGGGGTAGGGCGTACGGGACCCCCACGATCTTCAGGGTGATGTACATCAGCGCGCCGTTGATCGCCGAGAGCAGCAGGCGCGAGTACAGGTAGCCCCCCATCTTCTTGATCGCGACCTCCCACGCGAACAGGATCCGGCCCTGCCGCTCCGGCCGCACCCTGGAAAGGAGCGCCCGACGGACCTGGGGACCCTGCGCGGTGAGGTAGAAGGTGAACAGCCCGATCGTGAACACCGTGAAGATCGCGCTCACCCCCGACGCGATCCCACCCAGGATGTCGTCCTGGTGGTCCTTCAGGAACTCGTTGAGGTGCGTGCCCGCGTCGGCGGCCGCGGCCCGCTGCGACGCCGAGAACACCGTGAGGTCGAAGTGGTCCCGCGTGTACGCGTTCAGCTTGTCGATGTAGGCGGGGAGCTGGTCGACGATCTGGTTGGCCTCGCGCGCGACTACCGCCCCCATGCCGATCCCGAGCAGGACCAGGCCCACGAAGACCGCGACCAGTAGCAGACCCGTCGCGCTCCCCCTACGCCAGCCTCGCTTCTCGTGCAGCCAGATCACGGCGGGCTCGAGAGAGAGCGCGAGGAGCGCGGACAGGATCAGGTAGTCGATGAGGTTCCGCTGTTTGCCGAGGACCCACAGCGCCGCCAACGTGACGAGCACCGCCACGATCGCGTATCGGATGCTCTGACGGATCAGCTCCGTGGTGCGGGCGGATGGCGCATCGTCTCCACCCGTGGGCCCCTCACCGACACCGTCGACCTCAAGCGCCCGCTCGTCCATCCACCCTCCCGCTCTCACCCCGGCGTGTAGCCGAGGTCGTGCGGGCTGTCAAGCCGGGCTCGCGGGTCAGCCGTTCGCCGGTTCGCTCGGGGAGCTAGCCGCTACATCGTGACGACGATCTTGCCGGCCGCGTGCCCCTCGGCGAGGTACCGGACCGCGTCAGCGGCTTCGACCAGGTCGAACGTACGGTCCACGACCGGCGTGACCGAACCGGCCTCGATCAGCTCGGAGAGCGCTTCCAGATCCTCCTCGGTGACCTTCGCGTTGATCGCGCCGAGCGTCTGGCCGACGAACATCGACACGATCGGCCCGCGGAGCATCCCGCGGAAGAAGCCTCCGGTCCACGGGCCGCCGCCGTCTCCACCGACGACGACGAGCGTTCCCTTCGGCGTGAGCGCGTGGCGGAGCTCTCGGAGCGGGCGGCGCCCCGCCGTGTCGACGATCGCGTCCCACCGCCGAGAGCCGTCCGTGAAGTGCTCGCGCGTGTAGTCGATCACGTCGTCCGCGCCGATCGAGCGGACCAAGTCCAGCTTCGACGTGCTCGCCACCCCGGTCACGGTCGCGCCCATGGCCTTCGCGATCTGTACCGTGAACGTCCCCACGCCGCCGCCGGCGCCGATCACCAGCACCGACTGCCCGGGCCGCACGTGTCCCTTGTCGCGCAGGGCCTGGATCGCGGTGGTACCCGAGACCGCCACCGCCGCGGCCTGCTCGAACGTGAGTCGTCCGGGCTTGCGGACGAGCTTGTCCGCCGGGGCGACCGTGTGCTCTGCGAACGAGCCACGCTCGGCCGAGCCCATGACCTCGTCACCAGACTTGAACTCGGTCACCGCCGAGCCGACGGCCTCGACCGTCCCCGCGACGTCCCAGCCGCGGATCGGGATCTTCGGCCGACTCCATCCCAGCATCGGCCGGGCCATGTAGGGCTTGCCCGCCATGATGTGCCACACGTCCGGGCCCACCCCCGCCGCCCGAACGCGGATCAACACCTCGTGCTCCCCCACCACCGGCTCCTCGACGTCACCGAACTCGAGCACGTCCGCCTCGCCGTACCGGTCCTGCATGATCGCCTTCATCGCGTCCCTCCTCGTTGGCTTGGTATACGCCGTACACCTTGTCGACCACCCTAGGGTGTACGTCGTACACTTGTCAAGCCCCGGATCGCCCGGGTCCGGACGAGGAATCGGTGATGGCCACGAAGATCGAGCAGACCGCGCCGACCCGGGAGCCCCTGACCAAGGAACGGATCCTGCTGGCGGCCGTCGCCCTGGCGGACCAGGGCGGTGTCGACTCACTCAGCATGCGGAAGGTCGCACAAGAGCTCGGTGTCGTCCCGATGGCGCTCTACAAGCACGTGGCCAACAAGGACGAGATGCTCGACGGCATGGTCGACTCCGTGGTCGGCGAGATCGACCCGCCGCTCGCCGACCTCGACTGGAAGACCACGATGCGCGAGCGCGTGCTCTCGGCACGCCGGGCGCTCTTGCGTCACCCCTGGGCCTCGCAGGTGATCGAGTCGCGGACCAACCCGACGCCGATGGTGATCGGGTACATGGACTCGATGATCGGGATCCTGCGGAAAGGCGGCTTCTCGATCGACCTGACCCACCACGCGATGCACGCGATGGGGAGCCGGGCGCTGGGGTTCTCGCAGGAGCTGTTCGACGACACGCCCGACGACCCGCCCGCGGTCCAGGCGATCCAGGCCCAGTGGATGGCCGAGACGTACCCGAACATCTCCGAGATGGTTGCGGGCATCACCCACGACGACGTCACGGTCGTCGGGCTGGGCTGCGACGATCAGTTCGAGTTCGAGTTCGCGCTGGATCTCATGCTCGATGGGCTCGAGCGCCTGCGACGGAACGACTCGACCGCCCCTCGCAGCCGAAGCGCCTCGCCCCCTGCGGGGAAGGGTCGTTCAGCCACCTGATCGCTCGTACCAACGAAGCACGCGCATCGCTCGGAGCGTGTTCCATCGGCTGGGCCGGCCGTCGCCGTCCTCGAGCGGGAAATGGACCTTGCCGGGGTGCGTATTCTCGAGCAGCCACGCCCCATCGGGCTGCTGTTTGGAGCGGAGCAGCTCCATCGCCTCGTCCACCCGCGGGTCCGGCGGATCGCCGGCCTCTCTGAAGTACTCGAGCCCACGCAGCACGTCGTAATGCCAGCGGGTCGGGAACGAGAACTGCAGCCAGGCCGGTTGCGCGACCTCGCCCGTGCTCTTGCGCCGGAACAGACTCCGTTCGAGCAGGTACTCCTCGCCCCGGCGTCTCACCGCGACGGAGTCCGCCGAGCCGCCGAACGCTCGCTCGTACGCCAGCAGCCCCTCCAGGACGTTGATCGTGGTGTCGAACGACGAGCGCACGGAACCTCGTTCCACCTCGCAGTTCCACCCGCCGTCCTCGAGCTGTTCACCCACCAGACGCGCGACGATGCCCTCGACGTCCTGCCCGAAGTAGACGCCCAGGGCGACCGTCCTGCCGTTGATGCACGGCTCGACCTCCCCGGCGAAGAACGCCTGACCTTCGTGCTCCCAGCGGCAGTGGTCTCGGACCTGCTGGACGGCCCGTCGCACCCGCTCGTCGCTCGGGTCGACCCCGAGCGCACGCAAAAGCGTGAGCGTGGGTTCCGTGGCGGTCCAGGGCTGGCCCTCGTGCTCGGTCGGGTGGCCGGCGGCGGGTCGATCCCACCAGCCCCCCGGGAAGAGCGCGCCTGCGTCCCATTGACCGTCGTCGCCCTGCAGGGCCAGCAGCCGCGCGCCCCATCCCTCGGTGGCCACCCGCGCGCGCTCCGCCGCAACGACCTCGACCGGCGCGTCGGCGAGATCACGCAGTGTCTGCCACCGGATCGAGGGGTCGCCTTCGAGCATCCAGTCCAACACGGTCAAGCGCCGAGTCTACGGAGTGGTCCGGGTATTGGGATCCTGGACGGTCGGCAGCCTGACTCCCTGACCCGGCGCGTGTACTCTCATCGATGCAAGCCAACTTGGTGCGCTAGCTGGTGCTCTTCGACGGTCACGTCCGTCGCAACGGTCGGTGGCTCGAGACCCGTCCCAGGGACACGTTCCCTCGCTGGACGGTTCGTCGACCGGAAGGAGCGCCATGAGCGCGACGAGAGTCACACTGGCAGGTCCGACACTTCGGGTACCTCGCGAGGCGGATCCTCAGAAGATCGCGAGACTCGCGGGTTGGCTCTTCATCGTCACCTTCGTCGCGTCGATCCCTGCCTTCTTCATCTTCTACAAGCCGGTGCTGGACCACCCCAACTACATCGTTGGGGCCGGCTCCGACGGCCGCATCGCCCTCGGAGCGTTCCTCGAGATGATCGTCATCATCGCCAACATCGGCACGGCCGTCGTGCTGTTCCCGATCCTCAAGCGGCAGAGCGAGAGCCTTGCGCTCGGCTACGTCACCGCCCGCGTCGTGGAATCCGTGTTCATCGGCGTCGGCATCCTCAGTCTGCTCGCGGTCGTGACGTTGCGACAGGACGTCGGCACCGCAGGCGGAGCCTCAATCGTCCTCGCGGGCCGGTCACTCGTCGCGATCCACGACTGGACGTTCCTGCTCGGGCCCGGCTGGGTCGTCGGCATCGGGAACGGGTTGATCCTCGGCTACCTGATGTACCGATCCGGCTTGGTGCCCCGAGGCATGACCTGGCTCGGGCTGATCGGGGGCCCGCTCATCATCCTCTCGGGGACCCTCGTCTTGTTCGACGTCATCGAGCCCGGCTCTGCGGGGCAGGCCATCGCGACGATCCCGGAATTCTTCTGGGAGCTGTCGCTCGGCATCTACCTCATCGTCAAGGGATTCAGGCCGTCGCCGATCCTGGAGAACCTCCCAGGGTGATCCAGGAACGCAAGTGGGCGTCCCTTCGTCATGAAGGCGATCGTCCAGGACGAGTACGGGTCGGCCGACGTCCTAGGGTTGGAGGACGTCGAGACCCCGGTCGCGGGTCGCGGAGAGGTCTTGATCCGCGTCATCGCAGGGTTCGAGGACAGGATGTCGCCGGCAGGATCTCGTTTCAGGCTGGTGACGGACGGGCGGGTCGAGATGGGATCGGAGGAGTCGATCGAGGTTCAGCCGAGACCCGGCGGGTATCACATCACTCGTGGAGGAACGTGCAACCGAAGCGCGGAGCCAGCGTGGGGTTGGAACCGAGAACCCCTCCCAGGCTCGGATGCACAGGCGGCTCGGCACCCGGTTGCCCCTCGGTGGACTCCTGGGAGCGATCGCTGGTGCCATGGTCGGAACCCTGGTCGGACTCCTCTTCTTCGATCGCTCAGCGGCCGTCCTTACGTCGATCCTTGCATCGGCGGTCTTTGGTTTGGGCGTAGGCATGCTGGTGGCCGGCTACTCGAGCCTTGAGTCGCCTGATCCTGGGGCTGAGCCCTCGGACACGGCACGGCCCGTCGCAGATCGCCCCGAGGTTGTGAGGGAAGAACGCCCGGACCCTCCGGTCCCCAACCAGATGCCCGAAGACTGAACCCCAACCAAGCTGCAGCCGTCAGCCGAGCTCAGCCTCACGCGCCGCACGACGAGCGTGCGGTAGCCGCCCTGCGATCCCTCGCTATGAGTCCGAGAACGGAGACGGCGAGAACCACGGAACTTGCTACGACCTACGACGATCTCTTCCGCGCCGAGGCCTTGCCACCCTTCCGCCCTGCCGCCTTCTTCTGCGCGGTCGTCCCGCCCTGCTTGGCGTTTCCTCCCGAACCGGACTTCTTGCCACCGCGACTCGAGGCCCCCGGGGAGTTGGCGATCCGCGCGGCTCGCTCCTTTGACATCCCCTTGTCTTTGAGAGCTTCGTACTGCCGCTCGTTCTTGATGCTCGGTCGCTTGTCGGGCATCGTCGCCCTCCTTTCTTCGGTACCGGATCGCGTCAACTGGCCTTCCTCGACCCCTCCCGTTGCTTCAACTCCGGCAGCACCTCCTCGGCGAGGAACCTCAGACCCTTGTCCTGATCGGGTCCGACCTGATGGACGAAGACGTGGTCATAGCCGGCGACCTCGTACGTAGCGATCGCCTCCAGATACCGGGAGGGGTCCGGTCCACAGACGATGACCTCCTTCAGCTGACCCCTCGTGACCATCTCGGTCGCCTGCTCAAAGTGTCGAGGCAGCGGGAGTTCTTGCATCAGCTCCCCCTTCACGGCGGCGGTCGGCCACCATCTCATGGCGGTATCGAGCGCTGAGCGCTCGTCCGGAGCCCAACAGACGGTGAGTTGTCCGAGCTTCGGCTTGGTCGAGCCGCCGTGCTCTACGAAGGTCGCGACCATTTCCTGGTCCGGTGCCGTCCCGATCAGACCGTCTCCGAGTTCGGCCGCGAACTCCGCCGCGATCCGTCCGGCGGCGGCGACGTAGATCGGTGGAGGCTCCGCAGGCAGCGTGAACAGCTGCGCGTCGATCACCTGATAGCCAGACCCCCGATGCTCGACGAGCCCGCCCGCCCAAAGCCTACGTATGACCGCGATCGCCTCCTTGAGGAGTTCTCGTCGTTCGTTGGCGGAGGGCCAGCGTTGCCCAGTCACGTGCTCGTTGAGGTTCTCTCCGGTACCCACACCGAGGAAGAACCGACCCGGCATCATCTCGGTCACGGTGGCGGCCGCCTGGGCCACGATCGCCGGATGGATCCTGATCAGCGGGCAAGTGACAGCGGTCCCAACGCGGATCTGGCTGGTGGCCTCAGCGATCGCCCCTAACACGGGCCAGACGAACGGGCTATTGCCCTGCTGGGACGTCCATGGATGAAAATGGTCGGAGATCGTCGCGAACGAGAAGCCGGCCTCTTCCGCGGCTCGTGCGAGATGCACGAGTTCCTTGGGACCCTGTTCCTCCGAGGAAAGCGTGAATCCGATCTCCACCGCGCTGTCAGCTCCTAGGCCTGTCGCCTAAGGGTGGTGTTCCCGCGGGTAGATCCCACAAACGACTTCGTCACTTCGTCATTGAGACTTGCCAACGCCGAGGAGCCCGACGACGTCGACCCAGCCGAACTTTCGTCTAGGACGAGGCGACGGAACAGCATCCTGCCCCGATTACGGTATCGACCGAGTCGCCCCTTCCTCGGGATGTCGACGAACGGAGCGGTACCCGGGCCCAACCCCCACGCCTGCCTGAGCCGGTCGGGGTGTCGACCCCTTCAGGCGTGCACTCCCCCGACAGTGGGTAATCAACATCGCGACAGCGACGCCAGGGACTCGGGTAGGTGATCGAAGATGCAAGCGGCGGACAGGCTCCTGCGGCGAGTTGACAAGCAGCACCAGCAGCGTGCATGGATCGCCTTTCCCTACGCCGTGATGAAGAAGTCCGGGGATGACCATGCGGGGGACCTCGCCGCCCTGATCGCCTACTTTGGCTTTCTGTCCCTGTTCCCACTGATGCTGGTCCTCGTCACGCTGCTCGGGATGCTCCTGCGGAACAACCCCGAACTGCAAGACGCCATCCGGACCAGCGCGCTCGCGAACTTCCCCGTCATCGGCGAGGACATCTCCAAGAACGTCCATTCGCTGCGCGGGAGCGGTCTCGCTTTGGGGATCGGTCTCGGGGTGGCGCTCTGGGCAGGGCTCGGCGTGATGAAGGTGTTGCAGACGGCGATGAACGCGGTCTGGAACGTGCCCTACCGGCACCGGCCCAACTTCTGGCTGTCGCTCCTCAGGGCGATGCTCATGTTGCTCCTGCTCGGTGTGATCACGGTTGCCTCAGCCGCCGCCGGAGGCGTCGGGGCCGGCAGCGACAGCTGGTTGCTCGCGATCACCGGCATCGCCATCTCGGTCGTGCTGAATCTCGTCCTGTTCCTTCTCGCCTTCCGCATCCTGACGACCGAGAACGTGACCTGGGGCGACGTGTTCCCCGGAGCATTGATTGCCGCCTTGGCGTGGACGACTCTCCAGGCCGTCGGTGGATACATCGTGAGCCATCAGCTGCAGGGCGCCAGTGACACGTACGGGACGTTCGCGACGGTGATCGGCTTGCTGGCATGGATCTACCTCGGCGCGCAGATCACGCTATTTGCCGCGGAAGTGAACGTGGTCAGGAAACGCCGGCTGTGGCCGCGAGCCATCGTTCAGCCGCCCCTCACCGACGCCGACGAACGAGCCCTCAAGAGCTACGCGGAACAGGAGGAGCGCAGACCCGAGGAAGACGTCATCGTCCGGATCGAGGAGAGGGCGACGCCGGACGCCGGTCGTCGCCCTTAGAGTAAGCGGGCGTGCGTGCGGCTCCGGAGCGCACTCCAGATAGTCGCTCTGGTCATCCTTGCGGCCGCCTGCGTTGCTCCCACACGGACCGAGGCTGCCTACCAGGCAAAGGCCGTCGACACCGCTGAGGCCGTCGTCTCCGCCGCTCGAACCGTCTTGCTCATCGGTCGCGTGGCGGCCGCCGATCGATCGTTCGGGCCGAGCGTCGCTGTGACGGTCGCCGACGCCGAGACCGACGCGGCGTCGGCCCGCGACGCGTTCGCATCGATCCAGCCACCCGCTCCGAGCTCCGACGCGATCAGACAGGATCTCCTGCCCGAAGTTCAGCGCGCCGTCGACGTGATCGAGCTCGTCCGGATCGCGGCGCGCCGTGATCAGCTCGGCCGGCTCCCAGCGATCGCCTCGCCACTCGAGCCGATCGCCGGATGGCTCGAACGCTTCGCGACAAGGTACGGGTGATCCCGGCGTGAAGAAGGTCTTCGAGATCTTCCTCGGCATCCTCACCGCGTTCGGCGGGTTCGTCGACATCGGGGACTTGGTTGCGAACTCCGAGACCGGTGCGAGGTTCGGCATGCGGCTCGCCTGGGTGGTCGTCGTCGGTGTCGTGGGGATCGTGATCTTCGCGGAGATGTCCGGGCGCGTCGCGACGATGTCAAAACGCCCCGTGTTCGACGTCATCCGGGAGCGGCTCGGCGCGCGCCTGGCGCTTGTCAATCTGGCCGCCTCGTTCTTCATCAACCTGCTGACCGTCGCGGCCGAGATCGGGGGGCTAGCTCTCGTGATCGAGCTCGTAACAGGCATCAACTACCTGCTTTGGGTGCCGCTGGTCGCCATCGCGGTCTGGATCGTCCTTTGGAAGGTGCGCTTCTCCATCATGGAGAAGGTGTTTGGCCTGTCCGGCCTTGCGCTGATCGTGACCGCGCTGGCCCTGTGGCGGCTCGACCCCGGTTTCGTAGACGCTTTGGCGTCTGCTCGCCGGTTCGGTCCGACGTCCGCTGAGAGCTGGGCGACGTACGCGTTCTTCGCGATCGCGTTGCTCGGCGCAGCCATGACCCCGTACGAGGTGTTCTTCTTCTCCTCGGGCGCGGTGGAGGAGCAGTGGACGCGCAAGGATCTCATCCTCAATCGCGCGAACGTCTACATCGGCTTCCCGCTTGGAGGATTGCTCTCGCTAGCGATCATGGGCTGCTCGGCCGCCCTGTTCCTCCCGCGCGGCGTGTCCGTCGAGCATCTCTCGCAGGTCACGCTCCCCGTCTCGGCCACCCTGGGCAAAGTGGGGCTCGTGTTCATGCTCTACGGGATCTTCGCCGCGATCTTCAGCGCGGCCCTCGAGACCGCGCTGTCCGCCGGGTACACGGTCGCCCAGTTCTTCGGATGGCAGTGGGGCAAGTTCGTCCGCTCGCGCGAGGCCGCTCGGTTCCACCTCGTCATCCTGCTTTCGCTCTGCGTGGCCGTCCTGATCGTGCTATCCACACTCGACCCGATCGCGGTCACCGAATACTCGATCGTCCTATCGGCGGCCGCTCTGCCCCTAACGTATATCCCGATCCTGATCGTCGCCAACGATCCCGCGTACATGAAGGACAAGACGAATTCGATGTTCCTGAATGCCATCGCGTTCGGCTTTCTCGTCCTTCTCGTGATCGTCTCGATCGCTACGATCCCGCTCATGATCTGGACGAAAGGAGGAGCATGAGGCTCGCGGATCTGATCGGATCGGTAGTCGTCGACGCCGACGGTGCTGAGATCGGCGACGTCGGTGACCTCTGGCTTATCCAGGACGGACCCCCGATGGGGGTGTTTGGCGCGGCACTTCGGTTCGACAAACTCGTGATCGGCCGGTTCGGGCTGGCCTCGCGCGCCGGCTACGAGCGTCCGGATGTGAAAGGGCCGGTGATCTTGGCCCGCCTCCTAGGTCGAAGGACCAAGCACCGGCCCGTCGCCTCCTGGTCCGACATCGCCGCGATCGAGGAGGGACGAATCCGGCTGCGACTCCGGAACGGCGATCTCGAGCGCCCACGCTCGCTCGAGCAGCCCGCGACCGGGCGGCGGTGGTCGGCTGGACTCGAGCTCCTGGACCGCCAGCTCGTCGATCCGGACGGGTGGATGGCGGGCAAGGTTGATGACCTGCTTCTGGAGTTTCGGGACGACGGGCCTCCTGTCGTCACGGAGATCCTCGCCGGTCCGGGCGCGCTCGCCCGGCGGATCGGCGGCCGGCTCGGAGCCTGGATCGCGTCCGTCCACGCGCGCCTGCATCCTGGTGCTGGGGATCCGGCGACGATCTCGTTCGGAATAGTGGGCAAGATCGACGATCACGTGACGCTTATCGTGTCGAGGAAGGACCTGGCGACGTTCGAGGCCGAGGCCTGGGCTCGCGATCACGTGATCGCGAAGATCCCTGGCAGCTCCGACCCCTGAGACCCACTCGTCCCCCTGACGCGTTTGGAATCGCCGCCCCATCTGCGACGCGTCCAGCGACGGTAATCGTGCCTGCGCTCCCCAACCTCTCGATCCGCGGACAAGAGTCCACGTAGACCCGATCGAGGTCGATCCTCAGCTCGCCGCCTTCTTCACGAGCGCGCCGAGCTTCTTCTCCTCGGCGGCCGTCAACGCCTTCAGCGCGTAGGAGGTCGGCCACATAGCGCCGTCGTCGAGGTTCGCTGCCTCCTCGAACCCGAACGTTGCGTACCTCGAGTCGAACTTCCCCGCGCTCTTGAAGAAGCACACGATCTTGCCGTCCTTCGCATAGGCGGGCATCCCGTACCAGGTCTTCGGCCAGAGGTCGGGCGCGCTGGCTTCGACGATCGCGTGGAGCCGCTTGGCCATCGCGCGATCAGGTCCCTTCATCGCGGCGATCGCCGCGAGCAGGTCGCGTTCCCCCTCCGCCCGGTTCTTGGTCGCGCGCGCTTCGGCCTTCAGTTCCTGGGCACGAGCCTTCATCGCCGCTCGTTCGTCGTCCGTGAATCCCTTGGACGTCTTGCTGCGCGCGGCGGCGCTCTTCGCAGACTTCTGCGTGCTCTTCGTTGCAGGCTTCTTCTCAGCCATCGCGCGGCACCCCTTCCGGATGTCAGCTCGAATCTTGGATGCGGAGAGCGATCGAGGGAAAGGGAACACCTCCTCCCTTCCGATCCCAATGTAGGGCGCACCCGGGGGTTGCGGCAAGCCCAGGGTCGTGGCGCACAATGGCCGGCCGAAGCCAGACCCAACAGGATGGGAGTCACGAGATGCGAGACGCCGACGTCATCATCGTGGGCGCCGGCCCGGTCGGTCTGATGCTGGCCGGTGAACTGGGTATGGCGGGTGCGCGACCTCTCGTCCTCGAGCGGCAGCCGGAGATCCGAGACATCCCGAAGGCCGGCGGTCTCAGCGGGCAGATCCTGGAGCTGCTGCGCTACCGAGGCGAGCTCGAGCGATTCGAGGCAGCCAGCCCCGCTCCCCTGCCCGCGTTCCGGCCGGGGAGCGGGTTCCCGTGGGGCGGGATGCACGTGGACTTCACCCCACTCGCCGATCCCCCGATGAAGGCGCTGCCGCTTCCGCAACCGCTCCTCGAACGCGTCCTGGACGAGCGCGCCCGGGAGCGCGGCGCCGAGATCCGCCGCAGGCACCAGGTGGTCGGGCTGCGCCAGGATGTCGACACTGTGACCGCGGACGTGCGCGGCCCGGACGGGCAGGATCGGGTGACCGCCCGATACCTCGTCGGTTGCGACGGGGGCAGTGGCCGGGTGCGCGACATGGCCGGCATCCCGTTCCCCGGCATCACGTACCCCGAGGTCCAGCGGCTCGCCCAGGTGACCTTCCCCGAGTCCGTGACCCTGCTCGAGAACGGCGACATCGAGGTCGCCGGGGTGGGCAGGATCAGCTTCGGCTTCACACGGACCGAGCACGGTGAGTTCGCCCTCGGGTCGACCAACCCGGAGCTCATGGGGCTCTTCACCAGCGAGCAGGAGTCCACCGAGTACGACGACGACGAGCCGATGACCGTGACCGAGCTCCGGGACAGCATCCGCCGGGTGCTCGGCGTGGACCTGCCCTTGGGAGAACCGAGGCGGTTGACGCGCTTCACCTTCCACGCTCGGGAGGTCGAGCGGTACCTCGACGGACGGGTCCTGCTGGCCGGCGACGCCGCCCACCTGTTCCCCTCCCCGGGCGTCGCACTCGGCGCCGGCCTCCTCGACAGCGTCAACCTCGGCTGGAAGCTGGCGGCCGACATCCAGGGCTGGGCGCCGGGCGGCCTGCTGGCCACGTACCACGACGAACGTCGGCTCGCCAACGCCCGCAACATGCTGCACGCGCAAGCCCAGATCGCGATCCGCCGGGGCCACGACGCGGCCGCCGTCGCGCTCCGGGAGCTCTTCCAGGAACTGCTCGCCGACGAGCAGCCGCTGCGCCGCATCGGCGCCCTCATGGCCGGCTCGGACGTCCGATACCCGTTCCCGGGCCACGAGCACCACACATCGATCGGGACCTTCGCGCCCGACCTCGCGCTGCGCACCGACCGGGGCGCAACCAGCATCGCGGAGCTGATGCACACGTCACGGCCCGTCTTCGTCGACCTCGCCGACCGCGGCGACCTCCGCCGGACCGCCGAGGACTGGCAGCCTCGCATCGACGTCCAGACGGCCGAGACCGATCAGCGGCCCGCCGACGCCCTCCTGATCCGCCCGGACGCCCACATCGCCTGGGCCACCACCGTCGACGAACCCACCGGCACCGCCGTGCCCGCGCTGCGACAAGCGCTCTCGGGCTGGTTCGGAACGCCCGATCCGATCAGCTCTGGAAGATCGGCTGGAAGCTAAGCTCCACGACCCGGATAGGCTGACCGATGAGATCCGGTACTGCCCCCGGTTGGCCCGAACGAGCGAACGAGAGGGGACCGCGACCATGAAGCTGACGACCACCACGATCGTCACCGTCGACGGAGTGATGCAGGGACTCGGTGGGTCGGACGAGGACCGCAGGGGCGGATTCGAGCGCGGCGGATGGGCCATGGCGGACAACGACGACGAGAACATGGCGTTCCTGAACGAGGTCTATGGGCGCGCCGACGCGTTCCTGTTCGGCCGGCGCACCTAC
>Ga0068863_100001330_pt1 | contig 24613 bp, 18 predicted proteins | sample KBSSwiS62_FD_66596 | JGI IMG/M metagenome (GOLD analysis project Ga0068863, IMG submission 66596) | Switchgrass rhizosphere microbial communities from Kellogg Biological Station, Michigan, USA - KBS Switchgrass S6-2 | ecosystem: Host-associated > Plants > Roots > Rhizosphere > Soil ... | reverse complement strand
ATATGGTGCGGTAAGTCAGAACAGATCTCGCTCGCTCAAGTGGGCTGAGAAGCAAGAAAACTTTCAGCCGAAGGAGATGTGTTTTTTCTTGACTTCTACCTTTATAGAACAAATCAGGACTTGACCGCCAAATCTTTAGTGATGAGTGTCATGCGATTTTCTGACAGTTATCGCGCTATGATTCATGCGTTGCTCTAAGCCTATGGCGCATCCAGAACTGGACGCATTATTTAACACGCTCCTTCCATTTGCCCAAACGATGTTGCGTGAACACGGCGAGTTCTACCCTTTCGGGGCGATCATGACGTCAAGCGGTGAAATCCGCCACGTTGGGGCAAAGATGGAAGATGACGACCATCCACTGTCGCAACCCTTGATCGATCTATTAACTGAAACCTTCAAGAATCAAGCGAAGAAGGGAGAATTGCGTGCCGCTGGAATCTGCTACGACGTAGTAACCGTACCACCGGGAAAAGATCAGAAGCGGGATGCCGTTTGTTGCTGTCTTGAGCATTATTCGGGAGAGACGGTGGACGTGTTCGTTCCTTACGTCAAGGTAGCAGACGGTGAAATCCAGTATGGTGAAACCTTCGCGGCAAAACGAACAGGACAGTTTTTCTGCGAATTGCCAAGCTGTTGATTTATGAATGTGGCCCTTAAATAGTACATGCGGGTACTGAGCCGAACTTGTCCGGTAATGCGACTTCCCAGGAGTTGACCGTCGTTCCGGCGCTATGGGCACCGTGCCGAGTACCGGGCTTCGACCTCTATGAAGCACCAAGGACCTCCGGTTCCGTCACAGCGGACGACCCAATGGTCGTAGTAGGGGTGTGTAGCCGATGATTCAGAGTTCGCTTTCTGCTCAGCGACCATGAGCTGCTTCAAGACTTGACGGGCAGGCTTGTTGTCGGCTTCAAAGCTGACTTGCGCCGTGCCCCAGGGAACACCGGCCACTAACGCTTGACAGCAACCGACATGCAACCCTGTCTGCTTGCTCAGTTCGTCCGCCATTAGTTTGGCGTGTTCTGCAATGCTGCGTGTCCCCAAGGAAATAGTAACTTTTCGGTCTAGCAGCGGCACTACGTCTTCAAGGTCGCCGTTTGAACTTCGCGTGCTTGTGGGTACCAGTGCATAGTCGCCACCGCTCGCATCGAGCCGATACCCGTATGGCATTTGCTTGTTTGCTGCATCTGCCACCTGACGCAGCAGCTGCGCGACATCGCCTGGACTGCTTTTTCGCGAGGTCGAAAATCGGACCTCAACGGTATGGCGTTTCATGACGCCATAGTGAATGTTGTGGTGCTGCTCGCTAAATTCTGGGTCGGCAACAGCAACATCTTCGGCATCGCTGGGGAAGGCCCACTTTGGAGCCTCGACGCTTACGCTAATTCCGTAGCGATCTGCGAGCGTGCGACCAATGTTGAATATCGGGTCCCACGATTTGGCTCGAATCGTTACCTCATCGCCATTTTCTGTGACAGAAGCGCACTCGTTAGGATTCTGTCCACCTCCGATAGCGGAGGTTACCATTAGACCGGCCAAGAAAAAGGCGAAGCCGCGCACATCGGCAAGTATAGTACAGCTATCAGCCGCGATGAGCGCACTCTCGTGGCTGTGGGAACTCGGACGTTAGGTTCCGCAAGGTCCCGATTAACGCATTACCGGAAAAGCGGAGTCCTGGTACGGGACTTGTCCGGTTTTGTGACTTACCAGGCAAGTGGAATCACTTCCGAGTTTCACGCCATCCAGGCCTTGCGCTTCCGTGAAATTTTTCCATTCAAAGACCGGTCATCTTCTCAAAGAGTTCCGGGTATCGAGCCCCTTCTACCTTGATCTTCGAGGCCGCACTATCGATGTCGCGGAGGTCTTCGGGCGACAGTTCGACTGCCGCTGCTCCTATATTCTCTTCGAGGCGGTTTAGCTTCGTCGTGCCTGGAATGGGAACAATCCACTGCTTTTGAGCGAGCAGCCAAGCGAGTGCGATCTGAGCAGGAGTCGCTTTTTTTCGCTGTGCGATGCTGCCGAGCAGATCAATCAACGTCTGGTTTGCCTTCAGGGCCTCTGGCGCAAAGCGAGGGAGAGTACTGCGGAAGTCGGAGCTGTCGAATGTCGTGTTCTCGTTCATTTTCCCCGTCAGGAAACCCCTGCCGAGAGGGCTATAGGGCACGAAACCAATCCCGAGTTCCTCCAGCGTCGGTATCACTTCCTTTTCAGGGGTTCTTGTCCACAGCGAGTATTCGCTCTGGAGAGCAGTGATCGGCTGGACTGCGTGTGCACGACGAATGTTCTTTACGCCTGCCTCGGAAAGTCCGAAGTGCTTGACCTTGCCTGCTTGAATCAACTCCTTCGCAGCGCCCGCGACGTCTTCGATCGGCACGTTCGGGTCAACGCGGTGCTGATAGAGAAGATCGATTGTCTCTAACTTGAGCCGCTTGAGCGAGCCTTCGACAGCCTGCTTGATGTGCTCCGGCCGGCTATTCAGGCCCGGTACACCCTTCATTCCGCGAGGATCAGGAGTCAGGTCGAAGCCAAACTTGGTGGCGATCACCACTTGCTCTCGAAAGGGAGCGAGCGCTTCACCCACGAGTTCTTCGTTTGTGAAGGGACCATAGGCTTCGGCGGTGTCGAAAAATGTGACGCCGCGTTCGACGGCCGTCCGGATCAACGAGATCATTTCCTTCCTGTCGCTTGCCGGACCGTAGCCAGAGCTCATTCCCATACAGCCGAGCCCGAGAACCGAGACCTCCAAATTGCTATTTCCGAGTTTGCGCCTACGCATTGTTCCTCCTTGCTTCAATAAGATTCGTGCAGGAGAAAGGCAATCCCGTATCCAAACATAATTGATTGACAGGAATAGGGTTAGTCACCGCTGCAACGCCCGAGTTTTTGACAATTGGCAAGATTCCGGACTGTACACTTTGCGGACGAACGAAATACCGCAGGGCTTACTCGTTTGCTTGTGGTCGCAGCTGGCGGACTGCTGAACTGAGAGTTCTCATGTTCTCGGCTAAGGTCTGAAGCGATTCTTGTTAATCTTGAGTGACCGAATCTTCGCTTCCAACGTGGTCCGCGCAATCCCCAGCTTGGCCGCTGCGCCAGAAGGTCCGTATACCCGTCCTTGAGATTCTCCCAGAGCCGCTTCGATCATCTCTTTTTCTTGGGCTGCCACCCTGTTCGAGAGATTTAGCTTGCCTCCTGATCTCCTATCACGAGGTTGTTGGGAGAGCCAGCTTTCGTCCACTGAAAAAGTTGGTGTTTCACACACGATTACAGAGCGTTCGATGACGTTCTGTAATTCGCGTATGTTTCCGGGCCAAGGGTATGACTCAAGCAATCCGAGTGTCTTCTTGTCGACGCTAGTAATGTTCTTACCAGCTCTCCGTGCGTAGCGATCGATAAAATATTCAACCAGCAGAGGAATGTCCACACGTCGTTCTCGAAGAGCAGGAATTTCAATCGGAAACACATACAAGCGGTAAAACAAGTCGCTACGGAACAACCCGGCGCTGATAGCGGCCTGCAGGTCACGGTTCGTGGCTGCGATCACTCGGACGTCAGCGCGTATCGGGCGTGTCCCGCCGACACGCTCAAACTCATGCTCTTGCAAGACACGCAGGAGGGCAATCTGGGTCTCGGCTGGAAGTTCTCCAACTTCGTCGAGGAAGATCGTGCCTCCGTTTGCTAGTTCAAACCGACCCAACCGCTGCTGAGTCGCGCCGGTGAAGGCACCTTTCTCATGGCCAAATAGCTCCGACGCGATCAGGTCGCGTGGGATAGCAGCACAGTTCACACTTACAAATGCGCGCAAGGCGCGGTTTGATCGTCGGTGGATGGCGCGGGCGACAAGCTCCTTGCCCGTTCCTGTTTCACCCGTGATGAGGACCGTAGAATCACTCGGTGCGACTTTGGAGATGCGCGAGAGAACAATTTTCAAAGCGGGAGATGTTCCAACGATCTCTTCAAACATCGAGGCTTTGTCGATTTCTTCACGCAGAGCGACGTTTTCGCTCCGAAGCCTGTCTTCAGCCTGCTTTCGATCTTCGATGTCCGTCCCGGCAACATACCAACGCTTAATCTGTCCCTGTCCGTCGTGCAATGGATTGAAACGAGCCAAGAACCAGCGATAAGTGCCATCACGTTTGCGTACTCGCAACTCCAACTCCTCAGCAGAGCCACGAGCGACAGCGTGCCCAAAAACAACGTCGAGCCGCCCGTTGTCATCAGGATGAATGTACTTGCCAGGAGACTGTTGCCACTCTTCGAGACTAAAACCGAGGTAATCGAGCGAGACACGGTTGGCGTAAAGGCGTTCACCGTTAGGTCCGTATACCACAATATTTTGAGGCGCCAGGTCCAGAATCTGCCGGAGTTCTGTCTCTCCCTCCCGGATGGCTTCTTGCGCACGCTTACGATCGTCTATGTCAATGCTCGTTCCATACCACTTCACGATGTTCTCTTGTTGGTCGCGCACTGCGACTTTCTGGTGCAGCATCCAACGGTATTGTCCGTCAGCTCGCCGAACTCGCGATTCGTACAGGAAGTGTTCGCCACTCGCTACCGAAGTGCGCCACGCGTTCACCATTCCCTCGACGTCTTCGGAATGGACTGAAGCTGCCCACTTCATGCCTTGCAAATCCTCAGACGAACATCCGGTATAGTTCAGCCAAGTTTTACTGAAGAAGTCATGGTAGCCGTCAGGACGCGCCGTATTTATCAGCGCGGGCGTCGAGTCGATGACGCGCTGGAGATCGGAGCCTGACCAGGACCGGTCAGGACCATGCGCACTGGTACCCATATTGCAGATTATATTCATATTTGATGTGCTAAAGTATCGCCCACCAATAGGCTACCCAGCGAAGAAGAGCGGGCGAACACAGCCCTCGATAACAAGTGGTAAACGCCTTTACCGGACTCGTGTCCGGTTACGCGACTCGGGAGGTGACGCTGATTCTGTCACTGACGCGAACGGCGCTCGTCGGATGGGCCCGGGCCATTAAAATCGGTGCGGCGAACGGGTTGTCAGAATTTCGGAAGAACAGAAAGCTTCTAGCCGATTCAACAAGCTGTGCGTCGAACGCTCTCCGTGGGCCTCCGCCGTAACCTTTCATTGCAGCTCTGCATTGCTCTCGACACGATTCTTGTTCGGCCTTATAAACTATTCTACTCGACGAAAGGAGAACAGTTATGGCCGACAGAGTGATTGACCGGAAGAAACACCCAAGGATACACGCTCAAACGGAAAAATTTTACGAGGAAATACGCAAAGAGCAGGAAAAGAACATTAGCGGCCCCGGCGCGGCGCTTTTGGGACTGATTCGCGATACGGTGAAGAGATTGGACAAGGTGATTGGTGAGCTAAATGATCTGCGGAATGCGGTAGGTATGAGTGAGAATTTTGTGCTCGCCAAAGCTGGTGTTTATGACCGCGCCTCGAAATCTTACGGCGGCAAAGCTCGCGCGGCGAAACTTTCACCCGCACAGCGCACGAAGATTGCCACGAAAGCCGTTGCAGCGCAATGGGCGAAAGAGAAGCGACGGCAGTAAGGCGCGCGGAGACGGCCGGGCATGTGCGTTGCGAGTCAAATCCCGATTAACGCGCCCCTGGACAAGTGCGTCAGATTCGCAGGCACTATTGGAAAGTGAGAGAGCCCTGTGCATTTTGGCCGCATGCAGCCTTCGTCGAGGCAATCCTAGAACCGGCCAAGAATGTGAAGTTCAGCCCCTCTTGCTGTTGGCCCGGTTTTCCATGTTCTTTTGGGTACGCGCCGTTCCGCCATCATTGACTCAACTTTGACCGGCCTGCACCATAGTTTAGATCATGTCGAAAGTACACATCAGGACTGAGCGGCGCAGCCTGCGACTTTGGATAAACATACCCGTGCGCGCTTCAAGCAAGAACGCCGACGGCAAGGAATTCAGCGAGGACACCGAAACGATCGTGATAAACGCGCATGGCGGTCTGTTTTTCCTGCACCAATCGGTGAAAATCCGCGCCGATATTGTCCTCACCAATCTTGCCACCAAAGAAGAGCAGGCATGTCGAGTTGTCACCTTGGGCGATTCTTCGGACAAGGGCATGCGTGTCGGAATTGAATTTCTCTCGCCTAGCCCGGGGTTCTGGGGCGTCGAATTCCCGCCTGACGACTGGCACGCCGATTAAAATTCCGCGTAGCTTTCCAGGTCCTGATAAACGCTAACCGGAAAGGTTCCCTTGCGAGGTTGACTTGATGGCATAACAGTGTCGGCTCCCTCCTATGCCCTATCCCGTCACCGTGTCAACGGGATAGCGGATACGGGCAGGAAAAAGGGACCACCCCGGGGAAGGCACATGAAAGCCCCAGCCAACGCTATCGCGGTGCTTGTTGCCGAGTGTACTCTTGCGGTTCTGGCTGTGCTTCTGCCGATTGACTGGCGCTCCGGATCGAAGTAGATAAAAGGTTCGGATATCCTCTGGATTTTCGACGGTAGAGGGCTATGTTCTGGGTCTTCCTTGCACTCGCGTTCGTGACCATCGTAATCGCGTGGGTCTTTGGGGAAGCATTGTCAGCGCTAGGGCGTTGGTCAGATGAGCATCCCAAGTCAGAACTCGCGAGGGATATTGAAATTGAAATGGACGCCGCAAAACATCGGGCTGAATTTGATTTTGGTACGCTAGGTCTCGCCTTCGCAATGGTTCTATTGGTTTTGTTGTTTGTGCCGAGTGCGGTGACGAGCAATGCGCAATCGATTTTGCCGAATGAAATTTCCGATTCTATGCAGTCATTAATGGATGTGGGTACAGTCGACACTTTTGTCCGCGCATGGCGAGCCGAATACCCGTTGAAGTTTTGGGTCTTCTTCGCTGGATTGCCCGCGACAGTGATCTGGTTATTTCGTCGATCGCCTGTCTGGTTGGGCGTGGCGCTGGTTGTGGCGTTGTTCGTTTTTTGGTTGAAGATGAACTCGACCTTGAGTTTTTAAAACTTCGGGGAGCAGGTCAGCGACAAAACAGACGACCCGATCATCAAGAAAAACGCTGACAAAACTATCAACTACTTTGAAGCGACTTGGAAATGCTTGGGTAGCGCAAGCGCGTATTAACGGATTCCGCCTGGTAAACGCGGTTACCGGAAACTTGAAATCTCATTGTCCGGTAATGCGACTACACAGGAGTTAGCGCCAAGTGCAAACACACAGTGCGGCATTAAGGGGCACGGTACGGAACAACTGTAGTAGCATCCGTCTATGAGATGCAGCGTAACGGTTTGTGTCGTTCTGCTTCTATGCTGCCCAGCTATGTGTCAGGACCGTTCCGCAGCCGTACAGCCCGGTCAGTTTGAGATTGGTTGACACACATTTTTCGATTTTGGCCCGCCCGTTAACTTCTACTAACTTTTTATAGGCCGTCCAACTGCAACCGGAACATCTATTGAGAGAAGCTTCGAAAGTGGGCATCCTAACGCGCTAACCGGAGAAGTTCGTACTAACTCTACAGGAGGTTGCCATGGACAAGCCTCGCCACCCGCAGGTGATTCGGCCGTGAAAAACCCAGCGAACGCAAAAACAATAAATGGAGCCCACCACCCACGAGGGAGCCGCAGCGAGAGCGTGGCAAGAAGCTTCACTGCCTTACGCGCGGGTGACCGTCGTCACATGAGGGAAGTACGAGCAGGAAACTGATGGAGGTAGAACGCTCGGCGTTCTCAAAACTCGCGACTCGCGTCAGAGGCCGCCGGCCTTCGGTCCTATTTCGTTCCAAATACTTCAAAAGTTTTTCCAACGACTCCTATCTACAGAACCGCACATGGCCTTCCTGGATTTGAGGGCTGCTCGCCCACACTTCGCTTGCCCAAACAGCTGGCCCAGTACATACACAATCCAGCCCTCACGACTACAAACCGGCAGCGAAAAAGCCATTGCCGATGATTCAGGTGGGGTATTTGGATGAGATGTAGTTTTGCAGGTGCTCGATCGTCGCTTCCTGCTCTGAAACCAGCCACTTTACGAGGTCGCCGATAGAAACGACCCCGAGCACCTTCTCGTTTTCCACGACGGGAAGATGACGTATGCGGTTTCTCGTAATGATATCCATACACTCGCCGACGGCATGCTCAGGGGTCACAAAAATCACTGGGCTGGTCATGATTTCCTTAACCTGCGTCGTCCTAGAAGCCCTTCCCTTAAGGATCACTTTCCTCGCGTAGTCCCGTTCCGAAATGATACCCACGAGCTTGCCACCTGAAATCACCAGCAGGGCCCCCACTGCCTTATCAGCCATCCTTTCAATGGCCTCGTATACGGATTGTTCTGGGTTGACAAACCAGACTTCGCTGCCCTTGCGTCTCAGAACCGAGGCAACCGTGCCACTCATTTTGATTTCCATTTCGACCTCCTGGACCTAACGCTACTCGCCTCTCAATCACGTTGTCTACTTATTGTCTCAGCTAAGATTGTTTGAACCTCTGCCGTTTGCTTGTCTAGGTCGGTTACGCCACGCCCCACAATTATCAAACGATGAAATAGAAAGCCCATTGCGATTTTGTTCAATTCCGGTTTTCGGACATTATGGAAAACAATCGTCGCGAGTTCGTGGGCTTGGACTAACCCAAGGTACAAACAGAAACAGTCGTCGCCGTAATACTCTCCGTGTTCTCCAGGGCACACCGTTGTCGCTGCGGATATTGGCCGGCAGGCCGCGCTCCTTATTGGAAGAGTGAAAATAGCAAGATACCCGTCGCCGTTGCGAACGCTTGTGGAAGAGTAAAGGTTTCCGCCAGCAGGCTTCGTTAACGGGGCGGGCACCTTGCTATTTCGAACGGTTGCATGTGCTCGGATGGGGGAGCCATACTGCGACTATGCGACTTTGTGTGAAACAACTGCTGGTCGTAGGGGCACTGTGCGGGGCTGCGTCCGTTGCGGCAGCCGATGAGATCAAGCTGAAGGACGGCAAGAAGCTGTACGGCGTGATTGTCGGATACGAAGACAACATGTTCCGGGTGAAGACGGACTTCGGGTTCGTTTTAGTGGAAAAAGACAAGATCGCTTCGATTGTACCGGCGGCGGGAGCCAGCAACGAGGCGACGGCGAGCGCAGTGGCAAAGTCCACGAGCAAACCATCAGAGAGCAAAGAGAAGGCGCCGGCGAGCATTGCTAGCATGGACAAAGCGCCTGTGGACAATGGCGGCAAGGCAAAGATATCCGAGGGGCCGGTGCGGCCTTCCCTTCCGACATCCGGTAGCGTGGAGAAAGTGACGCCTCCGCAGATTAAGGCAAACACTGGACCGGCAACTTCAGTAGCGGCGATAGCGCAACCGCCTGCTCCGCCGAAAGAACCGGAACTGCCAGCAAATCATGAAGAAGTGCAAGGCACGCAGTACACCAACTTTTCGCACGGCTTTCGGATGTACAAAGCGCCAAGCTGGTCGCTTATCGAGGATGCGCGGCGTGCGCTGCCGAATGCGATTGTGGCGATGGGGACTTCGAATGAGTCCACGTTGATGGTGGTGGGCCAGGAAAAGTTGAAGGACTCGCTGGATTCAACAGCCTCCTCCGTGGAGAAAAGACTGAAGGAGATCTACACAAACTACCGGCTGATTTCGCAGCGGAAAATGGCGGTGGGCGGCGCGCCGGCGACGGAGTACAAATATCGCGGAACAGCGGACGAACATGACTGGTCGGGGACGCTGGTGGTGGTTGGGCGCGGAAAAGACGTACTGACGATTTTGGGGATGACGTACGCGGACAGCGATCTGATTCAGATCCAGGAAAATGTGATTGCGCGAGCGATTGCCAGCACGAGTTTTGATGTGCCGAAGTATGCGGCGGAGAAGTAAGCACCAGACGAAGCAGAGGGTTCCCGCCAAAGCTTAGGCTCCAACGCAGTGAAACGAGAGCTCAGCACCCGCATTCCAAAACAAGACGCAGGAATCAGGCAGGGTCGGGGGATCCGGAGAGGTTTTTGTGTTCGCGGATGAGACCGATGAGGGCTTGCGCCGCGCGCGGCAGGCTGCGATCGCGACGGTAGACGAGGCCGAGTTCGCGAAAAAGATCCACTCCGTCCACACTAAGTAGCTTCACTTCCCCGGCTTTCACCTGGTCTTTGGCAAAGCTCTCGCTGATGAAGGAGACGCCGGCGTCGGCGCCGACGAAGCGCTTGATCATGCCGATGCTGGGCAGCTCCATGGCGACATGGACACGCGAGCGATAAGGCCGGAAAAGTTTGTCGAGAACTTGGCGAGTGTATCCAGTACGAGGAAAAATCAGCGGCTGGCCGGCGACTTCTTCCAGGGTGACTTTGCTGCGGCTGGCCAACGGATTCTTGCAGCTGACCATAAAACGCATGCGATCTTTATAAATGTGATGAACTTTGAGATTGGGAGACTTCAGCGGAAGCGTGACAATACCGACGTCGACGGAGCCGTCTTCGACGCGCTGCAGAATCTTGTGACTGAAATTGCGATAGATGCTGATGTGGACCTGAGGGTATTTGCGCTGAAATTCGGCGAAAATATCGGGCAGTAGATAGAGGCAGGTAGCTTCATTGGCGCCAAAAACAACCGGACCCTGGACAACATTGCCACGGTCAGCGACAACCTGAACCGATTCGTCGCGCAGCCGAAGCAGGCGGTCGGCGTAATCGAAGAGAACTTCACCGGCGGGCGTGAGTTCGACGGACTTCGCGGAACGATCAAGAAGTTTGGCGCGATAAGCTTGTTCGAGTTGGCGAATCTGAGCGCTGACCGCCGACTGCGAGCGAAAAACCTTTTGTCCCGCGCGAGAAAAGCTTTTCAGCTTGGCGACATAAACAAAAGTTGTAAGTTGATCGAAGTCCATAGGCGGCGATTGTGCCCGGATTATAGCGGAAACACGGGCAGAAAAAGAAGTAATCCTCCTTTAGTGAGAGAAATCAAACGGAAACCGCGTGCGAAACGGCGACTTGCTGCGACTCTACCGGGATAGTGAACTTGACGCTGAGTTTCGCCAGCACGGGTTGCCAGGTGTTTTCCACGGTACCCTGCAGGTGGATGGGCTGAACTCGGAGCATGGGCAACGGGCCACGCCGAGAAAGCAGACGTGCCGCGCGAGGACTGCCGGTGCGATCGAGATGCTCCTGCAGTACCTGGCGGAGCCAAATATCTTCCTGGCCGGAAATTTCTTCGATAGAGACAAAGTCGCGATGGAGTACGTCTTCCGCCTCGGCACGAAGAACGTAAGCGAGGCCACCGGTCATGCCGGAACCGAAATTGAGACCGAGCGGGCCGAGGACCAGCACCACTCCACCAGTCATATATTCACAGCCATGCTGGCCAACGCCTTCAACCACGGCGAGAGCGCCACTGTTGCGGATCGCGAAGCGTTCGCCGGCGCGGCCAGCAACAAAAAGAAGGCCAGAAGTAGCACCGTAGAGAACCGTGTTGCCCGCGAGGACGTCACCACGGCGGGAGGCATTGGAACCCGCAGTGATAGAGATGATTCCTCCTGAGAGACCTTTGCCAACGTAGTCGTTGGCCTCACCGTGAAGCTTGAAGTCGATGCCAGCGCCGAGGAAGGCACCAAAACTCTGGCCAGCGCTGCCGCGGAATTCCTGGCAGACAGCGTGCACTGAGTTGTCACCGGCGGCGCGAATGCGGGCAAGTTCGCCACTGAGATTTGCGCCGATGCTGCGGTCGGAATTGCGGATGGGAGCGATATGCGATTCGCTTTGGGAAGCTTCCGCTGGGACGACGGGAGCTTCACTGAGCGAAGCATGCAGGCCCGGAGTCTGCTGCGGAGCGACGCGGAAAGACATGTTGGACTCCAGCGCGAGCGCCGGCGTTTCCGCATAGTTCGGCGAACGCGGGCGGAGGGTTTCGTAAGCGCCTTTAAGTTCGCTGAGCGAATTGGCGCCGAGGTCGGCGAGCTTTTTGCGAACCTCTTCAGCAAGAGCGCGGAAATAGGAAATCACCATTTCGGGTTTTCCGGTGAAGCGGGCGCGCAGCGTTTCGTCCTGCGTGGCGATGCCGACCGGGCAAGTGTTGAGATGGCACTGGCGAGCCATCACGCATCCGATAGCGAGAAGCGAGGCGGTGCCGAAGCCGAATTCGTCGGCGCCAAGAATCGCGCCGATGATGACGTCGCGGGAAAATTTCAGGCCTCCGTCCACGCGGAGAGAAAGTCGTGAACGGAGACCCGCGCGAACCAGAGTCTCATGGGTTTCGCGCAAACCGATTTCCCAGGGCAGAGCAGTGTTTTTGATGGAAGTCAGCGGCGAAGAGCCGGTGCCACCGTTGTGGCCGCTGATGGTGATGACGTCGGCGCCAGCCTTGGCAACGCCAGCGGCGATGATGCCGACGCCAGCGCCGGAAACGAGTTTGACTCCGATGCGAGCGCGTGGATTGACGGCGCGAAGGTCGTGGATCAGTTGCGCGAGATCTTCGATGCTGTAGATGTCGTGGTGCGGAGGCGGAGAGATGAGTGGCGTGCCAGGCGTGGCGTGGCGGATGCGCGCAATGTACGGCGTGACTTTTTTCGCGGGAAGCTGTCCACCTTCGCCGGGCTTGGAGCCTTGCGCCATTTTGATTTCGAGCTCCTGCGCATGGACGAGATAGTCAGAGGTGACGCCGAAGCGGCCGGAAGCGACTTGCTTGATTTTGTTTGCCGCCTGCGGTTCGTTGATCCAAAGATCGGGGTCCTCGCCGCCTTCGCCGGTGTTGCTGCGGCCGCCGAGTTCGTTCATGGCGAGCGCGAGAGTGCGGTGTGCTTCGGGACTGAGCGAGCCGAGGGACATGGCTTGCGTACTGAATTTTTTGAGGATGGAGTCAGCCGGCTCGACGTCATCTATGGAAATTGGCGTTGATGCAACCGTGTCCAGCAGATCGCGCAAGAAGACAACGCCGTTAGTGTCGGAAAGTTCTTCAAACGCGGGATACTTCCCCGCCTGCGGCGCTTTAACGTGCGCGTGAATGCGGCGAACGACTTCCGGTGAATTAGCGTGGAGCTCGGCGCCTTTGCGGAAGCGGTAGAGGCCGGCGTCGGGCATGTCTTCGCCGGTTTTGGCGAAGGATTCACTGTGCATGCGAAGATAGTCTGCCAGCAAATCGTCTAGAGTTTTTTGCCCGGCGAAGTCGGCGGCGTCCTCGAAGAATTCGGCGCAGAGATCTTCCGAGAGGCCGACAATTTCGAAAAGATAGCTGTTGCGATAGCTGGCGAGCGTGGAGACGCCCATGCGGGCGAGCACTTTGCGGAGGCCGGCGTAAGTGGCATTGCGAACTTTGTTGAAGCCAGCGGCCTCTTCGGCCTCGGCGAACTGTTCAGTGAGATACGGAACGACCGCGCTAGCACCGGCGGCAACGAGCAGCGCAACGTGATGGGTATCGAAAGCTTGCGCGGTTTCGACGACCAGCGGGACGTCCCACAGATCTTCGCGCACCATGGATTTCCAGAGCGCTGCAGTAGCCAACAGAGCAGGGAGCGCGGCGCGATCTTGCGCGATGCCGCGGTCGGACAGGAGGAAGAGCCCCGGGCGCGCGTGGCCACCCAGAGGGGTAGATAAGCACTGGGCGATTGCGCCTCGTGCACCCGGGACTCCCGTGTCGGCAGGAAACGTAAAATTGCTGGACTGCACTGGTCCGAATTGAGCGGCCAGATCGGCGAATTCGCCTTGCGCGAGAATCGGGCCCGGCAGCACAACTCCACCCGGAGCAGCGGTGTTGCCGGGCAGGCGAACTTCGAGCGACATAACGTGCGTTTCACGCAACGGATCGATCGGCGGATTGGTGACTTGCGCGAAACGCTGCTTGCAGTAATCCCAAAGCGTGCGCGGCAGCGATGAGAGGAACGCTGGCGGCGCGTCATCGCCCATGCTCCAGTCGGCTTCTTTGCCGTGGACCAGCGCGGTGAAGAGAATTTTGAATTGGTCTTCGGTCCAGCCGCAGGCCGCCGCGGTGCGACGCGGCGCTTCGACTTGTGCGGAGGGCGGCGGCGTGACGGAGGTGTCGAGGCGGCGGACGGTTGGAGGCGTGAGCTTGGACTGATGGCCTCCGAGACGCTTGAGGATGTCGCGCCAGCGAAGCAGCAAGCTGGATTCGGGCTTGGCGATAATCATTTCGCCGGGCCCGAGGCGGTGGCGTTCGGCGATGCGGGACTCTTCAAAATCGACTAGGCCGGTTTCGGAGCCGACGACGAGCAGGCCATCGTGAGTGAGCGTGTAGCGCATCGGGCGAAGACCGTTGCGGTCGAGCTTCGCGCCAACGTATTGCCCGTCGGAGAAAATCAGAGCGGCGGGACCGTCCCAGGGTTCGCTTTGTTGAGAGAGAGCAGCCAGAGCACCTTTGACGTCGCGCGAGAGGAGCGGATCGTTTTCAAAGGCCGGAGGAACAAGGGCCAGCATGGACTCTTCGGCGGAGAAACCTTCGAGGAGTTTGACTTCAAGAGCGTTATCAAAGCTGGCAGAGTCGCTTACGTTCGGCTCGAGCGTTGCAAACCAGGAACCGACCGTGAGTTTTTCGCGGAGCTGTTTTTCTTTGGCGCGGAGCCAGCGGCGATTGGAAACGATGGTGTTGATTTCGCCGTTGTGCGCGACGTAGCGGAAGGGTTGTGCCAGGCCCCAGGCCGGCTGCGTATTGGTAGAGTAGCGCTGGTGAAAAATGACGAATGTCGTTTCAAACGAGGGCTGGCGGACGTCTTCAAAGAATTGCGGGAATTGCCAGGGCGTGAGGAGGCCCTTGTAGACGACGGTCTGCGAAGAAAGCGAGCAAACGTAACATCGCGCGGGGAGGAGGGATTCGGCTTTTTTGCGCAATATGGCCAGTCGCCACTCGAAGCGATCGGCGTGGCGAGCAACATGAAATGGCGCTACGAAGAATTGCCAGGACTCCGGCATGGTTTCGAGCGCGCGGCGTCCGAGGCAATTGGGATTGGTCGGGACGCGCCGCCAGCCGAGAACGCGCAGGCGCTCTTGATCGGCGGCGGTTTCGATGGCAGCTTTGGCGGCAGCAACCGCGTCGGACGGAAAAAAAGCGAAGCCTAACCCGAACTGCTCGGGAAGCGCGATTCCCTGCTCAGCGGCTTGGGCTTTGAAAAATTGTGTGGGTAATGCAACCAGCAGGCCAGCACCGTCGCCGCTGGCTCCGTCGGCGTCGACGCCACCGCGATGGGTCAGGCGTTCGAGGGCGGTGAGGGCGTAATCAACGATGTCGTGACCGGCGGGTCCGCCGAGGCGGGCGATAAAGCCGGTGCCGCAGGCGTCATGGTCCGGGTGGCCCCAGTTGGGGCGCACACGATCGCTCGACCGCCACTGGCGCCAATGGGACGGCAGGTCCATGTTCGTTTATAGGGGCAGAGGGAGGACTCTGTACAACGCAGAAATTCGATATTCAAAATTGAATTTCTGATTGCAGAGGTTTTGCGGCGGGAACGACGAAAAAGGTCAGAATTTGGTGGGTTCGGTGAAGTGGAAGCCGGCGACCTTCATGGCGGGAACGACCATTTCGAAGGCTTCCTCGGCGGTGGCACGGACCGACCGACCCATTTCTTGAACGTTCTGTAGGAGTTCGATCAGAGATTGGTTAAAGCGGAAATTGCGCACGGCGGTGGTCACTTTGCCGTTTTCCACCAGAAAGAGGCCGTCCCGGGTCATGCCAGTCATGACCTTTTCATAGGGGTCAACTTCGCGGATGTACCAGACGCGCGTGACTAGCATGCCGCGGTCGGTGCCGGCGACCATTTTTTCGACGGAAGAATCGCCGCCGCCAAAAACGAGGTTCATCGGCGCTTCACCGTATTCATTGGGCAAACCGAAGCCGTGGCCGGTAGGTTTCTTGCCAGCTTTTTTCGCGCTGGCGCGAGAGTAGACTAGATGCCTGGGTACACCTTTTTCTACCAATGAAACGCGCTGACGCGGCATGCCTTCGCCGTCAAATGGAGCTCCCAACTGGAGCGGATGGTAGACGTCGTCCACGATCGAGATGTTTTTGCCAAAAAGCGGTTTGCCCATGCGTTTGTTGAGGCAAGAACGCTGATCTTCCAGGGCGGTCGCGGCGAAATCGTAAAAAAGGAAACCGACGAGATCGAGCACAGCGGCTGGTTCGAGAATTACGGTGTATTTGCCGGGAGCGAGTTCCTTGGCATCCTTGGCCATGCTGGCTTTTTCGCTGGCGCGCTTGGCCAGAGCTTGAGGATTAATGTTTCGCACTTCGCCGGAGTTGGCCTTGGCCCAGCTCGCCGCGGGATCGTCCTGCATGGTGATGGAAAACTCGGTGTGAGTTTGGCGATACGCGGCGAACAGTTCACGGGAGTTGCCGAGCGCAAGTTGCGACTGGCCTGACGAAAATATACCGGCAGCCACCTGTCCATTGCGAATGGCCAGATCGCTGGCTTGCTTCACGGCTCGAGCGCGCGCTTCGGCGCTTAGCGCGGCGGTTTCGCGTGAAAAGCGGTTCGCTGGGCGATATCGCTGTTTGGCCGGCATCCGCAATAAGTTGCGATCCCGAGGCTGGCTGTGCGCCAACTGCAAGGAAGAGTCAACGGCCTTGCGCAATGAATCTTCTTCGAGCTGATTGGTCGTCGCGCGAGCGGTGCGGCCATCGACCACGGTCCTTATGGAAACCGTGATTCCATGCTCTGCAACATTCTGGTGGATCGCGTTGTTCGCGAAGCGGGTCAGCGCGTCGATCGTTTCGTCCAGATGAACTTCGGTTTCATCCGCTCCGGCTGCTTTCCCGAGGTGCAATACGGCGTCGATGATGTTTTTCAGCTCGGCCACTGACGACAGTGTGCTGGCCGTTCCGTTCTTCGAACTCTTTGTCATTTCTTAGTGTCCCGAAAACGCTGTGCCGATCTTTATGTTCCGAAAACGCGCGGGTGCCGCTCCATGGCCAGTGCCCATGGTTTGCATCGGCTGGCCCTTTCCGCAATTCGGCGTGCCCCACAGGTTCCAATATTCCTTTCCGCAAATGGCATCACAGGAATTCCAGAATTCCGTGGTGATTCCGCTGTAACTGGGATTTTTGAACATGCGCACTTTCTTGCCGCCTTTGATTTCCCAGCCGATTTCTGTGGAGAACTGAAATTGATAGCGGCGATCGTCGATGGACCAGGAACGATTGGTTTCCATCCAGATGCCGTCATCGGTGCTGGCGATCAGTTCGTCAGGCGTGCCCGAGCCCGGCTTCAAACTGATGTTGGTCATGCGGATGATGGGCAAGCGATTCCAGCTTTCTGCGCGCATGGTGCCGGAAGAGCGATTAAGGCCAATCAACTTGGCCGTTTCACGGTTGGAGAGGTAGCCGCGGAACTGGCCATCCTTGATGATGTCGGTACACTGAGCGGGGACGCCTTCGTCGTCGTAAGCGAAGGTGCCGAGTCCGGGGCCGTGGTCGAGGCGCGCGTCGGCCACCACGTTAACGATGTCCGAACCATATTTAAGTTTGTTGAGCTTGTCGAGCGTCAGAAAACTGGTGCCGGCGAAGTTGGCTTCCTGGCCGAGGACTCGGTCGAGTTCGATCGGATGGCCGACCGATTCGTGAATCTGCAAACCAAGCTGGCTACCATCGAGCAACAGCGTACCGGTCTTCTCCGGACATTGCGCGGCGGAATGCAGTGCTACCGATTCTTCGGCGACCCGCGGGGCGTGGCGCAGTAGATCCAGCGACTCAATCAATTCGTAGCCCGCCAAAGCGTACTGCCCGCCAAAACTGTTAGGGTAGGAACGCTTTTGGATTTCGCTGCCCTTGAATGAAGTTGCGGCGATCCCGCCGCCAGAAATCACTTTTCGTTGATGAATGCGCGAACCAATGCTGGAAGCGAACCACGAATCAATCTTGCGGAACTGCATGTCAGTTTCCGTCAGCGTAACGCCTTTGATGGCTCGCATCGCGGCGTCGGCTTTTAGCAGTAAATCCAGCTGCGACTCCAGGGGAATCTCAAAGGGATCCGTCCGCAATGGCGCCTGCCAACTGTCCACATACCGATCTACTGAAACCATTCTTGTGTCGCCGCGTTTGGCTAAGGCGGAAGCCTTGGCGATGAAAACGGCCTGCGCGGCGCAGGCGGCGACGCGCTGACGATTCAACCGGTCGGTGGAAGCAAATCCCCAGGCACCATTGGCAAGTACGCGAATACCAATTCCGATGGATTCCGATTGCGCCAACGTGCCGACCTGACCGTTCTTGGTGGTCAGGTCGCGCTGCCGAAGGTGCATCAGCCGAGCATCCGCATACGTTGCGCCGCGCAGCTTCGCCATTTCCAGAGCAACTGCCGTCAAATCCCACATTGCATCACCGGTTGATTCCAAAAAAAGAAGGGGCACGAAGAACCGTGCCCCAACAAGATACCACGCGCGTCAACTCGCTAGCGACTCAGGTTCCTTCTTGCCAAGAGGCCAGATAGTGTTCCTGTTCGGGAGTGAGTTTGTCGAGTTTGTGGCCCATGGATTCGAGCTTGAGCCGCGCGATTTCCTTGTCCAGATGTTCGGGAACCACGTAGACCTGAGCCTTCAGGTCCTTGGAGTTCTTGACAAGATATTCGGCCGACAGAGCCTGGTTAGCGAAGCTCATATCCATCACCGAAGCTGGGTGACCTTCCGCAGTGGCCAAGTTGACCAAGCGACCTTCGCCGATCAGGCAAATTCTGCGCCCGTCCTTTAGCTGGTATTCGTCCACCAGCGGGCGAACTTCGCGCTTGCCGCTGGACAGCCGCTCGAGCGCGGGGATATCAATTTCGACGTTGAAGTGGCCGCTGTTGCAAATTACTGCGCCGGATTTCATGAGTTCAAAGTGTTCCGCACGGATGACGTTCTTGTTGCCGGTAACGGTGATAAAAACGTCGCCTTCCTTGGCAGCGTCGGCCATGGGAAAAACGCGGAAGCCATCCATCACGGCTTCGATTCCCTTCACCGGGTCGATTTCAGTGACGATCACATCGGCGCCCAAACCCTTGGCGCGCATAGCCACACCGCGGCCGCACCAGCCGTAACCGGCGATAACCACCTTCAGTCCGGCAAGCAACAGGTTGGTGGCGCGAATCACGCCGTCCAGCGTGCTCTGCCCCGTTCCGTAGCGATTGTCGAAAAAGTGCTTGGTCTGGGCATCGTTCACGGCGATGACCGGATACTTCAGCGTGCCATCCTTGGCCATGGCGCGAAGACGAATTACTCCGGTGGTAGTTTCTTCGGTGCCAGCAATCACGTTCGCGACAAGATCCGTACGCTTGGTGAGCAGCATGGTGACCAGGTCAGCACCGTCGTCCATGGTCATTTGCGGCTGATGTTCGAGGGCGGCACGCAGGTGCGAATAATACGTGTCGTTGTCTTCGCCCTTAATCGCGTAGGTCGGAATGTTGAAGTCGCGATTCAGCGAAGCGGCGACTTCGTCCTGCGTGGAAAGTGGGTTGGATGCGCACAGCACCACGTCCGCACCGCCGTCGCGCAGTGTGACCATCAGGTTCGCGGTTTCACTGGTCACGTGCAGACAAGCCGAAACGCGCAGCCCTTTCAGCGGCTGGTCCTTGATGAACCGTTTGCGGATCAGCTGCAGCACCGGCATCTGTTGCTGCGCCCATTCGATCTTGCGCTTGCCGGCATCGGCCAGCGCGATATCTTTTACGTCGCCCTTCTTGAGTTCAGCTGTCGCCACAAACATGCTCCTTGAGTGAGTTCCAAAACTGCAGCGGTCGGGATAGAAGATGGCTTGTCGCGACGGGGAAAAATCAAATGACAACGAGCCATCCAATTTTGTTAATCGAAATTACGAGCGTGCAGCAACTTCGGCCGTAGCGCCGGCAGCCTTTCGCAGAGCATCGGCGCGATCCGTCTTTTCCCAGGTGAAACCAGGACCAGAGCGGCCGAAATGGCCGTAAGCCGCGGTTGGCTTGTAGATCGGACGGCGCAAATCCAGCGTCTCGATGATGCCCTTGGGCGTAAGTTTAAAGTTTTCGCGAACGATTTCAGTGATGCGCTCCTCGGAAATCGTCGCAGTGCCGAAACTGTCCACCATCACGCTAACCGGCTCCGCAACGCCGATGGCATAGGCGAGCTGAACTTCGGCCTTGCTTGCAAGCCCAGCCGCCACAACGTTCTTCGCGATGTAGCGTGCCAGGTAGCAGGCCGAGCGGTCCACCTTGGACGGGTCCTTGCCGGAAAAGGCGCCGCCGCCGTGACGGCTGTAGCCGCCGTACGTGTCCACAATAATCTTGCGGCCGGTTAATCCCGCATCACCCATGGGTCCGCCAATTACAAAGCGGCCCGTTGGATTGATGTAGTACTTGGTGTTTTTGTCGAGCATGGAAACAGGAACCACTGGCTTGATCACATGTTCGAGGACGGCGTTTCGAAGATCGTCGTTGGAAACCGCTTCGCCATGCTGCGTGGAAATCACCACTGCATCCACACGCGCAGGCTTGCCTTTGCGGTATTCGATGGTGACCTGCGACTTGCCGTCGGGCCGGAGAAAATCAACTTTTTTGGATTTGCGAACTTCGGAAAGCTTGAAGGTGAGCTGGTGGGCCAACTGGATGGGCATAGGCATCAGTTCGGGCGTTTCGTCGCAGGCAAAGCCGAACATCAAGCCCTGGTCGCCCGCGCCACCGGTATCCACGCCCATGGCGATGTCCGGTGACTGGCGCTTGACGGTGCACATGACCGCGCAGGTTTCGCCGTCATAGCCATACTTCGCCCGATCGTAGCCGACGCCGCGAATGGTATCGCGCACCAATTGGTCGTAATCAATGTGGGCCGAAGTGGTGATCTCACCCGCCACTACCGCGAGGCCAGTGGTCACCAGCGATTCGCAGGCAACGCGGCCCTTGGGATCTTGCCGCATGACTTCATCTAGCACCGCATCGGAAATCTGGTCGGCAATTTTATCCGGGTGACCCTCGGTAACGGATTCCGAGGTAAACAGGTAGTTCTGTAGTCCTTCGCTCAACGAACGCTCCTCTGGGGTTAGCGGTCCTCTTCCGGTCAGGTCTAACTAGGGACGATCCTCAAGGAAGTGCTGCTATGCCCGTGCACAGTTCGGTTTGACTGCTAAGTTGTCGCGCAACAACGCGTTTGGACGCACTTGGCCCGACTATCCAAAATAGCATCCTCGGGAGCTTTGGGCAACGCATTGAATTCAATTAGCTTATTCAAGCAGTGAACGGCGAAATACCGCATTGAGCGGGAACGATGCGCGCGCCCCTCGAGTTGTAGGAGCCTGCCTGAGCCGTTAGAATCGAACCGGCGCGATAATTATGCAATTTATTAACGAAATTCCGGTCTGGGGCATTCCCGACGAGGGTGCGGTCTCTCAGATTAAGACCTGCGCGCTAACTGCCGATCGGGTCGCCTTGATGGCAGACCACCACAAGGGCTATGCGGTACCCATCGGCGGCGTAGTCGCCTATCGCGACGCCATCAGCCCGTCCGGTGTCGGCTACGACATCGCGTGCGGCAACAAAGCGGTTCGCGTAACTATGCCGGGCCAAGAATTGCGCGCGAACATTGCGCGGATCATGGACGACGTATGGAGTACCGTAAGTTTTGGTGTCGGGCGCCGAAACAACCAGCAAGTGGACCATGATTTGTTCGATGACCCGGCTTGGAAAACGCAGCCTGCAGCGCCATTGAAGGAAATGGCGCGACAGCAACTCGGCACAGTCGGCTCCGGCAATCATTATGTGGACCTGTTCACCGACGAGATGGATCGCGTTTGGATCGGCGTGCACTTCGGATCGCGCGGACTGGGTCACAAGATCGCCACGTGGTTCCTGCAGAAGGCAGGCGCGAACGATGGCATGGACGTTGAGCCGTGCGTGATTCCATCGAGTAGCGATCTCGGTGAACAGTACCTCGAGTCCATGCACCTGGCCGGCAGGTATGCTTACGCGGGCCGCGATTGGGTCTGCGGGCGCGTCGCGCGGATCTTGGGTGCGGGGATTGTGGAAGAGGTTCACAACCATCACAACTTCGCATGGCGCGAAACACACCAGGGCGAAGAACTCTGGGTGGTACGAAAAGGCGCCACGCCTGCTTTCCCCGGGCAACAAGGCTTTGTTGGAGGCACCATGGGGGAAACTTCCGTCATTCTCGAAGGCGTGGAGAACGATTCGTCCAGGCATTCAATGTACAGCACGGTTCACGGCGCAGGCCGCGTGATGGGCCGTCTGGAAGCCAAGGGTAAAACGGACCGCAAGACCGGCCAAATCTTGCGTCCCGGCAAAGTAACACCGGAGATGATGCGCGATTGGGTGAAACATGCGGGTGTCGAGCTGCGTGGGGCCGGCGTCGATGAATCGCCACACTGCTATAAGCGACTCGATGAGGTGCTCAACGAACACGGGGATACCGTTCGGGTTTTGCATACGTTGACGCCGGTAGGTGTAGCGATGGCGGGCTCGAATGAGTTTGATCCGTATAAAGACTGAGCGGCGCATCAACCTGTTGCGCAGCTATGGGAAGGTAACGGCGCGCCTATTCATTGTCGTCGTCCGGTTCGGCCGTTAGCCGGCCCTTCGTTTTCTTGGCCATCAGGTAGGAACGGATAAAGGGATCGATGTCACCGTCGAGCACGCGATCCACGTCGCCCACCTCAAATTTGGTGCGGTGGTCCTTGATCATCCGGTAAGGCTGCATAACATACGAGCGAATCTGGCTGCCGAAGGAAATGTCCATTTTCGTTTCGTCCAGCTTGTCGGTTTCTTCCTGGCGCTTCTTGATTTCCAGATCGTACAGCTTGGAGCGCAACATCTTCATGGCCATTTCGCGATTCTTGTGCTGACTGCGCTCCATTTGGCAGGCTACGACCACGCCGGTGGGAAGGTGCGTGATGCGCACGGCGGTTTCCACCTTGTTGACGTTCTGGCCGCCCTTACCGCCGGAGCGGAACGTGTCCACCTTTAGATCGTCGGGCTTGATGTTGATTTCGATGCGGTCGTCGACTTCTGGAATTACAAAAACAGACGCAAAAGATGTGTGGCGCCGAGCCGCCTGGTCGAACGGAGAAATACGAACCAACCGGTGCACGCCGGTTTCGCCGGCCAGCAAACCGTAGGCATTCTCACCGGAAAACTGCACTGTCGCGTTCTTGATGCCGGCTTCTTCGCCCGCCGTTTCATCCAACACCGATGCGCCCAGTCCTTTGCGCTCCGCCCAGCGCAGGTACATACGAAGCAAGATCGAAGCCCAGTCCTGCGATTCCGTGCCGCCCGCGCCAGGCTTGATGGTCATAATGGCGTTCAGGTGATCGGTTTCACCCGAGAGCAGGGTGCGCGTCTCCAGTTCGGAAATGTAAGCATCGGCGCCGGTTAACTCGCGATCGAGGTCTTTCAGCAAGTCTTCGCGCTGCGCCGCATTGGTCTCTTCCTGCGCCAGGTTGATGTAGGTCTCGATGTCGCCGACTAGCGAATCGAGCTTGGCCTCCGCGGCGATCTGATCTTCGGCTCGTTTGCGCTCGCGTAGGACGGACTGGGCCTTCTCCTGATCGTTCCAGAAGTCTGGCTGCGCGATTTTTTCTTCGAGGCTCTTTAGCTGTTCGCGGAAAAGCGGCGCGTCAAAGATAGCTCCGCACGAGCGTGATGCGCTGCTTCAAACCTTCGTAGCGATACTGCAGGTCTTCAAGGATCATGGCTTCTTCCAAAAAGTATTGGCAAGCAGAATAACCGAAACCACTACGCACATCCAAGCGAACCAGTCGCCGAACCGCGTGTAGAGCGTAGTGTCTGTGCGGAAATCGTACGGCAAATCCACGGATCCTCGCACATCACGCGGAATCGTCTGGTACACGCGGCCGTAGGGATCAATCGCCGCTGTCAGCCCGCTATTAGTGACGCGCAACACCCACCGCCGGTTCTCTACCGCGCGCACCCGCGCCATCCGCAAGTGCTGGTTGGCCGCAGCGGATTTGCCGAACCATCCATCGTTCGAAATATTAATCAGCAGGTTCGCGCCCTGCGCGGCGAATTCGCGGACTTCATCCGGATAAATGGCCTCATAACAAATGTACACGCCAAACCTATATCCGTCCGGCAAAGAGCCAACCACCGCCGCCGTTCCTTTGTGAAAGCCGCCGACTTCGTCTGAAACGCTTTGCACCACGCGGTGAATCAGCGGGAAAGGTTCGTACTCGCCGAACGGCACGAGATGGCGCTTATCGTACACAAACACTCTTTGGCCCTGCGGGTCTATTAATACGGCGCTGTTGTATGGTGCTTGCCCCATATGGCCCGACGCGAGCATTTCGCTTTTCCACTCAATCACGCCGGCAAGAAACGGATGCCCCACGCGAATCGCCAGACGCGACGCGCGCTTCGAAAACTGATTGTCCTGCCAGGAAAACGGCGCCGGCGCTTCGGGCCACACAATTAAGTCCGTCGGATGCGACGATCGCGCAAAGCTCAATTCCTCAAGTTGGTCCATGTCGCCTGCATATTTCTGAAACCAATCCGCCGCATAAGACTCCACTTCTGGAAAGTTCGGCTGTACGGCTCGCGCGAAATGATTTGCGGTTGCAGTGGGTACGAATCGTGTTCCCACAAACGCCGCGATCAGTAGCGCCGCGATCGAAACGCCAATCAGGATTGAACGCTTTGCGAGACTCGAGGTCTTTGCAGCGTCGGCCCATGCCAGCAATGCATTGAACGCCGCCATTACAAACGACAATCCGTAAATCCCTGTAACCGT
>Ga0068863_100001328_pt1 | contig 24641 bp, 19 predicted proteins | sample KBSSwiS62_FD_66596 | JGI IMG/M metagenome (GOLD analysis project Ga0068863, IMG submission 66596) | Switchgrass rhizosphere microbial communities from Kellogg Biological Station, Michigan, USA - KBS Switchgrass S6-2 | ecosystem: Host-associated > Plants > Roots > Rhizosphere > Soil ... | reverse complement strand
GCGACCGTTTCGGCGGCGGCGGCGGTGGAGATCGCTGGGGCGGTGGAGGTGGTGGCCGTTGGGGCGGCGGCGGTGGCCGCTCCTGGCGTTAGCTCCGCGCTTATCCCTTGATCACCGGTGCGTCGATGCCCAAGGCATCGGCGAGATCGGTCAGATGTTCCTGTTCCTGCGCGATGATCTTGCGCAGGACTTCTCCCAGCGCAAACTCACCCAGGGCATCTGCCTGACGGATCCTTTGGCGATAATTCTCGAGCGTCGTCTTTTCGTTTTCGAGGTCGAAGCGGAGCATCTCCTCCGCCTTGTCCGACATCTTCACTTCCTTGGGCGTTTTGGTGGGCGTGCCGCCCAGATAATCGATCTGCTTCGCGATGGCGATGGCATGGCTCAATTCCTCCGCCGCGTGCAATTCGAGTTCGCCGGCAATGTGGTTGTAAGCCGCCCCCTTCATTGTCTGGCTGTAAATGACATAGGCGATGATGGCCTGGTACTCACGCGCCAAGTCTTCATTCAGCAGCTTGACCAACTGTTCACGGGTGATTTCTTTGCTTTTGCTCATGGTATAATTCCTGGTCAGGGGCCAAAGGTCCCGCTTTTTTCTTTCACAAGGTTGTTCTTGAAAATGATCGTCACCGCGGAGTTTCCATTCGAATACGAATAGGTCGTTTCCGTTCCTCCCACGATGGGGATCGGCTTCGAGTCCGAACTGGTCGGCGGCCCGAAGATTGCCTGGACTTCGGCGGGAGACATGTCGGTATGGACCCGGTCGAGATTGGCTTGCGTCAACGGCGACGTGGGCATGACCGGAGGAGCCGGATCCGCCGGAGCGGAGCTGGGGACTGTGGTTGTCGTCTTCGTCGTTGTGGTCTGGGTGGTGGTGGTTTCGTTTGAGCTTGGTCCGCAGGCGGTCAATAGGGCCGCAAGGCCAACGCAGGCGTATATTTTCATGGTGTATGTCCTTGGATGGATCTTTAGGAAGCCTCTAGCCGGAGCAGCCGCGGAAAAGAAAGATGATGACCAAGATCGGCACCGGTACCCCAATCAGCCACAGCAGTAGAAGAGAGACTCGTCCGGCCAGACTTTTGCGATCGTCGAGATTCGGGAATGATTTCATGGGTTTTCTTTCGTTGGTTAACTTCTCTCTTCTTTCCTTTGCAGATCGAATGCCATCGCTCTTCCGGAACTCATTCCTCCTCTCAAAACGAAAATTCCTTCCTGAAAAATCACGAAAACCGCCGTGCATCGCGCAAGCCGCGACTTCTTTATTCCGCAAAGCGCCCGATTCCATTGCGCTGGATTCAATCTGGCATCCGGGGAAAGATTCCACCAAAGTCGAACGTTACGTTATGAGTGATCCTGTCCCCCTCAAACCGACCGATGCCTCATCAACGACTCGCGGCCTGCCGGTCTTGGCGATGCTCTCGCTGTTGATCGGCGTGGTGACGGGATTGGTCTGCGGGGTCTTCCGTTGGCTGCTCGATGCATCGGATCAGGGGCGCACCACTTTCATCGCCGCGATGCACGTCTGGTCCTGGGCGGGAATGCTTCTGGTCGTAGGGCTTTGCGCCGCAACCGTTGCCCTCGCTGCATGGTTAGTGCGCCGCTTTTCGCCGTATGCCAGCGGCAGTGGGATTCCCCATGTGGAGGCGGTGCTGGACGGCGAAAAGCACCCCGCTCCTCCTCAATTATTGCTCGTGAAATTTTCCGGTGGCCTGCTCGCGCTGGGAGCGGGACTGGCCCTCGGTCGCGAAGGCCCAAGCGTGCAGATGGGTGCGTCGCTCAGTTATTTGCTCGGGACCAAGTTCCGGCGCAGCCCGCAGGACTGTCTGCTGCTCCTCGCCGCCGGGGCGGGGGCCGGACTTTCCGTCGCGTTCAACGCCCCGATTGCCGGGGCGGTGTTTGTGCTGGAAGAACTGGTCAAGCGCTTCGATACGCGTACCACCATTGTCACCTTCGGGGCTTCCGCTGGCGCCATCGCCGCAGGCCGGATGATCCTCGGCAGCGCGCCCGATTTTCAAGTCGAGCCGCTTCCTTTTTCGGGAGTCAGTTGTTTGCCTGTTTCCATTGTGTTGGGGCTGCTGGCGGGAATCCTGGGTGTCGCGTACAATCGTGTCATCCTCGGGGTGTTGGATCTGTCCGGCCGTTGGGGCCACTGGCCGGTCGAGGCCCGTGCCGCCATCATTGGCGGTGCCGTCGGATTGCTCGGCTGGTTTGCGCCCAACCTGATTGGTGGCGGCGATGCCCTCACCCAGCAGGTCCTCGCCGGATCGATCAGCAGCGGCGCGTTGGCGGCCGTCCTACTGGTGCGATTCGCCCTCGGTCCCATCTCGTATGCGGCCCGCACGCCCGGAGGCCTCTTCGCTCCATTGTTGGTGCTCGGGGCCCAGAGCGGACTTCTCTTCGGCAATCTCTGCCATGAGTTCTTTCCCGGACTGGTGACCGACCCGCTCGCCTACGCCGTGACCGGTACCGCCGCCTTCTTCGCCGCGGTCGTTCGCGCTCCCCTCACCGGCATCATCCTCGTCATTGAGTTGACCGGAAGCTACACCCAACTCCTCCCCATGCTGGCCGCCTGCTTCACGGCCATGCTCGTTCCCACGCTGTTGAATAATACGCCGATTTACGATTCGCTTAAGGCGAAGCTCAAGTAAACCGGTTTATTTTTCGGGAAGTCCCGGAGGCCCCGAAGGCCCGCTGTTCGACGCGGGCATCGCGGCCCGGTGCTCGATCTTGTAGTCCGTCACGATCTGCTTCGCGATGGGATCGGTTGGCGCCAACTGCAGGACATCCGAGGCCAACTGATACAGTTTGGATTTTTGATACGCGGCCTGCTGGACTTTTGGTTCAAGTTGCCTGATGCCTTGCTGGAGTGAGTCGACCTGCCCTTCCATGACCACTACCTGATAGATCGCGAAAGTAAGCATCGCGATGATCAGAATGAGAACCGGCCAGAAATAGATATCCTGTCCTTTTTCCGATGTTGGTTGAGACAGTGCTTTAAAATCGTCGGTCATAAAATAAATCGTGCCGGTTTACGGTCCGACCGGAGTTTTCGTCTTGGACGTTGTGGGAGGTTGCACCGGGACTGGAGCTGGCATGGGAGGGGGAGTGGGAATGGACGGGGCGGCCCCGGTGGTGCCGGGTTTGCCGGGTTGGATCGCAATATTGTTGCGCTTGAGCACTTCCGCCAGCGCCGGGTCCTTGCTGCTCACCTGATAGAGGCGCGTCGCCAGTTGTTTCCACGAGGCCTCATAGGTCCCTTCCATGGAAGCGAATTGCTGGCCCTGCATCAGGATTCTTTGTTCCGTAAAGATTTTCTGGCTGAGATAAATCTGGAACAGATAAAGCGCGCACACGGACACGCTGCCCCCAAGTAATATCCAGAATCGCAAATTCTTCATGGTGCGACACCCTAGGGCCTCGCGCGCGTTAGCTCAAGGATTCTGCGCACGATGTTGACGCCGCTGGCGAACCGCCGCCCCGGCCAGGAGCAGCAACGCCACGCAGAAAAGGCTGAGCGTGGAAGGCTCCGGCACCGCTCCCACCTCCAGGCTGAAGGCAAACCCGTCACCGGCGTGGCTCGAAAGAACCTCCACATTGAATGTCAGATTGCTGCCTGAAGGCGGCAGGTAAAGAACGTTGTCGGTGAAATAAGCGGTGGCTGAAGCGAGATCGGTAAACTGCTGGTCCACGATTATCGTGCGGTCAGCGGTGATGGTGAATTCCAGGGAATCAAAGCCATTGCCCGTTGAAGTGGGATTGAGCAGTCCCAGATAGACCGGGATGGGGACATGGAAGACGAGATTCACTGAGTTGCTGTAATCCTCCGATGCATCGGAAAGATTGACCGAGCCGAGCGTGCCGAGGGCAAAGGGCATGGAGGGGCCGGTAAATATGGCCTGGTTGTTGGGATTGCCTGCCTGCAGCGCCGTCACATCGGGGGCCAGGGGTTGAAGCGTGCCAAAGGCATAGGATGCAGTTCCTCCCGGTGGAGTCGGCCCCGGCGCGGTTGTCTTGAAGGCCGTCTGGGAAAAGGCCGTGCTGTCAATCGGAGAAGCGTTGCTCGTATTGGCAACGACATAGAGTGCGTCGACATTTTGCGTGCCGTCGCCAGCCACCCCCGCGTAAGCCTGGGCGTGACCACCCGCCGTGGTTGTGGCACTGGCAATCGAAACTGCCGTACCGGACGTTCCGGCAACGCCATTTATGCTGGTCCCCCCCAGTCCACCGCCCGCCACCGCAGTGGCCGCCACGTTCCCCTGCCCCGAGAGATAAAGCTCCACGTGGGCATTGCCGCCGTTGCCGCCCGAACCGGTGTCACTGCTGTTTCCTCCATTACCGGCGTAACCGATAAGAAATTCCGAAATGCTTCCCAGCGAATTGGTCAAAGTATGGGAGATGGTGACGTCTCCGCCAACGCCGCCGGTCCCGGTGGTGGTGTCACCGCCGAATCCGCCGTTGGCCGAGGTGTAAATATCGGCCAAACCGCTGGTGGGATTATCGCCGCTGAGCACCGAGTTGACCACGCCGCCTGCGCCGCCGTCCGCGCCGCTATTCCCCGCCCCGCCATTGCCCGCATAAATGTTAATGGCGATTCGCACCGCTCCGCCGTTGCTGCTGCTGCCCAGGGCCGAGGCGTCCGCGCTGGCCCCGGCACCGCCGCTGTAACCGCTGCCTTCACCTTTTCCGCCATATCCGCCGGCGGCATCGGCTTCGATATAAACATCGCCACCACCGGGATTGGAACCATTGCTTAAAATGGACGAAGCCGTGCCGCCCGCGCCACCATTACCCAGATCAATGTCGGCTGAGATTATATCGCCTCCGTCACCGCCGATAGCGGCCTGGATCATATTCAACGTACCCGAGGTCGAGCCCGACACGGTATCCACCAGCGACACGGAGCCGCCCGTTCCGCCCGTCGCGCCATTAAGGCCACCGCCGCCATAACCCGCATAGGCCGCGGTCCCAACGTTGACCGTGCTCGCGCTGCCACTGGAATCGATGCCCGAGGCCGAAATGCCATTGCTGCCGACCCCGCCGCCGGTCCCGCCCGTGAAGCCGACTCCCGATCCCGAGCCGCCATCGCCACCCGTGACCAATGCACCGACATTGATGACCTGGACGGTCCCACTCGTCGCGCTACCTGTGGCCGACGAGCTCGCATCCCCGCCATTGGCACCACTGCCCAGCGCATTGTTACCGCCGAAACCTCCGTAAGCCGCATCGGCGTCCACGACCACGATATCGGAAACGCCTGATGAAACGGTCGCGCTCGAACTGCTTGTCGCCTCGCCACCCACGCCAGCCGCGATACCGCCCGATCCGCCGGTGACATTCCCGCCGTCTCCACCGGCTGCGGTATTGATAATACTCAGGGCGTTTCCGGTGGAATCGTCAACGGTCATGGTGGAACCGGCCGTGCCAGCTGCCCCAACGGAACTGCCCGTCGTGCCGTCGGTGCTGCCGCCATTACCGCCTACCGCTGTCTGATACAAAGTCGTGGAAGCAGTGGTGGAGCCCGTGGCCGCATTCGACAGGCTGACCGAGGCTCCTGCGCCGCCATTCGCCCCATTGGAACCGTTCCCGCCGTTGCCGCCGTCACCCTCGACCGTGACGGAAACGGATATACCCGTGCCGGTGGTGTCCACGCCGCTGCCGGAAAGATGCGCAACCGCACCGCCGTCGCCGCCTTTTTTACCGGGGCCGGAACCGTCACCACCATTGCCGCCAACGGCCAGGGCATCCGCGGTGATGCTTGAGGTCAAGGCGTCCGGCGTATTGGTCGCGCTGGCAGTGGAATCCGCGGTCCCGCCATCGCCGCCGCTGCCATTGAGGCTGCTTCCACCGTTGCCACCGATCGCCGTATCGACATCGCTGACATCTCCCGCCGTGGTTGTCCCGGAAATCGTCGCGCTCGACTCAGACGTGGCCGTCGCCCCCTGCCCGGCATCGGTCACCACCAAAGTACCCGTGACACTACCGCCATCGCCACCGATCGCTGTATTATAAACACTGAGACTGCCGCCTCCGGGATTGGTCCCGATCAAACGCGAGACCGAATCACCCGAAATCCCTACCGTGCCCCCGCTGCCGTCGACGCTGCCGCCCGCGCCACCCTTGGCATACTGCGTCAAATTCAAAGTCCCGCCGGTCGAACCACTGACGGCGTCGGTGGAGGAATCGGTGCCGTCAGTAATCATCACCACGAAGTCGCCTGCCCCGCCGTTCGCCCCATTGATACCGGCACCGCCATCACCGACGGTTTCACTGGCGCTGACATCCCACGTGTTGGTTTCGTAGCCAAAAGCCTGCGCGATGACCTGGGCTGAAGCGCAGCAGCCCGCGCCGCCGGAATTACCCACACCCGATCCAATACCGCCATTGCCGCCGACTGCCACGGAGCTGAGCTCAAAAAAGTATCCCGACTCGTCCGCGCTGAAAACGGTGCTGTTCGTGACCGTTGAATACGACATCGCGCCGTCGCCACCGTTGCCCGTTGCACTGGGCGAGACGTTGCCGCCGTTGCCCCCCACAGCCATGTCCGAGACGGTGACATTGCCGCCGCCATGCGAAATCGAGGATGACGAACTCAAGGCTCCATTGGCATCCCCTCCCTTACCAGAACCGCTGGAGAGATTGACGTCGCCGCCGTTACCGCCAATGGCCACGCCCATGACGCTCAATTCTTCACCGTTCTCGACCGTCCCTTGCGACGTATTGAAAGCGTATCCGCCCTGGCCGCCATTGGCCGTCACGGTTCCTGAAACGGTTCCCGTGACGTTGCCGCCCGCACCGCTCGTGGCCGTGCCGGTGACGGTCAGTATGCCTCCCACGCCCGAGGTGTAGCCATTCGCGTTCGACGTGGTGTCTCCACCCTTGCCACCATCCGCGCCATCGCCCTGCCCGCCCACGCCGGTTGTTGCGTAGGCATTGGCCGAGGCATTCGTGTCGGTGATCGTGAGCGTGCCCGTTCCGGTCGCAGCCGTGGCCGTCGCCGAACCCGCGTCTCCACCCGCACTCGCCGTTCCGTCCACTCCGTTTCCGGTCAGCGCATTGGCCGTGTTGTTGGCCGGATCCGTATTGCCCGGAGAATCACTGGTGATCGTCGCCGAAGCCGAAACACCCGGGTTGGCCGTCTGGTCATCCGTCACCGTGTCTGCAAGCAACGGCACAAACGTTAAAACCAGAAAGAGTGCAGCTATTTGCAAGTAGCTCGTGGTGTTCTTGGGGTGCATGGGCTTTGGGAGGTATCAGCTCGGTTGCCACCTTGCCAAGAAGAGTGTGGAAATCAAACTTTAACTTCTCGTCTTGTAAATAATATATGCCGATAAAGAAAGCTGGCCAATTTACTAAATCTCTATCAAGAAGCCACCGCCAGAAAAAGACCGTTGTTGAGTACGTGCAAAAGCACCGGTAGACGAAGCGACCCAGTCTTTAACCGGACCCAGCCTTGCACCAAGCCGAAGCCGAAGAGCGGCGCAAAATAGAGGCCCTGAAAATGGACAAGCGCAAAGCCGAAAGCCGTGGTGATGACCACCAGCGTATCCGGCATCCGCTTTTTCAAGGCTTCGAAGAAATAGCCGCGAAACAAAATTTCCTCCGCCAGCGGCAGTGCCAGCGCGATGCACGCAAAAGCGAGGATAACGGAGCCATGCTTCGCCTTGCTGATCAGGATTTCCGTCGGTTGCCCGGGTAGCGACGCATGCGCAGCCAATTCATAGATTTTGCCGTAACCCACGATCAGGATGAAATTCACGACATAGGACCCGATCGCATACTGGGCCAAGGTTTGCCACGAAGCCGGGGACGCTTTCCACATCCGGTGCCGGTTCGGTCCGAGGGTCGAAACGATCACCGGCACCGCGCTAAACAGGCAGGTCGCGACAAAAAGCGTTTCCGCCGTCAGGTCGATTCCCGCCATCAAGAGCACCACCAACGCGATGACCTGTCCCGCCAGTCCAAACATCAGCCATCCCATCGCCACCCGGATTCCCGCCGGATAGTCAACCGCCCGGAAACTTAAATAAAGAAGGAAAGCCCCCGCCGCCAGATAGAGCGTCAGGCAGATATAGAAAGCAGGCCCCAGGTACTTGCCAAAGGCCGGCATTAGCGTCGCGGGATCGAGCGAGGCGGTCTCGGGTTTTTCCACGAACAGCTTCAGGCTCAACACAGCGATGTGCTGTCGCAACTTTTCGTTGTCCGGAAGTCCCTCCAGCGCCTTCTGGTACCACTTCAACGCTTCTTCCAGGTTTGACGGCACGCCCAGTCCCTTTTCGTAGGCGTAGGCCAGGTTCCATTGCGCGTTGGCGATGTCGTGCCGGGCCGAACGGTCGTACCAATAATAGGCGTCCCGGTTGCTGTGTTTGACACCATGCCCGTCCTGGTACATCAGGCCCAGGTAATACTCCGCGCGGGGCTCGTCCTGTTGGGCCGCGCTCCAAAGCCAGGCGAAGGCCTCCTTGTCATTTTGCGGGACGCCCTTGCCATAATAGTAGAGCACCCCCAACGACCGCTCACCGGCAGCATCTCCTTTGTCCGCTGCTTTTTGATACCAATGGAAGGCCTTGACCAAATCGACCACCGGGGCCGGGCCGTGTTCGTAAAAATAACCGAGTGTCACGTCCGCGCGCACATCACCCGCGTCGATGGCCGGCATGAACGTTTCCAGCAGAGGGCGCAGAACAACCGAAACTTTCTCCTCGTTCCCGCCTTTGCGCCGGTGGGTCAGGTCCACCGTTTTACCGGCCTCTCCTTCCAAAGCGTGTCTCGCCTCGATCGGTGTCATTTTCCGGGTCGAAGCGCCGTTGATCGCCACGACCTCCTCGCCCTTTTTGAGCCCGGCCTCCGCGGCAGAACTTTTGGCGGCAACATAATCGAGGATGGGGAAATCACCCGTGCCCCGGGCAAACATGACGCCAATGAATCCCGGAGTGCTCGGGGGGCCCTCGGCCTGGGCGAAAAGAACACTGGCCCACAAGGCCACGCCGCCAAGGAACATAACTCGTCGCAGGAATGGTAGTTTGTCCGCTCTCATGGCCAAGCGGAGCGTATTCGTCCGCCCTGCCCTAGCAATCTTAAACCCCATGGTTGATTGATTACACAAATCTAATTCCGTCGCCTCATTTCGTGCTTTCCGACTCCCCTCGCCGCGATAGCCTGAATCGACCTCTGGACACGTAGAACTCCACCAGGCTCTTGGACGGGAACCTTATTGCAAAGGCGGGACAATTCCATGAAAGCCAACTCTTCACTCGCGCGTCTCTTCTTCTCGGCCTTGCTGGCCTGGGCGATCAGCCAATCGTTTGTATCTCTTCACGCGCAGGACAACGCCCGCCAAATTCCGGACGCGCTCAAACCATGGGAGGATTGGGCCACATGGGGCGACCAGGACCGCAAGGCCCCGACTCCCTACCAGGATGCCTCCACTCATCTTCCCAGTTGGCCCTCCACGCTCAATCTAAGCGTCGACCATGCGACGGGAAAATTCGATCTCACCCTCACCGTCTTCGCCGAGGATTGGATCGCGCTGCCCGGCAACAAGGAAGTCTGGCCCCTGGGCGTCACGTCCAACGGCGCACCGATTCCTGTCCTGCAGCACGACGAAAAACCGTCCGTCCATCTCTATCCCGGCACCTATCATTTGAGCGGTACTTATAAATGGGACGAGTTGCCGCAACGGATTGTCATCCCGGAGGAGATCGGTGTGCTGTCACTTCAGGTTGACGGCAAGACGATCGATTCGGCCACTTGGGACGCAGAAGGCTATCTCTGGCTGAAGCGGGACAAGTCAGAAGCCACCGACAAGAATTTCCTCGGCGTCAAAGTCTATCGGATGATCGAGGACGGCATCCCGATGTGGCTGCATACGCAGGTCGAACTCGTCGTCGCCGGGAAAAGCCGGGAAGAGGATCTCAAATCGATCCTGCCCGAAGGGTGGCAACTGGCCAAGGTCGATAGCCCGATTCCCGTGGCCGTCGACGAATCAGGACACATGAAGGCCCAGGTCCGCGCCGGGAAATGGATCATCCATCTCGAGGCGTTTCATCTCACGCCCGCACCCGTCATCGGTTATGCCAAGGGCGCCACTCCGCTGCTCGATGAGGAACTCGTCGCCTTCAAGGCCGCGCCCGATTTCCGCATGGTGACCGTGGAGGACGTCCCCTCCATCGACGTCTCGCAGACCACCTTTCCCCAGGAATGGCGCAACCTTCCCGTTTACCGGTGGGAAACGGCCACACCTTTTCACCTCGTGGAACGGATGCGCGGGATGGGCATGCAAAAACCGGAAGGCCTCATCATCGCACGCCAACTCTGGCTGGACGAAGACGGCAAGCGCCTCGTGTTCCTCGACCAGATCAACGGTCGCCGCCAGCAGACTTGGCGGCTCGATGTTGTCCCCAACGTCGACCTCGGTTCCGTCCGCAGCGCGGGCCAGGGACAGCTCATCACCCGCGATCCGCGCGACGGCGCGTCCGGCGTGGAAATCCGTTCCCGCGACATCAATCTCCAGGCCGCAGGGCGCATGCAGCGCGCTTCCCACCTCTCCGCCACCGGTTGGCAGACCGATGCCGATTCCCTCCGCGTCATCCTCAATCTCCCTCCCGGCTGGCGGCTCTTCGCGCTCTTCGGTGCCGACTGGGTGCACGGCGCGTGGCTTACCGCGTGGTCTCTCCTCGATCTTTTCCTTCTCCTGATTTTCACACTCGCCGTTTATCGCATGATGGGGCTCAGCGCGGGCATCCTCGCGTTCATCGCCTTCGGACTCGCCTATCATGAAGCCGGCGCGCCCCGCTACCTGTGGCTGGTTCTCCTTATTCCCATCGCGCTGTTGAAAGTCGCACCGGTCGGCTGGCCCCGCTGGCTGGTCCAGGTATTCAAATGGATCATGGTCGCCCTTCTCGTCGTCAATCTCGCGCCGTTCATCGTGAATCAAATCCAACAGGCGCTTTATCCGCAACTCGAAGGGCCGGAAGCGCCCAACACCTCATTCATTACGTATGGCATCAACAACGATGCCACGCAGAATCAGGCGAGTTCCTGGTCCACTGGCTACAACGGCGGTAATACCCTCACCCTTAATCAAGGCAATTACACCGCAACCACGACAGCCCGGGGTGGAAATCTCTCCATGGCCAATGGCGATGCTGATGCCTACAACAACGCGACCGTTTATAGCCGGAATGGCGAGAATCCGAATAGTCGAAATGGCTACGCGCCGGCCACCCTCAACGTCAATGCACCCGCACCTGGCAGCGCAGCGACCAACGCCACCAGTACGCCGGTTACGGAAGAACAAGTCCAAAACAAGTCCGACGAAAGTAGTGCCCAGGGGAAAGATCAGCCTTTCCGTTCCAAATCCAACCTGAATTACGACGTCAAGACGCGCATCCAGACCGGCCCCGGCGTTCCGCAATGGCGCTGGCGCGTTGTCAGCTTCGGTTGGAATGGCCCCGTGCAGGCCTCGCAGACCTTCCACCCGATCCTGATTCCGCTCTGGCTCGAACGCCTGCTCTCGGTGCTGCGGGCCGTCCTGCTGATCGTCCTCGCCTGGAAGCTCCTCGATGGCTCGAAGATCTACTTCGTCTTTTCTCCCAAGGGCCGGACGGTCGCTCTCTCGCTCGCGTTGCTGGCTCTTGCCTTGGGCATGACCACGCCGGTCCGCGCCCAGTCCACGATTCCAGACAAGGAGACCCTCTCGACTTTGCGCGAGCGGCTCAACGAGACCGTCGATGCCTATCCGAACGCAGCCGATATTTCCACCGTCACCCTCACCCTTCGTGACCGCAAGATCACCATGGATGCGGAAATCGACACTGCGCTGCAGGTGGCCGTTTCGCTCCCGGGCCGGCTCCCCGCCTGGTCGCCCATCAGCGTCCGCGTCGATGGCCAGGCCCAGGCGGCCCTGCGCCGCGATGGCGGCTATCTTTGGATCGCGCTCCCCGCGGGCGTGCACCACGTCCACCTCGAGGGCCTGCTCCCCGAAGTCACCGAATGGGAGTGGACCTTCCAGTTGAAGCCCCGCCACGTCATCATCGATGCCCCCGGCTGGACCTACAACGGCGTCCGCCCCGATGGTATTCCCGAGCAGCAGGTCTTCTTCTCGCAGAAGCAAAAGGCGAGCGGCATCGCCTCCAGCTACGGGTATGACCGGCAGGAACTCCACACCATCGCCGCCGTCGACCGCCACTTGGAATTCGGCCTCGTCTGGCAGGTGCACAATGAGGTCACGCGCCTCTCGTCCGCCGACCGCGCCGTCTCCATCCGCGTTCCGCTGCTGCCCGGCGAAAAGGTACTCACCGCCAACATCACTCCGGTCGACGGCTGCATCGACGTGCGCCTCGGCGCGAACGAGTCCTCCTTCACGTGGGACAGCGAACTGCCGGTGACGGATCACCTGGCCCTCGCCACCAAGCCCGACGATACCTGGGTGGAACGCTGGTACCTGATCGCCTCGCCGGTCTGGGACGTCAGCATCACCGGTCTCGCCCCTGTCTTTGAGCCCGATGCGGCCGACCTCGTCCCCGTCTGGCATCCCTGGCCCGGCGAGAAAGTCGACCTCGGCATCACCCGGCCCGAGCCGGTCGGCGGCGCGACCGTCACCGTCCACAATGTCCGCCATGATGTTTCCCTCGGCGACCGCCAGCGCACCTCGACCCTCGTGCTCCAGCTCCAGTGCAGCCTCGGGGAAGACTTCGGGATCGAGCTGCCTATGGACGCAAGCATCACTTCTTTGAGCCAAAGTGGTGCTCTTCTCCCGGTCCGCAAGGACGGCACCCGCGTCATCGTCCCCCTCCAACCAGGTGAACAAGCCATCGAAATCCATTGGAAGACAGCCACTTCCATGGGATTTAAGTCCTCCGTCGATGCCGTCCACCTCCCGGTTGACAGCGCCAATATCACCACCGTCCTCCACGTCCCCTCCAGCCGCTGGGTCCTGTGGACTTACGGCCCGTTGCGCGGCCCCGCCGTGCAGTTCTGGGTCATCCTCCTCTGCTCCCTTCTCGCCGCGCAGATCGTGTCGCGTTTGAAGCTGTCTCCCCTCAGCGCCAGGCAGTGGACCTTGCTCGCGCTCGGACTCGCCCAAGTGCAACTCGGTGGCCTGATCGTCGTCGCGTGGCTCTTCCTCCTCGCCTGGCGCGGGACCGAGTCGTTCCAGCAGCAAAAGTCGTGGTTCTATAACCTGCTCCAGCTCGTCCTCGTCGGCACGACCCTCCTGGTCTTCGGGCTCTTGCTTGCGGTGCTTAAGGCTGGCTTCCTCGGACATCCCGACATGTCGATTCTCGGCAACGGCTCCACCAGCACCCTGCTCCAGTGGTACCAGGCCGAAACGGACACCTCCCTGCCGCAGCCCGGTTGTCTTTCGGTCTCGATCTGGTGGTACCGCCTGTTGATGCTCGCGTGGGCGCTCTGGCTCGCCTCGTCCCTCATCCGCTGGCTCACCTGGGGTTGGACGCAATTCAGCAAGGGAGGACTCGCCCGCCGCTTGTGGAAGAAAAAGAGCACCCTGCCTCCGCTTCCCCCCACGCCCCCGCCAACCAATTAAGGTAGCCGTCGATGTCCAAGAAAACCTGGATCATTCTTGCCGCCGTAGTCGTGGGCCTTGGCCTGATGGGCATGGTTCTGCTGGTCTCTTTGGGAATCGGCTTCATCGCCGGACACGCGGAAACAACCGGCGCGGGTTCCGACCTGCCGATCTACACCATGGACCAAGTCCCTTCTTCGCACGCCGGCTATCGCCGCGACACCGTCGCCAGCGGCAGTGATGTTTATGTGAATGATTACGAGGAAGCCGGCCTGCAACTGGCCAACCCCGAGCCGTCGAACGTCATCGGGCATCTCGGCTCCATGGGCATCATCAAAGTCTGCTCCATTCCCGGCCAGCCGGTCAGCTCCTACATCGCAGGCGATTGCGGCTCCGAGATGTCCGCTTTCATGCCTTTTCGTAATCTCAACGAAAAGCCGTTCGACTGGCGCACCGCAACGTTCCGCGAAATGAGCGCCTACCGCCCCAAACATAGCGGCAACAATCTCACGACCACCGATCCGGCGTTGCTGGCCGAAGTGATCCGCCTCCTGCGTGAGGGCACCCCCGTCGAGCTACCCGCCTTTCCGTTCACCAGCATACCCAATCTTGATTACATCAAAATGACCAGCGACCAGTTGCCGGGCCTCCTGTTCTGTCCTGCTATTTTCACCGACTCGAACGGCCAGATCTACCTCGCCGAAAGCCTGATGTACGACGACGCCTCCAATCCGAAGCAACTCCATGCCCGCTGGGTCCCTGCCAGTCAGATGTTAGCGCAATGGCTGAAAACGCCGTGAGGCAAAAATGAGCCGGTTATCAGATTTGAACTGATGACCAACGGTTTACAAAACCGCTGCTCTACCACTGAGCTAAACCGGCGAAGGGGCCTATCTTAAACGCGGCATGGAAGGCAAATCAAGCGCGGCCTCCATAGCCTACGTTTCAATTGTGGCGGGGACTGCATCGACTTTTTCCACCTCGACGTGCTCCTCCTGAGTGTCTTCCTCCAACTCGCGGAAGCGTTGCGGTTTGTAGCCCGACTCGACTCCGTGCTTGTTCGGCTTGTTGCGGATGCCCTGCAGCAGGACGGCGCAGGTGTTGGCATCGACCTGTCCCTTCTTGTCGAAAAAGACCTTCAGCGATTCGCTCGCCGGAACGATGTCCCGCACCACGTAGGTCTTTCCCTTGACTGGAAAGGCCTCGTAAACAACCCCCAGCAGGTAAGTCGGAAAGCCGGTATCGTCAATACAGACCACGCGTTGACCAGGTTCAAACATAGGGACTCATCTTATCGTTTCGTCGAATCCGAACAAAGCAAGTTTTCACTCACCACTCTTTGGTCGTGACACCTTTCTCACCTTGTCTCAACTTGAACCGCACCTGCTCCTGAAACAACTCGTCTGCCCATGCCCATTCCCCCCTCCTCTCACCGGTTTCTCTGTATGGTGCAAGGCAGGATCGCGGGTCCATTTGATCTAATCGAACTCGCGGCTGAGCTCAGGTACGAACATATTGATGGCAATACCTTGGTCCGTCGTGAGGACTCGGAAGATTGGTTCGCCCTGCGCGAGCTGCCGGAATTCACCCACATCAAGGAGGTATCGGTCGATACGATTGCCCGTCACCTGGAGGCCAAGGAACGTTTCGCCCAATCATCCAGCACAGCCCCGTCTTTCCCCTGGACCGCAGTCGGCTTTGTCTTGTTTTTTGTCGTGTTGATCGCCCTGGCATTTTTCTTCCAGACCACGACTTCCACGACAGAGAGCGACCTCAAGCCTCCTCCCCTTCCGCCATTTGCTTTCGCCAAACAGTACCGGGCCGAGACGGAGGCAACCAGCCGGGTCGGCACGGCCACCAGTGTCATTTACAAGGACAACGGGAAGGAGCGCATCGAAATCAGCTCCAAGGGACGCGATCTCATCGTGATCATGCGTCCGGATCTCGGGAAAGCCTATACCGTCCTGGCTGCCCACAAATTGGTGCATCCAACTTCCGTGGATGCGGACGAATACAAGGAAAAGCAGAGCCAAAGCGCAACCGGCTCCGACGCCAAAATTGAGCCCCTCCTTAAGGACGTCTATCAGGATATTCCCTGCGTTAAATACCGGGTAACAGCGAAGGATCGCACCTGGTTCCTCTGGGTCGACACCGTGAAAAATGTCCCGCTCGGCATGCAGGAAGAGTTCGGCGACTCCCGTGTCCAATATAAGAGCTACCAACCCGGTCCACAGGACGCGTCCCTTTTCGAGCCGCCCACCGATGGCTACTCGTGGAGATAGCCGGGGAGCCCATCTTCAAGGCAGCCTTTCACCCTATCCTTTCGTTATCGCCACGGGTTCGTTGCCCGGTAGCGCGTCGTACATGATCTGCCCGTCCTTGGCGTTCACGACGGTCTTGGTCGCCCCCTGGGTGACGGTGCATTGCGTCCAGTCGGCGGGCACCTTGGTGAGCAATGTCAGCGGCAGGTCATAGAGCGAGGGATCGGCGGCACAGGTCAGCTGAAGCTTGATGGCGGTGGCGTCGGAGGAGAGCACCTTGATATCCGCGGTTTGGCGTTCCTCGACATATTTTCTCCAGTCGACCGTGCTGGAGATCCAGATGTTGGCCTCCTCGACGACGAGCTTATCGAGCAGCGTGGTGAGAAATTCCGTCGGCACCGAGAGCCAGTCGCCGCCCACGCCATGGAAATCGATGTGCCCCATCGCACCCTTGGCGATGGCGTCGTCGACCACCTTCACCAGTTCCGCCCCGGAATGATAGTGAAAGGGCAATCCATAAAATTGAGGTCGGCTGACAAGGTGGTCCTTGTCCAGGGCTTCGGTCGTCTCCTCCTTCGTCACCTTCCATGGTACACCTCCGGGCTGGCCGAAGCCGACCAAACGTGGCGTCTTCTGCCCGGGCGTGCATTCGTAAATGGCCTGCGTGTCCTTCTCGAGTTCCATGGCCAGCTCCGCAGTGCTGTTGACACCCTTGTGCGTCCAGGTGTGGTTACACAACTGGATGTAGGGCGACTTGGCGGCCTCGATCCACTGGGCCTTGCGGTCGTTGAATGCTGGCAGTCCCGCATTGACGTAAAAATTCCCGACCAGTTTCCGCTTCATCAATTCAGGAATGACATTGGTCAGGTCGCACGGCTCACTGTCGTCGAAAGCAACCATGAAGACAGCCTTCTTGTTGTCCTTCCATTTCGCCACGACAGTTCCCGTCGCGCTGGTGTCGGGCCGCGCCTGTGTGGGAGGATTCGAAAAGGGCGCCGGAGCAGGCCCGAAGGGAGTCGGGACCTTGGCTGACGTGGGAGTCGACGCCGCAACGATGGGTGACGAGGCTAGTTCCGGAGAGGCCGCTCCTCCGGACACAACGGACAGCCCAAGTAAAACAACGAAATAGCACCAATAAAAACGGCACAGCATGAGTCAGCAAAACTAACTCACTATGCCGGTGATTGTCGTCCGATTTTCTATTGGACGGTCAAGTAATGCGGTTGGACGTTCCAAAGTAAGCAATTGTCCTGTTTGCTGTCAGGAAAAGACTTAAGACGGTTATCGCTATTTTTTGCATGGATGATCTTTAATTAATGTCGATCCCTTTCAACTAAAATGCCTCTCTCCCGCACTCATATAATCGCCCTTCTTTTTGCTTTCCTGACCTATTTTCCCGTTAGCGGTGACGATATACCCACCACACCGGAAGCTCCGCCGAAACCCCTTGTCGACTTGAACAGCGCCGACGCCGTGTCCCGCTTCGTTCCGGATGACCAAGCCAATGGGCAAGTAACCGTCGCTCCCGGCAAGGACCCGAACAGCGTGACACTGACCATCGCGCCGGGAACTTCAAGCTATCCCGGTGTCTGGATCAAGCCTCCGGATGGAAAACCGTGGGACCTCTCCGCCTACGGACATGTGGAAGCGAAGATGACAAATCTTGGGACGGACAAGGCCGTTGTGGTCATCCGCATGGACGATGATTCTGACGGCGGACAGACCAATAATGCCGAAAAATTTGTCCTCAAGCCGGGCGAGACCCGCGTGTGCAAGGCGCTCTTTGGTTACTCGTGGGGCTCGCCTTCCGCGACGATCAGGCCCGGTGGTGTGACTTGCGTTACGATTTTCGCCAGCAAAATCACAGGGGCGCCGGCTGTTCTACGGATCGAATCACTGGATGCCGCCGGCCCGGTTGGCGAAAAACTGCCGGTCAATCCCACCTTGGTGGCGACCAAGCCGCCCAACGGAATCATCTTCGGTCCCGGTGTTACGCTCGATCCCAAGCAGATCACCCCCCTGGCGGGGGGCAAAGCCTCGCTTGCATCGGACGGGAGCGCCATCGAAGTCGCCTTGGGCAACCCGAAACAGGGAGTGACGGTGAAGCCGCTCGTGGGGACATGGCGGCTGAACGACCAGTTGGAAGTGAAGGTGAAGGTCAAGAACACCGGCCAGAGCCCGGTCACGCCCTCAGTTCGGCTCGAAAGCAAGCCGGGCCCTTCCGACACCGTCATCGCCACGGCCCCGCTTGCGCCCGGCGCGGAAACGGAAATTGTCGTTCCTTTCACGGCCGCCGTCCCCTGGAAGGGAATCGCGGAGGACGATCAGCAAAAACTCGACGTGAAAAAAACCTGGGGCGGCGAACCAAGCACCGGAACCCAGTTTGCCAGTTGTTTCGCCACCGGTGTCACCGTGATGGCGGACGAACCTCCAGGTACCAAGAACCTGCAGATCACCTCGATTGTGGCTGACATGCCGCCCGTTGCGACTCCCGACTGGCTCGGCAAGAAACCGCCCGTGGACGGCGACTGGGTGCAGACCTTCGACGACGAGTTCGACGGCACCACCATCGACCTGCATAAATGGAATATCTACACTGAAGGGACCTATCACATTGGCGCGCAGACGCATTTCACCAAGGACGATGTCATTGTCAAGGACGGCACCCTCACTCTGCGAGTCGAAAAAAAATCCGGCTATCACAACGATGATCCCACCCAGGCCAAGAACAACATCGCCACCGGCTACGCCGACACCTACGGCAAGTGGACCCAGCGTTACGGCTACTTCGAGGCCCGGATGAAACTGCCCCGGCCTCCGAGCATGTTCCTCGCGTTTTGGTTGATGCCAGACCGCGGCATCGATACCCCTGCGGGCAAATGGGGTCAGGCCGCCGAACGTGCCAGCACCAAGGACGGCGGCATGGAATTCGACATCATGGAGACGCTCTCCCTCTGGGGGCCATGGCGCCACGACTTCGGGATGCACTGGGATGGCTACCAGAAATATCACAAATCCAATGGTGTGTTCACTTGCTACAGCCAACCGGACAAGGACGGCTTCGTCACGGTAGGCATGTTGTGGACACCGGGCTTGGTGGTGATGTATGACAACGGCAAGGAAGCCGCCCGATGGGAAACTCCGCGTATCGGCTCTGTCCCCGAGTACATGATCCTCGACAACGTTACCGGCGGCTGGGAAGCGGAGCCGCTGGACGAGAAGCAACTGCCCGGGGATTTCGTCATCGACTATGTCAGGGTCTGGCAACGCAAGGATCTGGCCTCCGCCATGGATGGTCCCAAGCCTAATGATGGTGGGCCCTATCCGCCCAAAAGCACGACACCTCCACCGGCCGCTCCCTGATCGGCATCCATCCCCCGGTCGACTGCAAGCCCCCCCCTCGGCCAAAAAAGGAGATGGCCTTGCCCATAATCCGACAACACAATGGCGGGCCCTTGAAGTATGGCGAAACGTCCGCATAAGAAAAAGAAATCCCCCCGCAATCGATCGGAGACCTCGGCTCCCTCCCCGGATAATGCCAAGGCCTTCGTCCTCGACTGGAAGCTGATCGCGCAGGCCGGGCTGATTATCCTGGCCGGGCTCTGGGTCTTCTCACCCGCTTTGCGTGGCAACTGGCTTTGGGATGATGGCTGGTATGTACCTGGCAATCCACTCCTTAACAGTACAGCCGGACTCGGGAAGCTCTGGCTCACTCCCGGCAGTTGGGTGGAGTATTATCCAATCGAGGAGACTGTGCTCTGGCTGCAGTGGAATCTCTGGCACAACGAGACTCTGGGCTACCATCTCACCACCCTCTCCCTGCATCTTGCCAATGCCCTGATGGTCTGGCATCTCCTGGCCAAATTGGGGCTGCGCTTCGGCTGGCTCGGTGGCCTCTTTTTTGCAATCCATCCCGTGCAGGTTGAGTCGGTCGCCTACATGGTGGAACTGAAGAACACCCTTTCGCTGCAACCGTTCCTCTGGGCGATGTGCTTCTGGATCGATTATGAATCCGGGCACCGCCCGCGTGATTATCTCTGCGCCCTGGGCCTGTTCCTCGTGGCGATGCTTTGCAAGATCAGCATGGCCCCCTTCCCGGTCGTGATTCTGCTTTACTCCTGGTGGAAACGCGGTCGAATCGGTTGGAACGACCTGAAGGCGAGTGCCCCGTTCTTTTTGGCCGCCCTCACTCTCAGCGAAATGACGATCCTTTCGGGCATCTGGTATCGCCCGGTCGTTGCTCATGTCTCTCCCGACCAGATAGTGCCCTTGGGTGGATTTTTTTCCCGGCTGGCCTGTGCAGGATTGAATCTCTCGTTTTATTTGTGGAATTTTTTCTGGCCGGTGGGATTGATACCGATCTATCCGCTCTGGAGCGTCGATCCTCCTTCGCTCATCCAGTTTCTGCCCTGGCCCATTTTCGGGGCCATTGCCTATTTCTGTTGGCGCCACCGGGGAACCTGGGGACGCCACGTCCTGTTCGGTCTCGGTTTTTTTGTCCTGATGCTCGCGCCCTTTCTCGGCTTCATCGAAGTCTCTTACATGAATTTCACGTGGGTGATGGACCACTTGCTCTACCTTCCCGGCATCGGATTGATTGGCTTGCTCATGGCAGCCCTGGAACAGGCAGAGATCCGTGCGACGAGAGCCTTTCGCCTGGGCGGCATTGGCGTCATCGCTACGGTTCTAATCCTGATGGCCTGCACAAGCCACCTTTACGCGGGCGCCTTCACCAGCGACGAGGTGCTCTGGAATTACACACTGCAGCGCAACCCCGGCGCGTGGCCGGCCCGCAATAATCTGGGCGTCGATCTCAAGCAGGCAGGAAAAACGACTGAGGCCCTCGCCCAGTACCAGGAAGCTCTCAAAATCCGGCCCAACTACGCCAGCGCCTATAACAATCTCGGCGACACCTATCTCGCGATCGGAGATCTCCCCCACGCCCGCGAGAATCTCGAGCACGCGCTCCAGCTCGATCCGGAATATGCCGAGGCCCACAACAATCTCGCCAATGTCCTCGTGCAAATGAACCAGCTGGCGGAAGCGAAAAAGCATTTCGAGGAAGCCGTGCGCATCTTTCCACGATTCGCTCTGGCCCAAAATAATCTGGGCAAACTGCACATGCAGATGGGAGAGCCGATCGACGCGATCAAGCAGTACAAGGCCGCGCTCGCGATTGATCCTGAATTTGCCGACGCGCACTTTGATCTCGGCAATGCCTTCCAGGCGAACGGCCAGTTCCAGGCGGCGAAGGAACAATACGACATGGCCTTGAGGATCAATCCGCGTTTCCTGGAGGCCTACAATAATCTCGGGGCCGCGCTGAATAATCTTGGGCAATTAGAAGAGGCCGTGAACGTCCTCAACGCTGTCTTGCAACTCAATCCCCGTTTTGCCGATGCGCACAATAACCTCGGCGCCGTGCTTTTCCGGCAAGGCCGGCTGACCGAGGCCATTGCCGAATTCGAAAAAGCCCTCGAATTTCGCCCGGACAGCGCAGATGCTAAAAACAACCTGGCCAAGGCCCTAGCCGCCGCCGCAAAGCAGGGGCCGCCGAAAAAGTGATGCCTCACCGACCAGCTTAGGTGGATGGAATTCGCAACGCCGCCAACCACGGTCTCTCGTGCCGCGCCAGGAATCGCCGGAGGACGAAAGAATCTGTTTTTCCCTCATTGATCCCTGTGATCGTGCTAGTGGCGGTTTCGTACCCGGCTTCCTGCACCATGTCCCGCACGGCTTCGTTCCAGTCTCCGTAGGGGTAACAGAAATGACGGACCGGCCGGCCGGAAAGATCCTCGAGCATCTTCTTGCTGTCCGTGATTTCCCGGCGAGCTTCCTCCAGCGTAAGCGACGTAAGCGCGCGATGACTCAATCCATGAGATCCAATCTCCTGCCCGGCCTGGATCCACTCCATCAGTTGCACGCGATCCATCAACGGCTCGCGGCGAGCCCCGGAACCCGCGTCCCACTCATTCGTCTGTCCGATGAGTGAAGCAACAACATAGGTAACCGCTCGGACCTTCGCTTGCTGCAAAACGGGAAGCCCGTTGGTAAAAAGATTGCGATAGGCATCGTCAAACGTGACTGCCACTTGTCTCCCGAGCGGGCGCAACTTAGTCCATTCGCCCAGAGTGGTAAAACTGATTGTGGAGTCGACCTGCAATTCTCGAAGTTGCCGGGCCAGGAGCTGCGGTGCCGCGTGAAGACCGCGATGCGAATGCCCTAACGGCGGCGCGGAAATTGAATGGTACATGAGAACCAGCAGCCCGTCCGGCCATTGATTCTCCACTGACTGGAGCTGGACGTAGTACGAGGACGTCGTCAGGTCCTTCCTTTCCAGTCTGCCACCGCTTTCTCGATGCATTGCGCGATCGGCGGAATAATGCGGGCCCGTTCGAACTGGGCCAGATGAGAAGCGGCCGCCTTGATGTAAGGTTCCCGCGCCTCGGGATGCTCAAGATGATCCTGCAGAAGATTCGCAAGCCCTTCGCTATCGCCCGCCGTAAAGGTGAGCCCGCACGGACCAATGGTGTCCTTCAGGCTGCCCACATCGGAACCAATCACGAGACAACCGCACGCCATTCCCTCGACGGCCACCAGGCCGAAAGTCTCCGGTGTCAGGGAGGGCACGATGAGAATTTTATGGCGATTGAAAAGCTGGGAGAGTTCCCTGGCGGCCTTGATCCCCGTAAATTGAACGACCGACTGTAATCCTTTCCGGCGGGTCAACGCGTCCAGCTGCTCACGGTAGGGACCGTCGCCGACGATGGTCATTGTCGTCTTGGCAAAGCCGCGTTGGCGGAGACGATCCAATGCTTCAATCGCCACCTGAAAGCCTTTATCGTCCAGAAACCGGCCAACCATGATCAGGTCCTGGTCCCGGGGTGCAGTTGATTGCACACGGAAAATATCGTCCGCGTACGGATTTTTGATGATGGTCGATGGGGTCTGCAGGTTGTCAGCCATAAATTTGCTGACGGTCAGGTTCGTTGCGAACCGGGCAGCCCATTGTTTCATCCGGCTGGCCAGAGTGTGCTCGCCCTCAATGGCCTCAATCCGAGTGTGATGGATAATGACCCAGGGACGCCGATAGATTTGGAGCGCCCATGCATTTCGCAAGCTGATGTTGCTATGGATACAGACGTCACACCACTTGACCAACTTCAGATATTCACCCGCTGAAATACCCCGATGAACCTCAAGACCTTCCGTATACGGTGAATCCCCCTGAGTATCGGTGGTAATTTTTACCTCGTGTCCCAGCTCTTTCAATCCTATCGCCAGCAGGCGAGTCGCGGTTTCCGTCCCACCAATACTGGGACTAAAAACCATGGAATGAATGAGGATTTTCATTGAGGGGTATTATTTCTACCAGTCTTAATAATCGTGTAAAGAACCCGCTGTAATCAATTCCCTAAGATAACTTGTAAAAACAATATTTAAACTACAACCCTATTCTTATCCGCGAACATCCGCCAAGTTTATTCAGCTGACCGGGGTCGTATACGCGCCGAACGATAATACCAAGCGAGACAGAATTGCGAAATGCCCCCCACGACACCGATGGTGAGATACGTGCCTATCGTCACAAAACGAATCAGCCGGGTCGTGTCAGGATCCCCCATTATTTCCCGGTAACCAGCGGGAACCTGCATGGGGGCGAAAGCGTGATAAAAACAGTAAACCACGATCAAGGCGACGAAACCCAGTTGATTGCGATAACCGAGAGTGGGGGCCACAGGATCCCGATCACGAAAAGCGGCGTGAACACGAAATTCAAAATAGGTGATGACGGCCAGAATCAAGGTGACCAGGACGCCTTCAATACTAAAGCCAAAGGGGAGGCAGGTCCAAATGGCGGAGAGAATCACCGCAACCAGCATCATGTATTTGCTGACTATCGAGACGCTGGCCCGTCCTGGGTATTTGCGGAAATCATCCGCTTGGGAAAGCGTGGCCACGAACTGCTCGGGCGTCAGGGGCGAACCAGCGGTTTTCAACAGCGCGGCCAAGGCCTCGCGTGGAATGGAAACAAAGCGGTCCATGAAAATAGAGTACAGGCCCAGCATGGAGGGCAAGAGCGATAGCTTCAAGTGTGGTGAAAAGGATTTTCTTGCCGGCGATTAACATGGGTTTTGTACATTCCTACCGGAAGTGCAGTAAAAATCATTCACCTGTATAGCGATTTCTTTTGACAAGGCGCACAATTCATTATACGAAGGTATTATGCGTCATAGCAACAGCCAGCAGCTTGTCCTCGCGTTCATCGAACAGTACCAGAGCGACAACGAGCGCCCACCGACCATCCGGGAAATTCAGGACCATTGCGGCTTCAAAAGTCCGCGCGCTGTTTCCTATATCCTGGAAAAACTGGAAGAGGCCCGGCTGATCATCCGGCAAGCCCATTCGCGAGGCATTCATTTGACGAAGCCTCGCGCCAACTCACCCGGCGTCCAACTGCCACTCTTTGCCTCGATTCCCGCAGGCATTCCCGATCAATTTGATGGCAGCGAGGCTCCGGAAACCCTGCGTTTCATTCCCACGACACTCGGCATTTCCAATCCGGGCCGCGCCTTTGCGGTGCGCGTGCGAGGCGATAGCATGATCGATGCAGGTATTTTCTCCGGCGACATCGTTGTGCTCGAGAACAAGGAAGCGCGTCACGGCGATATTGTCGCGGCCCTGATCGACGGCGAAAACACTCTCAAGCGTCTTATCAAGCAAAACGGCCGCGTCTATCTCAAGGCGGAAAATGAAGATTATCCTGATCTCGAACCGGTCGAGAAACTCGATATCCAAGGCGTAGTCGTCAGCATCCTGCGGACCTTTGCCGCCGCGGCCTAGTCTGTAGCCGCGCT
>Ga0068863_100001327_pt1 | contig 24641 bp, 23 predicted proteins | sample KBSSwiS62_FD_66596 | JGI IMG/M metagenome (GOLD analysis project Ga0068863, IMG submission 66596) | Switchgrass rhizosphere microbial communities from Kellogg Biological Station, Michigan, USA - KBS Switchgrass S6-2 | ecosystem: Host-associated > Plants > Roots > Rhizosphere > Soil ... | reverse complement strand
GCCGATCTCGTCCACCCCGGCGATCTCTTCGGAGAAGCGCACGCAGCGGGTGCAGTGGATGCAGCGCGTCATCGTCGTCGCGATCAGCGGACCCATGTACTTGTCGGTCACCGCGCGCTTGTGCTCGTGATAGCGGCTCGCGCCACGGCCATAGGCGACCGACTGGTCCTGCAGGTCGCACTCGCCGCCCTGGTCGCAGATCGGGCAATCGAGCGGATGGTTGATGAGCAGGAACTCCATCACCCCCTCGCGGGCCTTCTTCACCATCTCGCTGTCGGTCTTGATGACCTGGTTGTCCGCCGCCGGCAGCGCGCAGCTCGCCTGCGGCTTCGGCGGACCCGGCGCGACTTCGACGAGGCACATCCGGCAATTCCCGGCGATGCTCAGCCGCTCATGATAGCAGAAGCGCGGGATTTCCTTGCCGGCCAGCTCGCACGCCTGGAGCACGGTGGCGCCAGCCGGAACCTCGAGTTCGACGCCGTCTACGGTTACCTTAGGCATCGAGTTGATCCCCGCTGCGCTTCAACTTTTTGACGATATACAACAGTCCAAATGCGATGATGAACTGAGTGGGCAGGATCACATACATGACCGGAGGCATGCCATTGGCATCCACGAAGAAATACCCAACAGCGGTAGTCATCAGGCCGATTGCGATCATCAAAATCGCAAGAACTTTCAGAAAAGTAGCCATTACTCAGCCGCCTCCCGCACGTTCTCGGCAATTCGCCGCTCAAGCTCCGGCCGGAAATGCCGGATCAGCCCCTGGATCGGCCACGCCGCCGCGTCGCCCAAGGCGCAGATGGTGTGGCCTTCGACCTGCTTGGTCACCTGCTGGAGCATGTCGATTTCCTCGACCGCCGCATCGCCGGTGCGCAGGCGTTCCATCACCCGCCACATCCAGCCGGTGCCCTCGCGGCACGGGGTGCACTGGCCGCAGCTCTCGTGCTTGTAGAAGTAGGACAGGCGCGAGATGGCGCGCACGATGTCGGTCGACTTGTCCATGACAATGACCGCCGCCGTGCCGAGGCCGGAACCCAGCGCCTTCAGACCGTCGAAATCCATCACCGCGTGGCGGATCTGCTCGCCCGGCACCAGCGGCACCGAGGAGCCACCGGGGATCACCGCCAGCAGATTGTCCCACCCGCCGCGAATCCCGCCGCAGTGCTTCTCGATCAGTTCCTCGAAGCTGATCGACATCGCCTCCTCGACGACGCACGGCTTGTTCACATGGCCGGAGATTTGAAACAGCTTGGTGCCCCGGTTGTTCTCCGCGCCGAAGCCCGCGAACCACCCGGCCCCGCGCCGCAGGATCGTCGGCGCGACGGCAATGCTCTCGACATTGTTGACCGTCGTCGGGCAGCCATAAAGCCCTGCGCCCGCCGGGAACGGCGGCTTGAGCCGAGGTTGGCCCTTCTTGCCCTCGATGCTCTCGATCATCGCGGTTTCTTCGCCGCAGATGTAGGCGCCGGCGCCGCGATGGACGAAGACGTCGAAATCGTAGCCCGAGCCGCTGGCGTTCCTGCCGATCAGCCCGGCGTCATACGCCTCCTGCACGGCGGCGAACAGCGTCTCGGCCTCGCGGATATATTCGCCGCGAATGTAGATATAGGCCGCCCGCGCACCCATCGCGAAGCCCGCGACCAGCGCGCCCTCGATCAGCTTGTGCGGATCGTGGCGGATGATCTCACGATCCTTGCAGGAACCCGGCTCGGATTCGTCGGCATTGATGACAAGGAAGCCCGGCCGCTCCGGCTTGTATTCCTTGGGCATGAAGGACCACTTCATGCCGGTCGGAAAGCCCGCCCCCCCGCGCCCGCGCAGGCCGGAATCCTTGATTTCCTGGATGATCGCGTCACGGCCTTTTTCGAGCAGGGCCTTGGTATTCTCCCAATCCCCGCGCGCCTGCGCGGCGGCGAGGTTCCACGGCTGGTAGCCATAGACGTTGGTGAAAATGCGATCCTTGTCCTGGAGGCTCATGCTGCGGCTCCAAAGAAGGGGGTTCGCGCAGAGGGCGCAAAGGAAGCAGAGATCACAGAGGCGTCGCGCCGGCCGCAGGCCCAGTGCATCGTCCAGAGGTCAGCGATCACGCGCGCCTTCGCCGCGACCACGGCATCTTTGCGCCCTTTATTTCCTCTGCGGGCTCTGCGTGAAACCGGACTCTGGCGCGACATCACCATTCCCCCCGGTAATCGTGGTTCTCGCTCACCATCGCCGTCAGGTTGCTCAGCGCGCCCACCGGCTCGACCGTATGCCGCCCCGGCTCCTGAGTCCCGGTCTTCGGCTGCCGCCCGGCGGCGAGTTCGTCGAGGATGAAATCGAGCCGCTCGGCGGTCAGGTCCTCGTAGTTGTCGTCGTTGATCTGCACCATCGGCGCCGAGGCGCAGTTGCCCATGCATTCGACCTCGGTGAAGGTCCACAGGCCGTCGGCCGAGACATGCCCCGCTTCCATGCCGCGCCTGTGACAGGCGGCGATCAGGTCGTCCGAACCGCGCAACATGCACGGCGTCGTCCCGCAGACCTGCACGTGGAAACGCCCGACCGGCACGAGGTTGTACATCGTGTAGAACGTCGCCACCTCGACCACCCGGACGATCGGCATGTCGAGATAGGCGGCGACATATTCCATCACCGGGATCGGCAGCCAGCCCTGGGTATTGGTCTCTTCCCCGACCTGCCGCTGCGCATAGTCGAGCAGCGCCATCACCGCCGAACGCTGGCGCCCGGCCGGATAGCGGGCGATTGCCGCCCTGGCCTTGGCATCCCATGCGGGCGTGAAGGCGAAGCCGCCCCAGCGCGCACGCAGTTCCGGGGTATCGGGTTCGAGATGGCGTTCAGCCACGGTTGGCCCCGCGCTTGAACCACACTTCCTGCCCGAACAGCATCATCTCGAACCCGCCGATCGCCGTCGCCATCATGCTGACGAACTGGGGCACCGTTTCGTGCAGCGCCAGCCCGACGAAATACCACGCCAGCAGCGCCAACCCGGTCAGCACCGCCCAGACCCGCATCAGCTCGAAAGTCTTCCCCGTCATCGCACGAACTCCACCCGTGTGCACTTCCCGTCCTCGAAAGAGTAGATCGCGACCACCTCGAACGGCTCGACCAGCTCGGAGCCATCGCTGGCCGGCCCCCGCGTCACGTATTCGCGAAACAGCACGTAGTTGCCGATGACCTGCTTCTCGCGGATCTCGGCATGGTTCTGCGGCCACCGGGCGAACGCGGCGGCAAGGCCGGAGCGCGTGCCCTCGCGCCCCTCGCGCATCACCGCCCCGCGATAGTTCGCCTCGCTGGCATCGTCGGTCATGTACGAGACGTAGGTATCCACGTCCTGCGCGTTGTAGGCGGCGATCATCGCCTCGGCGGTTGCGAGGTTGTCAGACATGCCATTCCCCCCGCACAAAACGCTTCGCTTCTGGAGAGCCCTTCTTGATGCGAAACGCTGCTCGCACGTAGATCGACAGTCGCCAGAATACGAACACCGCCCAAAGGCCAGCTAAAGCCCAACAGGCTTGTTTCGCGAAAGGAATATTCTCTAAGACTGCCCCAGCGACTAAAAGGAATGGAACAGGGATCATTGCTGCCTTATTCGCTGGTTTGGGGATTGAACGATCCACCCAGCGGACGATGGCATTAAAGCTATTCACCGGTCACACTCCCCGAACACCACGTCGATCGCGCCAAGAATGGCGGTCGCGTCAGGCAGCATGTGACCCTTGCTCATGAAGTCCATCGCCTGAAGGTGCGAGAACGCGGTCGGCCGGATCTTGCAGCGATACGGCTTGTTCGAGCCATCCGAGACCAGATAGACCCCGAACTCGCCCTTGGGGCTTTCGGTCGCGACGTAAACCTCGCCCGCCGGCACGTGGAAGCCTTCGGTGTAGAGCTTGAAGTGGTGGATCAGGCTCTCCATGCTCGACTTCATCTCGCCGCGCTTCGGCGGGCCGACCTTGCGGTCCTCCGTCATGATCGGGCCTTCGGGCATTTCCCGCAGGCACTGCTTCATGATCTTCGCGGACTGCCGCACTTCCTCGACGCGGACCATGAAGCGGTCGTAGCAGTCCGAATTGGTGCCGACCGGGATCTCGAAGTCCATCCGGTCATAGACGTCGTAAGGCTGGCTCTTGCGCAAATCCCACGGGATGCCGGCTGCGCGGATCATCGGGCCGGAGAAGCCCCAGGCCAGCGCGTCTTCCTTGCTCACCTTGGCAATATCGACATTGCGCTGCTTGAAGATGCGATTGTCGACGACGAGGCTCATCGCATCGTTGAACAGGGTCGGCAGTCGCGTATCCAGCCAGTCGGCGATGTCGGTCAAGAGCTTGAGCGGCACGTCCTGGTGAACTCCGCCGGGCCGGAACCAGGCCGAATGCATGCGCGCGCCGGAGGCCCGCTCGAAAAAGTTCAGGCAATCCTCGCGGATCTCGAACAGCCACAGGTTAGGCGTCATCGCGCCGACGTCCATGACGTGGCTGCCCATGTTGAGCATGTGGTTGCAGATGCGGGTCAGCTCGGCGAACAGCACCCGCAGGTATTGCGCGCGCAGCGGCACGGCGACATTCAGCAGCTTCTCGATCGCCAGAACATAGCTGTGCTCCATGGCGAGCGGCGAGCAGTAGTCGAGCCGGTCGAAATAGGGCAGCGCCTGGAGGTAGGTCTTGTGCTCGATCAGCTTCTCGGTACCACGATGGAGCAGGCCGACATGCGGATCGATCCGCTCGATGATCTCGCCATCCAGCTCCATGACCATGCGCAGCACGCCGTGCGCCGCCGGGTGCTGCGGCCCGAAGTTGATCGTGTAGTTGGAGATGACCTCGTCGCCGGTGGTGGGCGACTGTTCAAGCTGCATCGACATGGCTCAGCTTCCCTCCGGGGCGGACGCGGTGCCGCCTTCCTTGCCGGCCTTGTCATCGCGGGGCTCGCGGTCCGGGCGGCTTTCGGTGGGCTTCGGGGCACCGGCACCGGCACCGTCGCCGGTGCCGGCCGGCGCGCCGGGGGTGGCGACAGGCTTGGCCGCCTCGGCATTGGCAGGCGCCCCGCCCCCGGTCTGGGAGGACGTGTCGGTGGTCTTGGGCGTTTCCGCCTTGGGATCGCCCTTGGTGTCGGGCTTCTGGGCGACCGGCGCCGGCGCGGGCGGGGGAGTTGCCGCCTTCTCGTCGCCGGGCAGCACGTAGTCGGCGCCTTCCCAGGGGCTCATGAAGTCGAACGAACGCAGGTCCTGCGCCAGCTTGACCGGCTCGTAGACCACGCGCTGGTCCTCTTCGGAATAGCGCAGCTCCTGGTAGCCGGTCAGCGGGAAGTCCTTGCGGAACGGATGGCCCTCGAAGCCATAGTCGGTCAGGATGCGGCGCAGGTCCAAGTTGCCGGCGAAGATCACGCCGTACATGTCGAACACCTCGCGCTCGAGCCAGCCGGCCACCGGCCAGAGGGTCGTCACCGTCGGCACCGGGGTGTTCTCCGACGCCGAGACCTTGACCATGATCCGGTGATTGCGCGTCACCGAGAGCAGCATGTAGACCACTTCGAACCGCTCCGGACGCTGCGGATAGTCCGCCCCGGCGATCTCCATCAGCTGCTGGTATTCGTGCTCGTCGCGCAGCGTGCGCAGCGCCGACTCGATCTCGCCGCGCACCACCGTCAGCACGATCTCGCCGAATTCCTCCTTCGCCTCGACCAGCCGCGAGCCGAGCGCGGCCGAGAGCGTGGCCAGCACGCCATCGTTGGAGGCGATGCGGGGAGCCGAATGCAGGACCGTCATGCCGCCCTCACCGTTCCAGCGTGCCGACGCGGCGGATCTTCCGCTGCAACTGCATCACGCCATAAAGCAGCGCCTCGGCGGTCGGCGGGCAGCCCGGCACGTAGATATCTACGGGCACGATGCGATCGCAGCCGCGCACCACCGAATAGGAATAGTGATAGTAGCCGCCACCATTGGCGCACGACCCCATCGAGATCACGTATTTCGGGTCCGACATCTGGTCGTAGACCTTGCGCAGCGCCGGGGCCATCTTGTTGCACAGCGTGCCGGCGACGATCATCACGTCCGACTGGCGCGGGGAGGCGCGCGGGGCGACGCCGAACCGCTCCATGTCGTAGCGCGGCATGTTGACGTGGATCATCTCGACCGCGCAGCAGGCGAGCCCGAAGGTCATCCACCACAACGAGCCGGTGCGGGCCCACTGGAACAGCTCCTCGGTCGAGGTGACGAGGAAGCCCTTGTCCGAAACCTCGGAATTGAGGCTGTCGAAAAAGGCCGGATCGGGCGCGGTGACGGCACCCGGAGCGGCGGCAGGAACCATGTCGTTCATTCCCAGTCCAACGCCCCTTTCTTCCAGGCATAGGCGAAGCCGATGATCAGTTCGCCCAGGAATACCATCATCGTGATCCAGCCGGCCCAGCCGGTTTCCCTGAGGCTGACCGCCCAGGGAAACAGGAACGCGGCCTCGAGGTCGAACACGATGAACAGGATCGCCACGAGATAGAACCGCACGTCGAACTGCGAGCGCGGGTCCTCGAAGGCGGGAAAGCCGCATTCATACTCGGTCAGCTTGTCCACGGTCGGGTTGTGGGTGCCGGTCAGCCGGGCGACCAGCATCGGCAGGAACACGAACAGGCTCGACAGCGCGAAGGCCACGCCGAGGAAGATCAGGATCGGCAGGTATTGAGCCAGGAAACTGGAATTATCGACCACGGCAATTCTCGCGCAGGACTCGGGTGCGAATTCGGCTACCCCGGCCACTAGTCCTGCCGCCTGCCCGGCGCAAGCGGGTTTGCCCGGCTTTTACGCAGTTGCGAAAGGAACGAATTCCCGTGCCGGATGTTTGCCCCCGGCGACAACGGCATAACCCCTATTTGAGCGCCGCCGTGCCCCACAGGCTGGCTTCCCGGACGAAACCCGGACGCCCGTTCATCTCCACCTTGCACCAGCCGTCGCCACAATCGCCAAGCTTGGCGACAACGCCGGGAGAGAGCTTCCACAGCAGCCGCGCGTTCCAGTCCGGGGCCTCCAGCATCGGCGTCGCCTGCCGGCCGATGACGAAGCCATGGCGCTCGCGCGAGACGAACTTGCCCAGTACCCAGCCGCGTGCGCCGTCCGGGTCCTCGACCAGCCGCCAGCCTTCCATCGCGCGCAGCACCTTCACCGGCAGGTGGGGGCGACGGTAGACCCAGTTGATCCGGTAATCCTCGCCCGGGCCGACGCGCATGTTGGCCGTGTCCGAGCGGATCGACCCCCAATAGGGAATGTCCTTCTCGTCATGGGCAGCTTGCGACGGAGAGGCCAGGGCCAGCAGCCCGGCCACCTGAACCGTGCGACAGATGAAGGCGAATGAAGAACGCATGCCCCTTCCCTAGACCGCCCGGCCGATTCCCGGCAAGCCGGCTTGACCACCACGCCCGCCGGGCATAGCGCTCGCTGCCATGACCGTGATCACCGAACCCGCCGGCGGCAAGCGCTTCGAGGGCCGTCCCCGCGTCACCGTCACCCGCCGCCTGACGCCTGAGGTCGAGGCGCGGATGACCGAGCTGTTCGACGTCGTGCTCAATCCCGGCGACACCCCGTTTACCCGCGCCCGGCTGATCGCGGCGATGCGCGAAAGCGATGTCCTGGTGCCGACGGTGACCGACCGGATCGATGCCGAGATGATCGCCCATGCGGTCGATGCCGAGCACGGCGGCTCGGGCCGGCTTCGGCTGATCGCCAGCTTCGGCGCCGGCTACGACCATATCGATCTCGCCGCCGCCCGCGCCCGCCGAATTCCCGTCACCAACACGCCTGGCGTGTTCACCGACGACACCGCCGATCTCGCCATGGCGCTGATCATGGCGGTGCCGCGCCGGCTGATCGAGGCGACGCGGATGGTGCTCGCCGGCCAGTGGACGGGCTGGGGGCCGACCGCGATGCTCGGCGCCCGGCTCGGCGGGCGCCGCCTGGCGATCGTCGGCATGGGGCGGATCGGCCAGGCGGTGGCCCACCGTGCCCGCGCCTTCGGGCTGGACGTGGTCTATCACAACCGCCACCGCCTGCCGGCCGCCGTGGAAAACATGCTGGGCGCCCGCTACGAGCCCGATCTCGACACCATGCTGGCCGGCGCCGACATCGTCTCGCTCCACTGCCCCGCCGGCCCCTCGACTCACCATCTGCTCGACCGGCGCCGGCTCGCCCTGCTCAAGCCGCAAGCCTATCTCGTCAACACCGCGCGCGGCGAGATCATCGACGAGGATGCCCTGCTGACCGCGCTCGCCGAAGGGCGGGTCGCCGGGGCCGGTCTCGATGTCTTCCTCAGCGAGCCGCACATCGATCCGCGCTTTCTCGAACTGCCCAATGTCGTGCTGACCCCACACGTCGGCTCGGCCACGGTCGAGGGCCGCACCACCGCCGGCGAAAGGGTCGTCGCCAACATCCGCTTCTGGGCCGATGGCCACCGCCCGCCAGACCAGGTGCTCGAAGGCTGGAACTGATCCTTCCCCCGATCCTTCCGGGCGAGGTTTTCACCAGCGTGGCGATTGCCACTGCGACCCTCTCCTCGTAATACCGGCCTCTGGAGGACATAGCGGCCTGCCATCAGGCGCCGCGTGAGGAGGGGTTCCTACCCATATGCGCAAACACCTTGCCGGGGTGTCGGCGGCGCTCGCCGTCGCCTGCCCGCAATTCGCTCTCGCCCAGGGCGCCAGCCCAGCCGCCGCGAGTGCCGCCGATACCGTCTGGATCATGGTCTCGGCCGCGCTCGTGTTGCTGATGTGCATGCCGGGGCTGACCCTGTTCTACGGCGGGCTGGTCCGGGCGACGAACTTCCTGTCGGTCACCGTCCAGGTCGGCGCGATCGCCGCAGTGGCCTCGCTGCTCTGGGTCGCCTGCGGCTATGCCATGGCCTTCGGCCCCGGTGGCGGCGCGCTGCTGGGGGCCGGCGGCGGCATGTTCGCCGGGCTGGCACCGATACGCACCGGCACGGCGCTGCCGGAGAACGTCTTCGCGCTTTACCAGATGTGCTTCGCCGCCATCACTCCGGCGCTGATGGTCGGCGCCTGGGTCGATCGCGCCCGGTTCGGCTGGGTCGTCGCCTTTTCCGCCCTGTGGGGCCTGCTGGTCTACGCGCCGGTGGCGCACTGGATCTGGGGCGGCGGCTGGCTGGCCACGCGGTTCGGCACGCTCGACTTCGCCGGCGGCATCGTCGTCCACACCACGGCCGGCGTTTCGGCCCTCGTCGCGGTAATCCTGCTGGGGCCACGCCAGGGCTTTCCCAGGACCCTGATGCTGCCGCACAGCCCGGCCCTCACCATGGTCGGTGCAGCCTTGCTGTGGGTCGGCTGGTTCGGCTTCAATGGCGGCTCGGCGCTCGCCGGCACGGCAGGCGCGGCCTCGGCAATCATCAACACCCATCTCGCCGCCTGTGCCGCGGCGCTGGCCTGGCTGCTGATCGAGCGGTTTCAGGTCGGCAAACCGACCAGCGTCGGCTTCGCCACCGGCGCGGTCGCCGGCCTGGCCACGGTGACCCCGGCGGCGGGCTTCATCGCGCCGGGTGCCGCGATCCTGTTCGGCGCCGTGGCGGCGCTGGTCTGCTTTCCGATGATCCAGCTGGTCAAGGGAAAGTGGAAAATCGACGATTCGCTCGACGTATTCGCGGTGCACGGCGTCGGCGGCATCACCGGTTCGCTGCTCCTTGCCCTGTTTCTCTCGCCATCGCTCGGCGGCAGCGGTTTTGCCGCCGGCCAGACCCTGGGCGGGCAGGTGCTGGCGCAAGGCGTCGGTGTCGTCGCGGTTGCACTATGGTCGGCCGTGGCCAGTTTCGCCATTGCCCGGGGCGTGGCGCTCGTCTTGCCGATGCGGGTTTCTCCGGATGAGGAGCGCGAAGGGCTCGATCTCGCCAGCCATGGCGAGCGTGCCTGGGAGCTGGATTGATCGGTTCGACGGAAAATTCGTCCGCCTGGCCCCAAACAAGGAACCAAATTCTCAAAACCGCGCTAAGAGAGGAGAGGTCGCAATCGTTTACGCCAGGAAGGTGGCGGGGCGATTTGAACAACAGTGGAACGAAAATGAAGCAAAGCGAGATGGCGGACAGCCCGCCTTTGCCAGGCTGCGCCAAACTGCAGGATGGCGCAGACACCCTGCGAGCGGCTGCCCGCCGCCTTCGCGCGCTGAGACGGGAGCGCGAACGGCACTTTCCGGCCGAGCTGGCATCCGGCCCGGCCTGGGACCTGCTGCTCGGCCTTGACGGCGAAGCCGAGCCTGACACCGCCAACCCGCTCTCCCCGGCCACGCGGCATCGCTGGCTGCGCATCCTGAGCGAAAACGGACTGGTGGCGATGAATGGCGACCAACCTGACAGCGCCAGGCTGAGCGCCGCCGGTCGCGCCCGCATGGACGGCTATCTGGCTGCCTGCCTCGAACAGGGCCTGCTCTGACGAACCCGCCTGACCGGTGACGTCAGTCGCCGGTCAGGATGCGGTCGACCAGCTGCCTGGTGGTTGGCGTGAAATTGTTCGAATAGAACGGGTCCTGCTTGAATCGGTAGGCCGCGTGGCCGGCGAACATCAGGTTGTTCTCGACACTGCCGCCATGGGCGATGTCCTGCAGCGTCTTTTGGATGCAGAAGCTGCGCGGATCGGCCATGCGCCCGGTCGAATAGTCGTCATGGTCCTTCCAGGCGGAAAAACCGCAGTGGGACAGGCAGCCCATGCAATCGGCCTGATCCTGGCGAATCACCGCGCGATCCTCCGGCGTGACGAACACCACGGTGTCGTCCGGCGTGCGCAGCGCCTCGGTATAGCCGGCGCCGGCCCAGACGCGCGCCCGGTCCAGGTCGCGCGGGGCGACCCAGAAGTTCTTGCCCTTGACCCCGACATCGAGCTGGACGGTGTGTTCGCCGGCCGAAACCCGGGAATAGGGAATCTGCCGCTCGCTGCGGGCTTCGAGCGCCCGCAGGAACGGGTTGCGCACCGCCGAGGAATAAAAGCCGGTCGGTGAGAAGCGATGGAGCAGGACATCGCCCGGCTCAAGCTTGCGCAATTCGTCCTTCCAGCCCTGCGGGATCGGGCTTTCCTCGGTCAGCAGTGGCCGCGTGCCGAACTGGAAGGCGATCTGGCCAAGTTCCGGGTTGTCGATCCAGTTCTCCCACTCGCGCAGGAACCAGACCCCGCCGGCCATGACGATCGGCACCGTGTCCGGCACGCCTTCGGCCCGCATCGTGTCGCGCAGCGCCTTGACGCGCGGATAGGGGTCCTCGGGCTTCAGCGGGTCTTCGGCGTTGGACAGGCCGTTGTGCCCGCCGGCCAGCCACGGGTCCTCATAGACCACCGCCGCCATCAGCTCGGACACCTTGCTGTAGGCCCGCTTCCACAAGGCGCGGAAGGCACGGCCCGAGCTGACGATCGGCAGGTAGTTGACGTTGAACCGCGCCGCGATCTCGGCGAGCTTATAGGGCATTCCCGCCCCGCAGGTCACGCCGGTGACCATGCCCCGGGTGCGCTCCAGCACGCCTTCCAGCACGGTCTGCGCCCCGCCCATTTCCCACAGCACGTTGATGTTGATCGCGCCCTTGCCCGACGCGATGTCGAAGGCGCGGCGCACCTGCTCGACCGCCCCGTCGATGGCGTAGCGGATCAGCTCCTCGTGGCGCTCCTTGCGGGTCAGCGCCGCATAGACCTGGGGGATGATCTTTCCCTCGGCGTCATAGGAATCGGCATTCACCGCGCTGACCGTGCCGATGCCGCCGGCCGCCGCCCAGGCGCCGGAGCTCATGTGGTTGGTCGCCGCCACGCCCTTGCCGCCTTCGACCAGCGGCCAGACCTCGCGGCCACCATACATGATCGGGCTCAACCCCTTGAAACTCATCGGCTCCTGCGTCCCCATCCAGCAATCACTGCGTTCACCCCGCCGTTCCCGTCGCTTTCGCGCGTTCGTGGCAGGGACGGATATCCGCCGGCTGAGGCTGAGGCCCAACTGCCTCGAACCTCGCGAAATATCCGGTCAATTCCGGTTTACGGACAAATTCGCCCAAGCGGAAGCCCACCGCGGCGAATTCGCAAAACAGCAGGGCGGGCGGAATCCCGTGCTCGGCCGTCGGCCGGTCGATATCGACGACGATCACCTGCCCGCCGGGCCTCAGCGAGGGCCGCAAGTGCCAGAGGAACGCATATGGCTCGCGCACCTCGTGATACATGTGGACCAGGAACACCCGGTCGAAGCTGCCCGCCGGCAGGCGCGGGTCGGCCTCGTCGCCCTGCTTGATCGAAATGTTGTCCAGCCGCTCGCGCGTCACCCGGTCGCCGAGCCGCGCCAGCGCCGCCCGGTCGATGTCCTCGGCCAGCACCCGGCCCTTGCGGCCGACCGCCGGCGCCAGCCTCATCGTATAGTAGCCCTCGCCGGCGCCGATGTCCGCCACCGTCATGCCCGGCTCGATCCGCGCCAGCCGCATGACCTCGCGCGCCTCGCCCTGGGCATCGCGCAGCGCCTCGGTCGCAAAGGCCGGCGCGTCGGCGCTGGGCGAAGCGCGATCGGCGCGCGGAAATCCCCTGGCCGAAGCCGGCCGTCCGGCGTCCGGGTCGTCGCGCCGGCAGGCCGGCATGACCGCCAGCAGCACGGCCAGCAGCGCCCAGCGCGCCAGGCCGGGCCGGGCGGTCGTCAATCGACGTCCTCGACCGCGACCTTCTCGCCGGTCACCTTCTGCGCCAGCGCTGCGGCCATGAAAGGGTCGAGCGCGCCGTCGAGCACGTCCGAAGGCGTCGGGCTGGTCACGCCGGTGCGCAGGTCCTTGACCATCTGGTAGGGCTGCAGGACATAGGACCGGATCTGGTGGCCCCAGCCGATGTCCGACTTCGAGGCATGTTCGGCGCTCGCCGCTTCCTCGCGCCGCTGCATCTCCGCCTCGTAAAGCCGCGCCTTCAGCATGTTCATCGCGATCTCGCGGTTCTTGTGCTGGCTGCGATCGACCTGGCTGGCCACGATGATGCCCGAAGGCACGTGGGTGATGCGCACCGCCGAATCGGTGGTGTTGACGTGCTGCCCGCCCGCGCCCGACGCGCGATAAGTGTCGATCCTGAGGTCGGCCGGATTGACCTCGACCGCGAAGTTGTCGTCGATCACCGGATAGACCCAGACCGAGCTGAACGAGGTGTGCCGCCGCGCCGAACTGTCATAGGGGCTGATCCGCACCAGCCGGTGCACCCCGCTCTCGGTCTTGGCATAGCCATAGGCGTTCTCGCCCTTGACCTGGATCGTGGCGGACTTGATCCCCGCCGCTTCGCCCGCCTGGTACTCGATGACATCGACCTTGAACCCGCGCTTTTCCGCCCAGCGCGTATACATGCGCAAGAGCATCTCGGCCCAGTCCTGGCTCTCCGTCCCGCCGGCCCCGGCGTGGATTTCGACATAAGTATCGAGCCCGTCGGCCTCGCCCGCCAGCAGCGCCTGGACCTTGTCCTCGTCGGCGCGGGCGGCCAGCGCCGCAAGGCTGTCCAGCCCCTCGCGCACCGTTTCCTCGTCGCCCTCCATCTCGCCCAGCTCGACGAACTCGACGGCATCGGCCATCTCGCGCGAAATCGAGTTGACCGCGCCGATCGAGGCCTCCAGCCGCCGCCGCTCGCGCATCACCGCCTCGGCGTCCTTCGGATTGTCCCACAGCTTCGGGTCCTCGACCCGCGCGTTCAGCTCGTCGAACCGCCTGAGCGCCCGCTCCCAGTCGAGAAACTTGCGAACCAGCGCCAGCGCCGCCTCGATCCGGTCGATATGGGCCTGCCCTTCGGCACGCATGACTTGGCAACTCCTGCTAACCTCGAACCGCGCGCGTTAGCGGGATTGGCTCGAAAAGCAAAGACGAGCAAAAGGGAAATGCACGCAGCCCTCACCAGGGGCATCGCATAAGGTGGCAAGGTCGCGATGAACGCAGGCAGGTCGGCTTCACCGGACAGCCGCGTCGCGACCGCCCTGGTCTATCAGACCATGGCCATCAGCGAGGTGTTGCCACCGGCGGCGGTCGTGTCGATCGAGGTCGAGACCTCTTCCACCAGCCAGTCGAGGGAGAAGGCGCGCGGCGTCGCGCATTCCGCCGGGCTCGCCGCCTGGATCAGCAGCACCGGACCCGGCCGCGCGGCGAGCTCCGCGAGAATGGCCGGCAGGGCCTCGGCGGTGCCTTCGACCAGAACGCCCGCCACCGTCCCCGCATGTGCCACGATCCTGGCGCGAACCTCGTCCGGCAAGCTGGCGGCAAACACCCGGAGGGCGGGCGCCGCCTCGATCATCACCGTGTTCCCGGTGGCAAGCGCGGCGGCCAGTTGATTGACCAGGCCGGTCGACGTCTTGGGCCTGAGCAGGATCACCCCGCGCGGGTGAAGCGCGTAGAGGTTGCGCTCGCCGACAGGTCCCGGCAATTCGATGGCCTGGCCGGGCGGTGAAGCCGCCCCGATGTCCCTCGCCAGCCGGGCCAGGTCGGCTTCGCCCTGCTCGTCGAGCCATCCGGCCAGCGCGCGCAACGCCCGGTCGCCTGCCGCGCGCGGCAGCCATGCACGCTCCGGCGGCTGCTGGACCAGGCGGCGCAGGTAGAGCGGCCCGCCGGCCTTGGGTCCGGTGCCGGAAAGCCCGCGCCCGCCGAACGGCTGGACGCCGACCACCGCACCGATCGTGTTGCGATTGACGTAGATATTGCCGGCGCGGATGCCGGCGGTGACCCCGGCCATGGTCTCGTTCAGCCGGGTATGGAGGCCGAAGGTCAGCCCGTATCCGGTCGCGTTGATCGCCTCGACCAGCACATCGCGTTCGCCCCGCCGCCAGCGCACGACATGGAGCACGGGGCCGAACACCTCGCGTTCGAGCCGCGCGATGGCATCGATCTCGATGATCGTCGGCGCGACGAAAGTGCCATGGGCGCATTCCTCACCGAGCGCCTGCCGCTCCACGCGATGCCCGGCCGCCTGCATCGCCGCGATGTGCCGTTCGATCGCATCCCGGGCCTCGGCGTCGATCACCGGGCCGATATCGACTGCGAGCCGGTCGGGGCTGCCGATGCGCAGTTCGCGTAGCGCGCCCTTCAGCATTGCCAGGGTGTGGTCGGCGATGTCCTCCTGCAGGCACAGCACCCGCAGCGCCGAGCAGCGCTGGCCGGCGCTGTCGAAGGCCGAGGCGATGACATCGGCGACGACCTGTTCGGCGAGCGCCGAGGAATCGACGATCATCGCGTTCTGGCCGCCGGTCTCGGCGATCAGCGGAATCGGCTTGCCGTGCGGCGAAACCCGCGTAGCAAGCTGCGCCTGGATCGCCCTGGCGACATCGCTCGATCCGGTGAACATCACGCCCATGACCTGCGGCGCGGCGACCAGGGCGGCGCCGATCAGGCCATCGCCCGGGAGCAGCTGGAGAACGTCCGGCGGTACCCCGGCGGCGTGGAGCAGGCGGACGGACCGGGCGGCGATCAGGGGCGTCTGTTCGGCGGGCTTGGCGAGGACCGGGTTGCCGGCTGCCAGCGCGGCGGCGATCTGGCCGGTGAAGATGGCAAGCGGGAAGTTCCACGGGGAGATGCAGGCGACTGGCCCCAACGGCTCGGTTCCGGCGAGAGTCGCGCGTGCCTGGGCGGCATAATAGCGCAGGAAATCGACGCTTTCGCGGACTTCGGCGACGGCGCTGGCGGCGGATTTTCCGGCTTCGCGGATCGCCAGGCCGATCAGTTCCGGCGTGGCCGCCTCGATCCTGTCGGCGGCGCGTTCGAGAATGGCGGCGCGTTGGGCGACCGGGGTTGCCACCCAGCGGGGGGCGACACTGGCGGCGGCGGCGGCGGCGGTGCTCGCATCCTGTTCGGTGGCGAAGGCGACCGTCCCGACGATGTCGCGGTGGTCGGCCGGATTGCGCAGCGTTATGAGCACGTTTTGGCGGGGTTTTGATGCGATGATCGGTTCGGCAGACCATGGCTTGCCGGCACTTTCACGCAGGGAATTCGCAAGATTGGCCAGAACCCGCTCGTCGTTGAGGTCGATTCCGGCGGAATTGCGCCGTTCCGGGTAGAGATCGGGCGGCAGGACGATGGCCGGATGCGGCGCCCCCGGGTCCGGCATCGCGGCCGCCTCCTCGGCAGGGTCGGCGATCAGTGCGTCGACCGGCACGGCGGGATCGGCAATGCGGTTGACGAACGAGGAGTTGGCGCCGTTTTCCAGCAGGCGGCGGACGAGGTAGGCGAGCAATGTCTCGTGGGTGCCGACCGGTGCGTAGATGCGACAGGGGCGGGCGAGCTTGCCGGCACCGACGACCTCTTCGTAGAGCGGTTCACCCATGCCGTGGAGGCACTGGAATTCGTAATCGCCGGGCGCGAAGTCCGGCCCGGCCAGATGGTAGACCGCCGCCAGGGTCTGCGCGTTGTGCGTGGCGAACTGCGGGAAGACATCGGTGCGCGCGGCGAGCAGTTTGCGGGCGCAGGCGATATAGGCGAGATCGGTGTGGAGCTTGCGGGTGTAGACCGGGAAATCGGCCAGGCCGGCGACCTGGGCGCGCTTGATCTCGGTATCCCAGTAGGCGCCCTTGACCAGCCGCACCATGATCCGCCGGCCGGCGCGGCGGGCGAGATCGACGATCCAGTCGATGACGAACGGACAGCGCTTGCCATAGGCCTGGACGACGAACCCGAGCCCGTCCCAGCCGGCGAGATCGGGATCGAGGGCGAGGCTTTCGAGCAGGTCGAGCGAGAGTTCGAGACGGTCGGCCTCCTCGGCATCGATGTTGAGGCCGATATCGTGGCGCCTGGCCAGCAGGGCCAGCGTTCTGACCCGCGGCAGCAGCTCGCCCATGACCCGGCCTGCCTGCGCCCGGCTGTAGCGCGGGTGCAGGGCCGACAGCTTGATCGAGATGCCGGGGCCATCGTGGACGCCGCGCCCGGCGGAGGCCGCGCCGATTGCCCGGATCGCCTGCGCGTAGTCCGCGAAGTACCGTGCTGCGTCGGCGGCGGTGGTCGCCGCCTCGCCGAGCATGTCGTAGCTGAAGCGGAAGCCTTTCGCCTCCTGCGCGGTGGCGCGCTTCAGGGCATCCGCGATGGTCTCGCCGGTGACGAACCGCTCGCCCATCAGCCGCATCGCCAGGTCCACCGCGCGGCGGATCACCGGCTCGCCGGCGCGGGCGACGATGCGCGTGAGGGCGGCACCCAGACCCCTGCCATCGACGCTTTCGACCAGTCGGCCGGTGACGACGAGACCCCAGGTCGCGGCATTGACGAACAGCGAGCGGCCATCGCCCAGATGCGCGCGCCAGTCGCCTTCGGCGAGCTTGTCGCGGATCAGCGCGTCGCGGGTGGCATTGTCGGGAATGCGCAGCATGGCCTCGGCCAGGCACATCAGCGCGATGCCTTCCTGGCTCGACAGGGCATATTCCTGCACCAGCCCTTCGATGCCCCAGCCACGCTTCTTGCCGCGCAAGGCCGTGACCAGCGACCGTGCGGTCGCCCGCACCGGCCCGCGCAGCGCCGCCGGCACGGTCGCCGCGTCGAGCAACCCACGGACGCATTCCCGCTCCGGACGGCGACAGGCGGCGGTGATGGCCGCTCGCAAGGGCGTGGCAGGCCGGACCGGCGGCGCGAAACCGGCGAACTTGGGCAGGGCGTCCATGGCGCGAGTGTATCACGACATCGCTGGACAAGCCGACGAATCTGGAGGCGCGGGGCCACCCGAACCGATAAATTCGCCGCAATTTTCCCGGATCACCATCTCGCCGGCAACGGGATTTGGCTCAAGTGAACGACTTGTCACGACAGCCTAGAACAGCTTGCGGACCTCCAGCGCGAAGACCCGCCCGAGCGGATCGACCAGCTCCGGCTGATAGGCGGCCGGCACCCGGCCATTGCCATCGGTGACGCGCTGCCGCGAACCCAGCAGGTTGTTGACCTGCAGCGAAACCCGCGCCCCCTTGAAGAACGGACTTGCTTCCACCAGCCGGCGCTGCTGGCCGAGATCGGCGAACAGCCTCAGGTTGAGCCTGGTCACACTGCCGAAGCGCAGCGCCCGTTCGGCAGGAAGCCCTGCCGGGGCGACGCGGGTTGGCGCCGCCCAGCTGCCATTGAGCCGCAGGCCCAGCCCCTTGAAATAGGCGCCGCCTTCCAGCTCCAGCGAATGACGCGCCACGCCACCGGTGCCGGCCAGCGCATCGCCGGCCAGCAGGTCCAGTTCCGGCGTGCCAGAGGCCAGCAGCACCCGATCGGAAAACTGGACCGTATGATAGAGCGCCAGGTTCCACCGCCCCTCGCGCCGTGGCCCGCGCGGCCCCTGCCCACCGCCGCCGTGACCTCCGCCCGCCGCCCCGCCGAACCGTCCGCCGCCGGTGACCTCCCGGCCCAGTCCTCCGCCGAGGTTGACACCCCAGCGCAGACGGCTCTCGTGCTGGCTGGCAAGGCTCACCGGTCGCTGGTCGATGCTGACGATGGCCCCGCTCACCGGATCCCGCACCACCCGCCCCGGGTAGGCCGCCTCCACCGCCGGCGTCAGCAGCGGGAAGGCCACGCTGACATCGCTCGACCGGTTGTCGAAATACTCGACGATCAGCTTAGAGCGCCCCATGTTCCAGCCTGGCGGCAACGGCAGCGTCCAGTTCAGCCCCAGCTTGACGTCCCGTTGCTGCTGCCGCGCCAGCGTATCATTGCCGCCACTGGTCGTCGTCACCAGGACCGTCCGGCCGGTGACGAAATCGTAGACGGGAACGTTGCTGCTCACCGCCACGGGATTGCCCAGCTGTGCCAGGCTCGGCGCCGCCTGATTGACGATGTAGCTGGCCTGCAGGTCGAGCTTTTCCGTCAGCCCCCATGTCAACCCGGCGCTCCAGTCGGTCAGGCGGCCGAAGTCGGACAGATGGTTCAGCCCGCCGCTCAGGTTCAGCGTCAGGTCGCCCAGCCCGGCGCCGAAGTCGCCGCGCCGGCTGGTCAAGGGCACGCCGAGGTTGACCCCGAGCGAGCCATCGCCGCGCTTCAGGCTGCCGCTTCCGGCCAGGGTGCGGGTGTCCTCCGCCGCAAGCCCGGTCCAGGCAAATCCCCCCTTGAGGGTCAGCGTCGCCTCGCCGGCCGGCAGCCGCAGTGGATGGCCGGTCAGGGTCACGAGGCTGGTCACGCTGTCGGTCACCGCCCGCGCCCGGTCGCGGTCTCCCGGCGCGATCGCCGGCAACGGGCCGACCGGCGAAAGCGATCCGGCCAGGGCAGCATCGCGCAAGCTGCCGGTATCCGCCCGGTCGTCGCTCAGCGTCGTCGAATCGCTGTGGCTGCCGTCGACCGTCGCGCTCAGCTGCCATTGCCCCAGCGGCAGGTTCAGCGATGCCCCGGCCTTGGCCGTGCTGGTCCGCACCTGGCGCACCAGCGCGCCGGGCAGGTAGCGCAGCGCCGTCGTCCCGTCCTGCCCCACCAGCACGACGCTGTTGAGACCGGACAGTCCTTCCGACGTGACCCGCTCGAAGCTGCCGTTCAGTGCCAGCGAACCGCTGCCGGCGCCCTTGCCCAGCCCCCGCGTCCAGGTGCCATTGGCCAGAAGATCGCTGAGGCCCGCCACCAGCGTCCGCGCCAGGGTGGGATCGGAGTCGCCGGCAACCCGGACGATCGCATCATCCGGCAGCGTCGGCAGTGGCTCGGCAACCGCACGCTCCGCCTCGGTCATCGCTGTGGTGCGGCTAGCCTTGAGCGAGAGGTTCAGCCGGGCGTTGCCGTCGAGCCGCAGCAGCGAGCCCTGCCCCTGCCCGGTCACCGTGCCGCCGCGATCCGGCGTCGAGCCCGAAGCGGTCACCGTGTGGCTGCGGAAATGATCTTTGAGGATGAAGTTCACCACCCGCTGGTTCGGCGGATAGCCATAGCGCAGCGCCACTTCCTCCGGCAGGATCTCCACCCGGCGGATCGCCTCCGGCGGATAGTCGTGGATCTCGCGAAACGAGGCGACCCGCTGCCCGTTGACCAGGATCACCGGCGCGCCGCTGCCCCGCCCGCGCCCGGTCCCGGTCTCCGGCCCCAGGGCATCGAGCAAATCGCCGACCGAGGCCGCGCCGTAGGCGGCGATGTCCTCCTCGTCGAGCGTATCCACCGGCTTCTGCGGCGCCTCGACCTGCCCCGCCATGCGCGTGCCGGTGACGACGATGTCGCCTGCGCGCACCTCTGGCGGCGCCTCGTCCGCCGGCACCACCGCCTCATCCGGCTCGCGCCCGGGCTGCCCGCCGCCGGCCTGGACAGGACCGTGCGCCGCGATCCCGGGCTGCGGCACCGGCGCGCTCTGGGCCATGGCGGGCGCAACCGGGGCCAGCAGCGCCGCCGCCACCGGCCACGTCGCCGAATTCACCAGCCTCATTCGTGTTCGCTGCAAAACCGTGGTCGATCCTTGTCCGGGAATGGCCATCTGCGGGAATGGCGGACGGCAACCGGCCATCGCAAGCCGCGCCGGGTGACATATTGTCGCTGGCGCGTTGCAGGGCGATGAACGCCGCATTCAGCCGCCATATGCCCGCCGGTGCTTCCCTTTTGGCTCCCGCCTCGCTATGGCGCCCCGATTCTCGAACCCATAGAACTGAGGAAGCCCGAAGGCGGATGGCCAAGGAAGAACTTCTCGAAATGCGCGGCACGGTGGTCGAACTGCTGCCCAACGCCATGTTCCGCGTGCGGCTGGAAAACGATCACGAGATCCTCGGCCACACCGCCGGCAAGATGCGCAAGAACCGCATCCGCGTCCTGGTGGGGGATGAAGTGCTGGTCGAACTGACCCCCTACGACCTGACCAAGGGCCGCATCACCTACCGCTTCATGCCCGGACGCGGCGGCCCCGGCCCATACTGATGGATCGCCCGCCGGCGCTGATCCTCGCGTCGGCCAGCCCGCGCCGCCGCGAACTGCTGTCCCGGCTCGGCCTCGAACCCGCCCGCGTTCTCGCCGCCGACATCGACGAGACCCCGCGCCCGGCCGAGCCGCCGCGCGCCTATGCCACCCGCATGGCGCGCGAAAAGGCGCTCGCCGCCCGTGCGCTGGCCGATGACGCCGAAGCCCACATCCTCGCTGGCGACACCGTCGTCGCCGCCGGCCGCCGCGTGCTGCCCAAAGCCGAGGATGCCGAAACCGCGCGCCACTGCCTGAAATTGCTCTCCGGCCGCCGTCATACAGTGCTTTCGGCGGTCGCGCTCGCCGCGCCCGATGGCAGCCTGCGTGAACGCCTGAGCGAGACGATCGTCCGCTTCAAGCCGCTCTCCGCCGCCGAAATCGAGGCCTATGTCGCCGGCGGCGAATGGCAGGGCAAGGCCGGCGGCTATGCCATCCAGGGCCAGGCCGAGGCGCTTGTCGCGTGGATCGGCGGCAGCCACTCCGGCGTCGTCGGCCTGCCCCTGTTCGAAACCCGCGCCCTGCTGCGCGCCGCCGGCTTCGCGATCCCCTGATGCGCGAATGGCAGATCGAGCGCGGCATCGGTGAGGACCGCGCCCTGCTGGTCGCCGATGGCGAGCCGGTCGCCGCCCGCCTCGATGTCCACGGCGGCCTGCGCGCCGGCCAGGTGCTCGATGCCGTGCTGGTGGCCCGCACCACCGGCGCCCGGCGCGGCACCGTCCGCGCTTCGGATGGCGAGGAGGCGCTGGTCGACCAGCTCCCGCCATCCGCCAGCGAAGGCGCCCCGCTCCGCATCCTCGTCACCCGCTCCGCGCTCGGCGAAACCGGGCGGGACAAGCGCGCCCAGTGCCGCCCTACCGCCACCGCTCTGCGCCCGGCCCCCACGCTGGCGGAAACCCTGGCCGAAACCGGCACCCCCGCCCGCATCGTCCGCGCCTTTCCGGCCGGCCTGTGGGAAGACACTTTCGCCCTGGCCTGGGCGGCTCGCGCCGATTTCGCCCAGGGCAGCCTCGCCCTGTTCCCGACCCCGGCGATGACCCTGGTCGATATCGACGGCACCCTGCCGCCGCGCGCCCTGGCGCTTGCCGCCGTCCCCGAGCTGGCCCGCACGATCGCGCTGCTCGATGTCGCCGGCAACATCGGCATCGATTTCCCGACCCTGCCGGAAAAGGCCGATCGCCAGGCCGTCGATGCCGCCCTGACCAACGCTTTCGCTCACTGGCGCCACGAACGCACCGCGATGAACGGCTTCGGCTTCGTCCAGCTCGTCGCCCGCCTCGAACGCCCCTCGCTGCTCGCCACCGTCGCGCGGGACCGCCCCGCCGCCGCCGCCCGCCTGCTCCTGCGCCAGGCCGAAGCCATCGCGGCGCCCGGCCCTCTGCTGCTCACCGCCCACCCCCGTGTCCTCGCCGCGATCGACGCGGCCGCCGAAGACGAACTCGCCCGCCGCACCGGCCGCCCGATCCGCCGAAGCGTGGACGCCAGCCTTGCGCTCGACGCCGGCTTCGCCCAGGCAGTGGCGCCATGAACCAGTCCCCAGGCCGTCAAAGTCCGGTGCGCAAATGCCCGGTCTGCGGCAAGCCCCGCCAGCCCGACCATGCCCCGTTCTGCTCGCCCCGCTGCCGCGACCGCGACCTCATGCAATGGTTCGGCGAAGGCTACGCAATCCCCGGCCGCCCCTCGGCCCCGGGCGAGGACGGCGAGCCCCAGGAAGACCGCGACTGATCGCGCCACGCGGCGAAAATCCTTCCGATTTTGCGCTTGCCAAGCCGCCGCAGCTTCGCCATAGGCGCGCTTCCAATCGCCGGCCGGCCCTCGCTGCGCCTTGGCCGACGCGATGCCCGGGTAGCTCAGTTGGTAGAGCACGTGACTGAAAATCACGGTGTCGGCGGTTCGACTCCGTCCCCGGGCACCATTGGCCTGTCCGCCAAGCCCCGCCAGTGATTGCAAAAACCGCAGAAATCTGCCATTAATTGCGCTGGCCTAACCGCCAGCGTTCGCCATTGCTCGCCTGCATTCGGGTGATTCTGGGGGCCACTTGGAAACTGCGAAAAGGCATGGCCCCCAAATGGCACTTACCAACACTGCAATCCGCAATGCGAAGCCCAAGGCCAAGCCCTACAAGCTGACCGACGAGAAGGGCCTGTTCCTCTTGATCCAGCCATCGGGTGGAATGCTGTGGCGGTTCAAGTTCCGGGTAGATGGGCGGGATGATGCCGGAAACCCCAAGAAGGTCGAGAAGAAGCTTGGCCTGGGCACCTATCCGGAAGTGAGCCTGAAGGACGCCCGCGATCTGCGCGACGATGCCCGCACCCTGCTCGCCAAGGGGGGTCGATCCAGCCGAGAAGAAGCGCCGCGACATTCACGTCGCCAAAGTCAGCGCGGCAAACTCGTTCGCGTCGGTCGCGCAGTCCTACATCGATAAGTGCAAACGTGAAGGCCGCGCAGAAGCCACCACCACCAAGCAGGAATGGCTGCTGAAACTGCTGGAACGCGCGATCGGCCAGCGCCCAATTGCCGAGATCGAACCTTTCGAAATATTGGAGGCCGTCCGCAAGCACGAAACCACCGGGCGCACCGAAGCTGTGCACCGGGCGATTCAGTTTTCCAGCCAAGTCTTCCGCTTCGCAATCGCCAACCAGTTGGCAAAGTCGGACCCGACCCGCGACCTGCGCGGCGCCCTGACCAGCCACAAGGCCAAGCACCACGCCGCCATCCTTGAACCGACGAAGGCCGGCGAACTGCTGCGCGCGATCGACGGCTATGACGGAAGCCCAGTTGTCAAATTGGCCTTGCAGTTGTCGGCGCTGCTGTTCGTCCGGCCCGGGGAACTACGCCACGCGGAATGGAACGAAATTGACTTAGGAGCCGCCGTCTGGCGCATCCCGGCGAACAAGATAAAAGGGCGCGTTGAACACTTCGTTCCCCTTGCCGCAAAGTCGCTGGCGCTGCTGGAGGAAGCCCGCGCCTTGACCTGCGACGGCATCTACATATTCCCTTCAATCCGCACCTATGCCCGCCCAATGTCGGAGAACACCGTCAACGCCGCGCTGCGCCGCTTGAGCTACAGTGGCGACGAAATGACCGCGCACCGCTTCCGCGCGATGGCCAGCACGCTGTTGAATGAATCGGGCAAGTGGTCCGCCGACGCCATCGAACGCGCGCTTGCACACAAAGACAAAGATGCTGTTCGCGCTGCCTACCATCGCGGTGCGCACTGGCAGGAGCGGGTCGAGATGGCGCAATGGTGGGCAGATCATCTGGAGGTGTTGCGTACTGGGGCTGAGATCATTCCAATAGCATTGGTGCGCCGTGGATAGTCGCTAGAGGAGCCTTGCCCGCGTTAACCGGTGGCACATACTGGTATTCATGGTTGGACAGTGGATTGCTTCTCGCAAAGCTCTTGAAATTGTGCCCGACGACTCGGCCCTGCTGGCCAGATTGAAGACCGGCCTATTGAAAGCAAAGGCGCGGTTGCTTCAATCTGAAGGTCAGCAAGTGGAAGAGGTCGAAATCGGCGCGGGATTTTGGGTGATCGACAGATATTCGGATCATCATTTTGATTGGAAAAATGGTGCTTTCGCCAACTGCATTGACGGTGAAAACGACGTCCGCGCAATGGGCGTCTGACGTGACCCCCAGCTTTCCACCAGCTGGGATTAGAGCCGGGCCGTTTTGTTGCGCATGAGCGCGGTGTAAGCAATGGCCTGTGTAGCGGAGCCCGTAGGGCGGAGCGGAGCAGGCCATTGCTTGTGCAGTTCGGCGGCGAAGGCCGCCGGGGTCTCGTATCCAAGGGCTGAGTGTGGCCGTTCGTGGTTGTAATCCTCCACCCATGCCGCGATCTGG
>Ga0068863_100001324_pt1 | contig 24682 bp, 16 predicted proteins | sample KBSSwiS62_FD_66596 | JGI IMG/M metagenome (GOLD analysis project Ga0068863, IMG submission 66596) | Switchgrass rhizosphere microbial communities from Kellogg Biological Station, Michigan, USA - KBS Switchgrass S6-2 | ecosystem: Host-associated > Plants > Roots > Rhizosphere > Soil ... | reverse complement strand
CGGTCTCACGGTTGCTGTTCCCGAGTTCAATCGTCTGATGGAAGAGCAAAAAGCCCGCGGCAAGGCGGCGCAGAAAAAAGAAGTCATTACCGTCGAGGACTCCGGCACGGGCGAAGGTGGATCGTTGCCCAAAACCCGCTTCATGGGGTATGAGTCCGCCAATCTCAAGTTGCATGCGGTCGTGGAAGGCCAGGCCAAGGGCGGCGATGCCAAACCGTCCCTCGTGTTGAACCAGACTCCCTTCTATGCCGCGATGGGTGGCCAGGTTTCCGATACCGGTGTTCTCGAGTTCGAGGACCAGATCTACAAGATCAACGATGTTACTGCGCAGGGTGGTGTCGCTTATCATTGGCTCGACAAACCGTTCGTCGGCTTAGCGCAAAGCGAAGTCGTCCTCTATGTCGACACCGCGCGTCGCCATAAAATTGAAGCGCACCACTCCGGCACGCACCTGCTCAACTGGGCCTTACGGAAAATCCTGGGCAACACCATCACGCAAAAGGGCTCCTATGTGGGGCCTGACCGCCTCCGCTTTGATTTCTCCCATGGCGCCGCGTTGACGCCCCAGGAACTCGCCGAGGTGGAACGCCTCGTGAACGACAAAATCAACGAAGATGTTCCGGTACAGTGGGAGCAACGCCTCTATGCCGAGGTCAAGGGTGATCCCTCGATTCTTCAGTTCTTCGGCGACAAGTACGGCGAGACCGTCCGTGTCGTCTCCATCGGCGATTTCTCCAAGGAACTCTGTGGCGGAACCCATGTCCGCAAGTCCGGGGAGATCGGCTATTTCAAGATTCTTTCCGAAGGCGCGATAGCCGCCGGCATCCGCCGCATCGAGGCCGCCAGCGGCGCGGGCCTGATCGAGCACGTGCGCGAGCATTTGCCCAAGCAGGACGATCACCATTCGACTCTGCTCCAGCGCAAACCCGACCTTGCCCCGCTTCCGGTCCAGTCCCTGGCGGAGGACGAATCGCCTGCCGCTTTCTGGAAGTATTGGGAAGATCGCATGGCCGCCCTGCATGCCGCCACCGCCGCCGTTGTGCAGCACGAAAAAGACGAAGCCAAGGCGCGCGAAGCGGCGTTCCAGAAACAGGCGGCCGAAGATGCGCCGGCCCTCATCGCTTCCGCGAAGACGATCAACGAGGTTCCTTTCATTTCACTGCAACTGACAGGCATGCCGGCTTCCTATCTTCCGGTCCTGGCCGATGCGCTCAAGTCGCGCTGGCAGGGTGTCGCAATCCTTGCGGTCACCGACCAGGGCAAGGCCTCGCTCCTCTGTTCTGTCTCGCCTGCCTTTACCAAGAAAGTCCAGGCAGGAAAAATCATCCAGGCCATCACTCCATTGGTCGCAGGCAAGGGCGGCGGTCGCCCTGAATTGGCGCAGGGTGGAGGGACAAATCCTGAAGGCCTGGCCGCTGCGTTGCAGAAGGCGCAGGAGCTAGTAGGCTAACTTCATGAAAGCCCGCGCCTCAAAAACCGTCACGAAAAAGCGCAAATCGTCCATCGACTCGATCGACTCCGTCCTGCGTGACATCCGCGCGGGTAAGCCGGTTATCGTCGTGGACGATGCCGAGCGCGAAAACGAAGGCGACCTCATCCTCGCCGCCGAGAAGGCGACCGCCGAAAGCATCAACTTCATGATGCGTTTCGGTCGCGGCCTCATCTGTGCGCCCATTACCAACGAGCGTGCCTCCCGCCTAGGCCTCAACCGTATGGTTCTCGACAACCGCGAGAGTTTCAAGACTGACTTCACCGTCTCCGTCGATGCCACGCACGACATCACCACCGGCATCAGCGCCGATGATCGCGCCAAGACCATCCGCCTCCTGGCCAATCCCAAATCCCAGCCGCGCGATCTCGTCCAGCCCGGCCACATTTTTCCACTGCGCGCCAAGGCCGGTGGTGTGCTCCAACGCAGCGGCCACACCGAGGCCGCCGTCGATCTCGCGCGTCTCGCCGGCCTCGATCCCTCCGGTGTCCTCTGCGAAATCGTCAAGGATGATGGCACCATGGCGCGCCTGCCTGACCTCCTTCAGTTCAAGAAAAAGCACAAGCTCAAGCTCTGTACCATTCTCGACCTCATCGAGTACCGCCGTCGTGGTGAAAAGTTGATCGAGCTCGAGCAGCGCGTGAAGCTCCCCACCGATTACGGTACTTTCGATCTGCTTCTTTATCGCGCTACCATGAACCAGGAGCATCATCTTGCCTTGGTCAAGGGTGACGTTTCCGATGGCAAGCCCGTGCTTGTCCGGGTCCACAGCGAATGTCTCACCGGCGACGTCTTTGGTTCCCGCCGTTGCGATTGCGGCAGCCAGCTTCATACCGCACTCCAGCAGATCGAGCAGGCCGGTCGCGGCGTTCTCCTCTACATGCGTCAGGAAGGCCGCGGTATCGGACTCGCCGCCAAGATCCATGCCTACAAGCTCCAGGAAGAAGGTTTCGATACCGTCCAGGCCAACATCAAGCTCGGTTTTCCTTCCGATCTCCGCGAATACGGCTTGGGCGCTCAAATCCTGACCGATCTCAAGATCCGCCAAATCCGCCTGCTAACCAACAATCCCAAGAAGGTCGTCGGGTTGGCGGGCTACGGCCTGCAGATCGTGGAAACAGTCCCGATCAAGGTCGAGGCCAACGTCCACAACAAAGCCTACCTTCGCACCAAGCGGACGAAGATGGGGCATCTCATCTAATGCTTTTCTGTAGCGGCGGTCTATGACCGCCTAGGCCGCTACAACAGGCATCTACCACGAGTACGCTTTAGGTGCTTCTCCCGGCCCAGGCCAGATCTTATCCAGGGCCGCCAGCGTCTCCGCGCTCAGCTTGATCTCCATCGCGCGCAAGGAACCGGTCATCTGCTCCATCGTGCGCGGCCCGATGATCGGTGCCGTCACGCCCGGTTGATGTAACAGCCACGCCAGGCCGACGTGCGCGGGTTCTTCGCCCAATTTTTCACAAAGCGCTTCGTAAGCTTCGAGCTTCTCCCGTTTCGCTTCGACCCGTTTTTCAAAGTCCGCGTTGGCGCGCCGGCCTTCTTTCTGTTTCTTCAGGGCGCCACCGAGCAGTCCTCCCGCGAGTGGACTCCAGGGGATCAACCCAAGCCCGTAATGCCGTAGCGAAGGCACGACTTCCAGTTCGATCATCCGGTTGTCGAGGCTGTAGACGCTTTGCTCGCTGACCAGGCCGAGGAAATGGCGCTGCGCTGCCGTTTGCTGCGCCGTGGCGATGTCCCAGCCCGCGAAATTGCTCGAGCCGACATAGATCACCTTGCCCTGCGCGATCAACGTTTCCATCGCCTGCCAGATTTCGTCGAAGGGACAGCTCCGGTCGATATGATGCATCTGGTAAAGGTCGATGTGATCGGTCTGCAACCGGCGCAGGCTGGCTTCGCACCCTTGGACTATCTTCCGCGCTGAAAGGCCGCGCAGCAAATTAGGTTCGAATCCCGGACGCGGTTCCATCGTTCCAAAGACCTTGGTCGCCAGCACCACGCGCTCGCGTCGGTCTCCGCCTTGGGCAAACCAACGGCCGAGGATTTTTTCCGTCACGCCTTCGCCCTGCTTCCAGCCATAGACATCGGCGGTATCGAAGAAGTTGATGCCGATTTCCAGTGCGCGATCCATGATCGCGAAGCTGTCCTGCTCGGTGGTGTGGGGACCAAAGTTCATGGTTCCGAGGCACAGTGGTGAAACAAGGAGGCCGGAGCGGCCGAGGTGGACGTAGTTCATGGGTAGAGGTGTCTGGTTGAAGTGGTGAAGGCGGAGAACCTATCTAACCGGAGACAGGTCCTAATGTTGCGGCAGTGGGGTCGAATTTTCCGGCGGTGGCTGCGCCAGCGTGCCGGGAGAAGGGAGAGCCCCGCTCTTGTCATCGTCCGGGGCTGCAGGAACAGGACTGACCCGATCAGGTGGTTCGGGAGAGGCTTCCGGGACGTAGTTGGGATCGTTCATCGGCTTGCTCGATTCGCTCGGTGCGTTTTTCGTGTCAGCCTTGAAGCCGTGGTTGATAAGGCCCCGGACTTCGTCAATCGTCAGGGGACGGTTCGGAATCTCGTTCACACTCCCAATCACCACATTTTCCTTCACAAGACCATCCGGGACATGCTGGGCACCCGGACCGAGGTATTGCTTGGCAAGGTCGGACGTATGGGTTTCCGATGTTTTCCCACTGAGTGACGACGTGCGCCCCTGCTCGGTGGAGGTCTTCGAAAACGATTTGGACGCATCATGTCCCATGGCGGCATCGCTCGTGCCGAAATTTTTATCAAACAGGGAGTTGCTTCGATTGTAATCGCCGTTGCCCGAGGTGGAGTACTTGGTCTTCGCGGTTTGGGTGGTCGTGTCCGCCTGGGTAAAGTTGGTGAAGGGCTTGGCGCTGAAAGCGGCTTGATCGCGGACCAGAGAGGAGCCGCTTTTGGAGGGTGTAATCGAGTCAGCCGAAAACGACTTGTTGGCCAGGGAACTTGTCTGGTTCATCGAAAAGCTTCGCGGGTCGTATTTGTCCGAGGGAGGCGGTACGCGCAGATTGCGGCCTGGATCGGGAGTATCCTGGACCTTGATGGCACCGCCTTCAGGAAGGGCCACGAGCTTGGCTCGATTGGAAGGTACGGATGCTGTCGCATCGTCGGCATGCAGAGCCGACCCCGACGTCAAAGTGGTGACAGCGAGGAAGCACACCCAGCCTGCCATGGGACTGTTATGCGACACATTTCCTTAAATACCATCGGAAGCAATTGCTGTCAATGGAGATACGAGGAAAGAATTGATGATTGTGCCGCGTGACGCAAAAAAGGCGGACCTTGCGGCCCGCCTTTCTTGTCCCGAAAATAATGAAGAAGCTTAGACAGCTTTTTCGTCACTTTCGTCGGTACGAATCCGATAGGCTTCGCTGACTGGAAGAACGAAGACCTTGCCGTCACCAATCTTGCCCGTCTTGGCGGCGGCCATGATGGCTTTGACGATCGCCTCGGACTTATCATCCGTGGAGACGACCTCAATCTTCACCTTGGGGAGAACGTCCACCGTGTACTCGCTGCCACGGTAGATTTCCTTATGGCCCTTCTGGCGACCAAATCCCTTCACCTCGGTGATCGTCATGCCTTCAACCCCAGCCTGGGTCAAAGCTTCTTTTACATCATCGAATTTAAAAGGCTGGATGATGGCTTCAATTTTTTTCATATGGTTCCAAATTTCTTTATTCTGCAGCGTGCCATTTTTCGGCGGCACACTGCTGTTTATGTATAGCGCGTTAACCGAACCGGACTAGAGGATATAGCCCTCTTCGCCGTGATCGCTGACGTCCAGACCGGCTTCTTCCTGTTCCGGTGTCGGACGCAGGCCGAGGGTGAACTTCAGCGCGTAAGCGATGATCGCCGTGCCCACCACCGAAAGGATGATGGTGAAGGCAACAACCTTGAACTGCTCGATATAGAGCGTGTGACCCTTGCTCCAGTCAACGAGGTCCTTGAGGTTGGTGTTCAGGTTGCCATTGACGTCGGCCGTGGCGAGGAAGCCCGTGGCGATGGCGCCGCAGGTTCCGCCGATGGCGTGAACGCCGAAGACGTCCAAGGCATCATCATAACCCAGGAGGGGCTTCAGATAGACCGTGGTGAGGAACGGAATCACACCGGCGATGACGCCAATGACCATGCCGCCGAACGGATTAACGAAACCGCAAGCAGGAGTGATGACGACCAGGCCGGCGACCGCGCCGGAGCAGAAGCCAACCACCGTCGCCTTGCCCTTGAGGAAGTACTCCATCGTGGGCCAGACAAACGAGGCGACCGCCGTGGCGAGCGTCGTCGTGGTGAATGCATTGGAGGAGACAACGTCGGCGGCGCAGGCGCTACCGGCATTGAAACCATACCAGCCGACCCAGAGCAGGGAGGCACCGATGAAGGTCAGCACCGTGCTGTGAGGGGCAAAGTGGCTCTTGCCCCAGCCGATACGCTTGCCGAGGATGAGGGCCAGCGTGAGGGCCGAGTAACCGGAGGACATATGCACCACGGTACCACCCGCGAAGTCGATGGCCTTGACCGGGGCCTTGGCATTCCAGACGCCGTTGAAGATACCGTCGATACCCCAGACGCAGTGAGCGAGCGGGAAGTAGACGACAAACATCCAGCAACCGATGAAGATCAACAAGGCGGAGAACTTGATGCGCTCGGCAACGGCGCCGATGATCAGCGCAGGAGTGATGATCGCGAAGGTCAACTGGAAGCACGCAAACACATCCTGGGAGACCCAGTAGGCGTAATTGGTGTTTGGGGCTGCAGTCACGCCCTTGAAGCAGGCGAAGGTCAAATCACCGAGAGGCGAATAACCCTTGTCGGCCCATCCGGCATTGCTGCTGAAGACCAAGCTGTAACCGCAGAAGTACCAGAGAATGGCCACCAAACCGGTGATGCCAAAACACTGGGCCAGCACGGAGAGGATGTTCTTGCGGCGAACCAAGCCGCCGTAGAACAGGGCCAGTCCGGGCAGGGTCATCATCAACACCAACGCGGTGGAGGTCATCATCCAGCCGTTATGGCCGGGACCGGTCATGCCGCCGATTTTGCTGGTCGTTTTGCCGGTGGCATCATTTTCAGCGCCGGTTCCGACGTTGTTGAAGTAGGCTTCCATGTCGGCAACGCGTGCACTGAGAGTATCGATAGTCTCAGGAGGCGTGGCGGGGGCGGGAGCGGCTGCAGGTGCCGCAGCGGGAGCCGCCGGGGCTTCAGCTGCAGGGGTCTGCGCGTTGATCTGGAGAGATCCCAGGCTCAAAACGAGACCACAAATTGACCATCGAACGATGGACGAAAGGCGTTTGATCATAAATTTTGTAAGTTTGATAAAATTGGTTGAATTGACTGCTGATAAAATTTGCCCCGACCGAAGACGGAGCTTCTCACTGCGACTAACAGAACGTTGGTGGATCCATAGGCGGGGGTGCTCGTGGGCTTTCACAGGAATTCAGGCGCAGACAAAAATAGGAATCAGGGCAACCGGCAAGCGGATGCAAGGCATACTGAAAAGCCTCGTTGCCATGAAGATAGCGGGAAAATCCCGTAGCCGGCCCCCGGGAAGAGGCGGTCTCGCTGTAAGCCACCCACGGGCCCATGGCCTGTGGTGCTTTTTGCTCAGTCCGCTTCATTTGAAAAGAAGCGAGATCCTGATTCATGAACAAGAAGCGGTAGGAGGGCGATAAACCGACTTGTTGGGCGTTACATACGGTGAGGGTCACCGATAACGCCACAACCAGCCCTGTCCATCTCCTCCTGCAATTCTTGGTTACCCTGTGGTTAGCCAAATGCACGAACTGACCCTCAGCATGTCTTATGCCAAGCAATATGTTGGGAGGTTAGCTTCCTGTTTTGAGTGTTGGCGCCTCTATCAGGCCACAGGCAACAGCGCGTGACCTGCCTCAGTCTTCAGGCTTGAATTTGAAGCTGGCGATGAAATTGCCTCGGCATGAGATTTTCCGTGTGCAACTTGGATAGAAGAAACCACAGCTCAATGAAATTTCGTCCCAAGACACCTCCAGAGGCCATTCCCTTCCAGCGTGGCAGGCCCCAGGCAAAACCAAGGGAAGCCAAGCCATTGGCGGTTGAGTGGATTCCTGTGGAGGCCCTGCGGACCCTGACCCGGGAAGGAACCGATGCCCACCGGTTGGCTTCCGGGATTGAAGTTTGGCTCGAGCGGTTTGGGCCTGATCTTCTGCTGTCGCATCAAACTGAGCAGAGCCGGGACGCATTGATGATCGAACTCGACGAGCGTTGCGCGCTTTACGATTTTCAACCGCGAAGAGTCTTCGGAAAATATCTGCCCCATCACGCTTCCGAACGAAGCGCGCCGGTTCTCCTGCGGGGCGACTCCAACCTGCCGATGGAAACCGAGGTGCAGGAAGCGGGCGTTCGTTTCGGGCTCGATTTTGCCGCCGGCTATTCTGCCGGCCTGTTCATTGACCAGCGGGCGAATCGGGCCCGGGTGCAGGCTTTGCGACCGAAACGGTTCCTGAACACTTTCGCCTACACCTGTTCTTTTTCGGTCGTGGCGGCCAAGGCTGGCGCGGAAACGGTCAGCGTCGATTTATCGCGGCGTTCGCTGACTCGTGGAGAGGACAATTTTCGCCGGAACGATCTTGATCCGAAGCAAGGCCATCGCTTCATCGCCGATGATGTGCTGGCCGTCCTGCCCCGACTGGCTCGGCGGGGAGACAAGTTCGATGTGATCATTCTCGACCCACCCACTTTTTCCCGCAATCAGGAGGGCGAGGCGTTCCAGGTACAGAAGGACTTCGACGGGCTCGTGGCCTTGGCCCTTGATATCGCCGTCCCCGGCGCAAATATCCTGCTCTCCGTCAACCATTCCGCCATGCGGGTCGCCGACCTGGAACGCTCGGCCCGAAGTGCGTTAAAGATCGCCGGGCGTTCCGGCCGGTTCCTCGCGGCAACACCTCTTCCCGATTTCCCACCCGGCCACGGCGCGAAGACGGTGTGGGTGGAAGTCCGATAGAATTACTTCTTCTCCGGCATCCAGCGGTTGACCATGTCGCGCAGGGTTTCCAGGCGCACCGGTTTGCTCAGGTAATCGTCCATGCCCGCCGCGAGACATTTTTCGCTCTCTCCGCGCATGGCATTGGCTGTCATGGCGATGATGCGGGGGCCTTCAGCGCCCCTGGCCCGAATGCGTTGGGTGGTCTCGTAACCGTCCAATTCGGGCATCTGGCAGTCCATCAGGATCAAGTCGTAAGAGCGGGAATCGAGCGCGGCAAGGACTTCGAGGCCATTATTCACCACATCCGCCTTGTACCCGATATTTTGCAAGAGACCCAAGGCCACCTTCTGGTTGATGAGGTTGTCCTCGGCCAAAAGAATGCGGGCGATGGTGGGCGCAGCAGTGGGGGGCGGTTCGGATTTGGGCAGCGTGGAGGTGATCCGCAACGTGCCGGTTTTCGCCGCCTTCTGGGCAGACGGAACATGACCAGCCATCACTTCGGACAGGCGATCAAAAAGTCGCGATTGTTTGACGGGCTTGAGCACGCACGCCTCGATGCCCGCTGCCTTCATGTCGGCGGTGTCCATCTGGTTGCCGAGCGAGGTCAACATCACCAGCCGCGTGGAGGCGATGGAGGGATCGCTCTTGATCGCATGGCCCAGCATGAGGCCATCCATCTCCGGCATTTGCATGTCGACGATGGCCAGTTCGTAGGGATCGTTCTCGGCGGCGCTGCGCATCATTTGCAGGGCCTGTCGTCCGCTGGAAGCGGAATCACTCTTCATTTTCCAGGCGCGGGTATGATGCTCCAGGATCTCCCGATTGGTTGCGTTGTCATCCACGATCAGGACGCGGAGACCGATGAGATCGGGCTTTTCCACCGGACTGCTCGTAATCGGTTGCTTTTCAAATTCGGCGTGGAAGGAAAAAGTCGAACCCTGTCCCGGCACGCTACGGACCCGGATGTCGCCTTTCATCAACCCGACGAGCTTCTTCGAAATGACCAAGCCCAGTCCCGTGCCGCCATATTTGCGGGTGGTGGAACCATCAGCCTGGGAAAAAGCCTGGAAAAGATTCGCCTGGGCCTTTTCGTCTATGCCGATGCCGGTGTCCCGAACATCGAAGCCGAGCACCGCATGCGTGGGCGTCTCGCTTACGCGGGAGACGGTGATGACGACCTCGCCCTGGCTGGTGAATTTGACCGCGTTGCCGATGAGATTATTGATGACCTGCCGCAACCGACCGGGATCGCCCCGGAGATGCATGGGCACTTCGGGACGGATGAAGGCAGCCAGTTCCAACCCCTTGCTGTGGGCCTGGGCCGCGAGCAGGTCCACCGTGTTGTCGATGACTTCGCGCAGCGAGAAATCGATGATTTCCAGGTCGAGCTTACCGGCCTCAATCTTGGAGAAGTCGAGAATGTCGTTGATGACAATGAGCAGAGACTCGCCACTGATGCGCACGGTGCGGGCGAATTCGCGCTGTTCGTGGGTCAGATCGGTCATCAGGAGCAGGTCGGTCATGCCGATGACTCCGTTCATCGGCGTGCGAATTTCATGGCTCATGTTCGCAAGGAAGTCGCTCTTCATCCGGTTGGCCGATTCCGCTGCCGCCATGGCCTTGCGCAGTGCGACATTGGCCCGGTGCCGTTCCGTGATGTCCTTGCTGAAAACGGTGACGCCGATGATGCTGTCGTTCGTTCGGATCGGGTTGTACGAAATTTCGTAGTAACGTTCGATCTGGGAAAATTCATAGCGACGCTCCACGATAAACCTTTCCCCATGCAGCGCCCGGTCGTAAAGGGAAGTGTCCTCCTCCCGCCATTCCGAGGGCAGGAAATCGGCCATGACGTCGCCCGGCTTGAATTTCTGCCCAAAGTATTCCGAGAAAAACCGGCTGAAAGTGGCGTTGAAGATGATCAGGCGATAGTTCGTATCCACCGACCAGATCGAATCCTCAATGTTGTTGATTAGCGCCGAAAGGTTTTCCTGTGAGGCCTGCACCTGCCTCTCCAGTTCCTTCCGTTCCGTAATGTCCTCGACCATGCCCTCGTAATAGAGGACCTCGCCGTTCTCGTTGCGAACCGTGCGGGCATTCTCGGAAATCCAGATGGTCGATTTGTCTTTGCGGTAGATTTCAGATTCAAAGCTGCGGACGAATCCCTGTTCTTGCATCAGCCGCACGAAGTCGTTCCGGCGGTTCGGATCAACGTAGAGTTGGTTGTCGATCGCGGTTAATCCGGCGACCAAATCCTGGGTCGAATCGTACCCATACATCGTTGCCAAGGCCGGGTTAACATTCAGGTATTGGCCCGAAGGCGTCGTCTGGAAAATGCCTTCGATAGCATTCTCGAAGATACTACGGTACATATGCTCAGGCTGGCTCATAATTACGAAGGACTGGAGATGAAAACCGGCAAGACGAGGCGTGTCTTTGTACCTAGGCTTTCATTTATTGTAAACCTCAGCATGACATGTGCCATGCTGAAATTAATAACTGATTAAGGTAATGTAACTTTTTTCCCGAGAACGATCGGGCTGCTTATTCCTCTGCTACGATTTCCGTAAGTCGAGTGTCAGCGGGAAGTCGGTTCGCGCGGGTGGTGAGGGCGGGATGAACATTGGCCCTGGCGTATGCCCAAAGGAACGGAAGCGGGAAAGGCGGCGCCCTTCGGCCTCATTCGCATTGATTGGCATGGTTGTCCAGTTGCGACCACCCGGACTCGAGACGTGGTAAACACATCCGCCCAGGGAGCGCCCCGTCCAGCTATCAATGATGTCGAAGGTGAGGGGAGCGTCAATGCCGATGGTTGGATGCAGCGCCTGGGAGGGTTGCCAGGCCCGGAAGCGAACGCCTGCGATAAACTCTCCCGGTGTGCCGGATCCGTGGAGCGGGACGCGCCGCCCGTTGCAGGTGACGATGTGTCGTCCCTCAATGGCGTTTTCCACTTTCACCTGGATTTTTTCGACCGAGGAATCGACGTAACGGACCGTGCCACCCGGGGTGCCTTCTTCACCAAGGACATGCCACGGTTCCAGTGCCGTGCGCAGTTCCATTTTGACTCCGTCATAGGTGACTTCACCCTGGAGAGGGAACCGGAATTCGATGTGGGGCGCGAACCATTCCGATTTGAGCGGATAGCCGGCTACCTTGAGGTCCTCAATGACATCGTTGAAATCCTGGGCGCAGAAATGGGGCAGCAGGAAGCGATCGTGCAATTGCGTTCCCCACGGCACCGGCTGGCCCTTGTAAGGCTTGTCCCAGAAGCGGGCCACGAGCGAGCGGAGCAGAAGCTGTTGCGTCAGGCTCATCCGCGCGTGCGGCGGCATTTCATAGCTGCGCAATTCCAAGAGGCCGAGCCGGCCCGAGGAGCCGTCCGGCGAGAAGAGCTTGTCGATGCAGAACTCGGCCCGGTGCGTATTGCCGGTAACGTCGGTCAGGATATTGCGGAAGATACGATCGACGAGCCACGGCGGAACATGGCCGAATTCGGGCACTTGGGTGAATGCAAGTTGCAACTCATAAAGAGCATCGTTGCGAGCTTCATCGATACGTGGCATCTGGCTGGTCGGGCCCAGGAACATGCCGGAAAAGAGATACGAAAGCGCCGGATGGTTCTGCCAGTAGCCGACCAAGCTGCGCAGCAGGTCGGGGCGGCGCAGGATCGGACTGTCCATCGGGGTGGCCCCGCCCAAAATGACATGGTTGCCACCGCCGGTGCCGACGTGACGCCCGTCGAGCAGGAATTTCTCCGCACCCAAGTCGCAATGGCGTGCTTCCTCGTAAAGGATCTCGGTATTGCGAACCAATTCCGGCCAGTTCGCCGCAGGATGCAGGTTGACTTCAATGACGCCGGGGTCGGGCGTGATTTTGAAATTCTGGATCCGATAGTCGTTGGGCGGAGTGTAGCCTTCGATGCGGACCGGCAGACCCATCTCGTCCGCCGTTTCTTCCACTGCAGAGACGAGGTCGAGGTAATCCTCCGTATAGGCCGTCGGTGGCATGAAGACATGGAGAATGCCATCGCGCGGCTCGGCGCAGATGGAGGTGCGGACGACATTGCTGTCAGGCTGGCCCGTTGGAACTTCCGGATAATCGCGGGTGCTGACCAGCTTGCCGTCGACGATCCGCTTCTTTGTGCGCTCGTAGCTCGGCAACGGATTCCGGGTTTCTGTCGGGTCCTGTTCGACAATCTGGACCGCATCGCTTTGTGTGGCCCAGGGCAGCGATTCGAGCGGAAGCCGGTAGCCCATGGGAGAATCGCCGGGGATAAGCATCAAGCGTTCCGTGCGCAATTTCCAGATGGTCGATTGCCAGGGCCGGCCGGGCAGCCAAGAGGCGCGCAGCACAGGCAGGGCATGGCCGATGACGGAATCGAGTCCTTTCTCGAACACCTTGGCGAGACGGGCGCGGTCTTCCTTGGTCTTGATCTTCGCGTCGAGGGCGGAGACATTGTAGGGCAGCCGCGCTTCTTCGAAGAGATAATGATAAACGTCTTCGTATGCATTGCGGACGTACTTTGAATCGAGGCTCAACCGGTCGGCCAGCTTGTGCAGGAAATGAGACGAGTCTTCCGGCGTGACCTTGTAATTCTTGCCCGTCTCGGCGACGAGATCGTAGTCGTTCCAGATCGCTTCGCCGTCCTTGCGCCAGTAACAGCCATAGGCCCAGCGCGGCAATGGCTCGCCCGGGTACCATTTTCCCTGTCCGAAATGGAGCAGGGCGCCGCTGGCATAACGGTCACGAAGTCGCTTCAGGAGCATTTCGCCCTTCTGCTGCTTTTCGGGACTCAAGGCGGTGAAGTTCCATTCGAGTCCATCGCGATTGGTGACGGAGACAAAGGTCGGCTCGCCGCCCATGGTCAGGCGGACATCCTGCGCGATCAGTTTCTCGTCGATCTGGCGGCCCAGCGCCTCGATCTCGCGCCACTGATGTTCCTTGTACGGCAGGGTGACGCGCGGGGACTCATAAATGCGCGTGACCGACATGTGAAAATCGAACTTCGTCTCGACATCCTCTTTTTCGTTGATGATCGCGCCGCTGATCGCCGCCGCTGTCACCGGGTCCGAGGTGGCGGCGAGGGGAATGTGGCCCTCTCCCGCGAGCAGGCCGGAGGTCGGATCAAGCCCGACCCACCCCGCGCCGGGAAGATAGACTTCGGTCCAGGCGTGGAGATCGGTGAAGTCGGCCTCTGGCCCCGCTGCCCCGCCATTGGTCGGCTTTTCGTCCGCCGTCAATTGGATGAGGTAACCTGAAACGAAGCGCGCGGCCAGGCCGAGCTGGCGACAAATCTGGACCAGCAGCCACGCCGAGTCTCGGCAGGAACCGCTTTTCAGCCCGAGGGTCTCCTCGCAAGACTGTACACCCGGCTCCATCCGGACGACGTAACCGATCTCATTTTTGACCAGCCCGTTGATATCGACCATGAAATCGATCGTGTTGCGCTTGGTGCGCGGGACTTTGGTCAGGAAGGAGCGCAGGCGTGGTCCGAGGGTTTCCAACTCGAGATAAGGCTTCAACTCGTGCGCCATGATGGCGTCATAGGTGAAGGGAAATTCCTTGGCCGATTCCTCGAGGAAAAAGTCGAACGGATTGATCGTCGACATGTCGGCGGTCAGCTCGACTTCGACCTTGAGTTCATCCGTCTTTTTCGGGAAGACGAGCCGGGCCTGGTAATTGCCCTGCGGATCCTGCTGCCAGTTGAGGAAATGATCCGCCGGGGTGATCTTCAGCGAATAGCTCAGGATCGGGGTGCGGCAATGGGCAGCCGGGCGCAGCCGGACGATGTGCGGTCCGAGATCAACAGGCTTGGCGTAACGATAATGCGTGACGTGACTAAGGGCGACGTGAATAGACATGACTGGAGTGCTCCGGTGCCTGAGTAGCAGGAACTATCCCCAACTTGGAAAAAAAGTCACGATCCAACGGGAAAAGGCTGCTTTGCCTGCTGTGGTGGAGGTACTTGGGGGATGTGATGATTATTTTCCGAAGTCGCCGGTCACATCAATGCCCATTAGACGCCGCCTCCAATAATGGGTCCAGAAACGCCAGCTATAATGGGCGATCTCCGGCGGTTGATGGAGGACGATCTGGCCGGGAGCATCGTAGTTGGTCTGGCCGCCGAAACCTGCTTCGTAGACTTGGTAGTACGAGGTGCGGACTCCCGCCGCGATGATATTGGGAGCCGAGTTAATGGTAACAAACGTAGTGGCCCCGGCGATCAACGTGGGGAGATGTTCCAGGGACCTGGCGTGGAGAGATGTTCCCCATGGAGATTTTCCGTTGGGCTTGTCGGTAAGGACATACCAAGGATCCTGCGAAAGAGGTTGGCACTGTTGCTGGAACCATTTGCCGTCGACGCGCGGTACCTGACTGATGCCCGTGGGACACGCCAAGGCATAGCGGGCCGGAAGTTGATATTCGCTCACGTCCGCCAGCCGGTCGAAGCTGGGCATTTGGTTGCGTACCGGCCACAAGTCGTCATAGCGGCCGTAGACATAGTCCCGCCATTTCGTTTTGGAGGCGCGGAAGGCATCGTAATCACGCCGGGTGATTTCCATGTTGTAAACGCGATCGTAGTCTTGGAGATGTTCGGCGGCATCAAGCCCCACCGGGCGGCAGTAAGAGATGGTGCGGAAGATGGAATGAAAGGGAGGGCCACAGCAGAAATCGACTTCATTTCCGGTTTCCGCCAAATGCTGGGCGGCGGGAAACTGGGCAATGATGTCTCCCAACCTTTGACGGCAGACAATGAGGACGCGGCTCATGACCGGGGCTGAAAGGGCGTCCGGCGGATCAGCGCCATGACACCGAGAACCACAATGGAAGCGCTCGCCGCCCCGGCCATCCAGCCGAGCATCAGCGACGGCGTCGTGCCATAGACGGCCAGCAATATGAGATAGATCAGGCCACATCCACCAAAGACGAGACATTCCGGTATTTTCCGTGCCGCAAGATAATGATACCCGAGTGCCTGCAGGACGCCGATGGGGAGCATCGTCAGCGCAAACTGCGTGGTCATGGCGGCCAGTTCCGGGTCATGCGCATTCAACAGAAGCATCAACAAAGGAACTTTGAGGAGAATCAGGAAAATGGCGCCAGTCCCGACCAGAGCAAGGTAGCCCCAGAGAAGATGCGCCGGCGACTTGTGCGCCGGATCGTGCCCGGACCGCCGCGTGAAATAGACAATCAGCACCGGCAGGCTCGCCCAGACGATGGCCCGGCCCAACAGGCCGGCGCCGCTGTATCGGCCCAGGTCAAACCCGGAAAAATGGCGTTGAGCGATGACCTGGTCTCCCTGCAAAAACACAAATGTTGAAAACGAAACCGCCAGGGCCGCCACGCCATAGATCATCAGGTCCCGGTCAAACAAGGTCTGGCGCAACTTGGCTGCCGTTCCATGGTGCGGATTGATCGCGACGACCGAGGCCAGGACGAGGCCTGAGAGGATACTGGCGTAGATACCCGCTTCGGCCCAGGGATAGAGCTTTACGATGGCAGCCCCTGCCGCCAGGCGCACAAATCCGGCCAAAATGAGCAGGAAAGCATAGAGGCGAAAACGGCTGAGCCCTGCGCACCAGGCGCCGCCCAGGATGCTCCACAGGTTGACCGGAATCCAGAGCAACGCGACCCAGGCGAGGCTCATCCGCGGAAAATGGAGAAAATCCGCGACCGGATAGAGCAGGACCAGGCTCACGGCGAAGAGGACCCAGGTCAGGTGCCGGAGGAACTTCAAGCTGGCGGCCTGGAGTCGCTGCATTTTTTCCGCGTCGCCGGTTGCGCCGATCAGGGCGAGGTGATGGGTTACCGTCTGGCTGGCCGCTGTCAAAGGCACGCCCGCAAACATGATCAGGCCGATAGTTGTGTTTAAATAGCCGAATTCACTCCAAGGCAAATGCCGCCGCATCACCGCTTGGAAAAGGTAATTGGCGATCGCGCCCAGCAGGTTGGCGGCAGTCAGAATGACGCTGTCAGTCAACCAGATGCCCGCGATGGTTTTGGAGATGCGCGCGGGACTTGCCATGGAACGTCCAGATTACCCAGAGTCCTTTCTCAGGCAATCGTGACTTTGCGGTAACTACTCCTCCTCAGGGAGAGGCTCGGAAGGAGGATTTCGACTCGTTGGAGGCGACTAATCAAAAGGCGTCGGTTGGGTCTTTTCGTACTTGGGCTTGGTTGCCGGGGCATACAGTTCCGCACTCGCCTGGACATTGCTGGGCGATCCAAGAGCGTACAGACCTCCCACCATCAGCACTTGACCGTTGGGTAACAAAGTGGCCGTATTCCCGCCACGGGGTGAGTTCATCTCGGTAACCGTTGTCCAAGTCTTCATGGATGGATCATATAACTCAACCATTTTGAGCAAGTCGGGATCGTTGGCGCCACCAGCAATCAGGACCTGCCCATTGGGCAGCAAAGTTGCAGTGGGGCCATTGCGCTGGGTGTGGAAGTTTTCCATCGCCGTCCAGGCTTTCCTTGATGGATCGTACAATTCTGCGCTGGCCAGGATAGCCCCATGGCATTGCCCATCCACCACCAACACTTGGCCGCTGGGCAGTAATGTGGCCGTTTGATTGATGCTCGCTTTAAGGAGGCTGCCGGTCTCGACCCATGTCTTGGTCGCGGGATTATACAATTCCGCGCCGTTCAGGATGTCGTTGCCTCCACCTGCCCCTATCCCGCCCGTGACCAGCACCTGACCGTTCCGAAGGAGAGTTGCGGTATGCACGTATCGTGCGGTATGAAGGGTGTCGGTCACGGACCATTTTCCCGATTTCGGATCGTATAATTCCGCTATATCCAAGGCACTGCCTGGCGGCGCGCCCAGGCAAAAACCTGCCGCAGGTGCATGGCGAGAACCGCCGACGACCAGGACTTGGCCGTTGGGTAAAAGTGTTGCCGTGTGATAGGAGCATGCGACATGAAGGTTGCCTGTAGGTGTCCAGACGCCCGTGGCAGGATTGTATAATTCGGCACTGGTCAGCGTCATTCCTTGGCGCTGCCCGCCAACGACCAGGACCTGGCCGTTGGGTAACAAGGTTGCGGTATGATGGGTCCGGGCTGTTGCCAAATTGGCGGCCTGTACGAACACCCCTTCGTTTGGTTTATACAGTTCCACGCTCGCCAATTCCTCGTAACCGACCAAGCCTCCAACGATCAAGACCTGTCCGCTGGGCAATAACGTCGCTGTATGCTCGAATCGCGCCGAGAGCAGGCTGCCTGTTGCGGTCCAGGTGATCCCGCTATTCTCTTGCGCAGAAGAGGACGGCAACCAAGAGACAACGAGAATAAAAATCAGCAGAACGTTTCGTGGTTGGAAATTTGCTCTCATGCCGAGTCGCCCTCTCTCCTTTAAATAGCGAAGGCGGATAGTCTTGTCGAAGAACCCGTTATTTGGGCTTATTACAAAACTGGAATCTGCCCAGGCGAATATCCGGAAAATATAAATTATTCTTTCGATCGTATGAACCAGGAAAGGTCTCGTTCGTTGGCTCCAGTTGATAGTGTCTTCGATTGGCGAAAGTCACTTCCAAGCTGTCTGGAAAACAATGACCATCCAATACAATATGCTTGGAGAGGTTGTTGCCATGGACGTGCACCACGCCGAAGTCCTTTACTAAAAAGTCGAGGGCCCGTCGGGCCTGCTCGCGCCAGGCCAGATTTCCGATGGATAGAAAATGGTGGAATTCAACGACTATTTGGCGGCAGTTCTCCAGGAGGCCCGGTTCAAGCCGGGACAGTACCTCCCACTCGTCTCCTTCAATATCCATTTTCAAGACGAGCTGTTTTCCGCCGAGTTCTTGGAGAAGCGCATTGAGCGTCACGCCTTTGCCGGAAGCGCCGGGAAGGACGATCTTCCTGGCTTCAAAACGGAACAAAGGATGTTCACGCGGGGGGGCGGTAATCGTATGGTCATATAACCAGACAGGTATTCCCTTTTCAGCCAGGTCATAATCCCAGGAGACATCGGGTCCGACGCCCAGGGACAGGGCCGCATCGATTCCTTCGAAATCGTCCAGCATCACGTAACCCCCGTCACGGCTTAAACCGACTCTCCGTTTACGCCTGCCTTTTGCCCGCATCGGTGTGAGCAGGGCCAGCAGGGAAAAAAGAGGGTCCCGACAGTCCTCGCTTAACCTGACCCGTTGGTTCCAGCGCCATTTAACATAGGTCGTGATACGTTGGAGAGAGAGGTCCATGGATGAGAATGCAGAGGCTTGGACAACAATGCTACGCCTGCGGGCGTCGGCAAACGAGGACGTAAAATTCGAAGGGCTTGCCCGCGGCAACGCGGCGCACGGCATGGTGCGGGGGCGATGCCATGAGAAACCACCGGCACTTGAGCAGCTTGTTGATCTTGACCGCCCAGGTCGGTGATGTTGCCCGGGTCAGGCACTGCATCAAACGGACGTAAGGCAGGGGCACCGGATTTTGTCCGCAGATCTCCACGGTTTCAAAACGCGATTCGAGCCGGGCGCGAAATTCTTCCAGGTTGTATTCCCGCACATGATGAGGGTTCCAGGGTGCGTCGGTCAGGGATGTCCCTGGATTCGTGATCTCCCGGTTGGGCGTGGAGCAGATGAACGACCCTCCTGGTTTCAGGACGCGAAACGCCTCCTCGACAACCGCCGTGTCATCTTCCACGTGTTCGATGGTTTCCAACGAAATAAAAACATCGGCAAAATTGTCCGGTAACGGAATGCGGGTGGCATCCCCTGACACGAAATGCAGATTCGAGGGAGGGCTGGCCTTTCGGCCCTCGATCAGGGCCTCTTCCGACGAATCGATGGCGCGAACTTCCAAGGCGCCTCTCGCTGCGAAAACCAGGGACCCGATGCCTGTTCCGCAAGCGCAATCGACCACCGTCTTTCCTGCGACAAAGCGTGCAGCGAAATCGTAGCGGGCCTCATGTTCCAGACGGGTCCATGGAGGAAGCCATTGCTGGTTGGAATTCCTTTCGGCGGCGATTTCCTCCAGGTCGTTTCGCTGGATGCCGTTCGGTGTCCCCATAAGAAGATCGTCGGCAACGAGGCATCAGCAACGAATCGTTATGCCGGTGCCGGCAATCCGGGCAGCAACCCGCCATCGTCTTCCTTCGGGCGGGCCGGGGGATTGACGGGGAGCGGTTCCTGCGGAGTCGGGTTGGAAGGTGGCGAGAGCGGCGCGGGTGGTGGGGTCAGCATGCGACCGTGCTCGATGATGTCGCGGATGTGCTTGCCATCGAGCGTTTCATATTCGAGCAGCGCGGCGGTTATCTTTTCCACCGTATCGCGGTGGGTGCTGATCAGCTCCTTGGCGCGGTTGTAGGCGGTATTGACGATCTCAAGTACCTCGGCGTCGATCGCCTCGGCGGTCTTTTCGCTGTAGCCGCGCGAACCGCCGATATCATGACCGAAGAAGTTCTTGGATGAATCATCGCCGTACTGGATCATGCCGAGCTTGTCGCTCATGCCCCAATCGCAGACCATCGCGCGGGCAATGCGGGTCACCTGTTGGATGTCGCCGGCGACGCCGCTGTTAACGTCACCCAGGAAAATTTCCTCAGCCACGCGGCCGCCCATGGCGACAACGAGATAGTCGAGCATTTCCTTCTTCCAATGTGTGACCTTGTCCTTTTCCGGAAGGTACATGGTGACGCCCAGCGCCGGGCCGCGCGGAATGATGGAGACCTTATGCAAGGCATCTGTGTTCGGAAGCACCACGTTGAGCAGGGCATGCCCGGCCTCGTGAATGGCGGTCGATTTCTTTTCTTCTTCCGTCATGGCCATGCTGCGGCGTTCACGGCCCCAGCGGACCTTGTCGCGCGCCTCTTCAAACTCAGACTGAGAGACCTCGTCTTTGTTGCGCTTGGCGGCGAGGAGCGCGGCTTCGTTGACCACGTTGGCCAGTTCTGCGCCGGAATAGCCGGGAGTGCCGCGGGCGATGAGGCCAAGATCGACCGTCTTCGCGATCTTCACATTGCGGGTGTGTACATACAGGATCTGTTCGCGGCCGCGTACGTCGGGGAGATTGACCCGCACTTCGCGATCGAAACGGCCCGGGCGCAGCAGTGCGGGATCGAGCACGTCCTTGCGGTTGGTCGCCGCGATGATGATGACGCCTTCCTGCGTCTCAATGCCGTCCATTTCCACGAGCAACGCATTGAGCGTCTGTTCGCGCTCGTCATGCCCGCCGCCCATGCCGGTGCCGCGATTGCGGCCCACGGCGTCGATTTCATCGATGAAGATCAAACACGGGGCGTTCTTCTTGCCCTGCTCGAACATGTCGCGGACGCGGGAAGCGCCTACGCCGACAAACATTTCCACGAAATCAGAACCGCTGATGCTGAAGAAAGGCACATCTGCCTCGCCCGCGATGGCCTTGGCCAGCAGTGTCTTGCCGGTGCCGGGAGGCCCGATCATGAGCACCCCCTTGGGGATGCGTCCGCCGAGTCGCTGGAACCGGCGCGGATCCTTGAGGAATTCGACGATTTCGCTTAGTTCCTCGCGCGCTTCATCAATACCGGCCACGTCCTTGAACGTCACCTTGTTCCGGTCGCGCGTCATCATGCGCGCCTTGCTCTTGCCGAAGCTGAACGCGCTCTTGCCTGCCATGCGGATCTGCTGGCGGAACAGGAAATACATCAAGCCAACAAAGAGAATGATTGGCAAAAGATTGATTGTCAGCTGCCAGGCCCAGTTGGAACTGGCCTCGGTCTCGATCCGCTTATGATAGCCGGCCTTGTCGATTTCTGAGGCAAGCCAGGGATTGAGTGAAAGATCGACCGGTACCTTGAACGGTGCCACGGCGTCGGGGGAGTTCTGGGTCGGTGCCTTGTACGTGCCTGTGAGCATCCGCAGGCCCGTGGAAGGATCCGGCTCATTGATAATGGAGACGACCTTCTCGTCCTTGATCAGATCGAACAGCCGGCTCAGGCTCATTTCCTGTTGCACCATGTTCGGGTGCGTGGTCACCCAATAAAAGAGGATCATCGCCAGCGCCATGATGAAGACCAGGCTCGGCGCGACCCAATTCTTGTCGCCGTTGGGCCCGGGCGTGGGGCTGTTGCCGTCTCCTTTACGGACGGGCGGCTTGCCGGAGCTACGGGGAGGCTTGGGAAACTTGACTGGCGGAGTAGGCATATTCGGGTAACCGTAACACGCTCTGGGACTAATAGCAAACCCTGCCATGCCGTTGAGGCGCTTACGTTTTTGTCATGTTTATCCTCAAGGATTTGCGTAGAGTAAACGGGCTATGGACCCTCAGGATTACCCACTGATTGCCTTGTTGGTGATTGTTGAATTGATCCAGCTTTTTGTCTTTTGGCTTTTCATCCGCCATCGCTACGGGCTCTCCCTGGGGCAGTTGAAGCGCCTGACCGCGCTATTGGCCGCCGGTCAGCCACCCAATTCCTATTATATCGACGGCCCCCCTCTGGTCGGAGAAGTGACACGGGACCTGGAAAAAGTCGGCACGCGCCTGGAGGATATCCGTCGGCAGCAACAGGAAGAGGACTTCAATCTGAATGTCCTCCTCGCCAACATGGTGGAAGGGGTCATGGTGGTCGATCAACGGCATGTCGTGCGGCTGGTCAACGACGAACTGCTCAATCTCTTCAACCTGAAGCAGAGTCCTCTGGGTCGTACTGTATTGGAGGCCTTGCGCGAGGCCCGGGTCGAGCTGATCGCTCGTGAGACAATTCTTGATGGCCAGTCCCTCGAAAGGGAGGTCACGGTGGAAAGTACCGTCGGGGCCATGCGCCATTTCGTCATCAGTGCCGTGCCGATCCGGAGCAAAACGCAGGAAGTTCGTGGGGCCGTCATGGTTTTCCATGACATCACGCGTCTCAAGCAACTGGAAGTCGTCCGGCAGGAGTTTGTCTCCAACGTCTCCCACGAATTGCGCACGCCGCTTGCCATTTTCCGGGGTTATCTCGAGACCTTTGCCGACAATCCCGGCCTGACCCGCGAAGAGACCAAGCCGATGATCGAGGCAATGCGGCGCCATTCCAACCGGCTCAACGCCCTCGTGGAGGACCTGCTCACCCTGACCCGCCTGGAAACCAAGCGCGTTGAGGTCGATTACAGCGCCATCCGGCTGGAGGCTTTTTTCCAACAACTGGTCCGGGACTGGGAAAAGAGGAGGGACTCGGCGGAGGTGTCTTTCGAGTTGCATGTGCCCAAGGATATTCTTCCGCTGGAAGTCGATGTCCTCCGTTTCGAACAGGTGATGCTCAACCTGCTCGAAAACGCCGTGGCCTACTCTAGTGCACCGCGAAAAATTGTCATCACGGCCACCATCGATGGCGATTGCGCCGAGATCCGCGTGGCCGACAATGGCATTGGTATTCCGCCTGGAGACCTGCCCCGCATCTTCGAGCGCTTCTATCGGGTCGAGAAGGCGCGCAGTCGCGCCTCCGGCGGTACGGGGCTGGGGCTCGCCATCGTGCAACAGATCATCCAGTCCCACAAAGGCACCGTCCGCGCCGAAAGCGAAGTCGGCAAGGGGACGACCATCATCATCAACCTGCCGTTGACGCAGGAACGGTGAACTTCGTGCAAAACTGCCTTCTTGTCTTTGCAGACGCAGCCAATAGCCTCCTTGGAGGATGTCGGCCTTCTTAACCTTTCCCGGTATCGTAACTTTTCTCGTCTTGCTGGCGGGTTTGTACGGGACCTACCGACTCTTTCGTTATTTGTTGGCACGGGACCGACGGGATGTGCCTGTCACGGTTACACCTGAGGTCGCCCGGAAACACATGGCCCTGATTTGTCTCATTCGGGGAGGCGAGGCCCTGATTACGGTTCCCATCTTGCTGGTACTTCTACTGATTTTCACCGGATTCGTTTTCAGCATGTTGGATAACGCCTTTCGCGACACGTTTCCCAATGGCAAAATATTTTCCATAACCATGCTCATCGCCATCTTCCTGGTGCTTGCGGTGATGATTGTCAGGCTTCCCCGGCATATTTTCAAATCCCGCCGCGAACTTCTTCTGGGTTTTCAGAGAATAAGCACAGTCAATGTCTCCAATTTCGCCTTCATCTTTGCCGGGTTTGCCGCCCATGACTTTTATCGCCTTATGCCTGCGGTGGCCTCTGCGGCCCACCCCCATCTTACCAATCGCGATTTTCTGTGTTTATTCGTCTTTTTTTTCGTTTTGAACTCGCTGAAAATCTTCCTCAAAATTCTTCTGGAACTACCGCCTGTCGATCGATCTCAAGACCCGCCCGACGATCGTCACATTCCAGAATTCCCACAAAAAAGCCCCCTTCTGCCTTTGTAGCCTTTTCTGGCACGGGACTTGTGTTAGGGTATGTCCTTTATGGACTATGATCTCATTGTGATTGGCGGCGGCCCGGCGGGCTACGTCGGGGCGATTCGCGCGGCGCAACTCGGCAAAAAAGTGGTGTGCATCGAAATGGAACGCGCCGGTGGTACCTGCCTCAACTGGGGTTGCATCCCGACCAAGGCGTTGCTCAAGAGCGCCGAAATCAAGCAGCTCATGGGTCACATTGGGGACTACGGTCTCTCCATTGAGGGTGAAGTCAAATTCGACTTCGCCAAGATCATGGGCCGCAGCCGTACGGTCTCCGACACCATGGCCAAGGGCATCGAGTTTCTTTTCAAGAGCAAGAAGGTTGACTATGTCGTCGGCAAGGCGCAAATCCAGTCCCCCGCAGACGGCGTGATCAAAAAAGTCGTCGTCAAGGACGCCGCAGGCAAGGAGCAAACGCTGACCGGCAAGGCCATCCTGATCTGTACCGGTGCGAAGGCCCGTCATCTCCCTGGCGTGCCCGTTGACGGCGAAAAAGTCATCACCAGCCGCGAGGCCTTGGCGACGAAAGCCTTGGCCAAGTCGGTCATCATCCTCGGTGCGGGCGCGATCGGTTGCGAGTTCGCCTATTTCTTCAACGCCTTCGGCGCGAAGGTGACCGTCATCGAGATGTTGCCACAACTCCTCCCGGTCGAAGACGCCGAAGTGACCGAGTTGCTCAAGAAGAGCTTCATCAAGCAGGGCATTGAAGTTCTCGTCGATACCAAGGTCGAGAAGACCGAGGTCACGGCCAGGGGCGTCAAACTTACTGTGGCGGGCGGCAAGACGCTGGAGGCGGACCAATTGCTCGTCTCCATCGGCATCGAGGCGAACCTCGACGGCCTGCTGGCGAATGGTATCAAACTCGACGTTGACCGCGGCTACCTCAAGACCAACGACCGCTACGAGACCT
>Ga0068863_100001319_pt1 | contig 24710 bp, 21 predicted proteins | sample KBSSwiS62_FD_66596 | JGI IMG/M metagenome (GOLD analysis project Ga0068863, IMG submission 66596) | Switchgrass rhizosphere microbial communities from Kellogg Biological Station, Michigan, USA - KBS Switchgrass S6-2 | ecosystem: Host-associated > Plants > Roots > Rhizosphere > Soil ... | reverse complement strand
AGCCGCGACCCCATCGGCAAGTTCCGCAACCACCTCGACAAGCTGCCGGCCGACTACGACCAGCGCTTCTTCATCGACAACAACCGCCTGCTGTTCCCCGACACCTGAACCCCGCCGGAGAACAGCATCTTGGCCAGACCGGCAGCGGTCCACATCCACCCCGCCAGACCGACCCGGCCGGGCCAGAAGATTGACGTGATTGGAGCGATCAAATGAACCGGTTTCAAGACATGGTTGCGCTGGTCGTGGGGGGCGCGGATAACATCGGCCGCGCCACGGCTCTGCTGCTCGCCCGGGGCGGGGCCAAGGTGGCGATCGGCTATTACAGCAATGCGGCTGGAGCGCAGGAGGGCGTTCACCAGATCGCCGAAGCCGGGGGTGAGGCGATCGCCATCCAGGTCGATCAGTCTCACGAGGACTCCATCATCGAAATGGTGCGACAGGTTATCGCTGCCTTTGGCAGCCTGGACATTGTCGTCAACAATGCTGCGGCCATCGCCGGAACTGCCCAAGACGCAGATGCGGATCTCAGGGACATGGATGCGCAGTACTGGGACTCCGTCATGGTCACCAATCTGCGCGGCCCAATGCTGGTCTGCAAGCACACCATCCCGCACCTGATCTCGACCGGTCGCGGCGCGATCGTCAACACGGGCTCGGCCGTGGTTCTGCGTGGAAATCCGGTGCTGCTGGCCTATTCTGCATCGAAGTTTGGCCTGCAGAGCCTGACGATGGATATTGCGGCCGCCTACGGAATGCACAACCTGCGGTGTAATCTGGTGATGCCCGGCTTGGTCATGACCTCGGTGGCCAAAGCTAAGTGTACGGAAACGTTTCTACAAAAAGCGAGAGCAGAGATCCTGGTGCCCTTAATCGGAAAACCGGAAGACATCGCACATCCGACTTGCTTCCTTGCTTCGCCGGAAGCCCGTTACATCACTGGGCAAGTTCTGGTAGTGGATGGCGGAATGCACGTCGGCAGCAGCAGCGGGCGGGACGTTCAGCCCCGGACATAAATCGCGGCTTGAGTGAAGCCGATGCGCAACACGGCGGCGGAATATGAGGCCCTGAACGGCATCGCGGCCACACGGGAGTTGACAAAGTCGTCAAGTGAGACGAAGTTCGCTGGGACTGGAGATCAGCCAGCCGATTTGCGGAATTGAATTTGACGGTGTCGTCAGATAATACGATTGAGAATCGCTGGGGCGGCCATCGCACGGCGTGAATAGATCCAAAATCAGGAGGGAAGGGGAGGAACGTCATGATGAAAGCAAGAATGTATGTCGCCGCGTCGCTTGGAGCGCTTTGCATCGGAATGGCCGGACCGGCCATTGCCCAGCAGGCGTCACCGGACCAGCCCGGCGCAGACGCCTCGGAGAATGCCAAGGCATCCACCACGGCCGATAGCGGCCAATCGCTTGGCGATATCGTGGTGACGGCGCGCAGGGTGGCCGAAAATCTCCAGGGCGTGCCCGTGGCCATCACGGCTTACAGTGGTGCAGCGTTGCAGGCACAGTCCGTGCGCACTTTGTCCGAGGTCTCGACTCTCACGCCGGGATTGAACTTCGCGTCCGCGCAGACGAGCCAGGGCGCTGTGCTCATCCAGATTCGCGGCCAGGTCCAGCAGGACACTCTGGCGACGCTCGATCCGTCAGTGGGCACCTATGTCGACGGCGTTTACTGGGCGCGCGCCTATGGTCTCAATGCCTCGCTGGTCGACATCGACAGCTTCCAGGCACTGAAAGGCCCCCAAGGCACGCTGTTCGGGCGCAACACGTCGGGCGGTGCGGTGCTGATCAACACCAAGGACCCGAGCTTTGCCGACGGCCTCTCCGGCTCGATTTCGGGCACCTACGGCCGGTTCAACTACCAGAGCCTGACTGCGATCCTGAATGCTCCGCTGGTCAACGACGTACTCGCGGTGCGGCTCGTCTATTCGGGCAACAAGCGCGATGGATACGTCACCCGCAGGGGCTTCGACCTGATCTCGGGAGTCGCGGCGGACTCCAACACGAAGATCAACAACCTCAACGATTACACGGTGCGCGGGAAGGTGCTCTTCCAGCCGGCTGAAAACGTGCGTTTCGTGTTGTCGGGCGAGAAATTCCACAGCGATACGGTCGACGACGTCTGGCACCTCGGTCACTTCGTTCCAAACGGATTGACTGCGCAGGAGGCCGGGCTCGAACGGCTGGGCGCTGCCGCATGTTTCGCCGATGCGCCCTCGTGTTTCAATGTGGGCAACCAGATTCTGGCGCAGACTCTGGCCTTCGGTAAGTCGCCGTACAACACCTGGCTGACGGTCGCCCCCAGGAACCGGATTGACACCGGGACTGTCAGCCTCACGGGTACGCTAGACACCTCCTTCGGCGCGGTGAAGGCGGTTGGCGCTTATCGGAAGATCCGTTCGCTCTATCGCGATACCGAAAGCGACGGCACGCCGGCCCGGGTTCTCAATGGCGAGGGTTCGCTGTCGCGGCAGGAAATCAAGCAGTGGTCGGGTGAAGTGACCGTGACCGGCAAGGCCCTGGCCGACAAGCTGGACTTCGCGGCGGGCGCCTTCCTGTTCGACGAGGAGGGCTTCGACAGTACCCCGTCTTCCACGCTGACCGAGCTGGTGCGTCTCTCTCCCCCCGTCGGGGTCAAGAAGATTTCTTCGCAGGGCGGCGACATCGAGACCAAGAGCTGGGGCGTCTACGGGCAGGGGACCTATCACCTGACCGATCAGCTCTCTCTGACCGGCGGCCTGCGTTACTCGAGCGACAAGAAGAGCCTTGCATCGAGCAATGGGGTGTTCCTGGGCGAGACTCTGGACACCGCGACCTTCATCTGCGGTTATTCGACGGGCTGCCCGAACTTTCGCTCTGCCACGTTCAACTCTGTCTCTTACACGGCGTCGATCGAATACAAGCCCATCGAAGATATCCTCGTATATCTGAAGACCGCGAAGGGCTTCCGCGCCGGGGGCTTCTCACTGCGTGGTTCGGAGATCGCTCCGGTATCGCTGCGGCCGTTCCGGCCCGAGGTGGTCTACAACTACGAGGCAGGCCTGAAGAGCGAGCTGTTCGATCGCAGGCTGCGCGTGAATCTTTCGGCCTACTATTCGACGACGAACGACGTTCAGCGCAACGTCCAATTCCTCGTCAGCGGGCAAATCGTCACCGCCACTCAGAACGCCGCCAAGGCATCGACTTGGGGCGGCGAACTGGACGCGAGCCTGCTGCTGCCGGCTGGCTTCAGGCTGGATGCCACGGCTGCCTACACCAAGCCGAAATACAAGCAGTTCATCGATCCGTCGGGCTTCGACCGCAGCCGCGAGCCGTTCCCGTTCACGCCGCGCTGGACCGCTACGCTGTCTCCGACCTGGGAAGGAGAGGCGAGCTTCGGCAAGATCAGAGCCCGCGTCGACTTCGCTTACCAGTCGGACATAGCGCTGTTCGCCTACGGGACCTTTGTCGCTCCGAACGGGACGATCACCGATTCGACCTCCGGAGCGCCGCTCGCAGCGCTGACGGGTAGCCCGAGCACGGTGGTGCAGGATGCCGCCGCCTTCGCCGAGGCGAACACCGACGAGGCGCATGTCCTGGTCAATGCGCGCATTGGAGCGACCTTGGCGGACGGACAGCTTGACTTGGCGGTATGGGGCAAGAACCTCACCAATCTGCATGACAGGATCAGCGCCCTGGTGATACCGGCGCTGGGTTCGGCGTCTGTGCGTCTGCGCGAGCCCCGTACCTACGGCGTGACCGCCACGTTGACGTTTTGATCATCGAGAGGGGCGGGAAGCCGGCGTAGCGCGCTCCCGCCTCTTGCCGATGGGACAAGGCTTTATGACCTCGTTTGCGGGGGTGTGCGCCACATCGGCTGGCGCATGCCCCCGCTTCGTTTTTCGGATAGGTTTCTGTTGCGCGCGCATGTCAACCAAGGGCCTTGGTGAGCTAGACAGTCGCACCGCCAGCGGCGATCATTCAGTGCTCAGAACTCTCCTTGTCGGCCGGTATGTACGAACAACACCCTCGATCCGCCGGTCACCCATCAACCGGTGACCACAAACCGGGCCCCGTGCTGATTAGCGGCGCGCAGTTGCTCAACGGACGGGTGGTGGATGTGCTGATCGCGGCCGGTCGCGTCGTGGACATCCAAGCGCATGGTGCCCCGTTCATCGATGTCTCGGCCCAGCGCCTCGATGCCGGTGGCGGGCTGCTCTTGCCCGGGCTTCACGACCATCACATCCATGTCCCGGCCGCTGCGGCGGCAATGGCGTCGGTGCGCTGTGGCCCGCCCGAGATCACCACGGAGGCCGACCTCGAGGCCTTGCTGGCGGCGCCGGGCAGCAATTGGTTGCGCGGCATCGGCTATCATGAAAGCATTGCCGGAATGCTCGACAGGGCCTGGCTCGATCGCGTGCAGCCCAGCCGCCCGGTCCGGGTGCAGCACCGCGGCGGGCGGATGTGGGCGTTCAACTCGGCAGGGCTGGACAGGCTGCTGGAGTCCGGCATCCGGCCCCCGCCCGAGCTTGACCTCGCAAACGGACAGTTGCTCGACGCCGATAGCTGGCTGCGTGTTGCCCTCGGCAGTACCCCACCGCCGTTTGACGCCGTCGGTCGCGAGCTGGCTCGGTACGGGGTTACCGGGATCACAGACATGACGCCGGCCAACGACGTCAAGATGGCGTGGCATTTCGCTGCCGAACAGCAACGCGGCGCGCTGCCGCAGCAAGTGGTGCTCGCCGGACAGGCCGCACTGGAGGTGCCCTCTGGGATCGCGCTCGGGCCGGTCAAGGTCCACTTGCACGAGCCACACTTGCCGGATTTCAGTGCGCTGGTGGGTGCCATCAGGTCCGCCCATCAGGCCGGCCGAGGAGTGGCCGTGCACTGTGTCACCGAGACAGAACTTGTGTTCGCCCTGGCCGCCTGGACGGAGGCGCGCGCTCAGCCGGGTGACCGCATCGAGCATGCCTCGGTTACGCCGGACACGGCGCTCGAGCAGATCGCCTCTCTCGGACTGGCGGTCGTGGCTCAGCCGCACTTCGTTTTCGAGCGCGGGGATGCTTATCTTGCGGATATCGCGCCGGCCGTGTGGCCCCACCTCTACCGATTGCGGGCGTTTGTTGATCGCGGGATTGTGCTGGCCGGCGGCAGCGATGCGCCCTTCGGTGAGGCCAACCCCTGGGCGGCGATGGCCGCGGCAGTCGACCGCCGCACCCGTGCCGGATGCCGCCTCGAAGGCGAGGAGACTTTGACGCCGGAGCAGGCGCTCAGCCTTTTCCTGGCCGATCCGCTCGACCTTGGCAGCCAGCGGCGGATCGAGGTGGGAGCACCGGCCAACCTCTGCCTGTTGTCGAAGCCCTGGAGGGAGGCTCGGAGGGCTCTATCCGCCGAGCTGGTGCGTGCGGTCTGCGTCGGGGGCCGGCTCGTTCACCAAGGCGTCGACCAGCCCCCACTGCAATGCGGTGCGCCCGCCGATCCGCTTGCCTGACAGCATCAGCAGCGCCGCGCGCTGGCGGCCGACGCGGCGCGGCACGGACACGCACCCGCCGAATCCGGGCAGGATCCCCATGCCGACCTCGGGCAGCTGAAACCAGGCGGCCGGCGAGGCTGTCAGCCGCGCGGCGAAGGCGGCGAGTTCGAGCCCCGAGCCGACGCAGCTGCCCTGGACATGCACATCGTAGATGGCCTGCCGCCGCAGCATCGGCCATGCCGGGAGCGTGCGCGCTCGGATCGCGTGGGCATCAACGGGCGCTCGCGTAGTGCCGAACTCAGTCAGATCGGCCCCGATGCTGAACGCGCGACCGGTCGATCTCACGCGCACCGTCGTGATCTCCTCGTCTACTGCGGCGAGGGAAAAGGCGTCGAACAGGGCGTCGCGCATGCCTCGGTCGATCGCGTTGAGCATCTCGGGCCGGTCGAGGACCACGTTCAGCCGGTCGACCCGGCGCGAAACGTGAACCGTGCCGGGCGGATGGGGAGCCGTTGAGGGCTGCCGGCTTGCTAACCACCGCTCGTGGTCGGCGCTGCTCTGCAGCATGGCATAGGCGAAGGACTCAAGTGTTAGCGCATGCAGCGGCGCAAGGCCTTCAGTGGCGCGGAGCAGCTGGACCACGGTGGCCGCCGCGTGCGGGGAGCGCTCGATGGCCTTTGCGAGCTGGTCGAGCGAGAAGCCCTCTTCCACCAGCAGATCGACACTCGGCGCCTGCGGGTGGCTGGCCGGGCCCGTGCCGATCAGCGGAACAGGCGGCAACGGATCGATCGGAACGTCCTCCGGCCAGTTCGCCAGGTCAACCCACAACCATTGGCGGCGATCTGTTCGCAAGTCCGAGCGTAACATCCAAGGCTGGAAAGCGCCATCGTCGGCCATCGTGCAAAACTAGGCGCTTCGGTTCAGCGAAGCAATGCACTAGCGCGAAATCAGACTGAAGGAGAGCGTCGCGCTCGACTTCCGCGATCCCGCAGAGCTGCAACACCTTCGTGCGCTGGCGAGCCGACCTGCGCCAGCACCAGCCGCTGTTCGCAGCCCCAGGCCCTCACCATGTGCAAGGGCGACTTGTCGCTCGCGCGATCGAACGACCGCCGCAGAACCTTGCCATCTATCGCCACAACGCCTTCACATTGCTCCGAAAACTTCGACATGAAGCGCTGAAAGGCCAATTGGAACTGCACTGGGTCAAGCTGACGAAACAGTCGGCTGAACGTGTCATGGCTCGGCGGGCTGTTCTTCAGCGCGAGAAATTCGTGCAGGAACACCTCTTTCGACTCCGCCAGCACCCCCATATCCACCGCACCCTTCCCGCCGCACAGCACCGTCAACAACGCGATCATCAGGATCTCGTGAAAATCATGCAGCGCGGCATTCCCGGTGCGCGGGTCTTCCAGACCGCCCCACAACTCGACAAACTGTTCAAACTCACCCTCGCAGCGCTCGTTCATAACCTGCGCTGCTAGATTCCAACTCCCACCCTCCTGCAACCGCCAATCACAAGCGATCTTCACGCCACTTTCAAATGCGATTCCCCTGATTAGGCGCCTGTATTCACTTGACGGGGTTCTGCAGCTTGCTCAAAGCGTAGCTGAGACACATTGGGCGCGCGGCGAAAATCGGCAAGCGAATCTGCCGATGCTCCGCCGTTGTAAAGATCAACGATAGAAGCGCGAAGAGACGGCAGAAGCTGCTTTCGCCGGGGATGGGAATAGAATGGCGGGCATGCAAATCGAGGGCGCGGTTGCATTCGTAACGGGCGGTGCCAGCGGGATCGGCTTGGCTATTGCCCGCTCGCTCGTCCGCGCTGGCGCGAGCGTGACGATCGCCGATATGAACGAGGCGTGGTTGGAACAGGCCGTGGCAGAACTTGGCGATCGGGCCATGACTCTGCCGCTCGACGTTGCCGACCGGGCCAGTTGGGCTGGGGCGCGTGCCGCCGTGGAATCTCGCCTGGGGCCAGTGGACATACTGGTGAACAATGCCGGAATTGGCCCGAGCTTCGACCGGCTCGACGAGATGGCCTATGACACGTTCGACCGCATGGTCGCGATCAAGCTGGGCGGAACCTTCGCCGGAATTCATGAATTCGTACCGGGGATGCGCGAGCGCCGGCGCGGTCACGTGGTCAACACCACGTCCATGGCCGGCATCACCGCGAAGCCCCGGCTGGGTGCCTATACTTCGGCCATGTTCGGAGTGGTCGGGATGTCGGAAGTGCTCGCCGCAGAGCTCGCCGAAGACGGGATCGGCGTAACGATCCTGTGCCCTGGGCGCGTGGCGACGCGCATCGAAGAGACGAGCACCATCGCGGGGGTACGTCGCTCGCCGACCTTCACGGTGCCCACGGGGGCTGCCTTCCCGACCCCGGAGGTGGATCCCGCGTTAGTCGGCGAACTGACCTTGGACGCAATCCGCAGCAACCATCTCTACGTAGCCACACATGCGAGCCGACTGGCAGAAGCAGAGAGGCGCATGGCACCTATTCGCGAAGGCTTTGCCCGGGCGCCCGAGAACCACTGAGCGCGACCTAGGCGATCGAGTTGTGCGGATACAGCATGCTCGTAGGATCGACCTTGTAGACATGCTACTCAGCGATCTGAACATGTAAACGCCGCTAGGTTATCCAGGCGAACGGGAGGCTGCCGTTCAATCTGTTATAATGCCCGTCTCTCGATATCGGTCTCGCTACCTTCGGCTACTTGTTCGTATCGGACCAGCCTGGGAAGGTCCGCGCCGATCAGTGACGGCGGTGACTCGCTCTTCAGGAAAGAGGAGCCCTGACCGAACCTCAAGATTTGTTCGCCAAACAACGCGAAGGTGGACATATGGAGAAGTCCGACGCAACGACGACGCTACTGCCCGGTCTCTATCTCTATCTCTAGAGCCGGGTCGACACGATCTGACCCTGACAGCTAGGAGCCAAACCCATGCGTGATGCAGCTATCGTTTCAACGGCCCGCACAGGGATCGGCAAAGCGTATCGCGGCGCATTCAATGACACCGAGGCGCCCGTGCTTTCTGCACACGTGGTGAACGCCGCGCTCGATCGTGCCGCCATTGATCCGGCACGGGTGGACGACGTTTACCTCGGTGTTGGCAACCACTGGAACACGCAGAGCTATAACCTCGGTCGCCTGACCGTCCATGCCTCGCGCCTGCCCGACAGCACGTCAGGCTTCACACTCGACCGCAAGTGCTCGTCGGGCCTGAACGCCATCGCGCTGGCTGCCCGGGCGATCCGATGCAACGAGATCGACGTTGCTGTTGCCGGAGGCATGGAGACCATTTCCATGACCCTCAATAAGCATGCCCCCGCTTGGCGGAACAGGTCGCAGGCGGTTATTGCGGCCGATCCTTACTCCTACATGGCCATGATCGAGACCGCCGAGATCGTGGCCGACCGCTACCATGTCAGCCGCGAGGATCAGGATGCCTTCGCCGCGCTCAGCCAGCAGCGGGCCGGTGCGGCGCAGGCTGCCGGCCGGTTCGACGCCGAGATCATACCCATAACCGTCGAGAAGTCGCTAAAAGACAAGGCTGGTGAGGAAATCGGCCGTGAAATCGTTACCCTGACCGCCGATGAGGGGGTTCGCGGTGACACGACCGCCGAAGGCCTTGCGCAGCTGAAGCCCGTGTTCAAGGACGGCCTGCTGATTAAGGAAGGCCGGCATATTACCGCCGGAAATGCCAGCCAACTCTCTGACGGAGCATCTGCCCAGGTCGTGATGGATCTCGACACGGCGCAAAAGGAAGGTCTCCCGGTTCTCGGAATTTATCGTGGCTTTCAGGTCGCCGGCTGCGGCCCGGAGGAAATGGGAATCGGCCCCGTCTTTGCCATTCCGAAACTGCTCGAACGCACTGGGCTGAAGATTGATGACATCGGGCTTTTCGAGATCAACGAAGCGTTCGCGAGTCAGGCAATCTACTGCCAGCGCAAGCTCGGGATCAACCTGGAGAAGCTCAATGTGAACGGCGGCAGTATCGCGTTGGGCCATCCCTTTGGCATGACCGGCAGCAGACTCGTTGGTCATGCGCTAATCGAAGGCAAGCGCCGCGGCGTGAAGTACGTGGTGGTGTCGATGTGTGTCGCCGGTGGCATGGGCGCGGCGGGGCTATTCGAGATCTCTTGAGGCCGAGCCGTGTTCCCCCGACGATGCCGCACGCGGTCTAGCCAGCGGCGCAGGAGTGGCTGGAGAATGGTGGGCGGTTCAGGTCAGCGCTCCAATCAAGGCAGCACCAATAACATCCTTGCGGGTTATTACTTCTCCGTTTGATCTCTTGTGTTGTAAAGTTGAAATAAGACAATTCTATAAATGCGCTCTAATTCCGCAGATGAAGTTGCGGAGTATTCTATACGCACCATGTCGATTTAGCTTCATCAGCTATGTATTTAAATGACGATGGTCAGAACGAGGAGTTTAATGCAGAATTAATGAGCATGTCCAGAAAGCAGTACGAATCGTGCCTGCCAAGTTCAGAGAGCTTGGCAGCGCGTGCCAAGTGTTCCTCTGGCTTCGGATAGCCGGCATCAAGATGCCGGTGATGCGCCGAATCGGCGACGTCTGCAAAATGGAGTGGATACCGTCCGCCTATCATGGCGTGATGCAGATCCTTCACAATCCGCTCTACGCCGGTGCCTATGGGTTCGGGCGGATGGGCCAGCGCACCGACGTGGGCGATGGACGGTCGCTCAAGATCAGTGGCTACAAGAAGCCGCGAGAAGAATGGTCGACGCTCATCTACGATCATCATCCAGGCTACATCAGTTGGCAAGACTTCGAGGAAAATCAGCGCCTCCTGCTCGAAAATGCTCATATGAAGAAGATCAACGGTTGCATGCGTCACATAATGGTGGATACGGACGGAAGGCCGTTGCTGATGCAGATCCACACTGCAGACGTCCAGGATCGCGATGGCGCAGTTCCACTTCCTAAGCCGGATGAACCGGAACCAAGAAGGGCGTATATGATCGGCGGGCTTGATGTCTGTCGAGGGTGCAATGACGAAGGCGCTTGTTGACCGGTATGACGACCGGATTGCGGGTGTGCTGTCGTGTTACGATCGCGTTGTGATCACGGGCACGCTTCCGACGTTGTGCTACGCGGACGGGATGACGCGGTTTTTGTACGCGAAGAATGTGCGGATCTTCGATTATCCGGAGTTCGCTTCGAAGTTGCGCGACCGCGTGCGTGAGCGGGCGGCGGCAGTAGCGGCAGAATCCGGGGCTACCATCGAGCACATCACCAAGAGCCACGTCCGCAAGGAGGCGGTCGTCGCCAAGGTTCTCGATGCGCGTGGGGATCACCCCGGTCTGGTGCACGTCATCTCGGCTATGGAGGCCTGCAATGCCTACAAGCCCTGGCACGACAAGCAGACGCACAAGACCTTTCTGAAGCCGGACAGCGGCAAGTGCCTGCACTATTATTTCTATTTCATGAATGACGAACTCGGGCTGGTCTATCTGCGGGTTCCGACCTGGGCGCCGTTCCGGCTTCAGTTCTATTGCAACGGCCATAGCTGGCTGGCGCGGCGGATGACCGCCGAAGGCATCGGCTTCACTGCCGCCGACAACGCGTTCGTGCGCATCGACGACTGGCCGCGCCATCAGCCCGAAGCAGCCGATAAATTCGCCCGACGCGAGCTTCGGCAAATAAGAGCGCTTTTGTTCCTCCGAGCGTTAGGCGTAGATCGGGTACATCACGAGGCTGGACTGCACGGACATCATCGAGCGGTAGCCCGAATCCACCCGCTCCACCTCTCGCGCGACGAGGCCATAGGCCACGTATGAGGCACCGACGCCACCATATTGCTCAGGCACTGTCGGCCCAAGCAGGCCGAGCGCCCCTATCTCGCGGAAGATCTCAGGGTCAGTATACTCATCAGCAAAGGCCTTCGCGACCCGCGGCGCTAGCCGATCCTGCGCGTAGGCGCGTGCGGAGTCGCGGATCATCCGCTCGTCGTCACCAAGCTCATCTTCGAGATCGAACGGGTCATTATAATCGAAACGGATCATGGCGACATGTTCTCCGGGGACGATCTTTCCATCGGCCGCCACGCGCCCCGCCATCAGCTGCCAAGACGCTGGTCCTTGATCGGGAGCTCGCTGGAAACGCGGATGATTGATATGCGCGGTCTGCGGTTGTTCGTCCAGCTGGCGGGGGAGCTTCACTTCGCGCGCATGGCGGCGCGGCTCTGGCGCGCGGCGCACGCCCGACCGAAAAGAGGCACGGCCCGCGCTCATGGGACGACGGACCCGCCGTTGCGCGGGTCGCTCGAGCTACCCCTTGATCGACAGCTGCACCGCCACAATCCGCGACGGATCGGGAAGAGCGTACACCGAACCATTCCCGGCGGTTAGAGGATTGCGGTAAGATGCGGTCGCCTTGTTGGTAAGGTTCTTGCCTACCACCGATATCTCCCAGCGCCGGTCCTCGGGTCCGTAGCTGATCCGCGCGTCCAGCTTGGCGAAGCCCGACTGCTTGAGCAGCGGATCAGCGGTCGCCGTCGTGAAGTATGCGGTCGAGAAGTAGACGAGCGGGGCGACGTGAACCACGTTCGATCCCACCGGCAGGCTGAAGTCCAGCCCCACATTGCCGCTGAACTTGGGTGAATAGGGCCGACGCTTGCCGGAAAGATCCTGGGTGCAGCCGACCGGCGTGGCGGCGGTCTGCGCCATCGTGCAGACGGCATTCGGATAGGATCGGTACTTCGAATCGAGATAGGCAACATCGGTCGTGATGCGCAGGTTGGGCGAGACACGGTAGGCAGCGTTCAACTCCACGCCCTGTGCACGTGAAGCGGCGGCATTCGCGACGCCGCTCACGGGCAAGGGGTTGAACGTGATCGTGGTTTCCTGAAGGTCGCTGTAGTCGCTCCGGAACAGGTCCACGTTCAGCGTGAGACGACGGTCCAATAGCTGGCTCTTGATGCCTACTTCGTACGCATTCACCTTTTCCGGTCCGAAGATGTCGATGGTATTCGCCGCGCTGAACCCGCCGGCCTTGAAACCCTGTGAGAATGTGGCGTATGCCATCACGTTGGTATTGATGTCATATTGGACCCCGGCGGATGGCAGCAGGCGATCGTCCTTGCGCTTGGGATCGGGGAAGTCGCCGAGGTCGGAGCCGAGAATGGCAGCGAAAACGCTGCTCGTGATCGGATCGAACTCCGAGTAGCTGCCGAAAGTGGCGTCCGGCGTGGTACCGAAGCTCTCGAAGCGATGCGCGGTCTTGTGCACGGCCGTATAGCGCAGCCCGAGATTCACTCGGAGATGCTCGATTGGCCGAACCGTCAGCGACCCGAAGGCCGAATAGCTGTTGTCGCGGTAACGCTGGAAGTTCTGCGCCGCGATAGGCGTCGTCGCTGACGTATTGCCGAGCGGGTTGAAGGCGCCGAACGGCAGGAAGTAGGCACCGAACCGGCTAACGACATCGGTGTGCAAGTTCGCGTAATAGGCGCCAACCATCCACTCGAAGGTGCCGCCCGTCTCTGACTGAAGCCGGATCTCCTGACTGAGTTGGCGGACCTTCTCGTTGTAGGGCGACGGCGCCTGGCTACCGCCGCCGATGCCGGGGACCGTCGTCGGGATGAGCTCGACGATGGCGCGGTAATTGTGGTGGAAGTAACCGCTGATGAGGTTGAGCGTCGGCCCGCCCAGGTCGATCGAATTGGTAAGTTCCGCCTCCTGAAAATCGTAGCGCAAGAAGTTCGACTGCGCGTAGCTCGCGTAATAGGGCTTGTTTCCGATGGCGTTGCCGTTGTTGGCCGCAAGGAACAACGGGCAGGCGACGTCGAACGGCCCCGCGAGCGGGGACGGGCAGTTCAGCACGATTGCAGAAAGGCTGTCGCGCGAACGCTGGCGCCCGATGTCGAGGCGCAAGTCGCTGCGCCACGAATTGGACGGCTCCCAGCGTAGCGCCGCGCGGCCGAGCAGATTGCGCTCGCGCGGGGCGTCATTGCCAGTGTTACGGTTGTCGATATAGCCGTCCTGCCCTGACACTTGCCCCGCCACGCGGGCCGACAGAGTCGGGGTGAGCGGCACCGTGACTCCGCCCTGCACGATATATTCACCGTGCTCGAAGCCGTAAGAGGCGGAGGCGTTGTATTCGAACAGGTCGCCCGGCTTGCGCGTCGTGACGTTAAGCGCGCCGGCGATCGCGTTGTTGCCGAAGAAGGTCGACTGCGGCCCCTTCAGCACCTCCACCTGCTCGACGTCGAACAGGGCGGCGCGCGAGGACTTGGAACGGCCGCGGTAAAGACCGTCGACGAAGGTGCCGACCGACTGCTCGAACCCGGCGTTCTGGCCCGAACCTACGCCACGGATGTTGAGATAGTCGGTCAGCGGTCCGGACACGATGTTGACCGCCGGCAGCCGAGCGGAGATGCTGGCGAGGCTTGTCAGATTCTGCTGGACCAGCGCTTCGCCTGCCACCACCGAAACCGCGACCGGCACGTCCTGGAGCCGCTGGGTCCGCCGCTGTGCGGTGACGATGATGTCATCCGGTGAGCCTGACTGCGCGGCACCCGGGGGCGGAGCGGCCGCGTCTGCGGCGACTTGCGCACTTGTGGGCGCGGCGGCGCCGACAGCCTCGGTCGATTGCCCGTGGGCGGTAGTCGCCGCGCCGAACAGCAGGGCGAATGTGCTGACGTTCAACGTCAATCCGATGCGTGTGCGATACAAGATGATCCACTCCCCATGAGGTCCGCTTTGCGCGGTTCCGGTTTGAATAGCGCGTGGGCGCGGACCGATGATAGATCGGCGCGGACAATATCTTGTCGTTACGCGCCACTTCGATCGCTGCTGCAGCGCCGTACGTGATGGGGCTGGACGCCCGCCCGATTGGCGGACAGGGTTCGTGCGACAGAACCCAACGCGAAGAGCATAAGAGCGGATCGCGCGGCGCGGGGTGCGCATGTGGAGTATTGGTGAATGATGAAGCTGTCGCTGGATCTTCTCGTGCGGACCGCGCTCGAATTGCAGAACCGCGAGGGGCTGGATGCGGTGACGACGCGCCGCCTCGCCGAGCAGCTTAAAGTCACCTCGCCCGCGCTCTACCGCCACGTCCCTTCGAAGGAGGCGCTATTTGGCCACATGGTCGCGTTTATCCTGGCCGAGGCCCTTGCGGCCATGAGGCCATGCGACGACTGGGAGGACTGGCTCGCCGAATATGCCCGCACCTTCCGAAACGGGCTCCTCGCCTATCGGGACAGCGTGAGGATGATGCTGGTCGGGCTGCCCAGCCCTCGGACGTCGAACGAACTCGTCCCCGCGGTCTTCGAGCCGCTCACGGGATGGGGCTTCTCGCACGCCGAGGCGGTCGCCGCGGAAGGCGTACTCGCCTCCTTCGTGCTCGGCTGGGTCGGGTACGAGCAGAACCCCGCGCTGCGGCCGATCCTCGCCTCGATGTTCGATATCGATGCGCAGTTCGAACGTAACACGCGGATGATCGTCACCGGCTTGCGGCAGGAACTGGGCCTCCCGGAGGCTCGGCGGACGGAACGCACAGCGTGATGCCGGAGCGCGCCGGCACCGCGCGCGGCCGAAGCGTGGCGACGCGGCCCGCGCTTTAGGTCCGGTCGATCGTCGCCCAGTCAGCCGCGTTGAGCACCGCGCTGAGCCGCGCGAAATCGAAGCCGGCAGGTGGAGCGCCGTTGTCCTCGCGGATGGCGGCCAGTCCGTCCGCAATTCCGGCGGCGGTGTGAAGCAGCACCGCCGCCGGATAGATGATCGCACCCGCACCGATCTGGCGGGCCTCGTCTGGCGAGGGCGCGTACCAGGGAGAGCCCGGCACGCTAAGCACGATGATCGCGACATCCACCGCGTCGCGCAGCCGCGCGAGCGAATCGAGATCCGGCATGCCGACCGCGAGAATCGCGTCGGCACCGGCCGCCTGGTAGGCAGCGGCACGAGCGATCGCCTCGTTGGTGCCCGCACAATAGGCGGCGTCGGTCCGCGCGATGATCGACAAGCCGTCCTCGCGCCGCGCGGCGATGGCAGCGCGCAGCTTGGCGACCATTGCTTCCTCCGGGATCACGGTTGGCCGCCGGTCCAGCCGGGGCGGAAAGTCGAGGTCCTCGATCGCCACTGCGGTGACGCCGATCTCCTCGAACGTTCGCACCGTGCGGGTGACCGCCTTGGCATCTCCGAACCCGTTCTCGCCGTCGACCATCATCGGCACGGTCGTGGCCTCACGGATGCGGCGGACGGCGTCACGATACTCGCCGAAGCTCTGCACGCCGATGTCGGGCATGCCGAGTTGCGCAGCGGCGAGGCCTGCGCCGCCGACGCCGAGCATCTCGAAACCCGCAACCTCAATGATCCGCGCCGACAGTGCGTCGTGTGCGCCGGGAATGACGATGGGCGTCGTCCGCCCTCTCAGAAGCTTGGTCAGTCGCGTCATGTCGGCCTCCATTCTGGCCCCGCGCTAATCTCCTTGTCCGCCGACGCTTGCCGGTCAGCGCCAAACATCCCGGCGTCGGCGCGCTAGAAGATGGCGCGGCGGGACAAGCCCCCCGTCGACGGGGGCGGCATGGCGGTCTGGGCGCGCTACCGCAAGATGGGACGACCAGCGAAGTGACGACAAGATACGATTATGTCGTGATCGGCGCCGGATCGGCGGGCAGTGTGCTCGCCGCCCGACTGGCCGGTGCGGGCAGGCGGGTACTGCTTCTCGAGGCAGGCGCGGGGCGCGGTCGCAGCCTGCTGCATCGTCTGCCCTTCGCCTTTCCCAAGCTCTGGTTCCGACCTGATACGAGCTGGAACCTGCGCACGGAGCCGGAGCCGTGCATGGCGGATCGCAGTCTGCCGATCCCCCGCGGTCGTGGCCTCGGCGGCTCGTCCGCCATAAACGGGATGATCTACAACCGCGCGAGCGCGTGGGACTGGGACCGGTGGGGCGAGATCGTCTCGCCGGACTGGCGGTTCGAAGCGATGCTGCCGTGGTTCAAGCGCGTCGAGGCGCATCACCGCGGCAGCAGCGCGCTCCACGGCGGAGAAGGCCTGGTGCTGATCCACCCGTTGCCCTCGCCCAGCCCACTCTCACGGACCGTACTCGGCGCGGCGTGCGCGATGGGCTATCCCGTGACGGAGGATTTCGCTGGCGCGGAGCCCGAGGGCTTCGGCGTGCCGGACTTCACCATCGACCGGCGCGCGCGACGGTGCAGCGCATCAGACGCCTATCTCCGCCGCCCCCCGACGACGTTGACGATCGAGCGCGGCGCGACCGTCTCGCGCATACTGATCGAGGCGGGCCGGGCCGTTGGCGTCGAATATGAACGGAACGGTGAGTGCCGGGCGGCCCACGCCGACGCGGAGGTGGCGCTGTGCGGCGGCGCGCTGGCGTCGCCGCAGATCCTGATGCTGTCCGGCATCGGGCCCGCATGCGTGTTGCGCCGCGCCGGCGTGTCGTGCGCGGTGGACCGTGCCGAGGTCGGCCGCAACCTTCAGGATCATATCGGCGGCGCGTTCGAGGTGGAGAGCGCCGATCCGCGCACCTTCGAGCGCACGCTGCGGCTCGATCATTTCGCGGTCGCGACGGCACAATGGGCGCTCGGCCTCGGCGGCCCGCTCGGCGCGCCGCCGGTGATCGCGATGGGCATCGTTCGCAGCATGCAGGGCAGCCCGGCCCCCGACCTGCGGCTGCTCATCAGCGGCGTCTCGATGAGTTCACGGCCCTGGTTCCCGAAGTTGCGGCCGGGTCGCGGACCGGCGATGATGGTCGGCTTCTCGATCTGCTATCCGAGGAGTCGCGGCTTCGTCGAGATCCGCTCGGCCGACCCGGCGGCGCCCCCGGCCTTCCGCTATAACGGCCTGTGCGAGCGCGAGGACGTCGATGACCTCGCGCGCGCCTATCGCATGACGCGCGAGCTGCTGGACGAGGGCGCGATGCGGTCGCTCGTCCGGGCGCTGCCTGCCGGGCTGCCTGATCCGCACGATGCCGGCGCGGTGGAGGCGTGGCTGCGGCGCGCGTCAATGATAACCCACCACCCGGTCGGAAGCTGCCGCATGGGCGCCGATGCCGACGCCGTCGTCGATCCGCGCTGCCGGGTGAACGGCGTGGGCAATCTCCGGGTGGTCGACGCATCCATCTTCCCGCAGCAGATCGGCGGCAACCCCAACGTCCCGATCATGGCGATCGCCGAGAAGATCGCCGCGGACATGCTCGCCGGGGAATGAGGGCGGGTCGCCGCCGAAATGGGAAGGGATTGCGATGAAGGTCGAGCGTTTAGGGGATCTACGGCTGGCGCTGGGCGAGGGTCCGGTCTGGCATGGGGCGGAGCAGGCACTCTACATGGTCGACAGCGTCGGCCAGCAGGTGCTGCGCTTCGACCCGGCCGATGGTTCGGTGCACCGGTGGACGCTCGACGGCTTTGTGGGCTCGCTCGCGTTCACCGATCGCGCTCGCCTCATCCTGGCGATGGGAAGCGGCATCCACCTGTTCGATCCGGTCAGTGGCGCGCTGGAGTTCATCGCGGACCCCGAGGCGGGGGATCCCGTCACCCAGCTCAACGACGGCAAGACGGATCGCGCGGGTCGCTTCCTGGTCGGCTCGGTGGCCACCGACATGAAGAGCGAGACCTGCGGGCTGTACTCGGTCGAGCGCGGCCGCGTCACGAAGCTGGACGGCGGCTTCGGCCTCACCAACGGCCCGTGCTTCAGCCCGGACGACCGGACCTTCTACTTCGCGGACAGCAGGGCGCAGCGGATCTACGCCTATGATTATGATCTCGCCTCCGGTGCGGTGGGGCCGCGGCGGAGCTTCTGCGACACCGCCGCGCTCGGCGGCATCCCCGACGGTGCGACCGTGGATACCGAGGGGCGGCTGTGGTCGGGCATCTGCGGCGGCGGTGTGGTCGGATGCTGGCGGCCGGACGGGAAACTGGAGCGGACCGTCGCCATCCCGACCGCGCTCGTCTCATCGGTGATGTTCGGCGGGGCCGATCTGGATACGCTCTACGTCACGTCGATCGATCCCGCACGGGTGCCGTTCCTGCCCGGTGGCGAGGACGACGGCGAGGCGGGATCGCTGTACGCCGTCACCGGCCTCGACACGCAAGGGCTGCCGGAACCGCTCTACGTGGAGTGACGAGGCGGGCTGCCCGGCGGGGCGCGGTCAGTCCCGCCGGTGCGGCGCGCGCAGGCCGCGTTGCTCCAGCACGGGCAGCACGGTATCCACGAAGGCGCGGCTGCCTCCGGCATAGTTGACGAAGGTCAGCAGCACGCCGTCCATGCCGCAGCTCGACATCATCGCCAGCTTGTCTGCGATGTCCTCTGGCGTGCCGAGGAGCTGCATCGATCCGCCACTGGCGATGGCCGGGCGCATCGTCTGGAGGCGATCCGCGGACATCGCCGACCCGAACATATAGCGTGCGAACTCATCGACGGCTTCCACGTCCATACAGTCAGCGGTATAGGTGCGGAGAACCTCGCGCGCCTCGTCGATCGTGGGCGCCTGCACCACCAGGCCGTATCCCCACACCTGGATCTCGCGCCCGAACTGCTCACGTGTATAGTTTTTGTACGAGGCGACCTGTTCGGCGATGGCAGCAGGGTCCTCGGTCTGCGACACCACGAAGGCGATGTCGGCGTGTCGACCCGCCAGTTGTCGGCCGCGATCCGAGCTACCCGCGTTCATGATCGGCGGATTGGGCTTCTGCACCGGCTTGGGCTGCGACACGCCACCCCTCACCTTCACGTGCGGCGTGTCGATGTCGACCTCGCCCGTCTCGGTCCAGAGCCGCCGCACTGCATCGACCCACGCCTCGCCGAGGTCGTAGCGATCGTCCTTGGTTCCCGCGTCGATCCCGAACGTCTCGATCTCGGGCAGGTAGAAGCCGACGACGAGGTTGAGCGCGAAGCGGCCGCCCGAGATCTGGTCGATCGTGGCGCCCTGCTTGGCGGCGACAAGCGGGTGGACGGCGTGCGCGTGCACGGTCGCGAAGACGCAGCTATAGCTGGTCACCGCGCTCACCGCCGCAGCCCAGGCGAAGGTGTCGAGGGTCACGCCCGTCGCGTGCTCGGGCCCGCCGAACGGCTTCCATCGCGAATAGGGCACGATCGCCTCCAGCCCGGCGTCGTCGAACACCTTCGCGACCGCGACCGAGTCCGCCCATGTCGGCAGGAAGCGGTCGGCATGCGTGGTCATGATGGTGCCAGGCCCGTTGATGCCGAACACGCCGAGCTTGAGCCTGTTGCCGTTATAGACCGGATTGACCTGCTCGCGCGGAGCCTCTGGAAATTCGCTCATCTCATGCTCCTTCGACAAGACGGGCTAGTCGAGGCGGAGTGGGGGAGCTTGCCGATGGCCGCCAAACAATTGGGACCAAGAGGCTTATCGCCGTCGGGCCAGAAATGCCGAGCGGGACGCGCGCCACGTATCTTGTCAGAGTGTGCGCCGCGCGGCCGCGAGCGCGGTGACGCACGCGATAGCATCGTCGAAATTGTCGAAGATGCGCCGGTCGCCGCCGCCGGAAACGCGTTCGGCCTGGCGGCGGAGCAGCGCGCTGGGGAAGGCTATGACCCATTCCATCCGCCCGGTAAGCGCGATGCGGAGTTCTTCCACGATGGCCAGTGTCTCCTGGCTCTGGACGTGGAAGTCGCGTCCGTCGACGAGGCAGAGGAGCGGCTCCCGCGTGCTCGCCGGCGCGAAGCCCTTGAGGTCTTCGGCGAAGCGCCGTCCTTCCTGAGCGTCCCAGAAGCCGGACAGCCTCACCATCAGATAATCGCCTGCCGCCGACTTTAGAATGCTGTACATGGTCTCGTCCTCCGCGATTCCGCGATGCGCGACGATGAAGCCGCGATTACCGCTCTGCGTCGCCCGGGTCCGCCATGGCTGCGCTCGGCTTCACGAATCGCGGTGAGCGGACGCACGGCGTCCTCGTTACTACCGCCGCCCGCCTCCGAGAAGGCATCGGCGAGGATCGCCGCATATTCGGCGGCGGCCGGTGCGAATTCGGGATGGGTGATGGCATAGGGGTGGTCGCGGCGGATCGCGTCGATGGCGATGCGGGCGACGTCTGCCGGATCCATGCCGACCGCGGCCATCGCGCCTTCCATCATCGCCTCCGTTCGGACGTCGGGCTCCCGGCGGCCGGACAGCACTGCCGGATGCAGCCGGCCGGTCCTGGCGATGCCGTTGATGACGCCGCCCACGTTGATCCCGAGCATCCAGTCCCAATCCTCGAAATCGGCCTGGTGGATCGGGGCGCCGCCGCCGACCCCCGCATTGTTGCATAACAGGTCCACCGCACCGAAGGCGGCGAGCGTCGCATCACGGGCGGAGGCCATCGCCGCCCGGTCGGTGACGTCGAGCGGAAGGGTAAGCAGGCGGTCCGGCCCGCCGAGCCCTTCGGTCGCCCGCTCGAGCGCGGTCGCGTCGCGATCGGCGGCGGCAACGGTCATGCCCTCGTCCAGCAGCGCGCGGGTCAGTGCCAGGCCGATTCCGCTTGCGGCGCCGGTGACGAAGGCGGTGCGTCCGCCCAGGACTCGCATATCTCACATCCTCAATGGGTGGTTGGCGTCGTCGGGCATGGCGCCCGACGGACGGACACGGGTCGGTAGGCCTGCGCCGACGACCACGACCACCATATCCATTGGCCAAGCCCACACATCGTCGACCCAATTGACTTTAGGCACCAGCGGCTTGTCGTTCAGCGCCAACGCCTCTCCCGCCCGCCCCGCCGTCGCCAAGCATTTGTTCGAGATGATCGCAGAAACGCTCCAGGCCGCGATCGCGGTGCTCGGTCTGCCGGCGGTACAGGCAGAGCACGCGCGACACAGTGGGCTCCACCAGCGGCCGCGCGACCACGCCCAGCCCGGCGGCGAGCGTGCCGATATAGTCTGGCGAGAAGCTGACTGCGACGCCGGCGGCGGCGAGGCCGAGCGCGGTGGAGAGGTTTTCGACGATCTGCGACGGCGCGATGGCGGCGGCGGCAGAGCCGGGGGGCAGTCGAGGCCGAACGCTGTGCTCGTGATCCCGACCGGCGGCGACGAGATCGAAGCCTGCAAGCTCGGCCCAAGGCACGACAGAGAGCCTTGCGAGCGGGTGGTCTGGCGCCATCCACAGTACCCAGCGACTCTCGCGCAGCGCGATCCGTTCGACATCGGCCGGAAATTCCCGATCCGGCCCGACCGCGAGGTCGGCTTCGCCGGTGGAGACCCGGTCCGCCAACCACTCCACACCGGTATCGAGGATGCGGACGGTCGTAGCCGGCCGAGACGCGCGGAAAGCAGCGATCGCGCGCGGCAACATCGTCGCCGCCACCGCCATGGGAGCCGCCACGCTGATGACCTCCGCGGCGCTATCGCGGATGTCAATGGCAGCATAACCGGCGCGGCTGATCTGGCGCTGAACCGACATCGCCTCCGGCAGGAAGCGCCTGCCGGCTGCGGTCAGCGCCATCCGCCGCGTGGTCCGATCGAACAGCGGGAAGCCGAGATTGTTTTCGAGTTCGGCGATCAGCGTGCTGATCCCTGATGGCGTCAGGTTCAGCCGCCGCGCAGCGGCGGTGAAGGTGGACAATTCGGCAGCGGCAATGAAGGCGTTGAGCTGACGCGGAGTGAAATGAGGAAGAGACATCCACTTATTATCAACCAGAGGTCAAAATTGATCAAGTAAGTTTTCATTTCATTGAGAATGGGCCGATGATAGCGCGTCTCTCACAGGAGAGCGGGCATGGACCATGGCATTATCATCGGCGGCAAAATCCTCTCGGGCAGTCACTATATCGGGGGCGAGCGGGTAGATTCTACCGAACGGTTCGACCTGATCTCACCGATAGACGGCGGATCCCTGGGTACTGTTGCGCTAGGATCGCCAGAGCAGGCGGCGCGCGCGGTTGGCGTCGCGGCGTCGGCGTTCCCGGCATGGGCCGCGCTCGGCGCGGAGGGGCGGCTGCCCTATCTCGAGCGCTTTGCGGAGGAGATCGGCAAGCGCGCCGAGCTTTTCTGCCTCGCTGAATCGACCGATGCGGGCGTGCTTCTGTCGCGGATGCAGCACGGTGTCGTCCCGCGCGCAATGCTCAACATCACATACTATGCCAGGGCGGCGCTGACGCTGCAGGACAAGGTGATCGAGAGCGCACAGGCGACACACTATGTCCGCCACGATCCGGCGGGCGTCTGCGTGGTCATCACGCCGTGGAATGCGCCGCTGATGCTGTCGACTTGGAAGATTGGCCCAGCCCTGGCGTCAGGCAACACCGTCGTCGTGAAGCCGCCGGAGTGGGCGCCGCTCACCTGCTCGCTGCTCGCCGACGCGGCAGATGCGGCCGGGTTGCCGGCGGGGGTGCTCAACGTCTTCCAGGGTACCGGCGCCGTGTCCGGCGCGGCACTGGTTACGGATAAGCGGGTGGCGCGCATTTCGTTCACTGGATCGGTGCCTACCGCGCGGACCATCGCGAAGGCGGCGGCCGCGAACCTCGTGCCGTGCAGCCTGGAGCTTGGCGGCAAGTCGCCGTTCATCGTGCTGGCCGATGCCGATCTCGATGCGGCGGCGGCCACCGGCGCGCTCATGTACCGCAACGCCACTCAGGTTTGCCTGGCGGGCACGCGCTTCCTCGTTCATGCATCCGTGCGCGACGTTTTCGTCGCGAAGATGCGCGCTGTCGTTGAGCAGCTCAACATCGGCGATCCCCGCGAGCCATCGACCGAGGTCGGCCCGATCATCCATCCCCGTCAGCTCGAGCGCGTGGCGGGCTTCGTCGATCGCGCCGTGGCGGCCGGTGCGACTTTGCTGTGGGGTGGGCGGCGATCGGACGTCGGCGACCTTTATTACGAGCCCACGATGCTGACTGACGTCGCGCAGGATTCCGAGATCGTCCAGCAGGAGGTTTTCGGTCCGGTGCTGGTGCTCCAGACGTTCGCGGACGACGAAGAAGCGATCGCGCTGGCCAACGACAGCCAATACGGGCTCGGTGGCGTCTGCTTCGGCGAGGCGGTGCATGCACAGGCAGTGGCCGAGCGGGTGAGCACGGGCTTCATCTGGGTAAACAGTTTCGGCATCCGCGATCTGGAAGCGCCGTTCGGTGGCTGCCGTAACAGCGGCGTCGGACGCGAAGGCGGGGCGTGGAGCTTCGAATTCTTCAACAACGTCAAGGACGTGATTGTCCCCAAGCAGCCGTTCAAGCCGAGCTTCAGCCACCGCTAGAAGGCTACCGACAGGAGAATGGGCATGGGCGAGATCGTCGGCGCAGCATTGGTATCGCACCACCCCGGTCTCATGCAGACCGAGGATTTCCGGATAAAAGTCGGTGCAGGTCGGGATTCCGACCTGATCGCCGGATACGGCCGGTTAAAGGCAAAGATCGAGGCATTGCGGCCGGACGTCCTGTGCATTTTCGACACCCACTGGTTCACAACCGGCTACCATCTCGTCGACGCGGGCGAGCACTATTCCGGCACATATGTGTCTGACGAGATGCCGTGGTACCTCTACGGACAGGATTACGACTACCATGGCGCTCCGGACCTGGCTCAGCTGTGTCAGGCGGTGGCCGAGGAGTGCGGTTTCCCGGCGCTGGCCGTCGACAACCCCGATCTGCCCCGCCACTATGCCACCGTCAACGTGGTCAACCTGCTCGGTGCCAAGCAGCGAGTGGTGACATTCAGCAACTGCCAGAATTGCGGGAGCGATCATTTCCTGCGCATGGGGGAGGTGGTGGGTGAAGCGATACGGCGTTCGCCTTATCGCGTCGTGCTGCTCGCCAGCGGCGCACTCAGCCACCGCTTCACCGATATCGAGTTCGTTCAGAAGCACGAGCGCATCTTCCATCCGGACAACCTCTCCAGCGCCGAAAACCGGGAGAGCGACCTGCGCGCGATCGAGCTGTTCAAGAATGGCCGGCACGATCTCATCCTCGAACGCTTCCCTGACGAATATCGGAAGCTGCCCTGGGAAGGCATGGGCGGCCACTACCTCCAGATGGTCGGCGCCATGGAAGGGGCCGCCTGCCGCGCGAAGGGTGAGCCGTTGTCCGAGTATGAGAACGCCCGAGGAACGGGCAACATCCACATCTGGTTCGACGTCGCCCCCGCCCGGGCGGGAGTAGAGGAGGCTGCTTGATGAGCGTATTGACGGGCCCGCGGATCGAGCGCCGGCGCGTGCTGGTAGACGGCACCGCCTATTGGGGGACGATGGCGGACGAGCGCGCCCTGCGCCTTGACGATGGCCGCACCGTCGATCCGACCGACCTCGTCCACCTGCCGCCGTGCGAGATCGCGCCGAGCAAGATCA
>Ga0068863_100001318_pt1 | contig 24738 bp, 22 predicted proteins | sample KBSSwiS62_FD_66596 | JGI IMG/M metagenome (GOLD analysis project Ga0068863, IMG submission 66596) | Switchgrass rhizosphere microbial communities from Kellogg Biological Station, Michigan, USA - KBS Switchgrass S6-2 | ecosystem: Host-associated > Plants > Roots > Rhizosphere > Soil ... | reverse complement strand
CGCTGCGCAAAAAATTTCGAGGGTCCATTTACGCATCCGACGGGGTTCTTTTTTCATAAGCTGGGAGGTCTTGGCTGATGGCTAGGGGGTGGTAATCGTCACGCTGTCGAAGGTGGCCGTGGATAAGGCGGAGGTATTGTGCGAACAAACCGCCAGCCCCACATAAATCGTGCTGTTCATCGTGATCGTCTGCGTGCTGATCTGCGTCCAGGTCATCCCGTCCGGGGACGCGTATCCCGTGAACACATTTCCGGCCCGGACCAGCCGTACCCAATACGGCGCTGCTGGATGAGAAGTCGTGGCTGACCATGCCGTCGCGCCTCCCGCCGCGAGCCGGTACTCAAACGCCAGCGGGTTGGTCGGTTCCACCAGGGTCGATGCCTCCACATCCGTTGTGCCCAGGCTGTTCCGCATCATCACCCCCGACTTGGCATTGCCATTGGTATTCGTCTGGCTCGCCACGCGGGCCGTGATCGTTCCATTTCCTGTCATCGGCTGGGAGACATAGCGGAACGAATCGGAAGCTCCCCAGATGTCCGCGCCTGCTCCGCTGACCGTGTAGACTCCGCTGCTCAAGCTGTTGCTCCCTGCCAGGCCCACCGTCCCGATGTCCTGCCCCACCAGGGATGTTGTCGTCACTTGCACATTATCGAAGGTGGCCGTTCCCATCGTTGTCGTGTTATGGGAACAGACCGCCAGCCCCACATAAATCGTGCTGTTCATCGCGATCGTCTGCGTGCCGATCTGCGTCCAGGTCGTTCCATCTGGGGACGCGAAACCCGTAAACACATTCCCCGCCCGGACCAGCTTCACCCAGTACGGCGCCGCCGGGTGGGAAGTCGTGGCTGACCACGTCGTCCCGCCGCCCGCCGCCGTCCGGTACTCAAACGCCAGTGGGTTGGTCGGCTCCACCAGCGTCGACGCTTCCACATCGGACGTGCCCAGGCTGTTCCGCATCATCACCCCGGCCTTCGCATTCCCATTAGTGTTGGTCTGGCTCGCTACCCGGGCGATAATCGTCCCGTCACCCGTCATCTGCTGGTAGGTGTACTGGAACTGGTCGCTCGTGCTCCAAATGTCGGCTCCACATCCGTTGACCGTAAACGTGCTTCCCGTATAAGTACTGCTGCCGGGCAATCCCACCGAGCCAACATCCTGGTTCAGCCAACTCGGCGGCAGGGTGGCCACGGGAACAAACGACCAGAACTGGTTCGCGTTGTTTCCGTTGTTGATATACTGCGTCACATTCGTTCCCGCCGTCATCGAGCCGCCGTTGTCGGCCACCATGCCGCCCGTCAGGCAGTCCAATTTATAATAAGTGCCTCCCGCGGCGTAGACGGCCCACTGCTGGTTCGCATTTCCGCTGGCGGTTACCTGCTTCAAGATTGCGCCCCCTGCCGTGGAGCCTCCATTGTCCAGCGCCATGCCACTCGCCTTGTTGACGATGCTGTAATAACCCGCGCCAAGGTTGGTCACCGTCCATTGTTGTTTTGTGCTGCCGGCAGCCAAGGTGTTCTGGACGATATTCGTTCCTGAGGTCGACGAATTGGCATTATCCAGCGCCATGCCGCTCTTCTTGCTGACGATATTGTAAACGCCACTCGCCAACCCCCCGCCGCCTCCCACGCTGCCACCTGAGTAGACCCGTAAATATTCCACCTGCATCGCACCGGGGAAAACCGTGCTCGCATTCGGCGCTCCCGGCCAGCTCCCGCCCACCGCCAGGTTGAACATGACATACATCGGCTTGTTGATGTAATTCGGCTGGGTTTGTGTCAGCACGCCATCGACATACCAATGGATGTAGTTCGCATCCCACTCGAAGCCATACGTATGGAACCCCGTGGAGGTGTCCGGCCCGATATAGTCATCTCCCAGGACATTCCCATAATTGTTCCAATGCGCCGTCTGGTGTATTTCCGTCGGCGCATTTCCCAGCACCTCGAAGATGTCGTATTCCGCCGTCGAAGACCCGTCCGCCGGCATCATCCAAAAAGCCGGCCAAAAGCCCTGGCCTTGTCCCGTCGGCAACTTGCAGCGTGCTTCAAAATAGCCGTACTGCTGGCTGAAGGGGGTATTGCTCTGGATGTCCGTGGAATAATTCGCTCCCGCTGCCGTCGTGATTTGTCCCGAAACGTAGTGCTTCCCATTCGTGTACATCCCGACGGGAGCAGGATTGGCCATGATGTTCATCACGCTCACCCCTTCGCTGCCTGTGCTGATGCTGAACGCGCTGTAACCGGTATCGATGCCGGGAAAACAATTATAAGTGTCTTCGTCGCCGACAAAGTGAGTGTTCCAGTAATCGCAGGGCAACCAGCCCGGAGTCTTGGCCCCGACGACCTGGCAGATCGGCGGCAACGCGGTGAATTCCTTGTCAAAAGTCAGCGTCCATCCGGTTCCCGGAGGAGTGGCTTCGGCCTTGTTGGGGAAAAAAGCTGCAAGGATCGCGAGGCAAAAAAATCCAACGGCACTTCGGTATGACAGCATCGGTCCACATCGTCTATTCATAGGTTTGGACGGTTTTCAGTGATTGGGTGAACGTGCACGCGCTCCGGTCTGCTTTCCCGGTTGTGCTTGATTGGCGACTCTTGAAACGAAACTTAGTCGCGATTGCCGTTAAATATCCAGAAGCAGACAACTTACCGTTAAGTTCATATCTCCGCAGGCAACTTTAAAGGAACACGCGGGGGTTTCGCTTATTTCGGCTTCGGTATCAACAGAGTGCGTCCCGGATGCCAGGTCCCCTGCACCGCCGTGTACAAGGCCGCCTTCGGCACGCCAAATTGGCGATTCTGGATCAGCGAAATCAACAACTCCGCCGCGACTGTGCCGACCATTCGTTTGTTCGAAAAAATCCCGGTCCAGTCACTGGCATCATCGTCCGTTGCCAGATGCACCACTCCCATGTCTCGGGGGACCCGAAAACCCGCTTCCTCGACACACTGCACCAGCCGGTTGTCCAGTCCCACGACTACCTCTGGTTTGTACCGGCGCAGCCAGGCCACTATCTGTTTTTTCACCTGGGGCCACTTTTCTTCCGAGCCTCCGCGATACACCAGCAGCGGAATTCTTTTCGACTTGGGGTAGTCGGCTTCGCGGTAATGGGTCATCGCCCGGATGCTTTGATGTGTGCGCCGATCAAGGCTCTCCTCAAGACAAATACCGATCCGCTCATACCGGAATCGCTTCAACATCTTGAGGGCCAGCAAAAAATTATAGAAGAAATCGGACGTGACCCTGTGCAGGTGCGGGGCGAGCGTCGCATGCTCGATCGAAACTCCTGCCAGATGGCTCCAATTAAACCGGAAATGGTTCGCGTAATGCGTGACAATCACGCCCTCAATGCCCTGCTGGTCGATGATCTGGGAAATCCGTCGCATCGTCATGCCCGGCTGATGCAGCCAGATCTCCTCCAGCCGATAACCCAGTTGCCGGCAACGTTCCTGCGCTGCCTCCCGATAGGGCGAGAACCATGGGTATTTCGTCCAGTTGTCCTTTTCCGGATGGGCATTCAGCCATGCAATCGGCAGGACTTCCTTCGTCGACGCCTCTCTCACCCGCGTCATCCACGAAACAAGACGGGGATCGGGCGCATAGCCCAACCGGTGGGCAATCTTCAGGATCCGTTCCCGGGTCTCAGGACTGACCTCGGGTTTGTTTTTCAGAGCATAGCTCGCCGCCGCCGTGGAAGTACCTGCTGCGCGGGCAATCGTCCGGATACTTATCCCGGAAGATTTTCGCTTCTTCTTCACCGCTGAAGCTTTGCACAATCACCTGCAAAATGGAATCACGCCGCTACTGGTTCCAGTTCGACTTGAGACACGCTGTAGGCGGCTTTCCTTTCCGGGGAATCTGTCACGTCTATTACGGCCTGAAAGGGAGGAATGATCTTGATGTCCTCGACTCGAACCGGGGATGACTGTGGTACTGGAAAATAAAGGGAGATGGTCGTGCCTTCACCCACGGTGGATTGAAGATCGACGAGACCGCTATGGACCTGCATCAGTCCAAAAACCACCGCCAATCCGAGCCCCGTCCCTTTGCCCGGAGCCTTGTTGGTAAAGAAAGGCTCGAAGGCATGCTGCCGTGAGTACTCATCCATGCCCATCCCGGTATCGGATACTTTCAGGCACAGATAGGGAATGTCATCCAGTTGCGAAGAGTTGGGCATGGGAGGATCAAACCGGACCACCTGTCCCGAAATTTTAATCGTTCCCCCCTCGGGCATCGCATCCTTCGCGTTCATCACGAGATTGGTCAACATGCGGTCGATTTTGCCCGGATCGGCAAAGATGGTGGGCAGGGATTCGGCCAGCTCCAGCGACAGGGTCACCTTCGGCGGCAGTCCGGCCTGCAGCATCGCCACTGTCTGGGGAATGCGTTCCGCGATCTGAATCGAAGCCAGCTGGGCTTCCGTCTTCCGGGCAAAAATCAGCAACTCCTGCATGAGTTCCGATCCCCGCAGGATCGTCTCATCGATCGTTTTGCAGATTTGCCTGACTTTTTCGGGATTATCCGCTTCCAGCTCCAGCATGCCCAACAGCATCCGGAAGATTTGCAGTAGATTATTGAAATCATGCGCGACCCCACCCGCCAACCTGCCAATGGATTCCATTTTGCGGAGTTGGCGCAATTGCTTTTCCATGACCTGACGAAGGCGGTTCTCCTTTTTCGTGCTGAGGGCGCGGTGTATCGCGGGAACGAGCCGGGCCAGCCGGTCCTTTAAGATGTAATCGCTCGCGCCCCGGTGCAGGCACTCGATGGCGGCTTCTTCGCCGATGGTCCCCGAAACAAAGATGAAGGGGGTTTCCGGCGCCAGGCCGTGGATGATTTCCAGCGCCTGGAAACCGCTGAATTGAGGCAACGTGCAGTCCGATAACACCAGGTCATACTCCGAGTCCTTCAGCGCCGCCATCAACCCCATCCGGCTTTCCACCCGGGTCATTGCCAGTTCAAATCCCGCCTCATGCAGCATGGCGCCGACTAACTCAAAGTCCGCGAGGCTGTCTTCGATATACAGGGTTTTTAGCTTTTGTTTCATGGAGCCGGTCGATTTGGGTCTCGATTCCAGTAGAATGGGGGTCCTCATGGGTAATGATGGAATTCTTCCGGAATTCGGCTGGGGGAGCTCAATACAGAATTGTGAAACGGTATACGGACCGTATTGGGCAACAGGTCCGGGGTTGCCGGCACCTCTCGATCTGGCCGCTTGACGCCGATGGCATCGAGAATCACGTAGTAAAAATCTGAATACGACCGGTCCATCAGTCCCGCGGCAGTGAATTCGGACAGCAACTCTTCTGCCTCCTGAAATTTGTCGTCAAACATCAATTTGATCACAAGGTATCGTGCGGTTTTTTCATCTACTGGTTGATTCATGGCTATGTTCCCTCCCTGATTCATTTGTAAGGTCAAAGGAAATGATCTACTATATGCCTAACGGCATATAAATGACGGGAAACCACCTCCGACATGCTCTCCACAACCGAATATCAGGCTTTGGCGGCCATTCATGAGGCGCCCAACACCGCGAGGCTGGGCCGGGCCGCCTTTGATTTGATTTCTTCGCGCTTGCCCAATGAGTTGCTCTTCATCGCCCTTCTGCCCATCAAGTTCGAGCTGCCCAGTCTCTTTTCCGAGCCCAAGTACAAGGAGGTTTGCGACAACTACGTCCGTCATACCAATCGCTACGATATCTGGCTCCGTCGCAGTCCCATTGGCCCGACCGTGAAAGCGGTCCGGCATTCAGATTATACGCCCTACGCTGTGCTCCAGCGGTCCTCCTTCTTCAAGGAGGTGATGGTCCCGCTCAACAGTCACTTTGGTGCCTCGATCGTCGCTTGGGAAAAAGACCAATGGCTGGCCACCCTCACGATCTTCCGGAATCTTCAGCAGGGCGATTTTACCGACCACGAAATGCAATTTCTGCTCAATTGGCAGACCCATTTCCAGGTGGCCGTACGCCGGTTGGCCTCCGCCAAGGAGGAGCGGCTGGATGAGCATTCCCTGGCCAGCTTCCTGTGGGACCTGCCCACTGCCGCGCTTATGTTTGATTGGGAACTCACCCACCGTCACCACAACGCCGTGGCCGTTGAGCTCTGCCGCCTCTGGATGAACAAGGCCGCCGGCGGCCGGGCCAAGCTCAGCCATCATCGGCTTCTGATTCCCCACGACCTCGTCGCAGCCATGGAGGCTCTCAAGCCGACCATTGAAAAGGCGAAGCTGTCCCGCCCCGGGCCGTTGAAGCCGATCGAATTGAAGACGGTTTTTCATCCCGAAATCGAAGGGCTGCTCGCGAAAATTTATTTCATTCCCTCGAAATCCCTGACCCTGAGTCGCGGTCGCTTTTTGATCCAGCTTCATCACGAAACGGTCACCGGTGGCCTGCGCGCCTCTTCGTTGTCGCGGCTGACCCATCTCACCCGCCGCGAACGCGAGACCGCCCTCCACGCCGCCCGGGGGCTCAGCAACTTTGAAATTGGCCGGGCCCTGCATAAAAGCCCGGGCACCGTGAAGGTGCAGCTCGGTCACGTCTTCAAAAAATTAAAGGTCAAATCCCGGACTCAACTCGCCGCCCTCCTCGCCCACAACTGATTTTACTGCCGACGGCTCTTCACCAGTTTGCTCAGGTCCTCCACCAGCAAACGTCCCCGCTTGGGTCCATAGTGAAGGTTGCACGCGGAAGAAATCGCCCCCGTCAAATCCTCCAGCATGCCGCCATCACCTTCCCGTTGTTTTGTTCGATCCACCATGACCAGCTCGCAGCCCAGGTTGCGGAGAAGAATTTCCGTGACCGTGCTGTCAAACCGGGACAGGACCGAGGGATGAGAGACGACCAGCCGTTCCGGAGGGTCCTGCAGAAGGGCCTGGAATTTTTTCCTCTCCCCAAAGCCGGGCGCGTGTTCCCGCACAACCTTCACCACCTGCCAGCCGCATCCGTTGCAAAAAAGTCTGCATTTCGCAATCTGTTCCTCCAGGTCCGCTCCTTCACTCAGCGAGTTGATGCGGGCGTAAACCACCGCCTTCGCTCCCTTGCTGTTCCGGGATCTCGTATCGAAAATGCGAATGGTCCCCGTCTTGAATTGAATCGCCTGGTAGGGAGGGGGAAGCTTTCGCTCTCGAACCATTCGCCACACGGTACGGTAAGAGAGTCCCATTTTTTTAGCCCACTGACTTATTCGAAGCGCGCTGCCGTGGTGGTTGATCAAGTTCATAAGTGTAATAAAAATGTATTCCTTTAGTATCACATTTGACCATATTTTACCGCATTTGGCAGATGTGCGAGGGCAATTTGTTGGATGACGGCAATAAAGTTGCGGTGGTATCAGCGGGGCCATGCAAACCCAAGTCGCCCCGCTCAGTTTTACCAGTCCCAAAATAATCGAAAGCCAGGATTTCCCTTCCGTTGAGGCCTTCCCGGGCATGCGGATCAGGGAAAGCGAACGCCTTCTCCCCATGCACGAGATCGCCCCCGATGTCCGGCGGCTCTCCGAGGTGGTCGAAAGCAAGGCCCTGGCTTCCATCGCCCGCCAATGGCTTGTCATCGGCGGCGTCTTTGTTGGCTTTATGGCCGTTTCCGCCCATTTGGGATGGGGCTGGTGGACGGTGGCCTACCTCGCGGCGGCTTTTATCATCGCCACGCGGCAACATGCTCTCTTCGGGCTCATTCACGAGGCCACCCACTATCGCCTTTCCAAAAACCGGCCCCGGAATGATTTCCTCTCGGATTTCTTTTGCGCCTTTCCCCTGGGCCTGTGCACTGACGTTTACCGCCGGCGCCACCTGCTCCATCACCAACACACCAATACCGACCAGGATCCGGACTGGCAGGGTATGCACATGGACGAGGACTGGCACTGGCCCAAGGACCACCTCTCCACACTCCGTATCTTCGTGTTCGATTTCCTCGGTCTTTCCGCCCACAAGCTTCTTATCATTCTTTTCCTCTGGTCGCCCTGGCAGGCGGCTGTCAGCAAACATGTCCGGCTCACTACGGCTGAGCGTGTCCGCCTCGTCGGGTTCTGCGCGCTGCTCATCGCGACGCTCACCATCGGGCATGCCTGGCTCTATTTTCTTCTTCTCTGGGTCATTCCGCAAATGACGATCTTCGGCGCCTTGATCCGCCTCCGCTCAGTGGCCGAGCACCTGGTCTGCCCTTCGCTCAACGAGTTGAACGAAACGCGACACGTGGAAGCGACCTGGTTCGAGCGCTTGACCCTCGCTCCCTTCAATGTCAACTATCACCTGGCCCACCATTTGTTCCCTTCGGTTCCCTGGTACAATTTGCCCGAGCTGCAGTCCCGGCTCATGCAATTTGAGGTCTTCCGGCAACAGGCCAAGATCACGAAATCCTATCTGGGTATCCGCGAGGGAGTCTTGGGCGAAATGCTGGGCGCGTCGGCACGAGGTGCGCGGTGAAGTCCCAGCATCGCCAGTTCGGGCGCCGTCTCGGTTCCCTGGTGACGCAGGGCAGCGGCATCTTCCAGGATCTCTCCGGCCACGAGCGCAGGATCGCGGGCAGGCTTCTGCCGCGTACAGCGGGTGAGGTGGTCCGGATTGTCCGGTCAGCCCGGCAATTCGGAGTCTCTCTCCATACGGTCTCCTGCGGACGCAATTGGGGCTTTGGCTCCTCTCTGCCTGCGGTGGATGACGCCTGGCTCGTCGATTTGCACCTCATGACAAAAATTCGGTCCTTCGACGATGAAAGCGGGACCGTTGTCCTGGAACCCGGAGTGACACAGGGCCAGCTTTCCCATCACCTGATCAAGGAAGGAAACCGCTGGCTTTTCAACGTAACGGGCGCGGGCGACTCCACCAGTGTCCTGGGCAATGCATTGGAACGCGGCATCGGTTACTTTGGGCAACGCCACCTGGATCTCATCGATCTCGAAATTGTCTCCGGCACCGGGGAGATCGTCTCCACCTGTCTCGGCAACCAGCATCTCCAATCCTTCCCGGCGCCGTTGGGATGCGATGCTACAGGGCTTTTTCTCCAGTCCGCGCTCGGGGTCGTGATCCAGGCCCGCCTCCGCCTCATCCGCCGTGCGGAAGGAAACGGCGTGGTGATGGCACGACTGAAATCGCCGAAACATTCCGCGCGCTTTTTTGATCGGATCCTCGAACTCAAGCGCGATGACATCATCTCGGGTGTGCCGCATGTGGCCAATCATCCGCGTCTCACCACCACCATGTTACCCTGGTTGAAAGCGCAGGATCGCGACCGCTTTCTGTCCAACGCGCCAGCGTGGACGGCGGCGCTTCCCATTTTGGGCAACCGGGAGCTCGCCACGGCGCGGCATCAAACGATTGAGCGGGCCTTGGCCAAAATCAGCACCCTCGAAGTCTTTCTCGGACAAAGTGTCGAATTCAAACCGGACGAACCTTCTCCCTTGGAACAGTTCAAGCAACTCGCCAGCGGCTATCCCTCGAACCTCGCGCTCCCCGGCGTCCAATGGTGCGCCTTGAAAAAAGCCGATTTGACCCATCTGGACCCGGAAAAAACCAAGGCGGGCCTCATTCACATCACCCCTGCCGTCGCTTCTTCCCGGTGCGAGATTCACCGTGCGCTCACCGTGGTGCAAAACACCGCGAAATCGCTCGCCCTTGAACCGCTTCCCATCACAGTCAATATCGTCAATGCACGTTTGTCTGTGCTGGTCATCTCCCTGCCTTTCAAGCGCCCCGATCGATCGGCGCACCAAAAAGCCGCGATTCTCCAGGATGCGCTGAGATGCGCCGGTTTTCGCCCTTACCGCGTGGGGCTCGATTTCGCTTCGCACGCCTCCGGGTACTCCCGCAGCTCCATTGATCTCCTGCAAAGACTCAAGGATGCCCTCGATCCTCAGGGAGTTTTCGCCGCCTCCAAGTATGAACTGGGCGCTCTCCAATCATCGGGCCGTGCGCCCAATCGTTTGCCCGACTGGGACGATGTTTCCGGCTTTTCACTCCTGGAGGCCGCATGAACCGGCGCGCCGTCATCACTTTCACGGGAATTGTCGGGCCCCAGGCCTTGGATACAGAGCAGTTCTGGGACTTGGTCAAAAACGCCCGCTCGGCCATCACCCGGATCAAGCGCTTCGATGCGGTCCCGACCGGATGCGAAATCGGGGGCGAGGTCCCGCCCTTTTCACTCGATTTCATCCCGGCCAAATTCAAGCCCAAGCGCCTCGCGCGGCATACGCATCTCTTGCTCAAGGCCGGGGAACAACTTGCCCCATACCTCCCTTCAGATGGTTCCTTCAATCTGCGGGTCGGCTTGGCCACGAGCGATATCGGCATGATCGCGGAGTCCGGGGTCAAGCGCGCGAAATATGGTTTTGAAGCAGCCTGCCCTACCGTCATTAGCCAGTGTTCTCCCAATTCTGCCGCAGGTGCCTTGGCGATGTTTTTGGGTTGCCGCGGAGAAGTGCAAACCGTCTCGACCGCTTGCGCCGCCGGCATGGACGCCATCGGCCTGGCCGCCCGGGATATCTACAATGGGGAAGCCACCATGGTGGTGGCCGGCGGCACCGATGCCCCCCTGGGCCCCAGTCCCTTGGTTGAGTTTGTGCGTTCCGGTCTGGCTTCCAAACGGAAACGATTCCCCGAGCGCTCGAGTCGTCCCTTCGATGCGTTTGCGGACACCGGCGTTTTGGGCGATGCGGCGGGGCTGGTGATCGTGGAAGAATCGACCACGGCACTTGCCGCCGATCGTGTCCCTCTTTGTGAAATCCTGGGTTATGGAAATTTCAGCGACCAGGACCCGGCCAAGCCCGGCGGCGGCTACACCGAGGCAATGCTCCGCGCCATGCGCTCTGCCAACGTCACGGAAGACGATATCGATGCCGTCTTTGCCTGGGGCCCCGGACATCCGGTCCTGGATCGGGCCGAAGCTGACGCCTTGGTGGAAGTGTTCGCCGACCGGCTCGACGAAATTCCCGTCACCTCGATCAAGGGCGTGATCGGCAACCCGCTGGCTGGTGCCGGTCCCTTGCAGGTGGCCGCGGCAGCCCTCGCCCTGTCCGAGGGAATTGTCCCGCCCACCGCGAATCACGAGGTGGCCATACCCGGCATCAACCTCGATATAGTCGTCGGTGAGAGTCTTCATTCCCGGCCGGAAATTGTCCTCCTCAATGCCCACGGCGTGGGTGGAGCGAATTGCTCCCTCGTCCTGCGTCGCTGGGAACCGGAGCCGTGGATTCCCTTCCATTTCACCACCCATCCCACTTATGGCCTTCTTGAATAATCTGACCCTCCGTCCTTCCTGCGTCTTTTCCGATCTGCCCAGTCAGTTCCTGGATCCGTTGGTCCGCGACCTCGACTCCGTCATCGCCGCCACCACCTGCGATCTCGAGGAACTTCATCGCACCGTCAAGCTCCGCTCGGCCAGTCTGGTTGTCGTCGGCGCCTCCAGTAAGTCCTACGCCATTGCCGAGCAGCTTTCGCATGACGAATTGTCCGTCAAAGTCTTTCTCGTCCGTTTCAACGACGATTTTCCCGAGCCTGGTTACAAGAACGGTTTTGCCGGCATCGCCGATTTGCGGACCGGTTCCGCGCAATTTGCCGAGACCCTGAAACGGGCCGTGGGTCTCGCTGCCTCCGCGGAAGAATTCGTGCCGTCCATGGCGCCGGGTCTCTCCTATGAAGAGATTACAGGACACCGCTCCGCGGAGCACGATGACGGGGATGATCTGTCCACGGTTCTTCTCGAACGATTTTTGCAAATTGCCGGGACGTCTCGCGGCCTTTTTTTGCTGCCCCGCGCCGGCAATTCCACCTTTAAGGTGATGTCTCAAATGGGCTTCGCCGAAGAATTGCCCGCGAATATCACGTTCGCTCCCGGTGTCCTCCGCGCTTTGCAACAGGGACGTATCGTGGAGTCAACCAAAGGCAGGGGACTCGAGTTGGGCTGGGAAAAAGCGATGAGGCATCCCTTCACCATGGCCGTCCCCTTGGTCGATCAGGCGGGTTTGTGCGGTTGCCTGCTTGGCAGTCAAAATGGGAATTTAAATGAAATCATTGCCTTCAGCAGCCATGCCTCGCGGCTTTTGGCGAAGGCTGGCTTGGAGGAAGGAATCGAGACCATCCGGGCGGCGGTTTCGATTGCGCAAAAACAGGAGACACCTTGTTGGATGTTGGTTTCAGACAGTGGAGAAATCTCCTGGCAGGAAGGAAATCGGGAAAATCTTCCTTTCCAGGCCGGAGATATCATTCGTGCGCCCCGTCTGCGCGACGTGATCAATAGGTCCTTTCAGGGCGAATCCGGAACGGTTCGTTTTAAAGGTCACTCTTTTGCCTATGGAAAAATGGAAAGGCTCCATGCCAGTCGCGCCTTGCTGGTTCTAAGCGCTACATCAGAAGCCGAAGACCAGGCCCCGGCGTTGAATCTGCCGCCAGAAGTCATGCTCAGAATTTTGCAGCAGGAACTGCCTCCTTTGTCCGGAGGTGGTTCTTCTCCAGGTATCCCTGAATTGGAGAAAATAAATTCCGAACTTTCTCCAAGCGTTCAAATCATGCTGCGCGTCTTGGAAAAATGTCTGGAGAAAAAACTTATCTATAAAATCAGCGCATCCAGTGAAACGGTAACAATCCTATTTGAAGTCGAAGAATCGCTCTTGGAACAGCCTCTTATGGAAGAGATAACCGCGTTGCCCATGAACTGGATAATACAGTTGGCCTTGAAAATCATTTCTCCCAAGTTAACACAACCTGAATGGTCGTCGGGAACTTTCGGTGGTAAAATAGAGTTCACGGTCTCCTCTGCTTTATTACGTTTGTAATACAATTAATATTGTGGGTACTTCAACACTGGGTAGAATTGGCCGATGAGTTCAGGTAGCCAAGCAAGTGCTCATCTCCGGGTGCGTCTGCGTCAGGATGACATGGATTTTTTGCGGCAGCTCGCGAAACAGCAAAAGGGGAGGCCTAATATTTCGCGCGTGATCAAGCAATTGATCGAGAATGCCCGCAAAAATTCCTATTCAGTCGCATTGGATTTAAGCGCCCAAAAAAAAATTAAGTCCATGGCGCAATTGCTCCGCAGGACTCCGAATCAGGTTATCTCGGATGCCATCGATGCCGTTGAATCTCTCGTTAAACACGACGAACCGCCGCTGCTGGTCATGGAACTCAAGTTGATCAAGACCTATCAGAAACGGATGTCCGCTTCTTCCTGAGAGATTCAGCCGTCAGACAAATTTTTTACAAATTCCTTTCGGCTCCCTGACAACTGGGCCCTTCCGCCATGGGAAGGTGCGGGTGTGAAAACAAACATCCGGTTTCCCTTTCTGGCGTCGCTGTTGCTGGTCCTCGTGGGAGGCTTGCTGCAGGCGGACGGTTTTATCGTCGTGACTGAGCCGGTCCCGGTTCCGCAGGGACATTTTTCCTTTGCTCCCCTCGAAGTAAGTTACCACCACGTGAACATCAAGATTGATGGCCAGGTTTGCACGACCACGGTGGAGGAGGAGTTTTTCAACCCCAACAACCAGGTCCTCGAGGGCACCTACTTTTTCCCTATCCCCAGGAATGCCCAGATCGACAAGTTCACCATGCAGATCGGCGGCAAGGACGTTCCCGCCGAGCTTCTCGCCGCCGACAAGGCCCGCGGCATTTATGAGGACATCGTGCGGCGTCGGCTCGATCCCGCATTGATGGAGTACGCGGACCGGGGCGTCTTCAAGGTGCGCATCTTTCCCTTCGAGGCGCACGGACGCAAGCAGGTGAAAATCGCTTATACCGAAGTATTGAAGGCCGACGCCGGTTTGGTCAGTTACACTTATCCACTTAACACGGAAAAATTTTCCTCGGCGTTGATCCACGATGTCAGCCTCAAGGTGGAGCTGGCCTCCGATCAGCCGCTCCATTCGATTTATTCACCGACTCACGATGTGGAGATCAAACACGCCGATGCCTCGCATGCGACCATCGGCTATGAGGCCAAAAACGTCCGTCCCGATACCGATTTCCAACTCTTCTTCGCACCGGAAAAAAGCGACGTCTCCCTGAAACTCCTCACCTACCAGACCGGCGACAACGACGGCTATTTTCTCCTGCTCGCCTCGCCCAGCCTCGACATGAAGAGCAAGCCGGTTCCGAAGGACGTCACGTTCGTGCTCGATACCTCCGGCTCCATGGCCGATGACAACAAACTCAAGCAGGCCAAAAAGGCGCTCCAGTTTTGCCTGGCCAACTTGAACAGCGACGATCGGTTCGAGATCGTCCGTTTTTCAACGGAGTCCGAATCGCTCTTTGGCAAGTTGACCCCGGCCGATGCGAAGGCGGTTACGCAGGCGCAGGAGTTTGTCGCGAAACTTAAGCCGCAGGGCGGAACGGCCATCTATGACGCCCTCGACAAGGCGGTGGCCGAGCGTCCGGCCAGGAGCGAGCGCCCCTATGTCGTGATCTTTCTCACGGACGGCCAGCCGACGGTGGGCGAAACGCATGACGACGCCATTGTGGCCGCGACTGACAAGGCGGCGAACGGCGGCACCCGCATCTTTTGCTTTGGCTTGGGCAACGACGTCAACGCGCATCTCCTCGATCGCATTGCCGAGCATACCCGCGCTGCCAGTGATTACGTCCTGCCTTCCGAGGACATCGAGGTGAAGGTTTCCAACTTTTTTGGGAAAATCCGCGAACCGGTCCTGGCGAACGTGAAGCTGACTTTTCCGGACAACATCCACGTCACGAAAATGTATCCGCAGACGATGCCCGATCTCTTCAAGGGCGATCAGCTGGTTCTGACCGGTCGTTATACCGGAAATGGATCCGGGACCTGTGTGATCGAAGGCAGCGCTGATGGAGAACAACAAAAATTCGCCGCCCAGGCTGATTTTGCGAAAGACTCGACCTCACAGCTTTTCGTGCCACGTCTCTGGGCCTCGCGCCGGGTCGCCTATCTCCTCGACGAAATTCGTCTCCACGGCGAGAACGCGGAGCTCAAAAGCGAGGTCACCGATCTCGCCCGCGAATTCAACCTCGTGACCCCCTACACCGCCTATCTCATTATGGAAGATGAAACCAGGCGGAACGTGGCGGCAATCAATCAGACCATCTCTTCCTTGGCCGCCGATGCCCCTGCCCAGGTCGTGGCCGGAAATGTCTACCATGCCATGCAGCAATTAAAATCGGGTGACAATGCCGTCGCCACTGCCCGGGGCCAGAATTCGATGAAGTACGCGATTGTCGCCACAGACGCGCTCGCCAAAAGCAATACCGAGTTTGCCCGCGGCATGGGCGTTTCCGGCACATCCGTATCGGCTGGGGCCTTCACGATAGCGGGCACGGTCACCGGGACTGGAAGGCTCGCTGCTGCTTCCCCCGATGCAACGACCCGCCTCGTCCAATATACGCAGACCGGAAAATATGTGAATGGCCGGGCCTTTTACCGGAACGGCAACCAATGGGTCGACAGCAATGTCTCCAAACAAAACGGCGGCAAGGAAGTCCGGCTCAAATTCGGCTCAACCGAGTACTTCGACTTCGCGACCCAGCATCCCGAGGCGCGGGCCTACCTCGCGCTCGGCCAAAATATGAAGCTGCTCGTTGGTGCCACGATCTACGACATCTTCGACGACTCGGCGCCCGGCACCAACGCGGATAAATCCTAAAGTGTCCGGCAACCTCCTGGTCCCGAAACGGATCAGGAGGCGGGCCCGGTCCAGCGATAGCCAACCGAATGGACCGTCGCGATCTGCATCGGATCCGCCCCGACATCCGACAATTTCTTGCGGAGCTGAACGATGGCCTGGTCGAGCGTCCGGGTCGTGCCGTAGTATTCGTAGCCCCAGACTTCATTAAGCAACCGGTCGCGGGACAGGACTTCCCTCGGGTGCGCGGCAAAAAGCTGGAGCAACTTCAACTCCCGCGCTGTCAGCGGCGCAGACTTCTTCCCCCGTTTCAGTTCAAAGGTGCGTGCATCCAGCGAGCAATCACTGAGCGTGGCCTGCTCCGGCGCGGGCTCAGTCGCAGTCTTGTCCCGACGCAGCAGTGCATGCACCCGGGCCGTTAATTCGCGCAGGCCGAAAGGCTTGGTCACATAATCATCGGCGCCGAGTTCGAGCCCGATCACCTTGTCCATTTCCTGGCCTTTGGCCGTCAGCATCAAAATAAGGCCGCGATAATTTTGCCCGCGTAGTTGTCGGCAAACATCATAACCGCTCAGGCCAGGAAGCATGACATCGAGCAGAATCAGATTCGGCTGGTGCTGCGTTACCGCTGCAATGGCCTTGTCTCCCCGTTCACAAACCTCAACTTGAAAGCCTTCGCTCGTGAGCAATTCGACCAGGCCGAACCGGATATGCGCGTCGTCCTCGACGACCAGGATTTTTCGTTTCGTTGTCATGATTTCAGGTGGTGAGAGGCACGGTCAGGGTGAAGCAGCTTCCGCCGCCCGCGCGGGGCGTATAGGTGATATCTCCCCCGTGCACCCGCGCCATGCGCCGGGCCAGTGTCAATCCCAGTCCGGAACCGGGTGTGCCGTTGGCCAGCGAATCATGCAGCCGGTGGAAGGGCAGGAAGATCGATTCAACATCCTTGGGCGGAATTCCGGGGCCATGATCGAGCACGTCCACGCAACCCAGCGCCCGGCCGGGAGTCTCCTGCCGCCGGATGCGGACCAGGATTTCGCCCCCGCCATATTTCTCCGCATTGGAAACCAGGTTGAGGACAATCTGCGCCAGCGCGTCCCGGTCGCCGATGATCGGAAGGCTCTCCGCTTCGATTTCACAGGTGAGATTCTGTCCGCTCGCCTCCAGGTGCGGCTGGCACGTTTCCACGACATCCCGCGTCGTCTCGACCAGGTCGCAGGGCCGGCGCTCGCTCTTGGTGACGCCCCGTTCCTGCCTTGCGAAATCGAGCACATTGTTGATCAGGCGCGTGAGCCGCGCCGACTCGGCGGAAATGATCTTCAGGTAGGTCAACTGCCGTTCCGGCTCGGTCACGCGCCCTTCCGCGAGCAAGTCCGCAAACATGCGGATGGAAGTGAGCGGCGTCTTCAGTTCGTGCGAGACATTACTGACAAAATCAGTCTTCTGCTGCGCGATGCGCACCTGCCGGCGAATGTCCGCGGCAATCAACGATCCTCCCGCCGCAATCGCCGCTACCAGAAGCAAAACGATCAACCCGATCGTCAGCCGCAACGTCTGCGCCGACCTGGAGAGCTGTTGCGGATCAGTCAGGTAAAGCGCCGCCTCCCAGTGTGGCAACGTCTCCCCGATTTCCGTGGCGACGAAAGGATGTTTCCAGTCCGCCTTGAAACCCTCGACCGACACGGCGACCGGATGTCCGGTGTCGTCGAGCAGGGCCAGGCAGTACCCCGGCGTCGAATTCCGGGAGAGAAGATCCGCGGCGCGCTCTCTGAATTCCGGGGCCTGCAGCGCGGCCCGAAGTTTCTCGCGGAGCCGCGCCTGGTCCAGTTGCGCGCCAAAGACGAGATCGCCCGAAAGCGAAGGCCGGAACCAGATGAGCAGTTGCAGCTTGTTATCCAGGAACCGCGCGATGGCCCCGCTGGTATCGTTCCCGATCAGGCGTCGAAAGTCCGATTCCTCGGGAACCGTGTTGGAAAGGACTCCCGTCGCAGCGTTGAAAGTATTCACCGGGCTCACTTGCCGCGCAATCTGGCTCGTATTTTGAGCGAGTCGGGTTTCATTCCGGTATTCTCCGCCGGAAGAGCTCAACGATCCTGAAAAAGTCGTGGAGACCGGCGCCGGGGTGGAAACCGTTGTTGCCGCGGACGCCGAACCCATGGTTGAAGTTCCGGCAGTATCGCGAAGTGCATCGCTGTAAGTCGGCAAGGAGACAACAGTACCGGAGACGACACTACCCGCCCCGGTGACACTTCCCCCGATCACGGAAGATTTCGTCTGGCCTTCAACGGAATCAGCCGCTTGCGGAATTTGCAAGGCGCCGGCACTCAACACGGTCGTCCCAGACATGGTCGCGTGAATGCTTGGTGTCGTCGCCGCAGTCACGACTTCCTTCATTTGGGTGGGCGCGTCAGCGGACAATTTGCTGATAACATCGGCTGAGGTCGCCGGAGCGGGTGGCACAATCTCATATCCTGGAGCCGGCGACAAAGTCTGGTCCGGCGTGGAATCGGCGGAAGCTCTTCCCATCACGATGGTCTTTTGGGAGATGGACGCATTTCGGGCCACCAGGTCCTGCGAATTCAACGACGAGTAAGCCTCGACATTTTCCCGGTTGCTGAGAAACCGTTCGTTCTCATCGCGAAACGTCCGGGCTGCCGGGCCATCGATGCGATTGGGCGAATAAATCGTGCCGTGCAGGTCGACCGCGAAACCGATCTCGGCCGGAGGCCATTGTTGCCGCAACTTGAGATCGAAATTACGGGCAACCACCGGGGCATTCGCGCTTTTGTCCAACAGACCTTGCGTCACCTGGACAAATTCGGATCGCAAGGCATCCACCTGCGTGCGGATATTTTTGGCCAGATTGTCAGTCACATCCTGGCTGATGATCGCCTGCTGGTGTTCCACCAGCACCTGCTGGTCACGGGCCGAGCGGACCGCCAGCCACGCCAGGACAAGGCTGGGCAGCAGGATGGCGGCCAGAAAAATGCAGGCGGAGCGAAGCATTCGAAATCAAGCTTTAGGAGCAGATCGTGTTTATCACAACCTTCCCTTTAAGGTACCGCCTTCGCTGGGAAATTTGTCAGAAAATTGTAAATTGTGCCGAGTGTATGTACCGTGGCGTCACTTGCCGAAATACTGGACCTCCATGAGACCTTATCGAATTGTCCTGTTGCTGGTGGCGGCTTTGCTGGGACTCTATGGCTATTACCATCCCGCTCCCCAGACCAGCTCGACGCCGTCTCAATCTCAGTGGGACCACGCGGGCAGTCCGGCCGGGGATGGCCGGGTCGATTCGGTTCCTCAAAAAGCGCTGCAAGTTCTCGAAACTGTCCGGCGCACCGGGCTTCCTCCCGAGGGCTATGTCGGTGGAAGGGTCTTCCAGAATCGCGAGCACCGGCTGCCCGCGGACGGCGAATACCGCGAGTTCGATGTCGACCCTCACATGGGCGGACGCAACGCTGAGCGCATTATCGTCGAGTGGCAGACGAAAAAAGCCTGGTACACCGGCGACCACTACCGGACGTTTGTCCCGCTGCCATGATTCCTTTCGAGTTTCATGAAGGTCACCCGTCGGATGGATCAGGCCATCGCATCGTGGTGCCCAAGGGTCTCGAAAGCAAAACCGGGCTCTTCGCCTTTTTGCGTCAGGCTCTGCCATTACCCGATTACTTCGGCGGCAACTGGGACGCGCTGGAAGAATGCCTCATCGACCTTGATTGGTCGACGCATCCCAAAATCATCCTGGTCCACCAGGACCTGCCTCTGAAAAACAAACCCGCAGAACAAAAAACCTATCTGGAAATCCTCACTCTAGCTGTACAGGAATCCGGTCGCCTCCATGTCGTTTTCCCGGGCCACGCTCGCCACGAAATCGAACAATTGCTTTCCGCGCCTAAGTAAAAGCTATCAAGACTGCGTCAACGCAAGGTTCGCAGATAACTCACCAGCTCCGCGATCTGGCGATCGTCATATTTTTTGGCAAACGAAGGCATCTCTCCCTTGATTCCCTTTTTGATCGTCGTGGCAATCCGGGCATTGCTGATGGCCAGGTTATGCAGGTCCGGTCCCTCGTCTCCATGCGCGTCATCCCCATGACAATGGGAACAGCTTTGGCCGAAGAAATTGCGCCCTTCGTCGATCACTTGCGCCGACGGCATGATTTCGGTCGATGTCTCCGCGGAAACAATCGGGCCTCCCGCCGTCATGCCCTTGATCGGTCCGATGCTCAACCAGGCGCCGGCCAGTGAAAACAACGAGGCCAGCACCGCCCAACCAAGCGATTTGATTTCGAGGGAAAAGCGCATACTTGCGATCTAGGAATTCACGACCATTTCGCCGCCCCAATACCCGGCCGCCGCCATCAGTCCTGCGGTCAGGAAAAGCACCGCCATATAAATGGCAAAACTGCGGGGTGAGGGACTGCTGCCCACGAGGCCGCGCCAGAGACCCAGTCCGACCAACAACGCGAAGGCAGGCCAGACGAAAAGATGGTGATAGAGCAGGGCGCCATGTCCCCACGCCTCACCCTTCGTCATGAACAGCCCTGAGAGCACCGCGGGAAAAGTCCCCAGCGCCCCCAGGATGATGGTGCAATACCCCGCCCCATGCAGCTGCGCCTTGCGGGGGGACGACTTGGGCCAGGCAAGACCCAGGCCGTCGCACAAGGCCGCCGTCATGGTCAGCGCCACTGGAAAATGCGTGCTGGCGCCATGGAGTTTCGGCCAGAGAGTCGGATCGATCCACATCGGCTAGCCCAAGTTTGAGTCGATCAGGGCGAGATGATGATCGACCTCCGTGTAGTTGACGCTGGTCAGGCCCAGCGTGCTGCGCAATTGCTCAGCTGGGACCACCATCGGCCCCGCCTTCGGTGCGCTCCCGGGTGCAGGCTGCGGAAACGCCGTCGAACGCGCCGTGTGAAAAGTGATGTTCCCCTCGATCTTCTGCATCGTCTGGTGAATGTGCCCGTTCAGCACCGTGACAGAGCCAAAGCCTTTCAGGAGCTCAAGCGCCTTGGCGCCGTCGCTCGTGCCCCAGCCCCACTGCGGATAAACCTCCCAAAGCGGCACATGGGCAAAGACGACAATCGGCGTGCTGCTCGAAAGCGCGGCCAGGTCCTTCTTCAGCCAATCAAGCTGGTCCTGGCCCAGGATGCCCAACGCTTGTTCCGCCTTGCCGAACACATTGACCAGCCCGATGAAATGCACGCCCTTCTGGTCGAAGCTGTACCATCCATGTCCCTGCGTTCCCTTGCCGAACCGGTCGAGATAAAGCGCGCCGTTGTCGCTGAGAATGTCGTGTTCGCCGGGGACATAAAAGACCTTCGAGGCCTTGGCCGTCTTGAGCATCTGTTCCACCGTGTCGAACTCATCGGCTTGGGAAAGATGGCTCAGGTCGCCGGTGTGCAGCATGAACTCCGGCGTCTTCGGGAGCGCGTTGATCCGCTTGATCGCCTCCTGGAACGTCCCGATCACATCCGTATTGGCGGGCTTGTTGAAACCGATATGCGTGTCGCTGATCTGGACGAAATGAAAATCCGCCCCCGCCACCCCGCCCGGATTGGAAATGACATCGCCCAAGGCGCGTGAAGTCAGGATGCCGCCCGAGATCGAGCAGACCACCGCTGTGCCGGCCCAGCCCATGCATTTGAGAAAGCCCCGGCGGTCGATGCCGTCGCGGCTGGTGTCGTGAAGAATGATATCGTTTTGCTTCATAAGGATGATTTGGTTTGGGATTGGTTAGGTGTCGAAGGACTTTCAGGGCCTTCCTTATGCCTTACCCGTCAGGTGTTCCTTTTATTCCCGGAATCAATTTTTTTTTGAACAGGATGGTATTTGCCCGCAGGTCAGGCGTTTTCAAGGCGGACCGTGGTGGTCCGCGCCGGCTTGATGACGACGGGCACCTTCACGTACTTGCCGCTCCCGGATTGCGCCCAGACCGTATACGCACCGGGCTGCAGTTCGATTTTTTGCGGTTCTTCATCGGTGTCGCTGTCGTGGTTCCCGACCCATTTGACGACCTTGCCGGTGGCGTCATAGATGCGGTAACCCGTGTGGAGGAAATAAGAGCCGGGCTCCGTCCCCACGGCCTGCTCGGTGGCCGAGTAAACTTGAAGATAACCGGTGCCGTCCCCGGCCACTTGTCCCGGCTTGTTCCCCAATGCCATGGTTTGCCCAGGCAAAAATGAAAAGGTCAACAAGAGGAAGAGGCCAATCGTCTTGGCCAATTTGCTTTTTCGCGGTTGCAAGGCGATAGCGCCGCTGCCGGTAACCTGATGGATAATGGTTTCGATGGTTGTCATATGAGAGGTGTCCTGTGTTTGGGTTTGTTTGTTGATTGAAATGAACGCCGGTCATGGCTTTCGTTAGGTTGTACGCAATCAGGCCCTGGCTTATTCCCGCGGCAAAAATTTAAAAAGTTCCGGGAATAAAACCGGTCGATACTCGGTCTTCATATGGTGGAGAAACTTCGTGATGCAGGAGAAAATCTGAATCAGCCCGACTTTGAGCAGGTCTTCATGCCTCATCTCGATGCCGCCTATAACCTCGCCCGTTGGCTCCTGCGCAACGACCAGGACGCCGAGGACGCCGTGCAGGAGGCTTATCTGCGGGCCCACAAGGCCTTCTCCCGTTTCCGCGGCGGAGACGGCAAAGCCTGGCTTATGACGATTTTACGCAATGTTTGTTACACGATGATCAGGAAGTTGCGCAGTCACGAGACTCCGGAGCCTTTCGACGAGGAGATCCATCAGCCGATGGGCGAAGCGGAATTGCAGGAAATCTTTCGCCGCAAAGCCAACGCCGAGACCCTCCATCGTGCCCTGGAAAAACTCCCGGACGAATTCCGGGAGATCATCGTCCTGCACGATCTGGAAGGCCTCGCCTACAAGGAAATCGCCCAGGTCTCCGAAATCCCCATTGGCACCGTGATGTCACGCCTCGCCCGCGCCCGGGGACGCCTGCGCACCGAAATCATCGCAGCCAACGCCAGGGAGACGCTCTCATGAACCACGACGAAGCCGCAAAATTGCTCGGTCCTTATCAGGACGGCGAATTGGACCTGGCCACCTGCCTGAAGCTCGAAGAGCATCTGGCCGATTGCCCCTCTTGCCGGCAAAAATTGGCGGGAGAAAAGGAACTGGTCGACTTCATCCATGCGGAAACCCCGCGGTTCAAGGCTTCGCCCTTTTTGCAGACCCGTCTTCAGGCCCGGTTGCGTGAAACGGCTCAACCCCAGCAAAAAGGGGGCTGGTCCCTCCCGTTCGCGTTTCCTCAGTTCGCCCTCTTGGCCACCGTGCTCACCGTCGCGTTCATCTCATGCCTGGTGGTCTGGTCCCTTTCACCCTCGTCATCGAGTCTCGCGCGCGATGCCGTCGCTGATCACGTCCGCTCGTTGCAGGTAAACCATCTCGTCGACGTCGCTTCCACGGACCAGCACACCGTCAAACCCTGGTTCGCGGGCAAGCTCGACTATTCACCTCAAGTGGTCGATCTCGGCCCCTCCGGCTTTCCCCTCATCGGTGGACGGCTTGACGTCCTGGATCATCGCAACGTCGCCGCTATCATCTATCAACGCCGCAAACATTACATCAACCTCTTCATCTGGCCGTCCGGCGGGGATGGATTGCATGACCGTCTCTCCAATCAGGATGGCTATCACGTCATTGGCTGGAGCAAGTCGGGCATGAATTATCTCGCCGTTTCGGAGCTGGGAGAAAAAGAGCTGCGGGACTTCGTGCAAATGATCCAGGAACAGACCGTCGACTCCCGGCCCGGGGAATAACTAGGCCGCGATCTTTTTGGTCAGGCGCCCCATTTCCTTGCGAAAGCAAAACGCGCAAAGCAGCCCGCCGAAAAGAATCCATAACGGGAGAAAGAACAGTCCATGGGCCACCGCTTCCTGCGCATTGGTGCCATCCCGAACTGCACGGAGCACAAGCGCGAAAACAAGGCTGATAAATCCGTATCCGAGATTGAACGCGACCCCCTTGAACGACAGGACCGTCGCGCGGTGACTCGAATCGACCAGGGCGTTGATATAGTAAGAAACCATATATCCAAGCGCCATCATCGCGGCTGCCAGTGGGAAGGCGAAGAACACGCCCCAGTAAGTCCAGCGACACGAAACTCCGATGAGTCCCAACAGCACAACCACGCCCAGCAATCCGTAGTTTCGTGCCACGGAGTTGGTCAGCACCATGCGCCGGGCAATCGGTGAGACCAGGAACCCAAGCCCTCCCATCAAGGCCCCAATCAAGCCGAAAGTCGACTCCGGCACCTCGATCAAACGGAAATAGGAACTCGTAAAAGTGAGAAAAAGCCGGACCACACTGTCCATCAAGACACCCGCCGTGATCACAAAAAGCACCACCGGCGTTTTTAGGATCCACGATCCCGCCTTGCGGACGAGATGCCACGCGGTCGTCTCCGCCCCGCCGGCATCCTGGTTCTCCGGTGCGACTTTCTTTGTCCGTTGTGACGGCTCCCGCAAGCCAAGGGCAATCCAAAGCGTCAGCGACGCCGTGAGGAGATTCAGATAGATCGGAAAACGTAGCGTCGTCCCTTGGATAAAATGAACATTCATTCCCAGCCACGAAAACAAATGTCCCATCACCCGGGGATCATACAGCGCCCCGCCGACCAGCATCGCCATGACCATGCCCACGCCCTGCCAGCGCATCACCGTATCGAGCACGTGCGGCCATTCCTTGGATCGTCCGCGTTCCGCCAGGGAATCGAACACCAGCGCTTCGTCCGCGCCGCTCGCCATGCCCTCCGCCATCCCGCTCAGGATGCGATTCGCCAGGCAGCAAAGCAGAAGGACCAGCCCCCCATTGAGCGGCGCGACACTCAACAGCACCATCTCCAGCACCATGAACACGGCGGCGGCCACCACGAGCGGCTTGCGCCCGATCCGGTCGGCCAGCACTCCCGCCGGCAGATCGGTGCAGACAATCGCCAGCGCCCACGCGAAATTCAGCAGCGTGTACTCGCTCGCGCTCAGTCCCAGGTCCAGGAACAAAACCGCCAGGACCGGATAGTAGAACCGCGCGTTGAAGAGCACGCGAAAAAGCACGAACCGCCGCCAATTCCGGTCGGCATCGGTCATGCTCATCGCCGCGCCCTTCGTCATTTGTCCTTTTGCAGGAGGAACACCTTCGCTGACTTTT
>Ga0068863_100001315_pt1 | contig 24750 bp, 20 predicted proteins | sample KBSSwiS62_FD_66596 | JGI IMG/M metagenome (GOLD analysis project Ga0068863, IMG submission 66596) | Switchgrass rhizosphere microbial communities from Kellogg Biological Station, Michigan, USA - KBS Switchgrass S6-2 | ecosystem: Host-associated > Plants > Roots > Rhizosphere > Soil ... | reverse complement strand
CATGCGGCTGATGAAGAAGGACATGGGCGGGGCGGCCCACGCGCTGGCGCTCGGGCGGATGGTGATGGCCGGCGGCCTGCCCGTTCGGCTGACGGTGCTGACGCCGGTTGTGGAGAACGCGGTCTCGGGCGCGGCCATGCGGCCTGGCGACGTCATCGCCACGCGCAAGGGCCTTTCGGTCGAGATCGGCAACACCGACGCCGAGGGGCGGCTGATCCTGGCCGACGCGCTCACCCGCGCCGCGGAGCTGCAGCCGGAGCTCACCATCGACCTCGCCACCCTGACCGGCGCGGCGCGCGCGGCGCTTGGTCCACAGCTGCCGCCCTTCTTCACCGACGACGAGGCCCTGGCCGCCGACCTCGCACGGCACGCTCTGACGGAGGGTGATCCGCTGTGGCGATTGCCGTTGTGGAAGCCCTATGCCGAGGCGCTGGATACCGAGATCGCCGACGTGAAGAACGATCCGGACGGCTGGGCTCAGGCCGGCGCGGTCACCGCCGCCCTGTTCCTGCAGAAGTTCGCCCCGCCCGGCGCCTGGGCGCATTTCGACATCTTCGCCTGGAACCCGAAGTCGGCGCCCGGACGGCCGACCGGCGGCGAGGCGCAAGCCATCCGCGCCCTCTACGCGCTGCTGCGCGAGCGCTACGCGTGAGCCTGGACGCCCGCGTCACCCCGCTGCGCGACGGGCTCGCCGCCCGGTCGCTGGAGGGCGTGGTCGCGGCCAAGACCTATGTCGATCCCACGCCCAAGCGTTGCGCGGCTCCGGCGGCGGCGATCCGCCGCGCGCCCGACGCCGCCTCCGAACAGATGGACCAGCTGCTGTTCGGCGAATTGTTCGACCCGCTCACGGAAGAGGGGGGATGGGCCTGGGGCCAGGCCCGTCGCGACGGATATGTCGGCTTTGTCGAGGCCGCGGCGCTGTCGCCCCTCGGCGAGCCGCCCACGCATCGGATCGGCGCGCTGCGCACCTACGCCTTCGCCCAAGCCAGCATCAAGAGCCGGGCGAGCGGGCCCTATTCGCTGAACGCCCTGGTGCGGGTCGAGGAGATGTCCGGCGCGCTGGCCAAGGTTGCGGGCGCAGGCTGGATGGCGGCGCGGCACCTGTCGCCGCTGGGCGAGTTCGAAGCCGATCCCGCCGCGGTCGCCGAGCGCTTCCTGAGCGCGCCTTATCTGTGGGGCGGGCGCGAAAGCCTGGGACTGGATTGCTCGGGCCTGGTGCAGCAGGCGCTTTTCGCCTGCGGCCTGGCCTGCCCGCGCGACGCCGACCAGCAATCGCGGATCGGTCAGGAGATCCGCCGCGCCGAATTCGGGCGTGGCGACCTGGTCTTCTGGAAAGGGCACGTGGCCATGGGCCTCGACGCGGAGCGGATCGTCCATGCCAACGGCCATCACATGGCCGTCGCCGTCGAGCCGCTCGACGCGGCTGTGGCGCGCATCCGCGCCGCCGGCGACGGCGAACCCACCGGCTTCCGCCGGGTGATCGAACGCTGAGTCGGCGTCTCCGCCGCGGTTAGTGCGAGTCGGCGCCTGACGAGGTGGCGGCTGTGGTGTTCTGCTGGGAAGGCGCGCCAGGCGCCGGCGCGGCGGCGCCCTGTCCGGCAGGGCCGCCCGCGCCCGTGGCGGGCGCCGCCGTCGAGCCGGTGGCTGTCGGCTGGCCAGCTTCTGCGGTCGCGGCAGGCGCCGCGGCGGCGGGCTTCGGCGCCGGAATCGGCAGGGTCGAGCCCTGGGTGTGCAAATAGGCGATGAGGTTGATCCGGTCCTCGGGCTTCTTCAGCCCGACGAAGGTCATCTTGGTGCCCGAGATATAGGCCTGCGGGTTCTTGATGAACTCGTAGACGTGCTCGTAGTCCCAGATCGGCTGCTTGGCGGCGAACGCCTCCATCGCCGGGGAATATGAGAACCCGGCCTCGGAGCCGGGCTTGCGGCCAAGCACGCCCATAAGGTCCGGGCCGGTGCCGTTGGACGTAAAGCTATGGCAGGACTGGCACTTGCCAAACACCGCCTGCCCGGCGGCGACGTCGGCCTTCGGCAGCACCGTGCCCCAATCCGGCGGGACATCGGCCGGCGCCGCGCCCCCCGCGGCCTCCGCCGCCACTTCCACGGCGTAGCCCGGCTTGGCCGGCTTGTGGTCGCTGAAGATCCCCGAGGAAAGTTCGCGAAGGCCGACGATGGCCAGGCCGGTCGCCAGCGCCGCGCCGGCGACCTTGTTGAAGGTGAGGTCGCTCATCGTCTTAAAATCTTGCCCTCTAACGGCCGGCCAGACAGCCGACGGACGCGCGGGAATCCCGCCCCTTATTGCGCCCGGCTCTCTTACACGCTACCGGCGCGGGCGCAACCGCCCAAGCAGCACCATGAATCCCATCGTCCTCATCCCGGCGCGCATGGCCGCGACCCGACTGCCGGGCAAGCCGATGGCGGACATCGGCGGCCTGCCGATGATCGTGCGCGTCCTGCGCCAGGCCGAGGCCGCCGGCGCGCGCGTGGCCGTCGCCGCGGGCGACCGCGAGATCGTCCAGGCCGTGGAGGCGGCCGGCGGCCAGGCGGTGCTGACGGACCCAGACCTTCCCTCCGGCTCCGACCGGATCCTGGCCGCCTTGGCGAGCCTGGACCCCGAGCGCCGCCACGACGCGGTGGTCAACCTGCAGGGGGACATGCCCTTCGTGGACCCCGCCGTGGTGGCCGCGTGCCTTGGCCTCATGGCGCATGAGCCGGACTGCGACATCGCGACGGTGGCGGCCGCCGAAAGCTCGCCCGCGGATCGGACGAACCCGGACGTGGTGAAGGCGGTGCTGGCCCTGCCGGCGGGGGCCCAGGCCGGGCGCGCCCTCTATTTCACCCGCTCCACTCTCTACGGCGACCAGCCTGTCTGGCGTCACGTAGGCATCTACGGCTACCGCCGCACGGCGCTCGAGGCCTTCAACGCCGCCCCGCCCTCGCCGCTCGAGCGGCGCGAAAAGCTGGAGCAGCTGCGCGCCCTGGAGCTGGGGCTTTCCATCTGGGCCGCCGTTGTCGAGGCCGCCCCCATCTCCGTCGACACGCCGGCCGACCTGGAGGCCGCCCGCCGCCACGCAAAGGAGGCCCGATGAGCCCGCCACGCATCGCCTTCCAGGGAGAATTGGGCGCCAACAGCCACGAGATGTGCCGCGAGGCCTTCCCGGGGCACGAGCCCGCTCCGTTCCCGAGTTTCGAGGACGCTTTCGAGGCGGTGCGCTCCGGCGACTGCGAGCTGGGCATGATCCCGGTGGAGAACTCCATCGCCGGACGGGTGGCGGACGTGCACCACCTGCTGCCCAGTTCGGGCCTCAAGATCGTGGGCGAGCGGTTCAAGCCGATCCACTTCCAGCTGATGGTCAATCCCGGCGTGAAGCTGGAGCAGGTGAAAGTCGCCGTCTCCATGCCGATCGGTCTGGGCCAATGCCGCAAGACTCTGCGTCGCCTGGGCCTGAGGACCGAGCCCGTGGGAGACACCGCGCTTGCGGCGAAGATGCTGGCCGAGCGTCCCGATCCCACGCGCGCCGCCGTCGCCCCGAAGCTTTCGGCCGAGATCTACGGCCTGGAAGTCATTCAGCGCGACGTGGAGGACGAACATAACAACACCACGCGCTTCCTGGTGATGACGGCGGAGGCGAGCCCGCCGCCGCCGCCGTTCACCGCGCCCTGCATCACCAGCTTCGTCTTCCGGGTGAAGAACCTTCCGGCTGCGCTCTACAAGGCGCTGGGCGGGTTCGCGACCAACGGCGTCAACATGATCAAGCTCGAGAGCTACATGGAGAACGCCAGCTTCACCGCCACCTTCTTCTATGTGGAGGTCGAGGGCCGGCCCGAGGACCGGCCGGTGGCGCGGGCCATCGAGGAGCTGCACTTCTTCTCGGAGAAGTTCGAGATCCTGGGCGTCTATCCGCAGGACCCGTTCCGAACGCGCAGAGCCTAGCCCTCCTCGACCCAGGCCCTGAGGAGCTGGTGGGCGATGGCCATGGCGCCGGGAGGCTTGGCGTCCTCCAGGCGGCCGTCGAGCATGGCGCGAGCCTCCTCGCGGGTGAACCAGCGCACCTCCTCCAGCTCGGTCTGATCTGGCGCGCCCTCGTCGTCGGCGACCTCGGCCAGCAGACCGATCATCAGGGAGGAGGGATAGGGCCAGGGCTGGCTGGAGTGGTGGCGGACCTTCAGGGCGGTGAGCCCGGCCTCCTCCTTGAGCTCGCGAGCGCAGGCCTCCTCGATGGCTTCGCCCGGCTCCATGAAGCCGGCGAGCGCGGAGAAAAAGCCCTTGGGCCACACCGCCTGGCGGCCCAGCATGCAGCGGTCGCGGTGGTAGGGCAGCATGATGACCACCGGATCGGTGCGCGGGAAATGCTCGGCCTCGCACGCCTCGCAGATGCGCTTCCAGCCGCCGTCGGCCGCCCGGCTGGGCTGGCCGCAGACCGCGCAGTGCCGGTGGCGGCGTCGCCATTCGAACATGCCTCGCGCGGCGCCGGCGATCGCCGCCTCCGCCGGCGGCAGGTCGAGGGCGATCTGGCGCAGCTCCTCGAAACGGCCGAGCCCCGAAAGGGCCGCGTCGGCGGGGTCGGCCGCGCCCTCGAGGTCCACGGCGAAGACCGCGTCCTCGCCGTCGAGCCCCAGGAACAGCAGGCGCTCGGTCCCGCCGGCGAGCTCGCCCGCCAGCTTGCCGGGTAGCCAGGAGAGCCCCAGCCCCTCGCGCCTTGGCTTGACCAGGGGCTTGCCGTTCCACAGCGCCAGGCCGCGCGCGCCCGTCGCCGAGAGCTGCCGCCGCAGCCAATCGGCGTCGGTGCGGCGGTCGCTGGCCCGATCCAGGGGATTGCCGGCGAAGGTGTTGCAGAAGAAGTCGAGCGCCATACCGGACTCTTACGGCCTTACGCGGGACGCGTCATGTGCGCCGCCGGGCGCCGGCGCGCCTTGCGCCCGCCCCGGCCAGAAGCGATATAGGGGGCGGAGATCGGCTGCGGGCGGACGCCTCGCCAACCCGGTCAGGTCCGGAAGGAAGCAGCCGTAACGAGTTTCGCTCCGGGTCGCTGTCCGATCTCCACCCTCTTCCCCCTTCAAGGTCTCAATGGCCGAAGACGACCTCACGCTCGATCCCGATCCGCCAGAGTCGGCGCAGGACGGGCGTGACCCCAATGCGCGCGACATGTTCGGGGATGCCCCGGCCGCGCCGGAGGGCTCGGCCGCCTATACGGTGCTGGCGCGCAAGTATCGTCCGCGGACCTTCGAGGACCTCTATGGCCAGGAAGCGATGGTGCGCACCCTGCGCAACGCCTTCGCCGCCGGCCGCATCGCCCACGCCTTCATGCTCACCGGCGTGCGCGGGGTGGGCAAGACCACCACCGCCCGCCTGCTGGCCCGGGCGCTGAACTACGAGACCGACGAGATCCGCGCGCCCACCCTCGACCTGAAGGACGAGGGCCGCCATTGCCGGGCGATCATCGAGGGCCGGCACATGGACGTGCTGGAGCTGGACGCCGCCAGCCGCACGGGCGTGGCCGACATGCGCGAGCTGCTCGACGGGGTCCGCTACGCGCCCGTGGAGGCGCGCTACAAGGTCTACATCATCGACGAAGTGCACATGCTCTCCACCGGCGCCTTCAACGCGCTGCTGAAGACGCTGGAGGAGCCGCCGCCGCACGCCAAGTTCATCTTCGCCACCACCGAAATCCGCAAGGTGCCGGTGACCATCCTCTCGCGCACCCAGCGGTTCGACCTGCGCCGGGTGGAGCCGGAGATGCTGGTCAAGAACCTGGAGATGATCTGCGAGGCCGAAGGCGCGCGGGTGGAGGCCGAGGGGCTGTTGCTGATCGCCCGGGCCGCCGAAGGCTCCGTGCGCGACGCCCAATCCATGCTCGACCAGGCCATCGTCCAGGCCGAAGCCGGCCAAACGATCGCGGCCGCCGCGATCCGCGACATGCTGGGCCTGGCCGACCGCGCCCAGACGATCGGTCTCTTCGAACAGGTGATGCGCGGCGAAGCCGGCCCGGCGATCGAGACCTTCCGCACCCTGTACGGCTACGGCGCCGCGCCCGACCAGGTGATGATGGACCTGCTGGATCACTGCCACGGCGCGACGGTGGCCAAGGCGATCGGCCCGCAGGCGCTGGTCATGCCCAAGGACCAGGCAGCCAGGCTCGCCGCCGTGGGCGCGGCGCTCTCGGCCGGAATCCTGTCGCGCACCTGGCAGCTGGCGCTCAAGGCCTATGAGGAAGTCCGCCGCGCCCCCGACGCCGCGGCCGCCGCCGAGATGGCGCTGGTGCGGCTCGCCTACGCCGCCGACCTGCCGGGCCCGGAGGAGGCGCTGAAGCGGCTCCAGTCCGGAGAACCGGCGCCGGGCGGCTCGGCCGGCGCCGGGCCAGCTCCCGCCGGCGGGAACGGAGGCGGAGGCGGAAGCGGAAATGCGACGGCGGCGGTCGCGCGCAGCCTGGGCGCGCCGCAGCCTCAGTCCGCCCCATCGCCGGCCGCCTCGGCACATCTGGCGAGCTTCGAAGATGTCCTGGCGCTGATCGAAGCGCGGCGCGACATCGCGCTGAAGCTGGACGTCGAGCGCTATGTGCGGCCGATCAGCTTCCGGCCGGGCGCGATCGAGTACGAGCCGGCGCCCGGCGCGCCGGCCAACCTGGCCCAGCGGCTGGTCGGACGGCTGAAGGAATGGACCGGCGAGCGCTGGCTGATCGCAGCCCAAGGCGGCGGCGGGGCCGAAAGCCTCTGGGAGAAACAGAAGCGCGCGGAGCGCGAGGCCCGCGCCCAGATCGAGCAGGACCCGTTCGTGGCCGCGGTGATGCAGGCTTTCCCCGGCGCGGAGATCATCGGCGTCCGCAACCTGGCCCAGCCTGAGGCGGGCGCCGCGCCGCAGGCCGAAGACGACACCGACGAGGATTGAGCGATGAAGGACCTCAACGCCCTGATGAAGCAGGCCCAGGCCATGCAGCAGAAGCTGACCGAGGCCCAGGCGAAGCTCGCCGAGCTGGAAGTCGAAGGCACGTCCGGCGGCGGCATGGTGAAGCTGACCCTGAAAGGCACGGGCGAGCTCGCCCGCGTCGAGCTGGACGAGAGCCTGATGGCGCCGGGCGAGGGCGAGGTGGTGGCCGACCTGATCGTCGCCGCCCATGCCGACGCCAAGCGCAAGCTCGACCAACAGCAGGGCGAGATGATGCGCCAGGCCGCCGGCCCCCTGGCGGGCATGGGCCTGCCCGGCATGCCGAAGTTCTAGCGCTTGGCCAGCACCGCCGGACCTGAGATTGAGCGTCTGATCGCCCTGCTTTCCAAGCTGCCGGGGCTTGGGCCGCGTTCGGCCAGGCGCGCGGCGCTCGCCCTGCTGAAGCGTCGCGAGCAGTTGCTGGAGCCCCTGGCCGACGCGCTTTCCGAGGCCGCCCGCCGGGTCAAGACCTGCTCCGCCTGCGGCTCGCTCGACACCTGCGACCCCTGCGCCATCTGCGCCGACCCGGAGCGCGACGCGGCCCTGATCTGCGTCGTGGAAGAGGTGGGCGCGCTCTGGGCGATGGAGCGCGCTGGCGCGTTCCGCGGGCGCTACCACGTGCTGGGCGGCCTGCTTTCGGCGCTCGACGGCGTCGGTCCGGACGCCCTGCGGGTCGGACCGCTCGTCAGCCGGGCCGGCGACGGCGTGGTGTGCGAGGTGGTGCTGGCTCTGCCGGCGACCGTGGACGGCCAGACCACCGCCCACTACCTGGCCGACCGGCTGGCCTCGACAGGGGTCGCGGTGACCATGCTGGCGCGCGGCGTGCCGGTGGGCGGCGAGCTCGACTGGCTGGACGACGGCACCATAGCCCAGGCCATGCGCGCGAGGCGGCCGGCCTAGAGCGAATCCGTTTCGATAGAATCGGATTTCGCTCAAGACACTTTAATTTGGAGCATTTTCTACGCCGAACCGGTGTCCACTTCGGCTGAAAATGCTCTAGGCCTCGGCGCGTATCTTGTTCACCGCCTGGCGCGCGGCCTCGCGGTGGCGCGGCTTCAGGTTCTTGCCGACCAAGGCCAGCATGGCGGCGAACACCGCGGCATCGTCAGTGTAGCCGAGCCCGGCGATGAAGTCGGGAACCGCATCCGTCGGCAGCACGAAATAGGCCAGCGCCGCGAACATCATCCCCTTGGCCGCAAGCGGCGTCTCCTCGTCGCGGGCGCAGTACCAGACGGCGAGCGCCTCCCCGGCGAAGGGAACCTTGGCCGCCACCTTGCGGATCTTCGGCCAGAAGCCGCGCATCACCCGCTGCTCGTTCAGTCGCATGACCGAGGGAACCAGCGCCCGTGCGGGGTCGATGGGATTGCGGGGATCGAACCTGGCGGCCTCGTCCTGCGCGCTCATGAAGCTAAGCCTTTGGCTGTACTTGCTTATCCAACAACATCCGGGGCTCCCCGTCCATGCGGCCGACGGGCTCACCGACGCCGTCGGCTTCCGCCGGCAAGGCCGCCGAGCACGCCACGGATGATCTCGCGCCCGACCTGGGTGCCGATGGAGCGCAGCATCGACCGGGCGAAGGCGCCGGCCATGTCGCCCATCTCGGAGCCGACGCCAGGACCGCCCCGCCGCGCCGAGGGTCCAGCCGGCGCCGGCGCAGGCTCGGCCGTCCTGGCGCGCGCACGCGCCTGCAGGGTCTCGAAAGCGGACTCGCGGTCGCGCGTCTGGTCGTAGAGGCCGCGCACCGGACTCTGTGCCGCCAGCTGGCGTCGCTCGTCGGGAGAAAGCGGCCCGATGCGGGAATCCGGCGGCCGCACCGTGGTCTTCTGCACGACGGTCGGGGCGCCCTTCTCGTCCAGGACCGAGACCAGCGCCTCGCCGACGCCCAGCGCCTGGATCGTCTGGGCGGTGTCGAAGGCCGGATTGACGCGGAAGCTGGCGGCGGCGGCCTTCAGCCCTCTCTGGTCGGCCGGCGTATAGGCGCGCAAGGCGTGCTGCACCCGGGAGCCCAGCTGGCCCAGCACCTCGTCCGGCACGTCGGCGGGGTTCTGGGTGACGAAATAGACCCCGACCCCCTTCGAGCGGATCAGCCGCACCACCTGCTCCACCTTCTCCAGCAACGGTTTGGGCGCGTCGCGGAACAGCAGGTGCGCCTCGTCGAAGAAGAAGACGAGCCTGGGCTTCTCGGGGTCGCCAACCTCCGGCAACTGCTCGAAAAGCTCGCTCATCAGCCAGAGCAGGAAGGTGGCGTACAGCCTGGGCGAGGGGATCAACCGGTCGGCGGCCAGCAGGCTGACATAGCCGCGGCCCGCGCCGTCGGTGCGCATCAGGTCGGAAAGCGCCAGCGCCGGCTCGCCGAACAGGTTGGCGCCGCCCTGGGTCTCGAGGACCAGCAGCTTGCGCTGGATCAGGGCGACCGTGGCGGGGGCGACGGCGCCGTATTTGGCGCCCAGCGCGGCGGCGTTCTCGGAGGCGTACGTGAGGGCGGCCTGCAAGTCCTTGAGGTCCAGCAGCAGCAGGCCCTCCTCGTCGGCCGCGCGGAACACCACGTTCAGCACGCCCTCCTGAACGTCATTGAGCTCAAGCATGCGGGCCAGCAGCAGCGGGCCCATCTCGCTGATGGTGGCGCGGACCGGATGGCCGCTCTGCCCGAACAGGTCCCAGAACACCACCGGCGCGGGATGCGGCGACAGCGTGACGCCGATGGCCTGGGCCCGGGCCAGCATCTTCTCGTTGGGCTGGCCGGCGGCCCCGATCCCCGAGAGGTCGCCCTTCACGTCGGCGGCGAAGACCGGTACGCCCGCGTCGGAGAAGCCCTGGGCGAGCACCTGCAAGGTGACCGTCTTTCCGGTGCCGGTGGCGCCGGCGATGAGGCCATGGCGATTGGCCCGGTCGAGCCTTAAGGTCTGCGGCTGGTCCGAGACCCCGATCAGGACATCGTCGCTCACGCTTTGTCTCCTTTGCCGGCGGCGGCGGCCGCGCTTAGGCTTCAAACTCCCGCGGAGCGCGTTTCGGGTCCACCGTCTTGTCCGAGGCCCGTCGGCGACGATTGACGCCGCCGCCGGGGCCAGGGACAGTGCCCGCAACGCAGACCCAGGTCTCGATGCCCGCCGCCGCCGTCTCCGCCGTTTCCCGCAACGCCCTGGTCGTGCTGGCGGTCATCGCCGGTGGCGCGGCCCTGTTCTGGCTCTCCGGCATACTCACGCCGCTGGCGCTGGCGATTTTCCTGGCGATCATGATCGACGGCTTCGCGCGCATGCTGGAGCACCGCTTGCCCGGCGTGTCGCGCCGCGCCGCCCTGCCCCTGGCCGTCGTGCTGTCGCTGGCGATCTTCGGCGGCAGCGCCTTCTTCGTGGCCGAGAACGCCGCCAGCTTCGCCGGCCAGCTCGTCGCCTACACGCCCAAGCTCAACGCCCTCATCACCCGGGCCGCCCAGCTGGTGGGGGTCCATGCCCCGGTCACCATCTCGACCCTGGTCCAGGGACTCGACCCTGCCCAGTACGTCGGCGTGGTCGCCAAGGCGTTGCAGAACTTCACCTCCACCGCCGGCTTCGTGCTCATCTACGCCGGCTTCATCATGGCCTCGCGGCGGACCTTCGAGCGGAAGTTCGTGTCGCTCTTCCGCACCCGCGAGGAGCGACAGGAGGCGACGGCCGCCTTCCTGCGGATTCGAAACGGCGTCGAGCAGTACCTCGGGGTGCAGACCGTGACGGGCCTGATGATCGCGGCGGCCTCCTTCGCCGCCATGATGGCGGTCGGGCTGAACGACGCGGCGTTCTGGGCCTTTCTGATCTTCATCATCTCCTACATCCCGGTGATCGGGGGTTTCCTCGGCATCGTGGCCCCGCCGATCTTCGCCCTATTGCAGTTCGACACCCTGTGGCAGGCGATCGTCCTGTTCATCAGCCTCAACGCCATCGGCGTGGTGGTCGGCAATTTCATCTACCCGCGCATGCAGGGCCGCAGCCTGAACATCGATCCGGTGGCGGTGCTGCTGGCGCTGGCGTTTTGGGGCGCGATCTGGGGCCTGGCCGGCGCCTTCCTCTCCACCCCGCTGACCGTGATGGCGATGGTCATCCTGGCGCAGTTCGACGGCACGCGCTGGATCGCCATCCTGCTTTCGGCCGACGGAGATCCGCAGAAGCTGAAAGGCCCTCCTGCCGATATCGCCGACGGTCCGGCCAAGCCCTCCGCCACGCGCCGCGGCGGCGCCGACAACAGGCGCGCGGACAATTGATCGCGCCGGCCTTTTCCCGGCCCGGCGGCTTCCTATCTAAGGTGGGCCGCGGCGCCCCCCCAAGGCCGCGGCAGGTGCGCCCAACCCCCGAGCCTTTGGGCGCAGCGAGCCCTGAGCGGACCGCCGTCCCCCCCGGCGGAAGCGCACGCCGCCGGATACTCTCCTCCGGCGGCGTCCTCGCTTCAGGCCCCTCGCCTCCAAATCCGCGGACCGATCCATGAGCCGGCGAGACCGCGCCGCTCAGCCGCGTCGGACCGACGCCGCCCTGCTGCGTCACCTGACCGGCGCGCTTCCCGACGACCCGGCCGCCGCCGCATTCGCCCGGCAGGCGGCGGAAGACGCCGCGCCAGAAGAGCTGCCGGAGCTTTCGACCGCCGACATCGCCGCCAACCTCGTCGATTTCTGGGGGTTTGGAGAGCTGCGGCGGGGCCGCAAGCCGATTCTGCGGGTGGCGCCCCTGGCCGACGCCCAGACGCCGGCGCTCACCCGGCTGGAGATCGTGCAGGACGATGCGCCGTTCCTGGTCGACAGCCTCATGGGCGAGATCGCCGCCCAGAGCCTGTCGGTTCGGGCGATGGTCCACCCCGTCGTCGAGCTTCGCCGCGATGCGCGCGGCGCCCGCGTCGCTGGTCCCGCAAATCGGCGGGAGTCCATGATCCAGGTGGTCCTGGAGGACCTGGGGCCGGATCGGGAGGCGGCGCTGCTGGCGGGCGTCAAGGCGACCCTGGCCGACGTCCGCGCCGCCGTCGCCGACTTTCCCAAAATGCTGCAGCTGCTCGGCCGGACCATCGCCGAACTGGGCGCGCGGCCCGGCAAGGCCACCGCGGAGGAGCTGGCGTTCCTGTCCTGGCTGGAAGCGGAACAGTTCGTCTTCCTGGGCGCGCGGGTCTACGAGTTCCCCCGGCTTCCCAACGGCGACTACGCGCCCGAGGAGCCGCTCTATCAGGACGTGGGCGGCCTGGGCGTGCTGCGCGATCCGACCCGCACGGTCCTGCGCCGCGCCAGCGAGCCGGCGGTGCTGATGGGAGACCGGCTCGACCGCATCCTGCGGGAATCCGCCGTCACCGTCGCGAAGGCGAATTCCAAGAGCCGCGTCCATCGCCGCGGCTACATGGATTACGTCTCCATCAAGCGCTACGACGCCGAAGGCCGTCCGATCGGCGAGGTCCGCTTCGTCGGCCTCTTCACGGCGGAAGCCTATGACGAGCCGGTCGACGCCGTTCCCCTGATCCGCGAAAAGGCGGCGTCAGCCTTGCGGCGGGCGCACGCCATTCCCGGCGGGCACAACGAGAAGCGCCTGAAGAACATCCTGGAGAACCATCCCCGGGACGAGCTCTTCCAGATAAGCGCCGAAGAGCTGCTCGATCAGGCGCTCGGCATCCTGCACCTCTACGACCGTCCGCGGGTGGGGCTGTTCGAGCGGCGCGACCCCTTCGGCCGTTTCGCCTCGGTGCTGCTGTTCCTGCCGCGCGGCCAGTACGATTCCGAGATCGAGCGCCGTGCGGGCGAGATGCTGGCTCGCGCCTATGGCGGCCACGTCTCGGCCGCCTACCCCGCCCTGCCGGACGCGCCGCTGGCGCGCATTCACTACATCATCGGCTTCGCGCCGGGCGGACACGCCTGGCCCGACCTGCGCGCCCTGGAGGCGGAGATCGCCGAGGTCGCGCGGCGTTGGCGCGACCGGTTCGAGGCCGCCGTGCGGGCGCGCCGAGGTCCGGCCGCCGAGACCGCCGAGACCCTGCGCCGCTGGCGCGACGCCTTCCCGCCCGGCTACCAGGCCCGCTTCGACGCCGCCGAAGCCTTGGCCGACCTCGACGTGATCGAGGCGATGGGCGAGGCGCCGGTGCGCGTGCGCGCCTATCGCCTGCCCAGCGACAGCCCGACCCAGTTCCGCTTCAAGCTCTACCGGCGGGATTCGCCCGCACCCTTGGCCGAGGTGCTGCCGATCCTGGAGCACATGGGCTTGAAAGCCATGGCGGAGGCCGGTTTTCCGCTGGCCGTCGGCCCGGATCGCACCGTCTGGACCCACGACTTCGAGATCGAGGACCCGCAGGGCGAGCGCCTGGCCTTCGCCGAGACCAAGCCGGCCTTCGAGGCGGGTGTGGAGGCGGTTTGGTCGGGCCGCACCGAGAGCGACGGCTTCAACCGCCTGGTGCTGGAGCTGTCCATCCCGTGGCGCGACGCGGCGCTGGTGCGGGCGCTGGCGCGCTACCGCCACCAATCCGGGCTCGACCCCACGCAGCGCTCGCAAGAGGAGGCGCTGGCGAACAACCCCGCGGTGACCCGGCTGATCCTCGACCTGTTCCGCACCCGCTTCGATCCGGCGCTCGCCGTCGGCCTCGACGCCCGGGTCCGCCAGGGCGAGGCGGTGATGGCGGGGATCATGGAAGCCTTGCAGCGGGTCGAAAGCCTGGACGAGGACCGGGTGCTTCGCCGCCTGGCGTTGCTGGTCCAGGCGATCCAGCGCACCAACTTCTATCAGCTTGGCGAGGACGGCGCGCCCAAGCCCCACATCGCCTTCAAGGTGGCCAGCGGCGAGCTCGCCGACCTGCCCGCGCCCAAGCCTTTCCGCGAGATCTTCGTCTGGGGCGTGGACGTCGAGGGGGTGCACCTGCGTTTCGGGCCCGTCGCCCGCGGCGGCCTGCGCTGGAGCGATCGCCGCGACGACTTCCGCACCGAGGCGCTCGGCCTGGTGAAGGCCCAGCAGGTCAAGAACGCGGTCATCGTGCCGGTGGGCTCGAAGGGCGCCTTCTATCCCAAGCTCACGCCCAAGGGGGCGGGGCCGGACGCGGCGCGGGACGCGGCGATCTCCGCCTACAAGACCTTCCTGCGCGGCCTGCTGGACCTCACCGACAATCTGACGCCGGCGGGGCGCGTCGCCCACCCGGAAGGCGTCGTCGTCCACGACGGCGACGACCCCTATCTGGTCGTCGCCGCCGACAAGGGCACGGCGACCTTCTCCGACACCGCCAACGGCGTCGCGGAGAGCTATGGCTTCTGGCTGGGGGACGCCTTCGCCTCGGGCGGTTCGGCCGGCTACGACCACAAGGCCATGGGGATCACCGCCCGCGGCGCCTGGGAGGCCGTCAAGCGCCACTTCCGCGAGCTGGGCAAGGACATCCAGGCCGAGCCGTTCAGCGTGATCGGCGTGGGCGACATGTCGGGCGACGTGTTCGGCAACGGCATGCTGCTGTCGGAGCAGATCCGGCTGCTGGCCGCCTTCGACCACCGCCACATCTTCCTCGACCCCGATCCGGACCCCGCGCGCTCGTTCGCCGAGCGACGACGGATGTTCGCCCTGCCCCGGTCGTCCTGGAACGATTACGACCGCCAGACTATCTCCACCGGCGGCGGGGTCTTCGCACGCTCGTCCAAGTCGATCCCGCTGAGCCCGCAGGTCCAGGCGGCGCTGGCGGTCGACGCCGACGAGCTTAGCCCGACCGAGCTGATCTCGGCGATCCTCAAGGCGCCGGCCGAGCTTCTCTACCTGGGCGGCATCGGCTCGTATGTGAAGGCGACGGGCGAGAGCCACGCCCAGGCGGGCGACAAGGCCAACGACGCCGTGCGGATCAATGGACGCGACCTGCGGGTCAAGGTGGTCGGCGAAGGGGCGAACCTGGGGGTCACCCAGGCCGGGCGCATCGAGTTCGCCCAGGCTGGCGGGCGCATCGACACCGACGCCATCGACAACTCCGCCGGCGTGGACTGCTCCGACCACGAGGTGAACATCAAGATCCTCACCGGAATGCTGGAGCGGTCGGGCGGGCTGTCGCGACGACGGCGCGATACGCTGTTGCGGTCGATGACCGAGGACGTGGCCGCCCACGTGCTGGCGCACAACAGAAGCCAGACCCTCGCGCTCTCGCTGATGGCTATGGACGCCGTCGGCGAGCTGGAGCCGCACACCCGGTTCATCGCCAGGCTGGAGGCCGAGGGCCGTCTCGACCGCGCCGTCGAGGGGCTGCCCGACGCGCCGACGATCGCGGCGCGGGCCGAGGCGGGTGTCGGCCTCACGCGGCCCGAACTCGCGGTCCTGCTGGCCTACGGCAAGCTGGAGCTGAAGCGCGATCTGGTCGCCAGCAGGGCGGTCGAGGATCCGTGGTTCGAAACGACTGTGGAAGGCTACTTCCCCAAGCCGCTGCGGCGCTGGCGCGAGGCGGTGCGCCGCCATCGCCTGCGGCCGGAGATCATCGCCATGGTCGTGGCCAACGACGTGGTCGACCGCTGCGGTCCAAGCTTCCCCGAACGGCTGATGAGCGCTGCGGGCTGCGATGTGCGGGCCTTCATCACCGCCTACGAAACCGCCAAGGCCGTGCTGGGCTTCGAAGCCCGTTGGGCCGAGGTCGAGGCGCTGGAGGGCGCGGCGCCGGCCGCCGGCCAGATGGCCCTGTTCCGCCAGCTTGCGGCGGCCCTGCGGGGAACCACCTTCTGGTTCGCACGGCGCGCGGCGCGCGGCGGAACCGGAGTCGCCGGCCTGGCGGCGCGCTACGGCAAGGATTTCGCCAGGCTCGAGGAGATCGCCCTGTCGGTCGCTTCGCCCGTCGAGCGGGCGGCGATCGAGGACCGCGCCCGCGCGCTCGCGGACGCCGGCGCGCCCCAGCCGCTGGCCGAGGCCGCTTCCGTGCTTCAGGCGGTTAGCACCGCGGCCGATCTCGTCGATCTGGCCGACGCCTCGGGCTGGCCTCTGCGCAGCGCCGCCCAGGTCTATCACGCCGCCGGGGAGGTCTTCGGCTTCGACCGGCTGCGCGCCGCCGCCGCCGGCTATGCGGTGGGCGACAGCTTCGAGCGCACCGCCCTGCGGCGCCTGTTCGAAGATCTGCTGGCGGAGCAGGCGGCCGTCGCACGAGCGGTGTTGACCGCCGTCGGCAAACCCCGCGCGGCGGCCGATGCGGAGGGAGCTCGCGCCGCGGTGGACGCCTGGGCCACGCCGCGCGCGGAGCAGGTCGCCGCGGCCGGCCGCACGCTTGCTGAGATCGAGGCCGGCGCCGGGCCCTGGAGCTTCGCCAAGCTGACCATCGCCAACGCGGCCCTGCGCGAACTGGCGATGGGAGAACCGGCGAAACGGAAGCGGCGCTGAGGGTCCTTGCGGCTCAGTGCCGGAAAACGCGCACGCCGGTGAAGACCATGGCGATCCCGCGCGCGTTCGCCGCCTCGATCACCTTGTCGTCGCCGATCGAGCCGCCGGGCTGGATGACGGCGGTGCATCCGGCGTCCGCCGCCTGCAGCAGGCCGTCCGGGAAGGGAAAGAAGGCTTCGGAGGCGCAGGCGGAGCCCGTGAGGTCGAGCCCGAAGTCGGCCGCGCGCAGCGCGGCGATGCGAGCGGAATCCTTGCGGTTCATCTGACCCGCGCCGACACCGAGCGTCTGGCCCGCCTTGGCGTAGACGATGGCGTTGGACTTGACGTGCTTGGCCACGGTGAAGGCGAACAGCATGTCCGCCACCTCGGCTTCCGTGGGCGCGCGCTGCGTCACCACCGTCAGGTCGGCCGGCGTGAGGCGCGCGGTGTCGCGGCTCTGGACCAGGAAACCGCCGGCCACGGAGCGGAACACCTCGCCCGCCGCCTGCGGGTCGGGAAGGCCGCCGGTGACCAGCAGGCGCACGTTCTTCTTCTTGCGGAACAGGGCCGCCGCGTCCTCGTCGACGTCGGGCGCGATGACGACCTCGGTGAAGATCTCCAGGGCCTTGGCCGCGGTCGCGGCGTCAAGCCGGGTGTTCAGGGCGACGATGCCGCCGAAGGCGCTGGTGGGGTCGCAGGCGAGCGCCCGCTCATAGGCTTCCAGCAAGGATCCGCCCGTGGCGACGCCGCAGGGGTTGGCGTGCTTGATGATGGCGCAGGCGGGGCTTTCGCGCGGGTCGAATTCCGCGATCAGCTCGAACGCCGCGTCGGTGTCGTTGATGTTGTTGTAGCTCAGCTCCTTGCCCTGGAGCTGACGCGCGGTGGCCACGCCCGTGCGCGGATCGGCGAAGCGGTAGAAGGCCGCGGCCTGATGGGGGTTCTCGCCATAGCGCATGGTCTGGACCAGCTCGCCGGCGATCGCCTTTCGGGCCGGCCATTCCTCACCGAGCGCCTTGGCGAACCAACCCGAGATGGCCGCGTCATAGGCGGCGGTGCGGGCGTAGGCGCGAGCCGCCAGGCGCTTGCGCAGATCGAGACTGGTGGCGCCGTCTGCGGACAAGGCCGCCAGCACCTCGGCGAGATCTGCGGGGTCGGTGCAGACCGCGACATAGGCGTGGTTCTTGGCCGCCGAACGGATCATGGCGGGACCGCCGATGTCGATGTTCTCGATGGCGGTGGCGTAGTCGGCGCCCTTCGCGATCGTGGCCTCGAAGGGGTAGAGGTTGACGTAGACGAGGTCGATGCCGCCGATGCCGTGGGCCTCCATCGCCTGCTTGTGCTCAGGCGCGTCGCGGACCCCCAGCAGACCGCCGTGCACCACCGGGTGCAGCGTCTTGACCCGGCCGTCCATCATCTCCGGGAAGCCGGTCAGGTCGGAAACGTCCTTCACCGGCAGTCCCGCCTCGGCGATGGCCTTGCGCGTGCCCCCGGTCGAGACGAGCTCCACGCCCATGCCCGCAAGCGTGCGGGCCGCCTCCACCAGGCCGGTCTTGTCGGAGACCGAGATCAGGGCGCGGCGCACCGGCGCCTTGTCGGGGGCTTGCGGGAAGTCGGGGGCGGCGGGCACGGGATTCTCCTCTTCGGCAGGAAGGAAAAGGCCCAGGCGAGCGGCTCCGATGAGGTCGCCGCGCTCCCCGGTGGTCGCCCACCTCCAATTCGCCAGTCACGCGGGACAGATCGGGCTTAAGCCGCGTCCGAGGCGGCGTCAACGCGGCGGGCGGCCGACAGCTTCCAGCGCAGCCGCGCGCCTTCCGCCACCCGCGCCTGACCGCGCAGGACAATCTGCTGGGAGCGCCGCGCCTGACCCATCTGGAAGTGAACCGACGGCTCCAGCGACACCTCCAGCGCATCGTTGCGCAGCCACCAGCCCCGGTCGTCGCCGCCAGTGCGGAGCAACACGCTCTGGCCGTCGCGGGCGACCTGCGCGTGCACGTCGGGGTGGAGGTGGAAGCGGGCGGAGAAGGGCAGGAAGCGCCGGCCGTCGGCCCCTGAGGCTCGATTCGCCGGCCGCAGCCGATCCTCGCCCCTGAGCTCTTCGGTCCGAAGGTCGAGATAGAGCCGCCGTTCATGCCGCAGGCCGAAGCGATCGACCCAGCCGTCATGTCCCGCCTCCAGCCAAAGCGCGTGCGGCGCCGCGTGGCGACGGACCTCCACCTGGCGCGCGGCGCCGGCAAGTCTCGGCCCCACCATCTCGGCGGCCAGGCCCCGAAGCGGCTCTCCGCAGGCCGCATCGGCCATGGCCAGGGTGGAGGCGGCGTCCACAAGCCGCATGGCCTGGGGCGCTTGAGCGTCCGGCGACCAGCCGCCACCGACGAAGAGGCGTCGGCCACCCACCAGCACCTCCACGGCCAGCGGCTGGGCGCAGGCGGTGACGCTCCAGGCCCCCGGCGCCGCGGGCGCGGCGTCGACCATCACCTGGATCGCGGGACTTTCCAGCCGATGGTATCCGCCGCATTCGGCCGGCATGGGCCGCCCCTCGAGCTCGTCCCGCATCTGCGCGGCGGCGACATAGGCGCGCTCCAGCGCCTCGCCGCCCTGGAACGCCGCCAGGCGCCCGTCGCGCAGGGTGAAGAACCGCACCGCCGTCCCCAGCCGGTCGAGCGCACGCGACAGCTCCTCCGGCGGCGCGAGGCCCCGCTGGGACAGCGCCTCGTCCAGCGCCGCCAGGTCGAAATAGAGCTCGAGCGCCGCCTGCGGACTGCGCGAGCTGTGCCCGCCCCCTACGGGGGCGGCGGCTCGAAGTGCGCGCCGGAGCCGATCCAAGGCGTGCGCCAGCAGCCGGTCCGCGGCGAGCGCCGTCGCCGCCACCGCTGCCGCAGCCGCGCGCTCGGCCGCCCGCGCGGGACCGTCGTCGATGCGCAGCAGGAACCGCGCCTGGCGCGCCAGGTCCAGGGCGAGCTGCGCCGCTTCGGCGTCGGAAGCCCGGACAGAGAGGGCGCGGATGGCGCAGGCAAGGTTGAAGACCCGCCGCTCCAGCACCTCTGGGCTCCAGGCGAAGGCGTTCCACCCGCCAAACGTGCGCGACCACTCCAGCGTCAGACGCAGGGCCTCGGCCGACCCCTCGGGGCCGACGGCGAGCAGGTCGCGCAGCCAGACGAACCGGTGCAGGGCCACGGCGAACCGCCGGCTGGGAGAGGCGCGGTTCCAGGGGTTTCCGCCCCGGCCGAGCGCCAGGGTCTCGCCCGCCAGCACGAAGGCGCCGGCGACGATCTGCCGCCCAAGGCTCGGGTTGCCGGGGCGGAGATCGTTGGGGATCGCGCCCAGGCCCGTAGGCCTGGCCTGCGACAGCAGCCAGCGATGCGGCGCGCTCCCCGCCAGCTCCCAGCTCAGCCGGCGGCGGGCGGCGACCAGCAGGGCGGCGGCGACAGGTCGTCCCGGCAGGCGGTCGAACGACTTGCCTCCCGCCAGGCTCATCCGTCAGCCTCCGCGAAGGGCCCGGATGTTGTCGGCGTACCGCGCGGCGCCGCCCTTGAAGACGGCGCTGCCGGCCACCAGCGCGGTCGCCCCCGCCGCAAGGCAGGCCGGCGCGGTTTCCGACGTCACGCCGCCGTCGACCTGCAGGATCACATCGCGCCCGGAGGCGTCGATCATCCGGCGCACGGCCTCGATCTTCTTCAGCTGCGAGGCGATGAAGCGTTGGCCGCCGAAGCCTGGGTTGACCGACATCACCAGGACCAGATCCGTCTCCTCCAGCACCCAGGGCAGGAAGCCGGGATCGGTGGCGGGGTTCAGGACCACGCCGGCCTTGGCGCCCAGCTCGCGGATGCGCGCCAGGGTGCGGTGCAGGTGCGGACCGGCCTCGGGGTGGACGCTGACGATCTGGGCGCCGGCGGTGACGAAGGCCTCGAGGTAGGGGTCCGCCGGCGCGATCATCAAGTGCACGTCCAGCGGAATCGAGACGTGCGGGCGGATCGCCTGCACCACCGCCGGCCCAATGGTGATGTTCGGCACGAAGTGGCCGTCCATGACGTCCAGGTGCAGCCAGTCGGCGCCCGCCGCCTGCACGGCGCGCGACTCCTCGCCCAGGCGCGCGAAATCGGCGGCGAGGATCGAAGGCGCGATGATGGGCGAAGCCGCCATAGGCTACGCCATAAGCTGATGCGCCCGTTGCGACCAGAGGGTGCGCGCGGGCTGCGGTCAGGCCTTGCGCCGCAGGCGCGCGACGTAGAAGCCGTCGATGCCGTCGGCCCGGTGTTGCGGCAGGATTCGCAGCGCGCCGTCGGCCCGAAGGCTCGCCTCCGGCGCCCCGCCCTCGCCCGGCCCCATGGGCTCGATCGCGACGTCGGCGCGTCGTTTCAGGAAGGCCTCGATCTGCGCCTCGCCCTCTTCCGGCTCGAGGGAGCAGACGCAATAGACCAGCCGCCCGCCGGGCTCGACCCGCTCCGCGGCCGCGTCCAGCAGCCGCGCCTGGACGGCGGAGAGACTCGCCACGTCGCCGGGGCGCGCCGTCCACAGGACGTCGGGATGGCGTCGGAAGGCGCCCGTCGCCGAGCAGGGCGCGTCCAGCAGCACCGCGTCGAAACGGCGCGAGTCCTTCCACTCTGCGGCGTCCGCCGTCACCACCTCGGCGGAAAGTCCGGTCCGGGCCAGGTTGGCGCGCAGCCGCTCCAGCCGTGGGGCCGAACGATCGACGGCGGTGACCTGCGCGCCGGCGGCTGCGAGCTGCATGGTCTTGCCTCCAGGCGCGGCGCAGAGGTCGAGGGCGGAGCGGCCGTCCAGGTCGCCGAACAGCCGCGCCGGGATCGCCGCAGCGGCGTCCTGCACCCACCAGCGCCCTTCGGCGAACCCCGGCCATCCCGCGATGTCCCCCCGCCGCGAGGTGCGCACGCCGCCGCCGGGCAGGACCTCGCCCTCGAGCGCAGCGGCGATCGCGGCGGCCTCGGCGGGGTCGCGGAGCGAGAGGTCGGCGGCCGGTTCCTGGGTGATCACGGCGGCGAGCGCCAACGCCTCCTGCGGCCCATAGGCCGCAATCCAGCGCGCCAGGAGCCAGGGCGGCGCCAGCGATTCGGGCCGGTCCAAGCTCGGCGGGTCGCGCAGCATCGCGCGCAGCACCGCGTTGACGAGGCCCTTGAAGGCCCGGCCCTGCCGGTCGCCTGCGGCGAGCTCGACGCTGGTCGAAACCGCCGCGTGCGGCGCCGCCCGCAGGACGAAGAGCTGGGCCATCCCCAACCGCAGCACGTTCACCACGCGCTCCGGCGGCGGCTTGTTCAACCGACCTTGCAAGGCGATGTCGATGGGACCCAGATGGCGGAGCGTCGCCAAGGCCGCCGCGCGCGCGAAGGCACGATCGCGGGGATCGAGCCCGGCGAGCGCGCCGCTCGCCGCGGCCTCGTCCAGGCCGGCCCGCCGGGAGAGGGCGGCGGTCAGCAGCTCAAGAGCGGCCTTGCGGCCCGGCAGCCCGGCGCCCTCGGAGGGCCCCTCTGGTTTCAAATTGCTCACGGACGCCGGCGTGCCTGCTTGGCCGCGCCGACGCAAGGCCCGACGTCTAGGGCGTGGCCGGCAAGCGGCGGCTGACCTGAAGAACGGCCAGGCCAAAGATCGCCATGCCAACCCCGGTCACGACGTGGGCGAGAGCCAACACATGCGCCGCGGTCTTATCGCCGGCGATCACCATGGCCAGGCTCGGAAGCGCGATCAGATTGCCGATGTTGGAGACCATCAGGTTGCTCCAGGCGAGCCGGACCGGCGTGTCGTCGCCGGCGATCCCGTAGAACGCGCCCATGGCCGCCAGGCTCGCCCAGCCAAGGACGCTCATATAGCTGCTGACCGGAACCAGGGTGAAATCGTTCGATGTTCGTATCACCACGGCGAGCACCATGCTCGCCAAGGCGTAAAGCGCCGCCGATCCAAAGAAGGCGATCGAAATCCTCGACATCGGCTGCTCCCAACTGTGGTGTTGCAGGTAAAACCAGCAACGCGAATCCAAGGCAACGCTAGTAAATGTCGCGGCTCGCGCCTACACCCGCGGCATGAACGACACCCCGCCCAACGCCGCGCCCGGCAAGCCGCTCAGCCCGGCCGCTCGGCGCGCGCTCGATGAGGCGGAGGCGCGGCGCCAAGCGGACGCCGCACAGGCCGCGACGCAAGATGAGCGGGGCGGCCCCCGCGGGCCGGAGCCCACGCGCTTCGGGGACTGGGAGCGCAAGGGCATCGCCGTCGACTTCTGAGCGGCCGAAGTTACACGCGGGAAACGCAACGGTTCGCCGTGGATTGACAGCGTCACATATTCACGCTGTGTTCCCTTTTAGTTCGCTTTCCGGCTGGCGGCCGCGCCACGGCGTGTGGATAAGTTGTTCTCTACCCACAAGGACTTAAGATGACGGCACAGGTGGTGACCCTGGCGTTCTCAGGCGTGGACGCCGTCCGCGTCGACGTGGAGGTCCAGTTCACCCGCGGCGAAGCCAAGTTCATCCTGGTCGGCCTGGGCGACAAGGCGGTCGCCGAAAGCCGCGAGCGGGTGCGCGCCGCCTTCGCGGGCCTTGGCCTGGCCTGGCCTGGAAAGCGGATCGTCGCCAACCTCGCGCCGGCGGACCTGCCCAAGGTGGGCAGCCACTACGACCTGCCCATCGCCCTGGCCGTCATGGCCGCCATGGGTGTCATCCCGCCTGACGCGCTCGACGGTTGGGCGGCGATGGGGGAGCTGTCGCTGGATGGCCGCATCGCGCCCGTGGCGGGCGCGCTTCCGGCGGCGGTCGCCGCCGGCGGGCTGGGGCTGGGCCTCATCTGCCCGCAGGCCTGCGGGCCGGAGGCGGCGTGGGCGGGCGAGACGCGGATCCTCGCCGCGCCGTCCCTGATCGCTCTGGTGAACCATTTCCGCGGCGTCCAGGTGCTGTCGCCGCCGAAGCCCGGCGCCCTGCGCGAGGTCGGACGCGCCCCCGACCTGCGCGAGGTGAAGGGTCAGGAGAACGCCAAACGCGCCCTGGAGATCGCCGCGGCCGGCGGCCACAACCTGCTGTTCATCGGCCCGCCCGGCTCAGGCAAGTCGATGATGGCCCAGCGCCTGCCGGGCCTGCTGCCCCCGCTGACGCCGGAAGAGCTGCTGCAGACCTCGATGGTCCATTCCATGGCGGGGCTGATCGCCAAGGGCGAGCTGTCCCGCGCGCGGCCCTTCCGCAGCCCGCACCACTCGGCCAGCATGGCGGCCCTGACCGGCGGAGGCCTGAAGGCGCGCCCGGGCGAGGTCAGCCTGGCGCACAACGGGGTGCTGTTCCTGGACGAGTTGCCGGAGTTCGGCGCCCAGGCGCTGGACGCGCTCCGCCAGCCCCTTGAGACGGGCGAGGTGGTGGTGGCCCGCGCCAACGCCCACGTGCGATATCCGGCGCGCGTGCAGCTGGTGGCGGCGATGAACCCCTGCCGCTGCGGACTGGGCGGTGCGGGAAAGGGCGCATGCGGGCGCGCCCCGCGCTGCCAGGGCGATTACCAGGGTCGAATTTCCGGCCCGCTGATGGATCGCATCGACCTGCAGGTGGAGGTCCCGCCCGTCACCCCCGCCGACCTCGCCCTCCCAGCGCCCGCCGAGGGCACGGCGGAAGCGGCGGCGCGCGTGGCGGGCGCCCGCGCCCTGCAGACGGATCGCGCCGCCGGCCGCAAAGGCGCCGCGGCGCTGAACGCTCAGGCCGACGGGGACTGGCTGGAGACGATCTGCGCCCTCGATGCGTCGGCCAAGGCCCTGCTCGCCCGCGCCGGGGAAGCCGGACGGCTGACCGCCCGCGGCTGGACCCGCTGCCTGAGGCTCGCCCGCACCATCGCCGACCTGGAAAGTTCCGACGCCGTGCGCCGAACCCATGTGGCCGAAGCCCTGATCTATCGCCGCGTGGCGCCCCTCCCGTCGGCCATCGCCAGCTGACGCCGCGCCCGCCAGGCGTTCCAAGCGCCAATCGCCAGCGAAATGAGGATGAGGTAGGTCCAGATGATGATGGCTGTGAGGTAGGCCCAGCCATGCACGTTCGGATCGATCATCTTGCCCACGTGCGTGAGGACCGAAAGCAATTGGAATCCCGTCGCGAAAAGCGGCCAGAACTTCTTCGTCCTCAGCGCGACCGCGCCAAGGATCAGCAGGGTGAAGATGTCTGCGGTGAAGCCGGCGAGCTGAACTCGCGGCCATGAGACGTCGCGCAGGAATATGCTGATGGCGAAATTCAGCAGCAGCGTGGCGCCCGCGGTCCGCTCCTCCCAGTCGCCCTTCCATAAGGCGCCGCCACAGATCAGAATCGAAACGGCTACGCCGAACCAGGGCGGAAGCGCGATGGTCAAACGACTGGGCCCTTCGACGTGGTCGAAGGGCCCAGCTTAGAGCGCAAACTCAGGATAAACGGAAGATCAGGCCGCCACCGGGCGCAGCGTACGACCACTCTTGTGGGCGGTGACTTCGTTCTCGATGTTGATCGGGGGCTTCGTGCCGCCGCCCGGATCGTCCATGGTGATCGCGCCCAGGCCGACCTGCTGCTTGGCCACGCTCAGTTCCTTGTGGGCTTCCACCAG
>Ga0068863_100001314_pt1 | contig 24788 bp, 42 predicted proteins | sample KBSSwiS62_FD_66596 | JGI IMG/M metagenome (GOLD analysis project Ga0068863, IMG submission 66596) | Switchgrass rhizosphere microbial communities from Kellogg Biological Station, Michigan, USA - KBS Switchgrass S6-2 | ecosystem: Host-associated > Plants > Roots > Rhizosphere > Soil ... | reverse complement strand
AAACCTCCTTGAGGTGCCTCTTCACTATGTGCACCTGTATTGGAGAACGCCAGAGACCCCCGCCCCATAAACCAGAATCACCGCTTCCAGCGTAAAGATTTGGGTTTGTCGCTCGGAGCCGGTTTTGGTGGCGATGGTGGCGTGGGAGGAGGCACAGGCTTCACACGCTTCGGCGGCTTCTTGGGCTTCGGCGGCTTCTTGGGGCGCGGAAGCCTCTTTGGAGCTGGGAGGTACTTCGGATCTGGATCCGGCGTTTTCCGCGGCTTGCCATTCGTCCGACGGTCATATTCGTGAGGCAGCTCGACGTACTTGTCCCTGTTCTCCAAGAACTCCTCGGGAGTTTTGTATAAAACCTCACCGGTGTCCTTGTTCTTGACCTTGACCGTCTTGTACCTCTTGCGCGCCACCCTCAGGGCAATCGCGAGGTCGCCGGAGCCGAGCCGCACCAAATGTGTGAACAGGTTCACACCTAGGTGGCCGGACAAGAGGATCAAACGACCCGATTGGCCTTAAACCTCCAAGCATCCCACTCGACGTGGACGGCAAACAGCTGGCGCCTCTCATCCCAATAGTAGGCGTAGGTTGAGACAGGGTTGCCGTGTTTGTCCTTAACCTCTTGCTCCAGGACTTGCCTAGCATGGTCGAGGTTGTAAGGGGACAAAAAGATGCAACCCGTGGGGAGAACCTCCACCACAGTGAAATGGGCGTACATCTTGAGGCTGCCCTCCTTTGGAGGGAAAGGGCCGCACATGTAGTGCTCCCCCACCTTCGGCAACGGTTGACTCGGTAGACTCCACTTCATTGTTTCCTCAACACAAGAACCTTGCGACCTTCCTCTTCGCGCAGCTCGGCCACCAAGCCGAAGGCTTTTTGGCAGAATTCTCCAATGTTCTCCAGTTGATTGAAACTGGACTCGAAGATGCAGCCGAACTTCTCGCCAATGTAAGCCGCGTTGTAGCCGAACACCGTGAGCGGCTTCCCAATGTGCACGTTCGCTTCCGTGAAGTCCTCGCCGCATTTTTGGGACTGCTCGCATAACTTTATGTATTCGTTCATGAATCCGGTGAACTCGATGAACGCATGATTCCCGATCCGAACGGCGTTTTGATAGAAATGAGCCGATAACACGCTCATCTCCTTAATCATTTTTTCGCGCTGCTCTTTCGAGTGAAGCACCCCTCCGTTCTACAGCACCGCCAAAGCCGAGGCAAGTGCGGCGGTGTCAAAGAGGGCAAAAGGAGAAGCGTTATGAGCTTTATCGGTCTGAAGTGCCCACATGAAGTGGGGAGGTTGCTTCACGGGATCGAGGTACCAGGGGAGAAAGTCCCCCCTACGGAATTCCACGTGACCATCCTCTATCTGGGCAAAGACGTCCCGATGGAGATGCTCGGTAAGGCCATCGTGGCCGCTGCAGAGGTCGCCGCTGCACAAAAGCCCTTCCGCTGCACCCTCACCCACTCCACATGCTTCCCGAAGAACGAAGATGGGGTACCCATCATCTGTCCCGTTGCGTGCCCAGAACTATATGAACTACACACCAAACTGAAAGAGTCGTTCGACGGCGCTGGCGTAGATTACTCCAAGAAGTACCCAGAGTACAAACCCCATCTCACGCTTTCCTATGCAGAAGAAAGCGTGGAGGACGAACCATTCGGCCCTCTGGAATGGTCAGCCTACGAGATGGTTCTGTGGGGAGGAGACGCGGGAGATGACAAACTCGCGACCAACTTCCCCTTCGCCATGCCCGTAAGGGTTGCTACCTACCAGAACCTGGTCAGGACAGCGATGCGAGCCACCTCGCGGTGAAGCTTTAGTTGGCTTCCTCGATGGGAGAGGGCGGAACAAAAGCTCCTACCAGGCCCTCACACTCACCCGCAAACTGAAGGGCCATTTCTCGGTTCCCAACCGTATACGCAGCTGGGAACTCAACCTCTTTTCGTAGAATCCCCTCGTCCGCCAGCATGGAACTGTACTGCCGTATGGTGGATTCGGCAAATCCAGTTTCGACGGCGAGCGCTCTCGACGTTTTGGGTACGTCGGACTTCAGCAACGTCTGAATGATCCCAAGGGACACAGCATAGTAAGACTTGTGCTTCTTGGGGTCATAGGTTTTCGAGACATGTGGGCTCTGCTCAACAGAAGAGGCGCCGAAAAGACGCTTCGAGATGCCGAGCAGAGTGGATTCAATCGCTGTTCTTACGAGCTTTCTGATAGGCATAAGGAGGTTATACACCGGCCTTCACCCCCGAAGCTCTTTGGTGGATCTCTTTCTACAAAGCATACTAGAACGAGGAGGGCTCACTTTGTATACCCTCAAGCTACTGTGTGAGGCAGTGCGTGCGTTGTCACCACACGCATCTGTCACGTTTACAGGTAAGCCCGATCCCGTGACTGGAAATGGAGATCTTTGGATCGGATCCATTTCCGTTGGGGATATCATCATCGCTGAACATGTCGGCCCGCTTGACGAGGTGGGGGAGGAACTCGTCAAGCACCTCAGTAAGAGGTCTGCGGCCGTTCTAGAAAGGCTGACAAAAGGCGGGGTTTAGTCCTCGTCCTCTTCGTCTTCATCCTCGTCCCAGCCCTCTTCGTCCTCTTCGTCACTCTCCTCTTCATCCTCATCATCTTCGCCGCCGCCCCCTTCCTCCTCTTCCTCCTCTGGGGGTACTTCGTCGTCCCCTTCCTCTTCTTCCTCTTTGTCCTGTTCGTTGTCCATGTACTTGTAGAAATCGTAGACCTGAGAGAGTGTCATGTCGCTGTTGAACTCCGCGTCTTCTCCCTCAGAAATGCGGTTGTACACTTCTTTGGCCTTCTCGACAGACAGCGGGCCGATGTAGACCTGCTTGGAGAGACGGCCTGGACGCATGAGAGCGTCGTCGATCTCGTCTACCTTGGCGTTGGTGGTGCAGATGATTCGCAGGTTGAGCGCTGTGCCCAAGATGCCATCGCTAGCGTTCAAGAGGGCGGAGATGGCCGCAAGGTTGTTGTCGTTGTTCTCCCCGACCTGACTGGACACTTTGCGAACGCTCTCCGCTTTGGCTAAGAGCTGCTCTCTCTGTTCGTCAGGGAGACCCATCCCGTGAATGGCTTCCTCCATGGCCGCGAACGCCTCGTTGAAAGCGTTGACCCGCTTCACACTGACACGAGGCACCAAGGCCTTGTCTGCGTCTTCAATCAGAAGAACGATGGGTTTCTCTAGCCCAATCATGCTGCGAGCTCGGATGAGCGTGGGCACGAGCTTCGGCCCCGCCAGATCTTCGACCATGCTCGGCGGGATCAACACGAAAACAGCGTCGTAGACCTCGTACAGCAGGCCCTTGATGAAGAAGGTTTTGCCTGTTCCAGGCTCACCTTGGATGATGGAGAGACGGCCCATGGGGTTCGCCCGTTGCAGGTCGTCCGAAATGTACTCGAAAGACTCCACCACATCGGCTTCGTAGTTGTCCCGCTCGAACGGCACCCCCGCCGGCCCAATCTCGCTGATCTCGACACCATTTGCACCCAGGGCCAACGAGTAGATGGGTTGACGAACGAACTCAGGGAGAAGAAAATCTCCGAGGAGCTTGGCTATCTCCTCGTAGGCGCTCTGATTCACCGTGAGCATCGCGATGTCGTACTTACCATCGAGCCCCACTTCGACCTGAAGGCACCCCTCCGGCCACGTGAACCACGTCTCGCTCTTGCCACGCCCGAAGATAGGAACGTCGGCAAACGGACTCGTGGCCCCAGTCAGAGCTACGATCTCGGAGTAGAACTTCTCCTGCGCCTGCTCATCCTGCTCCTCTACCATCACGCCGCGACACCGACCACTCCACACCGTCAGATGGTTCGCGACTGCATAGTTGAGGAACATCCGAGAAGCGGGGCTGTAGCCCTTAAGATCAAGCTGAGCCGCATCCCACCAGTGAATCGCGGTCGGTTTTGGTTCCGCGCGCTTGAGCCCTTTATCGTTCTTGGTTGCCATACACAAACTCTCTTTCGATGCGCGAAAAATTACACATCAATCTCGAAATCGAACCGAGTCCTCTGCACGACCTTCACCTCGCCGTCCAGAGAGACAAAAAACCACTCGTGCCCGTTAGAGCAGCGATAACTCCGGCGAAGCTCCGTTTGCTCCGTCACTTCACCAGCTGTTGTTCCACAATTAGGACAGACGTGCTCTGCAAGGCGATAGCCTTGGTCGTCAAGCGGCTCGTAATGTCTCAAGTCGTCGAAACTTACCTTCTTGATACCTCTGCCAATTTTGGGTTTTCGCCGTCCAGACTCACTCTCCGTACACCACTTGACGGGCTGTAAACAGCAATGTCCCTCTGATTCCCATACAGAAAACACCCAAAATGGCATTTTCGTGTCGTTGTTACAGATGAAGATGCCGCCAATGAGCCAGATGGGCTTCATTGGTCTTGTGTTTTCCGTCGCCTCTTGGTAGGGGTCAAGCTGCCATAGCTCTCCGAAATGCTCCGTAGAGAAGGCTCGAATTTCTGTTGTCCCAACTGAGGACATGAAGATTCGACGGGAGTAAGGGTCTACGTCACGAATAACGAAAGACCCTCCAGTTGGCGTGCGAACTCGAACTCCGATAGCCACCCATGGAGGAAGAGGGGCTGGGACGGGCACCAAGAACATCACGGACGACGCTTTTGAGTATAGGCGAAGATTTGGGGCACTCAAACTTTGAGCCCGAACATGTACAGTGTCACCTTGCACAGCAACGATCGTGCAAGTCTCACCGTCTGTCCGATCCTCAACGATTACCCCTGGACGAAGCCAATGACCAGTCGACTCATTGAAAGGCATGACTGGCTATGACACCAGCGGTGTAGGTCAATCAAATGACAATAAAAGAACCCTCTTGGATCGACCTAGGCGTCGAGCTCCACCCTGAAGGGCAGCCTGATTTCATTTTCAAGGTGGTTAAAATCGACACCACTGGGAACGGCGCTCGCATGATCCACATGGTCGCGACATTCAACCCCGAGATACCGTTCTCTCGTTGGGAGGCGTACTTGCTCAACGGGCAGCCAGACATTGGCACACTGGCCGCCAAAAAGTGGCTCCCCGTCAAACCGCCTGCCAAAACACCAGAGACCCTGAAGAACCGCTTCGACCTAGTGAACGCTTTTGATGACTTGTGAGTGAGCCGGAAAAATCGAAGCAGTCAGACAACCAAGGTGCCAGGGTGGCTCGGTTGTCACACCTTCTTCGTTGGTATACGGCAAACGCACTCCACGGTCTCCATGCCGGATATGCTCTTTGCACGCAAAGCAAAGCTCTGCGGTAGGCGTCGACACTTGCGTCCCAAATGTACAAACTCCAGCCTCCCATGGAGGGCCGAACCATTTCATCACGAAACCTCCGTGCGATTCACGTCATCCGGTGTAGTTGAGATGAGAGGAAAACCAATGAGCGATGCAGTTGAAGCCATCCGAAACGACCTGAAAGAAGCCAAAACCCTGTGCGAAAAAGAACTTGCGACCGATGAGATCTCAGTGGTCGTCTTGGTTGCAAGACTCATTGGGGATGAATACCGGCAACCTCGTCGAAGGACTCGGGTTGAGAGCAGCCAGCAACGTGTGTCAGATCCTGTGGAAAAGGCGCGGCGCAACCCGCGACGTCCCGCTCTACCGACTTCGGCGATCGCAACTGGCAACGCCACCAAGGCTCCCACCAAGACCAAGGTCAAGGCCCCCACGAAGCCTGTCAAGACTGCTGCCAAGATAGCTCGGGCACGAAAGAAAAGCTAGGGCTCGTCTAAAGCAGCGACCCAAGCCTCACGGACTTTGTCCGTGAGGCTTTCCCATTTCTGCAACGGTGTGCCTGCATTTTCCCACCCGACATAATCGCCGTATCGCTGGTAGGCACGCTTGGCTCGATCGACCTTCACCTCTTCTTTGATCAAGTCCACTACAGCACGGTCTACAGTGATCCCGTGTACTTTAGCCTTCTCTAGTGGGGTCATTCCTTTTGCAGTTTTGAGCCACTTTTGGCGCTCAGTTTCGGGAAGCTCAGCCCAAGATCGCTTCTCATCGAAGTAGTAACCCCACTTCGACAGTAGCTCTTTGGCGCGCGCCTCGACCTCTTCGTCACCCATCTCCACCTCCAGGAGACGAGGTTACACCGAAGGGTTACTCCGCTGCGCCTGGAGAAACGAGACCCACGAGGTGTTGACGAGCTACCTTGTACGTCGCCTTAGCCGTGTCGATTTCAGCTCGAACGGCAGCATTTCCAAGGTACTGATTGATGGTCATCAGTAGGTCATCTGGAGTCACAACCACATGGTTCTCACGAAGCATGCGCTCCAAAGATGCACGTCGATGGAGAGTGAACTTGGAGCGGTCGAACTTCACCCCACCCTCCTGCAGGAACGCGATGACCTTCTTGGCCTCGACCGGTTTTTGAGTCACGAACGAGCGCATCTTCTTTCGCCAGATATCGTCCGTGACCTTGCGGATGGTGTCACCCACCGCTCCTTCGAGCTTCAATGAAGCGTCACCCCATACTTCATCAGGGAACCCCTCAGAGAGAGGCAAACTGGACAGGAACCGACGAAGCAGCTTCATCCGGTCTGAATGCTCCAGTTCGCCCACGAGGAGCACCTTGGCAAACCGGCGAAGAAGCGGCATGGGAATGCGCTCAGGGTGGTTCGTAGCACCCCAGACCGCCAAACCTGGGTAGGCAGTGATGCCATCCATGAGAACCTGGAACTCCGTGGCCAGGTTCGTTCCACCAAAGGCCGCATGGCCCATGTCACCATTCAAGATGGTGTCGATCTCGTCGATCAAAAAGAAGACCTGTCTGCCAGTCTCCTTCTGAAGCTTGAGCCCACTCTCGAAGAGTCGCTTCGGGTTCTTCTCTGCCTCACCCTTCCAACAGGTGAGAAAGTCGCTTGCTTGAGCGAAAATACCAATGGAGCCACGATCACTACCAAGCGCACGAAGCACCTCAGTCTTGCCGCAACCCATTGGCCCCACCAAAAGGACGTTCATCTTGTCCGTCTTGCCGCTCGGACTCGTGGCCATGAACAAGTCCGACCACACAGACGAATCCTTCGCCTGGTCAATCATGGCGCGAACCTCGTCGAAGCCAGACCCAACCACTTCCTTGAGATCGATCTTCGGCTTGACCCCTGCCACCACTTCGAGTGCCCCAGGTGCTTCTCCCAAAAAAGAGTTCCCTGAGGCAATCTTGCAGACGTAGAACGAGTTTTCATCCCGCTGCAACTTGTACCACTCAGCCTTGCGGCCAAGGACATACTTCACGATGTCAGTGCCCGCACTCGTGCTCAACGACGAAGCGATATGGGCGATCGTATCGTTGCGGAAGTCCATCTCCAACTGCTCTTCCGCCGTGCGAAGACCCACCTTGTCCTTCGCACGAATGTTGCGAGGGTCGAGCTCACGAAGGCTCTGGAGGGCATCCTTAAACTCACCATAGGTCATGAGCCGACGAGACTTGCCTCCAGTGAGACGACGGACGGCCTCACCGGCGTCCTTCGTTCGCTTTTCGATTTTGTCCGCCGCTTCCCACATGGAAAGCAGGTTCGTCGACAAGAACTCGACAACCTCCCCTGGCTCCTTGACGAAGCCACCAAAGAGGCCCCCACACAAGGAGTCGGCGAGCAGAGTCGCCTTACGAATGGTGTATGCACTGAGCTCGTCAGGACTCTTGCCGTCTTGGATCTCCCCGTGCGCATCCGCGTTTTCGTAGATGGCGATGGCCAGATCCGTCTTCACAGGGTCGCCGTGGATCTTCACCCCGTCGATCGTGTGCCGGTGCCGAAGAAGCTGGTGGTACATCTCCAGGTGACGCACCACCCCCTGGGCTATCGACACCACCTTGTTCTGCAAAGACGAAGACCTCTCGATGGCAAACACAAACCTCTGGAGAGGCTCCTGGTTCATCATCATGACCACCGAGAAGTCCTGAATGTCCTGCCTCGTCTTGGGGAGCTCTTGGTTCTCCCCCACGAACAGAAGGCTTACGGGCTGCAAATCACGCACAGTGTCCCTGAGCTCGTGAAACCCCATTTGAATTCCACGAGAAATTGACAAAATCAACGAGATGAAGTTGCCTCCTCCCACCGTGTTCCTGAACTCATGGAACCACTCGTCAAGCCCCTTCTTGTCAAAAGGGTTCTTGGACTTGAGTGAGTTTTTGGCCTCCTCCATCATGGAATTGTAAGCTTCGCCGATTTCTTCGACCTGCTCGTCGAAAACGTCGCAGAGAGCGTCGAGAACAACCAGATCGGTTTGGACGCCTTTGTAGTCGAAAGACTCCGTGAGCTTCACAAGCTCAAAGAATTGGTGGGGACTGATGCGGACGAGATTGCTGGCCTGATGAGGCTGGATTTCGTGGATGTACATGCTCCCCAAGTACACCGCGGGTGTAGAGAAACGAAGCCATGGACACTATCGAACGTCGCAAGCTGTTTGAGCTAAAGCCGCACCCAAAAAACAATGAGGTCTTTGGAGACCCGCGCCTCGTTCCCGAGTATGCCGAGATTAAAGAGTCAATTCGGCAAAACGGACTACAAGAACCAATCATCATCAAGCGGGATGGCACGATTCTTTCTGGGCACCTTCGCTATTCCGCACTGATGGAGCTGGCCCTTGAGTCTGGCAAGCTTTCACATGAGGCGGATGCACTTGTCCGTGTCCATCCCGAGTTTATCGACAAGGCGGACGAGTTTGCTTACCTGTTCGCGGCAAACATTGAGCGTAGACAACTGAGTCCAAAGCAGATCGCTTCCGCCTACAAAGCTCTACTTGACGCGGCCGACGACCCCAAAGCCAAGAAGAAAAAAGGGTTCCCCCTAAAGGTCAAAAGGCAGGTCACGAGAGAGCGCATTGCTCGAATGCTCAACGTGTCTCTGAGGGTAGCGGACAACGTATCAGTCATCTTCCAAACCCCAGGAGTGCCAGCGGACATACTGGAGCTGGTAGAAGCCAAGGCGCTTAAAGTCCCCTTGGTTGCTGACGCCGTGAGGTATGCCATCAAGGAGGCTTTGCGCAGAGACCCTAATTTGGAGAACATCGAAGTAAACCCTGTGGATGTTCAAGCGTACATCCACAACCCACCAGTTCGTAAGACGACTGTCTCAGATATCATTAGGGGGGTCAAGCCGGTCAGCGAGCCTGTAATGGTAGAGGATGTTCCAATCACGACCTACGCAACGAGGTTCTCGTCTCTGCCCGCTCCTTTCTCCCCCAAGCAGAAGATCACGGACATGGTACTCAACGGCGTAGAATGGTCAGAGCGAGGCTTCTGTGACCGGTCTATGCCTCTCCACGAGGCTATCAATCGGGTGAGACAGAGGCTCCATGACGCTTTCGAGCACACGACCGTTGTGCGGGAAGAGAAAGTAGACGCGGCGCTCGACGCTTTACTAGAGCGGATCACTCAGTACATGCGAGTGACTGGGAAACGAGTCTCCGTGCACATCAGCGAGAGCCCGAGACTTCATGAAAGACTGCTGGCTCTTCGTGCTTGTCTTGAAGAAGAGGATCCTGATCTCGACCTCAACACCCATCGCAACCTACTGACGGATATTGCGGCGAAGGCGAGGGAGAGGTCACTATCTTTGCGACGTCACAGTAAAGCCAAGATCACAGTGAGTCTGCCCAAACCAAAGAAACTGGAGTTCAACTCGGAAGTCGAGTTCATTCTCAGTGTGATTGGGGAGGACACCCTCGTCTCTCTGTCTCCTAACTAGACCACCACTTTTTGGAGCAGACGACCAACAATCCCGTACTTGAGTCCATCCACTACTCCGTGAACAGGGCCTCGATAGGGTTGTTGACATGCAGGACACGTCCAGGGGTAGGTAGGGAACCCGTTTCTCCAAGGCACGTGGTCTACAGGCTTAGCTCGACAGCCGTGGTAGACAACGAGCCTCAGATCGAGCACGTTCGCTGAGTAAAGTAGGTTCAAGATCGCGAGACTGGCACCTCGCGATAGACCCGCTTTGGCGAGATCCTCGGGGACGACACGCATACCCACCCATTTGTTCTGGAAGATTTTGCGGAGTCCCTCCCATTGCTCGTCGGTGATGTTTTGGACTTGCGAGCGATCAAAGAGGTAGTCGGAAGGCATCACATCTTGTTCATCAACCACCCTGGGCCGCCGTCCGTCGTCTTCGCGTACTCGCGGAGACTGCGTTTGTCTCCAGCCTTCTGGAGCCGACGCCACTCGTTCTTGATTCTCTTCGCGATACTGCGAGTCACCGCGGACTTCTTGGTAGCCGGTGTCACAGCCCTCGGTTCGGGGACTACTTTTTTGTTTTCCTTCGCCATGTTGTCTCCATTTAGCGGTGTTGTAGATGTCTAAGAGACACCGAAATCGTTTCAGCAGGGAAACAAAATGCACACGAGGTTGCCAGCAAATTTGGGTATGCGATTCGAGGACGATGGGGTTGAGTATTTTCTGTGCTCCGTCCTGAACGACCGCTCCCTGATCAGCATCCCCGTGGACATGGTTGAACACGTGCGAGAGAAAGCCGAAATCGAAGAGATTATCTGGCCTCTTGGGGCCTACGTGATTTTTCAACCGCATGGGATGACCCTCGCGATCTTCGGGCGAGCCAACGGGGAGTTTGTCCACCGCGGCGGTCAGTTCGACTTCGGCGAGGACAAGCCGACCACCCTCGGCGTAAGCATTTGGAACTTGTGGCAAGCGCTTCGTGACACGGATGAGGGTGTTCTTCAAGAAAATCTGAAGCAACTCGTGCATGATACGCTCTTATCCAGGGAAACGTGCGAAGAGCTGAGCCCAGAAGCGTTGGAATACTTCCAAGCGCAGTACGCCCGATTTGCGGCTGAGACACTGGAGGTTTCAAGCCACCGTGTCAGTTCTCGTTTGTGTTTTATCGAGTCTGGGTATGTGATGGCTGAACTGTACTTGGACGGCAAGATCCTCGACGCTGAAGACGAGAGACACAAGACCATCACTCAGCGGTTTGAGCGTTATCTGGCCACGGCCAAGCCCAATTAGGAGATCCCATGCCGGCTGGACACTACACAAGTCTCTCCGCCACTGGCCCAGGAAGCGACCTGTGGTACACGGAAAACGGTACTTGGTCAACGAACGAGGCGGACAAATACGTCTTCAACCAAGCTTTTGTCGCTGTGCACACTGCCATTCAAGGGCTGCCAACGGGCTACCACACGAAGGTGAACTTCGAGTTTGTGCCCGTGACACCTCAACCAGCGGCACCGCCTATGGGGGCGTTCGAGAACTGTTGTTGCTAGCGCGGATGAGCTCGGCCATTGAAGGTCGCCGAACCTCCTCTTGAGGTCGCCGAACCTCCTCTAGGGTTTGGAGGAAGGTCGGATTGGCAAACGGGTTGAACTTAGGATACAAATGGGGTCGGCAGATGTCGAGCGTGAGCGTGGGGCGATCCCCCAAATACTTCCACACTCGCCGCCGATACAACCAGTCCCTCTCGGCTACCAACGTTGGCTTTTCCTCGTCTTCCCTGTAGTGAAAGTCCGTAACCCGAGGGTCGGTCTCCAAAAACTCCAAAGCCGAAGACATGATTGAGCCACTGTGCTGGAACAAGTACACCCACTGCCTGTACTCGCGGAAGGTCACGTACAGCTCGAAATCAAAGACGCCCATGCGATAGCTGCGGGCCAGAACTTTGTCGACTACGGCCGCCCGAGCCATCCTCTCCCTACCGAAAACAGCAAAAGCTTGCTGGTAAAGAGGCGAGCCTGTTTTGACCTCTCGTGCCATCGCCGAGAAGACAAGTTCGATCTGAGCTCTTGCTTGTTCCGTCCCAAATCGCTCTATTTCGGAGACGAGAGCCCAGACGTCGTCCCTACGCCTGAGACGATACGCTCGCTGTATCGGATGCACTCTCAGCCCCCCTATTGTCCTCTTTCATCTCTTCGATGGAGAAGACCCCCAAACCCCAGAGCGCCCCCTGCACGAAGCCCAACCAGCGCATGGCCTTCTCAGTGTGCTCGACCTGAAAGCTCTGCATCTCTTTGAGCATCCAATGGATGTGACCGAAACGCTCCGGCCCTTGGTTGTCTAGACTGAGCAGGTTACAGCGTTTGGCTGGCTCGCAGTTTATCTCTGGGTTCGCCAAGTAGCGGGAAACGACACTTTGCAGTTGGTCAAATGTCATACTGACTCTACACCGACCGATGGTGCAACACCTGGTAAAGGTAGCGCGCAAGCAGCACAACCAACATGAAGGGCCATGCGATGCTCCACAACACCAGACAGTTTAACGCCTCATCCTCGCCGTCAATGTCAGCAAGATCAACCCGAATGACAAAAAGACCATTCAAAATGCCGATGAATAGGTAATCGATGAACGGCATGTTTCGACCTCTCGTCACCTACCCCGAACGAATAGAGGTTTCGTCGAACTAAGTCCATTGGGTATAACTCGACTTTGGGATTAAATGCCGCATGAGACTAGCACTTGTGTCCGTGATAGCACTGTTTACCCTGATTTTTGCGCTAATTGGTGGCTTGTGGCAGAAGACCAATCAGGAATCTGCCGCCGCAAAGAGCGGGACTCCGGTGTATACAGTGAAGGACGTGGCAGAAGTGTGGGCGCGCGAGCTGTTCGATCCACTGAATTTAACGGTCAGGTGTCGAAACGAAGTCGACATGGATCTTAATCGTCGCACCTGCAGAATCGAGGTCATAGAGGCCAAGGGGTACTACTCCATCATGGCAATGTGCAACGAAACTGGCTGTTACGCGGTCTCAGTCAATGAGACCCTCTCGAAGGATCCACAGCAATGAAACGAGCCTATCTCGAAAAGGCCTTTGTTCGTTACCACGATGATCTACCCATGTCCGACTCGGCCTTCACCGTCGTGAAGGGGCTTCGGGCTCACGGTGTGCCGGTGGAGTCCTTCACGGATTTTGAGACGATTCGAGACAAAATCACGCCAGAGACCTTTGTCCATGGCTGGGTACGCGACGTGCTTCACGCGCTCGACCAGATGGGTAAACCACGACCCTCTTTCTCCACGCTACCTGAGGGAGCTACGGAGGTACTGGGGCGAGAGACCACCAAAACAACCCTTGGTTACGTTCGCAACACAGACAGTTTGTGGCCGGTCTTCATCAAGCCGATTGAGCACAAAGTGTTCACAGGGTATGTGGTTAGGGGTTTCTCCGATTTTCTGACCACGAGTCACCTGCCTGACAGCACCCCGATTTACATGCAGCCAGAGGTTACGTTCATCAGCGAGTACCGATGCTTCGTACACTGGGATCGTGTGGTCGCCATCCGGCACTATCATGGTGACTGTGAGGTCTTCCCTGATATGACAGCTGTGAGTGCCATCCAAAACACCATTCTACGACGGCAATACATGCCGGTTGCTTACTCTCTCGACATTGGCATTCTGCCCGACGGGAAGAACGTTCTCGTAGAGATGAACGACTCTTTTGCACTTGGCTCTTACGGTCTGTCTTGGGGTCTGTACTTACCGTTGGTGCATGACCGTTGGACAGAGCTTGTGACAGACCCGAACGTGTGGGGCAACCACATGCTCGATCTGTACCTCGCTCGCGAGATCACTTTTCACGAACTACAGACAAGACTGCTCGGAATCGTCTACAGCGACAAGTTCAAAGACGAGCGCATCGATCACGCCTATCTCATTTGGTGTGAGTACACTTCCTGTGTTGACTGTGAAGAGAGTTGGTTTCGGTGGCAGCTCATGAAACGACTGGAGCCCAACCCAGTACCTTTGTGATACACTCCCATGTATGAAGCTAAGACACGGTGTCCGCTTCGTCCATCTGGAGGAGGGTACCATATGGGAGCTCCGAACCAACAATGGGACGATGGGTCTTTGGGCTTGTCGGGCCGTTCGACCTCCATGCTCGATGCAGGAATGTCCCCTTCAGGTGATCCGAGAGTTCACTGAAGAAGAGATCCTTCAGTACCCCCTTCTGGAGCCATTCACCCTCAGAGCAACGAACATCTACAAAGCGGAGATGGAGCTACTCCACATCATCAGCGATGCCACCGAGCTGATGCCACTACCACAGAAGAGAGCCTTGTACCTGGCCCTGGAACGAGCCATCAAGCACCGACTCGATGCTATCCTTTCTCAGATTGGAATCCCCGACGAATCTTGAGAAAACTTACATGTTCGTCGTCGACCGGCCAACGGGTGTTATGGTCAGATCCTGTTAAGGAGAGAATCACCCCGTCAGACTCGATCGGGATCACGGACTCAACCTGAAACATTGATTGAGTCTCGCGGATCACGAAGATGTCACCCTCAGAAAGGGGGTCATCGTGCTCTTCGTACTCCACCCAGAGAAGTGGGGTATCAACACGAATCACTCGCATTTGGCCAGGTATAGCATAGAGAGGGAGTCCCCACTCCTCACTAAGAGCTACCCTCAAGAAGATTGTTGACCGCCCTCTGTCAAGGCTCGTTTACCCTCGGGACGGAGACTTGCTGCCCCGATGGAGCGAGCCCCAGAGGCCGCTCGCAGAAGCGTATCGATGCGGTCAGGGCTCGCCTTATCCAGGCGGCGCTTCTTCTTTGCCCTTCGGCTGCTGCTTTGGTTTGACACGTAAATCCTCACAAGAAACGGCAAAGTCGATAACCCCCTCGTACCTCGACTTTAAGGAAGGAGGGGCCTGTGGAAGCAGAAATCATCACAGGGTTGGTCATTGATGTTCGAGGGCCTTTCTACGACGGTTCGTACGAACTAGACGTAGAAACCCCAGCCGGCGAAGAGGTGACGGTCGCAGTCTCCGCCGAACAGTATGCGGAGTTGATTGCTGACCGAGTGCCCGTTGAGGAGCTCAGTTAGTCTCCCCAATTCCTCGTGTCCCGAGTCTGACGTTCATTTTCACGGCGGCGCTCTTCGTCCCGCTCACGACGTTGAGCCTCGTCTCGTTCACGCTGTTGGCGCTCCAAGGCTTCTTGGTGTGCTTGGTCATCTTTTGACATTTTCATCTCCAGACGAGGCGATTAATCGTTTATAGGCCATCTCCCTCTTGCGCTTTTTGGCTTTCTTCTTGCGCTCAGAGGGGGACGTGAAAACGAACCGTGTACGCTGCAAAGAGATAAGTGCTCCCACACCCATTACGTAGCACAAACAGATAGACAAAGCCATGGAGCGTTGCTACGGTACTACGCCAAATGCAGGCTTTTCGCTGAGGGTGTGACCATGGCGGGTATGGATCTTGTAACGGGTGACGAGGCGGCGGCCATTCTCGGGATCGCTTTCACTCGGTTCAAAGTGGCCATTTACCGTGGGCTTGGCAAGGACAAGACCCGCAAGCCCAGCGGGAACGAGCCTCAGCCGGTGCAGGGCGGTTGGTCGGCAAGGTCGGCCAAGTACCGCGCCAAAGACATCCTAAGGATGCACAACGAATATCACTTCCGAACGGCGAGGAATTTCACGCCTGATTACGAGTGGTTACGTAGCATACCCAAAGTCAATCTCGTTCCCATCATGGCCCGTGTGGCAGAGCCGAAAGTCTCGCGTGCAGCGGAGCCAAAGATCCACGCGCCTACTCCTATCACTTCCGCGTCGAAGCGCCAGCCTCCGAAGCCCGTCCGTGAGGCCCCCGCCACGGCCATGCCGATGGCAGCCAGGACAAAGACCGCTCCGAAAGCTACGGCGCCCAAAAAGACCCCTCCCAAGCCCACGAGGGCACGTCAATCCCCGCCGCCCGCTGAGTTCAGGATCGTCGATATCGCCAACCTGTTCTCGCTGTGAAATGTGAGAAATGTAAGCGTGAGGCTGAATACGAAATTCCGACCTCTTTGTGCCTTTGGCACTGGCTCCTCTGGTTCAACGAGGAGCTACCACCGATCCAAAAGTACACCCAGGTCTTGAAGGACTGGGTGTACCTGAGGTTGAAACGTAAAGCGGTGTAGTGAGGTGAATGAACCTCAACTACCAAGATTTGATCACAGAGTCTTACGAAATCGCAAAGAGTAAAGGATGGTGGGAAAAGCCGCGTAGCATTGCGGCGCTCACTCTCCTCATGCAATCCGAGGTCATCGAGGCCTTGGAGGAGTTCCGAGCGGGTAAAGCTCTGAACAGCATCTGGTACGAACGCACAGTTCGCGACCCCAACGACGTGAAGTACAGCATTGTCGTCCCAGAAGGCCAGGAACCAACCGACAAACCGTGCGGAATTCCAATCGAGCTAGCGGACGCAGTCATTAGAGTCGCTGACTTCGTAGGCCACTACAAGCTCTGTCTTCTCGCGGTTGGGTACGATGGCCCCAAGACATTCGAGGAGGGGCTTGCAGAAGCAAATCTGCGTTTCGCGAGGGTGTACGAGTACGCCCTAACTAACAAGTTAGACCAAAACGTTGGGTCTATCCTTGATTTCGCGGTTGCAGCCATCGTGGCAGTCTGTGAACACAACGGTATTGATCTGGAGCGCGCTATCCAGATCAAACAGGACTTCAACCGCACAAGAAGTCACCGACATGGAGGCAAGCTGATCTAATGATGAACGTCTCCCTTGACCGTTACATGGCTGGCCTAGAAGAAAGTGCCGTCAGGATTCCAGAGGTAGACTGGGAGAATCTCGACGAAGACCTGTGGGCTGAGTACATCGACCAGTGCAGTTGGATGTTGGGTAATGGTCAAAGGGATGCGCTTGAGCTCGCTCGACGGGCGGGGCGGACGAGAGAGATCATGGAGCGTATCGCTAAGGTGCACCATGAGTTCGTCACGATTGCCCAGTCGGACACGTTGTCCGCTCGCTTTATGCAGGCCGTCCTCGAAATGCACCCTGAAGTCACCTCAACGGTGTCTCTAGTGCTGGAGAGCGAATGTCAAGCCACGAAGACTACCTTGCCGAGCTGTGTTCCGGCCGCTGGACACACGTCGTGGGAGCCGACGAGGTAGGTTACGGTTCGTGGGCTGGGCCGGTTCTTGTTTGCGCCGCGGTCGTGCCTATCGATTGGGTTCCCCCCAAGGGGCTCAACGACTCGAAGAAGGTTCGACCCACAAAGCGGGAGGAACTGTTCGAGTTCCATCGAGACCGAGTGCCTTACACGTGCACAATGGCCCCTTCTTCGGAGATTGACAGGGACGGGATCATCTCGGTGTTGAAGCGCTGCTACCGAGAAGCTCTCCAAACAGCTATCGCCAAGTTCCCCAGAGCTCTGGTGGTGCTCGATGGGGAAGTACGGATCCCAGAAGTCGAGCACCTCAACTTCCCGCGAGCCGACGGTCTCGTTCCGGCCGTCATGGTGGCTAGCGTATTTGCCAAGGTTGTCCGAGACCGGTACATGGTCGAGATGGCCAAACGACACCCTGGCTACGGGTTCGCATCCCACTCAGGATACGGCACCCCCGAACACCATGCGGCCATCGTTAAACTGGGCCTCTGCGAAATCCACCGTCGTAGCTACATCTCTACTGAAAAGCTCAAAACGGCTGAGGCCATCGCTGCCGCGGACGAACCTGGGATGGTGGTCGACTAGGGGCTGCAGTCCAACCCGAGCTGAGCCGCCGCCCGAGCAACGCAGAGCTCGAACCCCTCCAACGGAAGAAATCGACCTCGCTCCTCAGCGGGGAGTGCGACTACCTGTGCCCCAGAATCGATGATCGCACTGTCCAGCATGAGGTTGTCCCACATTCCAAAAGCCTCGACAAACATCCCCTCGCTGTCAAGAAGCTCCCCACGCTCATTGTGGGCAGGATTGGAGCCGAGAATCCAGTGCATCCGCTCGACGTACTTCCAGATCGAGTTTGTGTACCCAAATACCTTGAGTCCGTGTCCCCTCGCGTATCCCATCTCGTACACGGTGCCTACGTCCGCACTCGGGCCACGAAAGGGAGTCAGGTTCGCGAACAGGACGTTGGAAGAACGAATGAGCTGTTCGTTCGCCTTGGCGATATCACAAGCAGCTTTCGTCAGGTCACTGAAGTCGAGCTCCACTCCACTATCAAGCGGGTAGATGCCAACGAACCCGTACCTGGAGCAGATCTCTTTCTTACGCTCCCCAACCTCAACAGCATTGGGTAGGAACACATCGGGGCCAGCAAGGTATGCGCGCATAGAGCGCTACTACACCTTCGTGAAGTCTTTGCTGAGAACGTCTTTCAGCAATTCGTCACCGTTAGCGACATTGATGAAACGATTGGCGTAGCGCTCAGCTTGAGCAAGGGAATCAAAGGTCTTATTTCGCTTGAAAGAGCCCTTTGGCGTCTTCACCTGCACAGAAAAGTCCCCGTCGTCCTCACTGATCTGCCACTCGTATTTCTCTCCTTCTCTAGCGTACTCAACACGAGCCAACCATTTATCACCTTTTTCGGTGAACTTTACACCTTTAGAGGGTGAGACACGAGCGGCAAGAACGCGCAGCTCCTCAGCGATACTGGAACGAGAGGGGTTGGGCTGCTGCACAGCAGTCAGGATACGCTGGAGCTCAGCTTGCAGTTCCACACTGGATGCGATTTTGTCCATTGAGGTAAACCTTTCAGTCCATCGCGCAATAGTCGTGGTACTCAATACCCATGTCCTTCATGTCTCGAAGAACCTCGTAGTATTTCTTACCGCTCAGCTTGGACTTGTTGTCCTGTACCCACCGATAGAACGCAGGGATGGACTTCTTGCCGCCCTTGATAGCCGGTATACAGGTGGGTTCGTTGTTCTTGTCCACTTTGTCTTTGACAAGAAAGTCCGTGTACCCAGCTTCAATACGGACGAACTCCCCGTCCACAATGATCGGCTCGAACCCGCCTGGCATCACGTCCACACCGCGCTCGATATGGATCTGCAAACCAACAAGGCTACCAAACACCTCAATTTGCTCGTCGGCCACCTGCTTCATCTTCGCAAGGTTCGCACCACGTTTGGCGTTCATGACGAACTCCATCGCGATGCTCTCCCATGGGATATTACGAGATATAGACTTCTCGTAGAGAGAAAGCTTTTCAACCTTCTTGCCGCGCTTACCCGCGTTCGTCAGGTCAGTGATGTGGAGAGCGTGTGCAAAACGATGGATACGCCAACTCTCATTCTCGAAAGTCTTACCAAGATCAAGGGCGCGGACGTGCCGAGAAGCCACACGGCTAGCCAGCTCAGAACTCACCATGCTCTGTGCCGCTACGCGAATTGCAATGTCGTCCATGGTTGCTGACTTTCCTTTGAGATACTCGTCGGCTGGCTTCTTGCAGTGCTCAGACCCAGGATTCTTATGCTTGCAGTAGATCGACCACGCGGTCGCCCATGCTTGAGCATCCGTATAGTCAGGATTATTTTCCCTGACCTTCTTGACGTACTTGTCAACTGGACTCGGCATAGCGCTCACCAGTTGGAGTGATGGGGCTTGTAGGGCACGCCCTGCTTGTTCAACCAGTCTCCAAAATCAGACCACGAAACGCCACTAAGCGCCTTCGGATCCGCTTTGAGAATCTGGTACAGCTTGCGTGCTCCTTGAGGGCTCTTCGCACCATAGTATGTGTAGTGTGGGTCAGACAGCTGCATGTCCGATTTGGGGTCGTAAGCAGAGAACTCCGTCCACTTCACAGTGACCGAGAAGTCCTTCCCCTCAGCACTGAAGGGCTCCACACCCTCAGGCTCAACTTCAAGGAAGTAGACTTGCTTACCGTACCACTCGACCTTTTCCATGTAGTCGATCTTGCCGGTGGCAAACATGTCCTTGTCACGATCCCCGAAATCGCCAGCTTTGGCCTTCTTAATGCCCGTGGCCCAGGCTGCCTTGAGCTTCTTTTTGACTTCATCCACCGAATCGTTAGAGTCAAGTTTCGCCCAATGCAACAGATTCTCTGGAATCATGAAGCTCATCCCACCGTTAAAGGGTGGGAACTGAAAGGTTGACACGTCGAGCTTCTTCTTGCCCTTGGCGGGGAGTTCTTCGAGCTTGAACCCGTGTCGACTCCAAGTAAGGCGATACTTGTCGCCAACAAGCTTGCCATCTGGGCCGGCCTGCTTCGAGACAGCCTCCACGTGATTCGATGCAACGCGTTGAACCAAGGCGACGCGGTGAATCAGGCTCATGTCGGAAGTGTGCATCGCGGGCTAGCTCCTCTTCGGTCGGGTCTACAAACTACCCACACCGACAAAGAGACTATCAACCGAAACTGGCCTTCTTGGTCTCACGAAAAGTGGTGGTTGCTTTGTCCTTGCCCAACACCACTTCCTCTGTGATGAGGATAGACCCAACACTGGAGTCCCCTGGAGTCTCGAAGGAAATATCTCGGATGGTGGCCTCTACAATGGATCGCAAAGCTCGTGCACCCGTAGGCCGAGACTTGGCAATCCGTGCGATAGCCCTAAGAGCCTCGTCAGTGAACTGGAGGTCTACATCATCAAGTGCGAAGAGAGCCCGAGCTTGCTTCAGGATGCTATGCTTGGGCTCCACAAGAACCCGAACCATATCCTCCTCACTCAGCTCAGTGGTGGTCGTCAGAACAGGAAGACGGCCCGCCATCTCTGGGATGATCCCAAACTCGATGACGTCCTCCTCCGTTGCTGAGAGGTAGGCATCCGTGGTTCCGACTTTCCTCTTTGAGTCCGAACCAAACCCAATCCCCGCACCCTTGTTGACTCGACGCTCGATGATGGGTTCGATACCGGCGAAAGAGCCAGCGCAAATGAACAAGATGTTGGTGGTGTCCACCATGTCAGTGACACTTTGAGGCCCGCGTCCCGACCTCGGCACCGGCACCTTGGCGCCCTCAAACAACTTGAGTAGAGCTTGCTGTACTCCTTCACCAGACACATCACGGTACCCCGACGCGAGTTTCCCACTCTTGCGGGCAATCTTGTCGATCTCATCGATGTAGATGATGCCCCACTCAGTCTGAGGGATATCGCCATTGGCTTCCCGCACAAGACCTTGGAGTAGAGTCTCTACGTCATCTCCAACATATCCCGCCTGGGTGAGTCTCGTCGCATCTCCGACAAAGAGCGGCACCTTGAGCATGCGAGCAATGCTACGTGCAAGGTGGGTCTTGCCTGTGCCCGTCGGCCCGAGCAAAAGAATGTTCGACTTCTCGATCTCGACCTCTTCGTAGTGACCGTTCACTTGAATGCTGGTTTTGGCATTCGCTTTGCGACGTTTGTAGTGATTGTGTATCGCAATCGAAAGGTCACGCTTGGCTTTGTCTTGACTGATGACGTAGTTGTCGAGATGAGCCTTGATCTCCTTCGGGGTACGAAGGGTGTCTTCCTCCGCTTTGACGTCGAACCCCTTTTTGCTCTTCGTTGTGATCATGTCCGCCGCGGTCATGACGCAGCGATTACAAATCGAAGGGCCTTTGTCTTGCTCTTTGCCCGTTACGAGCTGAGCCACTTCGTTTTTAGGCCGTCCACAAAACGAACACTTCGTCGGATCCATGGCTAAACTACACCGCTCTGGTCAGAAATCCCACTGCGGATCTGGTTTTCGCTGAAACATGGCTGGCAACGATACCATGTGAGTGTTATGGCGCGTCCAGGTTGCTCTCACCACTGGTCTTCGAGCACGCGGCTCTAGGTGCCAGCTTTTGACCTTCGCGACCACGTGGTCGGATTTTACGGAGGCCCACATGTCTCTCGTCTTCACCTGCATGGCGAGGGAGAGCAACATAGCAGCCAATAGAAGTAGCTGCACACGGCGGAGAAGAGGAGACATCCCCGAAGGGGTAGGGGTGGGCAAGGTTTCAGAACCCGCAGTCCCCAACACCATCACTCAACCTTTTGTGCGGACATAGTACCTCCGACGGTTTAGCTTTGCCCTAAGAGTCCTTTTTCTTTGGCCCACTCCAACTGCTCATCAGCGGCTTTGGTGGTAAAGGCCTTGAAAGGACACCCGTCTCCCTGCCCACATTGGCATTGATTGATCAGCTCGCACAAAGGGCAGAGGTCACCAACCATCAACCCCAGGCCGCCAATGCTTAGGGCATTCTCAAGAATGCGATTGTGGGCGCTCATGAGAGGGTCGAACCCACCCTCCACCATGCGTTGCATCGCTTCTGCCCCATCTTTTGCGACAAACTGGTAGAGTCCGCGTTCGCGGATTTTCTCTCGTAGTTCATCCCAATGTGCCTTACAGAACCTCAACCTAAAGCCCCCCGTACACGATGCAGTCCGCGCCCCACTTGAGACCGTCGCACTGGACTTCACCGTTCTTTTTGATGATGCAGATCCCACCCTCACCAAACTCATTGTTTGATTCGGATCCGTACCGATTTGAGACCACTAGAGCCATCTTGTTCTCGGACACAAAATCCATCCAAGACGTCGAGGGGAAACCACCCTTACCCCAGTTGGCACTCAGGCAAACCACATCCGCATCACCAGGTGAGTAGAGATCCGTCCACTTGTCGTTGACCTTGTCCCGTACGTCACGACAGACGAGCATCCCCACTCGTAGGCCATCGACCTCTACAACAGGGGGATTGCTTCGCCCAGCTTCAGCCCACAAATGGTCGTTCGCCCACTTGTTGATCTTGCGGTACGTGGCGAATTCTCCAATAGGGGACATATACACTTGGCTGTTGTACAGATGCGAGCTGCCCACCGCCTGCTCAACCATCCCCCACACGAGATGCACATCGAACCGAGAGGCCAACGCGCGCATGACCCTCATGGTCGGAGCTGGATCCGTTGCCGGCACAGTGTTAGTCACGTTGTAGACGAAGGCATCGGGAGTGATGAACTCTGCCTCTCCACGCGCCTCGTCTTTGCTCATGAAGGAGTACCCAGTTGTTGCCAACTCAGGCAACACAATAAGCCGAGCTCCCGCTTCAGCTGCTTCCTGCACCATCCTCGCAAGACGTCGGAGGTTCTCACGCTTGTCGCGGAAGATGGGGGCATACTGGATCGCGGCGAGCTTCACATCCATGATGGGGTATAGAAGGGTTACACACGAGGTCTCTTGGAGAGTTTGGAGACCGACCCGCGACCACCATCCGTCGTATGCACGACATCACGCCGGTCAGTAGTCCCACAGCGATCACACGTCTCCGAACCGTGTTTACACCGAGTGCTGTGCGCCCCCGTCTTTATTGGATAGGAGAGGGTTTCGCCGAGACTACTCCAGAGCTCATCAGGGTAACGTTCCATCATTTGCCCCCAAACTGTCTCTCCCAGAAAGGCGCTCCAGGGCCTCGGTAGACGATGGAGTTGACGGCCGTGGCCAACATGAGAGTGGGGGATACAACCCCTTTACGTCCCTTTACCCGAGCCACAAACCCCGTACCCTCTGCACCCACAACACACCGACCATCCTCAAATAGACGGTCGAGCAGCTTATTTACACTGCCTTGAGTACGAAAACGAAGGAACTTCGTTGACCCCAACGAAAAACGGTTCAAGACCTCAATTTTGGAGATCTTCAACGCCAAGGCATGCGCCGTACGGACGACCACCTCTGTGACCACCTTGTCCGGCTCATCTCTTGTCTCTACCGCGAAGAAGGTGTTTTTCGAGTCCATGGCTAGGCTCGTACATACAACCGATGCAAAAGGGTAGGGTCTTCTTGGTTCTGGGTCTCCGACTTGAGAGTAAACCCAGGCATACCTTCGATGAACGGACGAAAATAGGTGCGAGTATCCGCAAGTTCGCTCAGCACAGGAGGAGTGAACTCCTCCCATGACTTGATGGAGTCCAACGTTGCGTCGGTGACCACCGTAACATCAAACTCCTCGATGTGTGGCATGGCCAAGTCATAGATCTCAGCTCCACCCGCAATCCAGACAGGAGTATTGTTTGTCTCTGCGATAATGAGAGCAGACCCCAAAGAGCTGCAAGTGAGAACGTCGTCCTCTTGCACTCGACGACTGACCACAATGGTCTCTCGACCTGGCAGTTTCCTCCGCCCAATCGACCACCACGTCTTGCGCCCCATGACGAGAGTACCTCCCATCGTGGTCAACTTGAACCTTTTGAGGTCTTCCTTCTTCTTCCAAGGCATGCCGCCTCTGACCCCAATGATCCCATCTGGGGAGACCGCCACAATCGCTCGAACTGGATGGCTCATTGATCAACTCCGATCAGCGTTCAGCAGGATCGCGTTCTTCGGGATCCCTTGAAGGCTAGTTGACACCGAACGGAACATAATTTTGCCGCCGCCAGCGACACCAATCTGTGAAAACCTCAAGCGGTGCACACGAGGGTCGTCAATGAAGAGGATAAGGAACCGGTCATGAAGGTCACGTGAGGCTGCTAAAGACGTGCTGAGCAGAACGACGGTACGTCCGGCCACCGCCTGTTCCCAGGCCGTCAAAAACAACCCCAGTGCTTTCATGTCAATCGAACGGTTCGTTTATCAGCTCGAAGCGGTCTTTTAGCTTGGGGGTTTGCACAACAATGTGCTCCCAATGGTCGTTTTCGTCGCGCTTGAACACATCAACAGAGCCCCCGTACTGCATGTTCTCGTCATAGCGAAAATGGAGTTGACCTCCAGACTCGAACAAAATGTAGCAGGTAAGAGTGGCCCTGATCTGCACTTTAGGCATTGCGGAGAGGGCCACGGTCTTCATGGTCTCCCTCTCAGACTCATCCTTCACTACGATGGCCGCAATGCGTCCCTTACGGGCTTCCTCGGAGGCCCGTTGAAGAATGTGTGCCCTGGTCAAAGTGCAACTCATACAGCCACCTTGAATCGAATTTCAGGGTGATGAATGTAACCCTCCAACACGAACATGGACAGGATCTCCTCCGTAGTAACCGACGAGTGGAGGAGCGCTTCTACGTCTTCAAGGCTCTTGATTTTGTCTGAAATGCGAAGTCGGGGCAACCGACGGGGCTCTCGATCGGTCTGCTCCCGAAGTCCTGGCACGTGGTCGTACTCAGCCATAGACCCATC
>Ga0068863_100001313_pt1 | contig 24793 bp, 25 predicted proteins | sample KBSSwiS62_FD_66596 | JGI IMG/M metagenome (GOLD analysis project Ga0068863, IMG submission 66596) | Switchgrass rhizosphere microbial communities from Kellogg Biological Station, Michigan, USA - KBS Switchgrass S6-2 | ecosystem: Host-associated > Plants > Roots > Rhizosphere > Soil ... | reverse complement strand
TAGGTGTTGACGCTCCAGTGACAAACTATCTCGCAGTTGGAGGCGAGGTCTCGTTTACCGGAAACTTGCCCAGAGGGTCAGAACCATTTAAGCCGGTACTTAGGCTCAATGTTTCCGCAAAACCAAGGCTCGTCTATAACGATCGATTTGAAACCTACGTGAGAGCGCAGGTTGGCCCAGCGTTTCAGTTTGACTCTTCTGATCCCGGAATGAATCTTGGCATTGACGTAGCTTTCATGCCAGGCTTCCAGTTCTCGATGACCGAGAGTGTCGGTATGTTTTCTGAGGTCGGTTTCGGTCTCACCAACTTCCCAAGGACAGGGGAAACTTCTTACGCTGGAATCTTCCGTTCTGGCGTGTTTTTCTCTTTCTAATCTTCCTTGGCCGCCGCATTTGCTTATTGCGAATGCGGCGCGCTCACTCTGCCATAGTTGACAAACTTCTAGCCTTACCGTACGAATGTTTGAAATTCTATCAGTAAACCTGGAAGATAGTAATGAATAACATATTCAAGTTAGTATTAGCGGCCATTTTTCTGAGTTCTGTTCCGCTCGCACTTCACGCGGCAAATCAAGAAAAGCTTTCTCTGTCACCACAAGAATCTGAATTTTCGCGATTCCTCAAAGTGACCTCTGATGAAGATGGTGGAGCCGTATGGACAGCCAGAAAACAATATAAAAGCAGTCAATTTGAGCCAGTTATTGAATTCTTCGGAATGGCTCACGCTGGAACGCCACGGTATTACAAGCGACTCATCACGGCGATAAATGATGCTGATGTGGTCTTGTATGAATTTAGGGGCGACTTAGTTTCAACTTTAGCTGCAATAAACACTCACAATGTGTGTTTGCAGGTAGAGCAACTTCGTCATGCGCAGGCGATAGCAGAGGGTCTAGTTTCTCAGATGATAGCCCTTAAAGACATCGATTTCAGTTCTAGTCGTTTCGTTCACGCCGATATTTGGGATTTGAGTGCACCTCCAACGTTGCGTCTGGATAGATGCATAGTGAATTTGGGCAAAATGCTTAGACGAGAAGGGGCTAATTCATATTTAAGTTGCGTGAAAACTAAAGATATCAACTCATGCATCAAGATCCCAGACCCTCAATCAGCAGATGATGTAATTAAGGCATACAAGAAAAAACCCCCTAGCTTCCGAAAAGAATTCGCGGAGATCTGGAAGGAAATGATTTCTCTAAACCAGGCCGAAGTGGAGTCTACGAAAGAGTCCTTTGAGGACAAGGAAAGAAATAACATCATTTTTGAAAAGCTTGCTGACATCTTAGCCCATAGAAAAGAAGGGAAAATTCTAATCATGTATGGAGCGGGACACGGCCCAGACATAGAAAAAAATATTCGAGCTCGCTTCGGATACACTCTTGAAAGTGAGCAATGGGAAAGAGTCTTAAGGTTTTAATTCGTTCGAACACGTGCTATGCCCAACCCCTCTTCGGAGCTTAGCGCTCCAATTGGGGGTGGCTGGAATTGAACCATATCTGTGCGGCTCTGCTGATAACACTTAATCTCCTATTTTGTTACACTGCATCAGCCGACACGCTTGCGAATATTCGCGACACCGGTGTCTTCATTTGGGGCGCTGATCAAGAAGGCGGCGGCCCATATGTATTTCCAGACCCAAAAGATGATTCAGTCTTAAGCGGCTTTGAAGTGGATTTAGCGAATCTCATTGCCGGCGAACTTTCAAAACAGCTCAACAGACCCGTAAAAGCGCAATTCGCACAAAGTCCATGGGATATGCTCCCAAGTCTTCTGAACACGCATCGGGTTGATGTGGTTTTGAACGGCTACGAAGCAACGCCTGAACGCGCTCAGGTTATGTTGCCCACGCGCCCTTACTACATATTTACGCTGCAGCTTTTGGCCCGTGCCGATTTTACTGGCAAGCCGCAAAGAATCGGAGTCTTGGGCGGGTCTGCGGCGGAGCGCTATGTACGTGAGCAATTCCCTAATGGGGAAGTTGAAATTATACTTTATGACGGCAACACAAACGCAATGCTTGACGTCAGTCGCGGCAAGATCGATGCCACCGTTCAAGACACACCGATCGCGCTTTTTTACAAGCCAGACTTTCCAGATTTGCGATTTGTCGGAGAGCCAGTCTCGAAAGGCCAGTACGTCATGTATGTGCGAAACGAAGACACAACTTTTCAATCGGCATTGAATCTCGCTATCAGTCGCCTTTACCAAAGCGGTGCTCTCAAAAAGTGTTACGACAAATACGGCATTTGGACGCCCGAACAAACGCAGCTTCAAGCAACTGAGACCGAAAAGACCACACCGCAACCACAAAGCGACGAGAGTTTCTTCTCCCGTCATGGTCAGATACTTTTAGAAGCTGCCGGGATGACGCTATTGTTGTCATTTGGCGCTATGCCGCTCGCAATCCTTTTGGGTATCTTCATCGCGCTTGGGCGCCTGTATGGACCTCGGTGGTTCAAGTTTATGCTGCGATGGTACATCGAAATCATTCGCGGCACACCTTTGCTCTTGCAGCTCCTCTTCATTTTCTATTTGCTGCCCACGATCGGAATTAACTTACATCCAATCGCTGCTGCTCTCTTAGGCCTCGCCCTCAACTACTCCGCCTATGAAGCCGAAATCTACCGAGCCGGCTTGCTCGCCATCCCAGTTGGGCAAATGGAAGCTGCGTTGACTCTCGGGATGTCTAGACCAATGGCGCTCAGAAGAATTATGATTCCGCAAGCGATGCGCATCGTTCTTCCGCCTGTCACGAATGATTTTATTGCGCTCTTCAAAGATACGTCCGTCTGCTCAGTAGTGACGGTCGTGGAGCTCGCAAAGCGCTATAACATTGCCGTGATGAGTCACCCGGCGGATTTGGTTCCACTGGCGGCTATTACGGCACTCTTGTATCTGTTTATGAGCTTTCCACTGTCGGTTTTAAGTCGTCGTTTGGAGTCGGAGGCACAACAATGATACGTGCTCATGAACTCACGAAATACTACGGGACCCATGCGGTTCTCAACAATATAAGCCTTGAAGTTCGCAAGGGCGAAGTTGCGGCCATCATCGGCCCATCCGGCGTAGGAAAGAGCACGCTCTTGCGGTGCATCATAGGACTTGAGCCGTTTCATTCAGGCTTTGTAGAATTTGGAAGTGTCAAGCTCTCGGCTGGTCTCGCAGAAAAAGAGCGTTCGCGCATTAGACAGCAGTTTCGCGGCAAAATTGGCATGGTGTTTCAACAGTTTCATCTGTTCCCCCACATGTCCGTTCTTGAAAACGTGATTGCCGGGCCAATGTTTGTGAAGCAGATGAATAAGGATGCCGCCATACACAAAGCAGAGCTTTTGCTTGAGCGGGTAGGCGTTCTTTCCAAGATTCACAACAAGCCAGACCGACTCTCCGGAGGAGAACAGCAACGCGTTGCAATTGCTCGAGCTCTTGCGATGGATCCTGAAATCATCTTGTTTGACGAACCAACAAGCGCGCTCGATCCTTTCATGACAGATGAAGTGCTATCCGTGATGGTCGAGCTTGCGAAAGGAGGGCAAACGATGCTGGTGATTACGCATGAGATGGCGTTCGCTCGGCGAGTCGCACAGACGGTACATGTGTTTTCAGGTGGGCGAGTCGTCGAATCTGGTGTGACAGAGCAGTTGTTTAACAATCCGCAAGATGCGGCGACTAAGAGATTTTTGCGCCTCGACGCTTGAACGCCTTATTGCTACCGGGCAATTACTCCTGAATTTCATACTTTTCCAGCTGAGAATCTATCCTGTAGCGCTGAATAGTATATCCATCCTTGACAAGGTGACTAAGCAGCCCCTTTTCACCAAACAATGTAGTAGCTTTAACAACAACGACGACTTTCTGCATCATGTGTTGTTTAACTTCTGATTCAAGGTCGTCTTTCTCGTAGTCAAATTTTATTTCTGCTTTACCGCTATCTGCAAAAATCCCCTCTATTTCAGAGCTGCTTCCATCGGTGATGAGAATGTCTCGAGAAAGAATCTTTTTCTTTAGGGGTTCGGTAAGTGCCACAGAAAGGGATTCATCCGCATGTGTTCCGAATATATCAAATTTCGTATGAGGATCTTTTCTGGCTTGAAACAGGTCGAGAGTGCGCACCGGGTTTTGCGCTATCTTGCGGAGTTCTGCCGCGTTAGCATTGCGAAATTGTTCTCTGAGCTTTTGCTCTTTCTTGACAACTGGATCTGACAATTTGGCTTCGGCCGCCTTGACCTTTTGTGCAGGGAGGTTTTGCTTCCAAGCGTTATTCTTGACCGAGCCAACTTCACTTGGATTCTCTTTTTCCGCCTTGTGGGCTTTGTGCTCTTCTTTCAAATAGTCCTTAACGTCGGGGTCGGAGTAAATAGAATTGAGATGTTCCCATTCCCGCTCGTCAAACTGCGGGTACATATAGTCATAATAATCGTGATAATAGTAATCGTCGTCGTAATAATAATTATCGAACGCATATTGATAATCATCATGGTGATCGTAGTGATTGTCCCTATCGTATTTCTGTAGAGTATCGGCGAGTTCTTCTCTGTCTTCGCTCACTTCTTCTCGCACATTTTCGTTTTTGAAGTAGTTTTCGGCGTACCGGTTCTTTGGGCCGGTGTAATGATGCTGCTGATGAAACTTCGAGGGCTCAAACACCGGTGAAGGCTTCTTTGGAGCTGGCTTTACCGGCGGAGTATTTTTTTGCTCTTTGCGCGGCTCTGGAGGAGGCGAACTCTTAAAAAAGAGGAAATAGCCCCCCAGAGCAACACCGGCCAAAACAACGATAACAATCGCAAGTTTGCGCATTGTTTGATTGTATCATGCAATCAACACCTGCGCCCATTTTTTCTTACCTGCTCTTACCATGTGCTTTCCGGGCTCAAGAAGAAACTGAACGTCTTCAACTCGGTTCCCATTAACAGAAACGCCACCCTGACGAATAAGGCGCTTAGCGTCGCTACCTGATTCCACAAGTTTCGCTTCCACAAGCACATGCGAGAGGGTTAAACCATCGCGCCATGCTAAACTGACTTCAGGCGCATCAGATGGCACTTCGCTGCTTTTGCCTTGTCCAAACAATGTATGGAAATTGGAAAGTGCGCGTTCGGCATCTTGCGTTGTGTGAAAACGCTCAACAATTTCGAAGGCAAGGGCAAGCTTAGCTTCTTTTGGGTGACCCGCCTTCAGCTTCGCAATTTCTTCGTTGGACTTGGCCGAAAGAAGTTCGTAGTAGCGCCACATGACTGGGTCACAGATGCTCATAATCTTGCCGAACTGCGAGTCTGGTTCTTCATCAAAGCCTACATAGTTGCCCAAAGACTTCGACATTTTATCGCCAACGATTTTGCCATCGACTTCGCGCGCTTCAAGACCTTCCAAAATTGGCACAGTCATAATGCACTGGGGTTCTTGACCAAAGTGGCGCATCAAATCACGACCAACCAGCAAATTAAAACGCTGGTCTGTCCCACCGAGCTCTACGTCTGCGCGCATAGCGACAGAATCGTAACCTTGCACGAGCGGGTAGAGAAGTTCGTGCATGCTCACATGACGGCCTTCCGCGAGTCGTTTGCGGAAATCCTCGCGCTCAATGATGCGTGCGACAGAGTACTTCGCCGCCAAACGAATGATGTCATCAAATGAAAGAGGTGCGAGCCATTCTGAATTGAACTGAACAACAGTCTTATTCGCATCAAGCACCTTGAAGACTTGACGCTTATAGGTGGCCGCATTTGCAGTGATGGCTTCATCTGACAGTGGAGGGCGTGTTGTGTTTTTCCCTGTTGGGTCGCCGATTCGAGCCGTAAAATCCCCAATCAAAAACACCACACGATGCCCCAGTGTCTGAAACTGGCGCATCTTATTGAGCAATACACCATGTCCCAGGTGCAAGTCTGGAGCTGTCGGGTCAAACCCTGCTTTAATGGTGAGTGGCTTATTTTCCTTTCTGCTCTTTTCTAACTTTGCTCTAAGCTCGCCCTCAACTTCGAAGTCAACGACACCTCGCTTCAGGATGGCAAGTTGTTCGTCGGCGGGCAAGAATGCGTGCATTTGATAAGTCCTCTCTTCGGGGTGCATATAAAATCAACCGGCTGATCGTGCTCTTCTTTAGGCACTACGTCAAGAACCTGGTGGTCATATGCTACCGCTATGGCGTCAAATGGTTCGCTTTGTGCACGAAGCTTATGCAGGATTTGATCGAAGTAGGCCTTGCCACGCCCAAGCCTGTTACCTGACAAATCAAAAGCGACACCTGGCACGATTAAAAGGCCTGGCACTGTGGCGAGGGTGTCGTTTAGACTGAGCAGTGGTTGAAAGCGGATCTCACGCTCCATGAGCCCTTGCTCAACCATAGTCATATCAATTTCGTCTTCAAAACTCCGAAATCCGGCAACACCGCGCACGCGAAGGCCATCCAAATGCGTATCGATGAACTGCAGCAGACATCGCGTCACTTCTAAAGACAGTGTGTGCCTTGCGTGCTGGCTTACTTCACGCGATTTTTTGAGAATGGATGAACGAAGATGTTTCTTCCATTGCCGGAGTGTTGTGTTCGGGTTTGTCATTCTGACCTCGCATGTCATTCTGACCTCGCAGGTCATTTTGACCTCGCAAGTCATCTTGACCCCGTAATTCGACTGGAAGAAATGACAGTGCGCAATCGACTTCTCGCAAGGTTGCTTGCGCTTTTTGCTTGAGCATTGCCTGCGCTTCTTCCGCCTTTCTTAGCAACTCACGTGTACGAATCAGTTCGTCTGCAATATTCAAAGCGGCAAGGAGGGCTACGTGATGGCTCGAAACCGTCTTCGTGTTTCTTTTGATGTCATCAAGCTGCTCGTTTACCATGCGCGAGAGACGGTCGACATGTGTGTCATCGCGATCAGATCGGACTGTGAACCGCTGTCCCATGAGCAGGATTTCGACTTTTCGCTTTATATTACCGCCGTGCGCTACCATCTGTGCCTCTTTAATCGAAGGGTCCACTTATGTTTATACCACCGGTCGCCCGGCTGTCACCAGTGAGTTTACGTTTAGTTTATTTGGGCTTAGGCCTCAATCTCCTGATTGTCGACAGAGTGCCCTGTTTGCCGGGCATACAGGATGTTTATTGCATACTAATCCCCCTCAATTACGTATAATTATGAATTGGTTGCTTATGGTGCTGTGCCTTTTAAACAGTCTCCTAAAACTTGGTGTTTTCTGACTTTGTTGTTAAGATTATCATTGAAGTATTTTGAACTACTCGCAGGATCAGGTCATGAGCGAAATTCTTGGCTTGTCATTTAGTAACTCGATCGTCCCTACTGTGTTTCTCATCGTTCGGTTGGTTAAGTTCCGCCATAAGCTCTCCGACACGAGGATCATCAGACAAAATGCCTGATTCCTCGAGAATTTGCTTAATGCGACTTTTTGCGAGCACGCCGTCAGATTCTGCGCCAAAGGCGGCGAACATTCGCAAATACTCGTTGGTGACCCCGTCCACCGGTTTCTTAGCCGATTCTTTTTGAGTAGCTCTTTTTTGCATAATTAGTGGTAAGTTGAACCGACCTTGTCCAAGATTGGAATGAGATATTTTGCCCTGACTTCATCGAGCTTTTCCTGATCATAATCCACGGAAAGACCTTCCCACGGTGGGCTCAGCGCCTCTCGAATCTCGCTCAGAGCTTGGCGGCGCTTCTCGGGCGGATAAGTATCTACCCAACCTTGGATGTAGCTCTTGAAAGATGCTTCAAACCAAGCCGAAAGGTTCACTCCGTCGAGCATGTGTCGCACTTCGCGGGTTTCATTCTTCAAGTAATTGCCAAACAGAACCTTCCTCATGTCTTGGTATTGGTTGTAGTCGGGTTCATCTGACGATGGCGCCATGGTTTCGTTATCGATCAGGGTGGCGTGTTTCTTGTCGACAAAAGTATTGGCACATTTCATATCTCGGTGCACCAGATGAAACTCGCGACGGAAATTAGCACCTTCCCGCCCAAGCCCATAATAGGCTTTCTTTATCGCTCTTTGGTCTGACTCAGTTTGAAGCTTTTTGTGAGCGTTAATAAAGTCGCATAGCTCAGTTCCCTTCGCGAGTGGCATAACAGTAACAGCATTGTCATCACTACCGGCAGTCAAAAAGGCAATGGGAAGCGCAATCGTAGGAAATCCCGGGCGCTCATGAGGTGCACTGATAGTCTTCAACCCTGGGATATTTTTGACAGCCTCAAGATTCATGGCTTCTTCTAAAGGCCTGGTAGCTTCCTTAATTATATAACCTGGTCCAGCTTGGCCACAGCCAGTTGTGACCAAAAATAGCTGCGCGGTATTGAATCCACTTTTCGTGAGCAGATTTTTGGCTTTAATACACTGAACATCTTTAAAATCGTGGGAACTAATTTTGTGTTGCGCATAAGCTGCCGCTAAAAACCTCGGAAGTGATTGCTCAGTAAACTTGCCTTCAGGCAACTGATCGATCGGAAATCGGACTTTTTTGATGAAATCAACATCAGAAGTATGGGATGGATAGGACGAATAGGAAGCTGGCGAAAATATTGAAAACGCAATAAGTGCAAGGCTATAGAATATTGTGTTCATTCCTCATCTTAACAAAATTAGGCATGTCTTACCTGATTCAGACAAGCGATTTACGAGAAACCACGTGCGAATTCCCACATGTTCACACTGGGCATGAAGCTCTCGGTTTGTTAAGAAGTCGCATGCTTCGACGTATCGCGTTTTTGACTCTAAGTCAGCCTGAGGGATTCTTTATCTATGACAAACTCACTTTTCCAGCGCTTAAAAAGCTTGGGTTTGAAGCGGTCGAGATCCCCTGGGATACGCCAAACGTTGACTGGTCGAAGTATGCCGCAGTCGTCATTCGTTCTACTTGGGACTATCAGAATCGGTTAGAAGAATTTTTGGATGTACTGCGAACGATTTCCGATTCGGGCACGCCATTGATGAACGATTTGGAAACCGTGCGTTGGAACATTCATAAATCTTATCTCACGGATCTTCAGCGCAAGGGCGTTCCGATTGTTCCCACTTTATGGCGAACACGATTGACTAGTCTCGACAGCTTGTTCGATGAGCTAAAGACAAATGAAATCGTTGTGAAGCCAGCGATTGGAGCAAATGCTGACGCGACGTTTAGGTTGAGCCGCACGTGTGACTCTGCATCGACTCTTGCGGCATTTGCAGATAGAGAATGCATGATTCAGCCATTCCTCCCGAGCATTGTCACAGAAGGCGAATACTCTCTGTTCTACTTTGCCCATGAGTTCAGCCATGCCATCGTCAAGAGGCCGGCTTCAGGGGATTTTCGGGTTCAAGAAGAACATGGGGGAGTCATTGAAGCCTTTAACCCATCGAAAGAGATACGCGACCAAGGGGAACGTGTCATCTGTGCGCTGCCACATAGAACACTGTATGCGCGGGTCGATCTTGTGATGCTGCCTTCGTCAGAATGGGCCGTCATGGAAGTTGAACTGATTGAACCGTCTCTGTATTTTCCTTACGACGAGGCCTCGTCACAGAGGTTTGCTCAGGCTTTACTTCGATTCGTAAGTAAATAAAGCATCAGAAAGGTATTCAGAAGCCATCAGAATTCCATAGAGATACGGGTTTGGCCTGTATTTCACTTGAAGTCCATAGATCATCGCCAAGGCCGCACCTCGAGCCATTTTACGCGTCAGATGAAGAGATTGTTGCCGAAAGGCTTCTCTCGCAAACTCGTACATATGGTTCGCAGACTTATAGATTCCAACCGTGTCCAACCCAGGAAGGTATTTGTAATAGGCGGAGACTATGTAGACAACTTCTGCGACAGACAAACTTAAGCTTCGCAAATATTCAACACCTTCTATCGAGAATACCGAATACGGTGTTTCCTTATTCTTTTGCTTTTTAATCTCTGAACTTGTCGTCGAACCTAACCGAAGAATGGAACTACGGGCTCGATCAATTCCTTGCATGTTTTCAGGATCACGAAAAAGATAGTAGTTCGACCAAAACTGAGTGACATCTGACACGAGATCACACACAAAGGTTGTGTTCTCAAGGGAATGGTTGTGTTCCAGATGTCGATAGTACGTACTCATCATCTTGAACATGTGAGCTGAGTATGCAGCCATCTTCGCCGCAGGCATCTGATTTGTGGCTTCCAAAACCTTCTGCAAAGCTTTTAGAGAAGGGGTTGCGAAATGAAGTAAAGGCGTGATGGACCAGTTGCCAACATCAGAACGAAGCACGAGTGGGTAAGCACTGCATGTTCCCGTGTCATCTGAGCACTCTGCTTGCGCATAGACGTTCGAAGAGAGAAATAGAAACGCAAATATTTGTAAATAATTCTTCATACTTATTAGTCGGAACTTTTTATAAATTGAAGCGCGACTATATCAAACAAAACTTGCAGATTCAAGCCCTATGAGCGAGAAAACTTCTCAAGACATCTACCCTAAGCCTGCTTAAAACAACGCATAATTTTCTGAGTGACAATTTTCTGGTGGGCGGCGCTTTTCGTGGCCACAAAAATTGTGTCGTCTCCTGCCAAGGTTCCAACAATCTCCGAAATCTTCAATTTATCGATTTCCTGAGCGACGGCCTGAGCTTTTCCGATGTCCGTTTTTACGACAAGGAGGTGGTCGCCGGCACTTTCGACAGTGAGAAGATCGGTGAGTGAGGATTCGCCCTTTTGGATGCTCGGGATTGCATAGATGCCTTGAACCTTCGCTACACCAAGTTCATTGAGGTCGCGAGAAACAGATGCCTGATTAGCTTCTATGCCAAGGCGCGACAGCTCTAAAAGCAAGTCGTGCTGGTTCGCTATGCGTTTAACCCTAATGACTTCCAAGAGTTTTTGCTGACGTTCTTTCTTCCTCATGAAGATCACTATGCCATTTCGTGATGCTTTCTGCTATAGTCGCCGGCCTATGTCTATAAACACCTACATAAACAACGTGCCACCCACGGCCGCCTAACCCTGCTGCGAATTTCTGACTCGTAGCGGCAGGGGAGGACGAGAGTCGTCACTCCTTAAGGCCAGTGCCTAGGCTAGGCACGTTTATGTAATTTTCTAATTTGTAGGTGTTTTATGAGGTATGTAACCCCTCTGTGTTTGACTTTTTTAGGTGCAACGCTGTGGCCAGAGATGGAACTTTTGGTCCCGAGTTTGCCTGCGATGAGATCGTATTTTGGAGTCAGTGAGGGAGAGATTCAGCAGCTGCTGAGCATCAACTTCATTGGTTTCATCTGCGGTGTCCTTCTGGTTGGCCCATTGTGCGATAGTGTGGGCAGAAAGAGGATGTGCGTCGGTGGCGCGTTGCTGTTTTTGCTCGCGTCAATATTTGCGGCGCTGAGCGACAGTTTTTCGCTGCTGATGGCCATGCGCTTTCTTCAAGGTTTGTCCGTAACAGCCCCGATTATCGCGGGGGCGGCTATGCTTATGGAGAGCACGCGAGGGCATCGCCAGATCTTTTGGATGGCCATCTCCAGCGCCTGCATCACACTTTGCATGGCAGGTGCGCCACTTGTGGGTGCTTGGATCAACGCATGCTTTGGCTTTCGAGGCAATCTGTGGGCTATATTTGTGTCTGCGTTGCTCGGAATCATCCCTGTGACGTTTCTCGTTGGCGAGACATTGCCAGAAGACAAGAGAAGCGCTTTTAACCTTCGAGCTATTTTTAAAGGTTATGGTGCATTGCTTAGAAACGGGCGCTTTATGGGCATGATCACGGTGATAGCGGGACTGCCGGCGGCTTACTGGGTATATACCGGCGTGAGTTCCTTATACCTCGTCGATTACTTGAAGCTTGATCCGGCACTGTTTGGAAGTTACCAGGGACCCATCGTTGGAACTTTTGCGCTTTTGTCGATTGCGATCAGCCAAATTCATCGACGCGTGAGTCTGGCTGTTTGTTTAATCGCAGGCGCAATTCTCATGTTCGTTGGTTCAAGTGTTCTGGTTGTGCTTGCGATCTGCGAGATCGAGAGTGCTATTCTGACAACAGTCTTCATGATGTTCTTTGTCGGCGGCATGGTTCCTGTGAATAGCTTATTATTTCCGAGCGCGCTCAACATGTTGCCGATCGAACAGCAAGGCAGTGCACAATCCATGATTCAAGCCATGCGCATGGTGATTGCATCCATCGGCACGATAACCTTGGGCTTCGTTTACGATGGGCCTTTCTTGCCAGTAGCTATCATTCTCGCTGTCATGTTTGTCTTGTGTACGCTGCTACTATGGAGTTTGCGTCACAGACTTGAGTCTGCACCTTCGACGACGATTGTGGCAGGGCACTAATGTTAACTTAGTATTTGGCCTAAGCTTTCAATCCGCTCGGGCCAAATGCTAATCTTCTGCAATAAAAGTCGGAGGCTTCATGAACGTTAAGAAGATTATTCTTGCTACTGTGTGTCTAGCGGTTTTGTTATTCGCGATGGATTTTCTGATTCATGGGCATTTGTTGATGGAGCAATACAAAGCAACAGCCACTTTGTGGCGGCCCATGGAAGAGATGAATCCAGCGACTATGGGTTTAACCACGCTGATTTTCGCTTTGATTTACGTATTCTTCTTTTCTTCAATGGTGAACCCAAAGAACATTGCCCAAGGTTTGAAGTTTGGTTTTTGGTTTGGATTGGCTGGCGGCTTTTCCTTGTTCTGCGTGTCCACCTACATGCCTATTCCAATGACCATCGCTTGCGCCTGGTTTGCCGCGGCATTGATTGAATCTGTGGTTGGTGGTGCGCTCGTCGGCTTTATCATGAAAGATTGAGAAATACCCAGTCAGGCCAGCTTGGCGCGAGAAGGAGGCAGGCGCCCGAATAGAAAGCCTTCACCCAAGCGTTTTTTGTTATTGACTAAGTCAGATATTTGTATATTATACAAAAAATATAAAACAAATTTGCATATTTTTATATTTATGCATAATCAGGAGAATAAAATGAACATAACAAAGAAAGTGGCTCTTTTGATCTTGCCCGTGGCGATTTTGGGAAGCCAATTGAGCCACGCCAACTGTGCGACTCCAGAAGAGATGACTGATCAACAATATGAAGTGATTATCGCTGAGGAAGGTTACGAAACCAAGACAACGGTTGTGGGTTCGGCAATCTATTCAGAGACGATTTGCCCAGTAAGTGGTGAAGTGCTCGAAACTAAATTCGTGGGAAACATGAACCTTCCGAATTTCCGATAATAGACCTTGGTTGAGGGCGAGGGGCGGGACTAATTGGTTAGCCAATTAGTCCCGCCCTTTTTTAATTACTTCTTTTTTGCCGGACCCCAACCGCAGTGCCAATGTCGACAATTAGCGTCGAAGGTGCAGTGAAAGATTGGAAGCGAAAACTCCGCGGTATGTGTACCGTGAGATTTCGGTTCTACAACAAGAGTTCCCGGGCTATGCTCGTTTTCTCTGTCGATGTGAATCTTTCCGCCTTTCTCAACCACCATCGCAATGGCAGATTGCAGTTCCTTTGCATGTTCTTTCGGAACAAGAGAAAGATGCTCTTTCTGATCATTGGACAGGGGCAGTTCAGCCTGGATGAGTTTCATCCAATTGCCCCTCAACTTATCAGCACGGGCAGGGTCCGCTAGCGCAGTCGCGAACCATTGGTTGATGGCTGCGGTCTTGACGCCTTGGGCTTGGCTCACCGTTGCGACTTCCCAGACACCGACGTTGAGATAATGTGCTTTTCGTGTTGCAGTCACAGCGCGACCAAAGAAACTGCACAAAGCGGTTTCACTGATATCGGTGCCTTGACTCGAACCAATATCACCATCACGCGTAAAGCCGCCATTGTTGTTTAACGTGAATGCAATCAGCTCCAAATCGCCACTCCCGCGACGCATCGAGGCCAGAAATGAGTTGGACGCGTTGCCACTTGGGCTAATCGAAATATGGCTCGCCGTACCAGGGCGCTGGTTCGCAGGCAGCGTGCTAGTGTCACCTAAACGCTGAAACCCTGCACCTTGGTCGAGAACATTCCATGCAATGAGGAGCAAGTTTCCAGCCCCATTTTGCACAGCTGTTATCACTCCACGTTGCCCAGTCTCAGCATTGCCGAACGTAGTCAAGGCGATTTCGCCGACAGTGCCTGCAGTTTCGCCGATTGGATTTTGTCGATGAATTGTCTTTCCGTCGGAAGATACGCGCCAACCAATCAACTCAAGATTGTCACTGCCATTCTTGACCGCTGTCACAACGATATTGTTACCAACATTGACGATGGTGACGAGGCTTACTTCGCCCGCTTGCGGAGCATGGCCAGCCGGGTTGCTATCGCCAAGACGCGTGAACGTTCCATCGGCATTAACTCCCCAACAAATGAGCAAGAGTCCTCCGCTTCCATTGCGACAAGCTGTTACGACCATCGAACTATTTATGGCAGCTATCGCGATTTGGCTTGCCTCACCGGCCATATGACCACTGTCACGCAGTCGCGTAATGTTCTGTAAGTCCGAAGACGCTTCCCAAGAGATGAGGAGCAAATTATCGCTTCCGCTTCGAACTGCTGTGATCGCTTTTCGACCAAGAAGTGCAAGAGCGACCTCCTGTGCTTCGCCCGCTGTAGGGCTTGCTGCTCGTGTCACGGCGCCGTTTTTATAGACCCATCCGATAAGTTCCAGATTGTCAGAGCCATTCTTCATCGCGGTAAGGATTTCAGTGCCGCTTAATGTTTGAACGGCGAGATGGCTTGCTTCACCAGCGCCATTCCCGCCCACGTTCGTAATCTTTATCATAGTATTCTTCCCCTCCGATCCTATAGGATAGAGGACCGACCAGTATCAAGCAAACGTACGCGGGGCCTCGTGGAAATGATCCGCAATTCACGGGAGGTTAGCATTTGTGCGAATATGCACATCTTTGACTGAGAGCTCCAAGACTTCGGGCTCCCAATTTGCAGGGAAACGACTTTAGGAGCATAATCGATGCAATGATAAAGAAACTTGCCATAGCTTTTGGAATTGTTGCTTTTCTGCTTATAGCTGCCGTAGTCGTCGTAGCCCTCATTCCTATCGATAGTTATAAGGGGCTCATTGAGCAGAAACTAAGTGTGGCGGTTGGAAGAAAGGTTTCAATCACTGGGCCCATGTCACTCTCTTTAATTACAGGGCCTGCAATATCGATTTCAGGAATCGATATCGACAATGTGCCGGGTGCTAAGGACGCAAAATTCGCAACCATCGGAAAGGTTAAGGCCTCCGTTTCCTTTTGGCCGCTGTTTCACAAACACGTGGAAGTGACGTCTGTCTCGTTGAGTGAACCCAAGCTTTTCCTGGAGCAAATGGCAGATGGAAAGAACAACTGGACCTTCGATACCAATAAATCTGATGGGAGCTCATTTAAAGTGAGTGTAAGCAATGTCAGTCTTTCTGAGGCCCATATTTCATATCGAAGTGGCGCGTCATTGAACGAATTTGCCATTGACTCTGCAAGGATTAAGTCGTCCGACATGAAGGGGCCTTACGCGATCGAAGCTTCTCTTGTTGCCATGAAAGTGCCGCTTGAGATTAGTGCAAAAGTTGGTGCCTTGGCGGATGTTATACCGATTGAGTCGACAGTCACTTCTGGAAATACGCAGGTGACCTCGAAGCTATCCTTCAATCGTACGGCAAAAAAGTTTTCTGGCCAGGTCAGCCTTGACCTTGATCCAGCTCTCCTAAAGACGCTTAAACCCGGTTTAAGCTTGCCAAAGCTTTTGTCTGAACAGCTCAAGGCTCAATTTGATGTAGCGGCTACAATGGATTCAGCGGATCTATCAAATGTAATCCTCTCCATCAAGGGACAGAAGCTCAGGGGCAAGGGTACAGCGATGTGGAAGCAAGGGTTGGCGCTCAAACTGAGTATTCAAGATCTTCCGGGGGGCGGTTTCGCGAATATCGATTTGCAGGGCACCAAGAATTTCGTTGGAAACATGAATGCTAAGGTGGGTGATCTTTCACCGTTGCTTAAGTGGTTCGACATGGCAAGCACTTCGATTCCTGCAAACTTCAGCAAGGACATTGTCGTGTCGACCAAGTTTACCTTTGCTGAGCCCATTCAATTGAACGACATGGATCTAAGCATCGGACATATGCACTTTAAGGGCAATGTCAGCTATCAAGGTGCGAGGGCAGGGGAAGTACCTTTCGTTAAGCTGAACTTGACGACGGGCGCCATCGACATGGAGACATTACAACCTTCAACAGGAGGAGCTCCTCCTGCTGCTACTACACGCTGGTCTTCTGATCCAATTGATTTCAGCTCTCTGAAAAAGATGAACGCTGACATTACGATCCATGCGCCGAGCATTAAACGCAAAGACATCACTATTACCAATCCCAGTTTCACATTGAGAATTAATGGCGGAAATCTGATGGTTGGTCCCATGAGCGGTAACATCTATAGCGGCAGCTTTACTGCGAATGCAACACTGTCGAGTACGAATGCAGCAACCCTAAAACTTGATCTCAAGAACGCTAAACTTCAAAAATTGTTAGTAACCGACTCAAAAGTCAAACTCATCAAGGGCTTGTTTTCGCTCAATGCGGATGTGCGTACGCAAGGGCACAGTACGCGCGACTTCATTTCGGCTTTAGGGGGAAGAGTTACTTTCTCGTCGAAAGATGGGACCATAAACGGCTTCGACTTAAAAAAGATTTCACAGCATATCTCGGCATTATTTAAAGATTGGACATCCGTATTTGGGCTCCTTCAGACATCATTTACCGGTGGGTCGACGGACTATAAGAGTATTGAAAGCGAAATTAAATTTGATCGCGGCATCGGAACAATTCAGTCGTTAACGATGGCAGCAGACACCGCGCAGGTAACCGGCACCGGTTTGATCGATCTTCCGAATTACACTTTAGACGTGAAGGCCGATGTAGCCTTGAGTGAGCCAAAAGGACTTCCCCAAATTGGGGTAAGACTCAGCGGACCCATCGATTCACCGAAACGTGACATCGACAGTGGAGCGTTGAAGAGTTACGCCCTACAAAAAGGGGTTAGGGGAATAATAAATTCCATAGGCGGCCAAGGCGCTGACGGCAATCCGGCCAACGTACTCCGCAACCTTCTGGGTGGTAAACCCGCTCCAGAGCCGGAAGCCCCTAAACCTGAAGCACCTGTGGTGACACCGCCAGCCGCGCCGGCAGCACCAGCAGAACCGGTAGTTCCGCCAGTACCTGCACCTGCCGCTCCCGTGACTCCGGAACCGGCACCAGTGCCAGCACCAGCGCCAGCCCCAATACCGGCAGAACCGTCGGTTCCGACGGGTCCACCAGTACCTGCGCCTGCCGAGCCTGCAACACCGCCAGCGAATCCTTAATTACAAGGACCTCGTCGAAAGGATCCGGCTGAAAGCTCCAAGACCTCAGCTCCGAGTTTGCGTGCTGCATCGAGGTCATGCGTAATCAGCAACGTCGGAATCTGATGCTCCTTCGCGATCGATCTGATTGTTTCGTTGAGATTGCAAGCTGCCTCTGGGTCGAGGGCTGCGGTAGGCTCATCGAGCAGCAAAAGCTTTGGTTTGGTAACCATCGCCATATGAAAAGCAATGAGCTGCTGCTGCCCGCCCGAGAGTGATCCCATCTTAAGGTCGAGCAAATGTTCTACATCAGGCATATCAGAGAAGAGTTCTGCACCTGTTGATAGGGAGGCTCTTTTGCCCTTAAGCGCAGCCAGGCAGAAATTCTCTCGCACCGTCATGTTTGCGACAGAGCCTTGCCCGACACGTTGTTGCAAGCGACCAATCCATTTCGCTCTTTTCGCTTCAGTGAGGTGAGTCACATCAACGCCATCGAAAACGACGCTTCCGCTCGATGGTTTCAAGCGGCCTGATATCACGTCAAAGAGCGTGCTCTTGCCAGCGCCGTTATGGCCAATGATGGCGATGAGCTCAGCTTTCGAAACGCGAATATTTATACTGTTCAGCACTTTGTGCGTGCCGAACGACACGCAAATATCTTTGAGCTCGAGCATCTACTTTATCCTCCTTAATGCGATGAGTGCGATGACCAAGAGCGCTTTGAGCAGGTTGTTCCAGGTTGGTGGCATCTGTAACTCAAGCACCACCGCGAATACCAACTGATAGGCAATGGCGCCCACGATTAGAAAGATGCCGAGCGATTTCGAGAACGCTTCGGCGATCATGAGACTCGCAAGCCCAATCACCATCGTGCCGACATTGGCGAGCGCTGAATAATATCCTGCAAACAGCACGAACAAGCCACCAGCGAGCGCCGTAAGCATGTTGGCAACAACGAGCGCGAGCGTTTTGTACTGCCCAATACTTTTGCCGAGCGAGGTCAGCATGTTCGGATTTGCACCCAAAGCACGCAGCAGATAGCCAACTTCTGAGCGCAGCAGAAGATGCATAACTCCGAGTGCAACAGCGCAAATCGCCACAAGCGACCCTATGGATGAAAGCGCACTTGGAGCAACGCTTACATTTGAGCCTGCAAGCCCAAGGCTCACTGAGAAGAGGCCCGTTGTGACAACAAGTCCACTGATGAGATTGTTCATCTGCAACTTGTTGTGGCACACCGAAGTAGCAGCGCCTGCACATGCGCCGGCAAGAGCTGCACAGAGCAATCCAAGTACAGCATATCCTTCACCACCTTGCAGCGAAATGATTGCGACAGCGGCGCCACCAATGCCGAAAGAGCCCTCAACCGTGAGATCGTCAAATGAAATCACTCGCGATGTTAAGTAAATCGCCATCACAACCAGGCTAAAGATGAGGCCTTGCGAGACGGCATGCGAAACGATCGGAATCAGGTGTTCAATCATTGCGCACCTCGATTCCTAACGCCTGTGCAAGCTTGCGATTGACATGAATAGGCGGATTTTGTTCTTCACGAATAGCGATTGTATTCGGCACAAGATTACTCCCGAGAATCTGCGCCGCAATCTTGGCGCTTTCTTCGCCTGCTTTCGTGTAATCAACGCCAACGCAGGCTAGGGCGCCGCGCTCAACTGATGGCGGGTCGCTCACGATGAGTGCCTTCTTATTTTCACGCGCAATGCGAGCGACGGTCGGCATGGCTGAGACCAGCAAGTTATCAGCGGGCACCCAGATGGCGTGCGCCTTATGAGCTGCGTGCAAAGTTGCGGTGACTACATCACTCGCTTGCTGCACACCAACTTCGACCGCTTCCATACCGCGCGCTGCGAGTTCAGTTTTCATTTCAGATGCAGCTGCCGAGGAATTCGCCTCGCCAAGTGTGTACAAAAGAGCGACTCTTTGCGCGCTCGGAGCCAATTGTTTGATGAGTTCGACATGTTTAGCTGCCTCAATTCTGTCACTTGTGCCTGTGAGGTTGCTTTGCAGGAGGCCCGCTCCTTTCGGGTCGGTGACCGCGGCAATAATAATGGGTTTGTGCTTCTCTACATTTGCGGCGGCTTGTGCAGCCAAGGTACCTATGGCGAAAATCGCAACGACATTTTTGTTGGCATGCAGTGCGGCGGCGATGCTTTGCGCTTGGGCTGCTATGCCTTCGGCGTTTTGTTCGATGAACCTAACGCCAGGCATTTCTCGCGACAATTGTGTTTTGAAGCCGTCTCGTGCACGGTCAAGGGCAGGGTGCGATGCAGTCTGAATAATCCCAATTGTTATGCCAGTTGGGGCATTTCGAAACGCAAGAAAGCAGAGCACAGCAACAACAGTTACAAGAACAACGATCTTAGCAGATTTCATTTTGAGGTCTCCGGGGGCCCGAACAACCCACCGAAGACTTTATGCGCATGCAAGCAGCCCCAGCAGGTCGCTGGGGCAAGTGTTTAGAGCAAACCTTCCCCAGCATCGCTAAAGCTAAAGAAGAACGATTGCTGATGGAGGTTTACTGATTGCATCCCCCTAAAATAAGGGGCGCAAATCATCTTGTCAATCTTCTCAGTCATGTAGCCGATTTTTTCCAAGGTTTGTTACAGTACCTGCCCATAACTGTTCACAAGCCTGGAGGAATGTAATGCCGATAAAGTCTTTGCTGCCACTGGCCTTAAGTTGTTTTTTCATGAGCAACGCAATGGCCGACGTTATAGAAAGCGGTCAAATGACTTTTACGCCTAAAGACGCAGCGAAATGCACGTCAAGCAGCCCAACTCTTTACGTGCCTTATTCGCGTCTTACACTTGACGTAAGCAAAGCCACTTCACCCATCAAGTTTAAGAGTGATCAACTATCGTTAAGCATTTACGAAAGATGCGAGATGGGTCGTTATGCACCACCGTGCAAACGCTTTTGCGGAGACGTCCAGGGTCAATTGGCCAACGCTTCACCCATCTTGGTTCCAGTTCGCCGAGCTGTTCAAGAGATCTATTTTAGCAAGATTAAGAATAATGCGTGGCATTGCTACAAATATGCAGAGGAGCGGATTGAAGTTGATTTTCTTGGACAGACGCTCGTCGATGTTATGAGCAAGGCGCCTGAAGAAGAAGTAAGCATGACTCATTGTCCGGACGTCCGTCGGTAGCACGCCTTCAAATCGTGGTCCATCATGTCGGCCACAAGTTCTTTAAAGTTAAACTCTGGGGTCCATTGCAATTGGGTTCGTGCCAACGTTGGATCACCCTTCAATAAATCAACCTCGGCAGGCCTAAAGTAGCGCTTATCAACGCGTACAAGCACTCTGCCGCTGGCCTCATCGTAACCGATTTCGTCCAAACCTTCCCCTTTAAAGCGGATGGTGATGCCCACGTGCGCAAAGGCAAGCTGCACAAACTCTCGAACCGTGTGGGTCTCTCCAGAAGCAATAACATAGTCCACGGGCTTATCGCCTTGCAACATGAGCCATATAGCATTGACGTAGTCTTTAGCGTGTCCCCAATCTCTCGAAGCGTCCAAATTCCCAAGATAGAGAGCGTCCTCAAGGCCGTTCACAATCGCCGTAATAGCTCGGGTGATTTTGCGCGTCACAAAGTTCTCGCCGCGACGCGGAGACTCGTGATTGAACAAAATACCGCTTACAGCGAATAAATTGTATGATTCCCTGTAATTCACCGTAATCCAATGTCCATAAAGTTTGGCTACACCGTAGGGCGATCGCGGATAAAATGGCGTCTTTTCGTTTTGGGGAGTTGCCTGCACAAGACCGTACATCTCGCTCGATGAGGCCTGGTAGAAGCGCGTTTTATTCAAGCCTAACGCGCGAATGGCTTCGAGAATACGGAGGGTTCCAAGGGCATCGACAGACCCCGTGTATTCAGGAATTTCGAAAGACACCTTCACATGGCTTTGGGCTGCCAGGTTGTAGACTTCATCTGGCTCGATTTTTCTCAAGAGCTCAAAAGCATTGGAACTGTCTGTCAAATCACCGTAGTGCAAAAAAAAGCGGTTTTCCCGCTCGTGTGGTCCCTTGTAAATATGGTCGACACGATGCGTGTTGAAGCTTGAACCTCGCCTCTTCACACCATGCACGACGTACCCCTTGTCGAGCAGCAATTCAGCCAAATAGGAACCATCTTGTCCCGTGACACCGAATATCAGCGCTTTTTTCTCTGCTGCAAACAAATTGGTGCACAAAAACAAGAAGACGAAAAAGTACTTTTTCATGGTTTCTCTGAGTTTTAAAAAATATCGTTCTGAACTGCCCAAGCCAAAGTTTTCGCAATACCATCAGCGAGCGTGGTCGATGGCGACCACCCCAACGCTTTAAGTTTGCGGATATCGAGCTGCTTGCGCATCGTGCCGTCGGGTTTGCTTGTGTCAAAAACGAGTTCGCCCTCAAAACCAATAGCTTCTTTAAGGAGGCAGGCCAGGTCAGCGATGGTGACATCTTGCCCTGTACCAATGTTAACGATGTCATTGCCTTCGTAGGTGTGCATCAAGTGAAGCACAGCGTCCGCAAGATCATCGACGTAGAGAAACTCGCGATAGGGCTTGCCGCTGCCCCAGATAACGACTTCGCTTTTGCCTTCCTTCTTGGCCTCAACGAACTTGCGCATCAGTGCAGGCAAGACGTGTGAGGTTTCAAGATTGAAATTATCGTTTGGTCCGAAGAGATTCGTTGGCATTACCGAAATAAAGCGCGTTCCGTATTGTCGATTGTAGGATTCGCACATTTTGAGTCCCGCGATTTTAGCGATGGCATATGGCTCATTCGTAGCTTCGAGCTCACTCGTGAGCAGGTATTCCTCCTTGATCGGCTGCGGTGCATTTTTGGGGTAGATGCAGGAAGATCCCAAGAATAGTAATTTCTGAGTTCCATGCTCATATGCCGCATGAATGACGTTGGCTTCAATCATGAGATTTTCATAGATGAACTCTGCTCGATATCTATTATTTGCGACGATTCCGCCGACCTTGGCAGCAGCCAAGAAGACGTACTCAGGACGTTCTTGTGCAAAAAATGTTCGAACATCTGTCTGATTTGTCAAATCGAGCTCTTTGCGTGTCTTGGTTATGATGTTCGTAAACCCGTCTTGGGTAAGCTTTCGCATGATTGCGGAACCTACAAGCCCGTTGTGACCGGCGACGTAAATCTTCGCGTCTTTTTCCATTGTGGCGTTAAGCGAGTTATGTCCAAGCGACGCGAGGGCAAGAAGAATTAATGAGAGGCAACGAGCGAGCATTTTAATCTACACCATTCTTTTTGGGCAAAGACACTGCACGCGTGGCTACTACCCTGAAGAATCAAAAATGCAAGTGGCCGTTACGTCCTCGACAGGCACAGCGGATTTAGTTGCAGTGTATTTTTCCAGCTTGGACGCGGCACGACCACGGCAGAGAAGGACAGACGTCCGGCAAACCTGTTTGTGGATTAAAACCCTCTTTTTTCTGCTTTTTGAATCCGTATTTCGTGTACATGCAGCTGTCTAATAGGTCGTAACCCTTTGCGTTCTTGGCGCAATCCAAACAAGCATTCTTGACGATGTCGTCCTCAGGCGGCAAACAGCGTTCTTTTTGACACAAGTGGTTTAATGGGCAGCACCCTTTGCCGCATGGAGTTTCTTCGAATTTGGCGAGGTCTGAGAGACCGCATGCTGTCGACGTGTCTTTGACACATTGACCATTCTTGCAATTCTGATTGACAGAACAGCACGAGTTGCCGCACACCATTTGACCTTTTTGAACATCACATGTTGGCACAGGTGGAGCTACTGCAGGTGCCGCTTTAACAGGTGGAGCTACAGGTGGAGCTACTGCAGGTGCCGCTTTAACAGGCGGAGCAGCAGCGGGGGCAGAAGAAGCAGCACCACGGTTTGCTACTGCGATGTCATCTTTCGACACTTCACATATTGGCTTCACAAAGCTCATTGCTAGTGTGGCAAGACCAGTGGGGTCAAGGCTGGCCAGAAATCCTTTGTAATCAAAATCATCTGGGTCCGCCGCCATTGATCCTAATTTGTTAGCGAGGGCGGGGGGCATATTGGGAACTGTTTTTAGTTCTCCTGCAATTTTTCCAGCTATAGCTGTCTTCGCTAGACCCGCGAATTTTTTGGCTATATCTTTAGCAATCTTCTTAGCAGTCTCTTTTAGCCCTAATATCAGACTTTCTTTGGCTGCATTCGCTGGCATATTTACGGCCTCAGATATACCAAGCGAACCAACGAGACCCACAATCTTAGAAATGGCGCTGACGGCAGCCATAACCATATCACCCACCGAAGCCAAACAAGCCTCTACACTCGCGCCACACATTGCGCCGCAATCTACCATTCCCTTTGGACATTCACCCCAACAGACTGGGCCAATACCATAAAATCCCTTATCGCACTTTTTGTAGCAGAGACCTGCATCATATTGTTGAGAAGACTCACATGATGGTGTGATTGGTCCTGTTACATAGGTCGGTTTTGCACAACTTATCCCTGCGTCGCTCATGCCCGCCGGACAATCTGGACTGCATACGCAGCAGCCAACAGCATGGAACCCCGTTTTGCATTTTGGGTAATGAAGGGCGCCCGATTGTTCGCAGCGTTCTATTCTGTTTGCGTTTTCGCATTTCTCCTTTTCGTTAGGTCCAAAACTTTTGCGCAGATAGAAACCGAAGCGGCAATATTTGCCATTATTATTACTATATTCGTCGAATCCGAGAGGGCATTTCTCTCCAGTTATTTTTTTACATAGAGAAGGATAAACTTGATCTTTTTCGGTGCCAGGCGGACAACTTGTTGGTGCGCATCCACCATTCGTCGTCAATAAGGTATCGCCTGAATTACATTTTGAGATCCAATGCCCAGCCGGCCCTGGCTCACATGTTGGCGGGGAATCTTTTGACTGATCGTTCTCACATCTGCCTTTATCCCAAATGGGGTAGCCAGCTCCGCGCCCATATGAAACTGGCTTGAAGCAAAAAAGCCCATCATCTCTAAAACCTGACGGACACCCAGGTTGGGCAATGCCAGCTACAACAAACCAGCCTGGCTGTTTGGGCTTTTCGTAACAAAGAAGACCGCTCTTTACCAAACCTGTAGGATCGCATCGTGCAGGAATCTCTCCTACGCCTCTGCCATAAGTTGCCTTCCAGCACACTTCTGCAGCAAATATCTGGGTTGAAGAGAGGGCGAGCGCAAGCAACGATACGTAGCCAAGACATCTGAGTTGACGATTCATTATCTAACATTAAGGCCGATCACGTTAAAATGTAAATTTCGTTACATTTTCATGAGCTTTATAAACTAACGTATGAAATTGCCTCCCGATTTTGGTACGGACCATCTGGGGATTGACTTCGATGTTAATATTGCCCCGGCAAATATCCGCCGATATCGATGAAAGAAAGTATGCCGTTGAAGGCGTCCACCACGTGAAGCATTTGACCGTGAACGACGAGCTGATCATGATACCCTTTTAGCTCGATGGTGGCGATGAGTTGCTGTGTTTTTAGATTGATCAC
>Ga0068863_100001312_pt1 | contig 24799 bp, 27 predicted proteins | sample KBSSwiS62_FD_66596 | JGI IMG/M metagenome (GOLD analysis project Ga0068863, IMG submission 66596) | Switchgrass rhizosphere microbial communities from Kellogg Biological Station, Michigan, USA - KBS Switchgrass S6-2 | ecosystem: Host-associated > Plants > Roots > Rhizosphere > Soil ... | reverse complement strand
CGTCCGTCTCGCGGTAATCGATAACGACAGTGGCTTCGTCACCGTCCTGGCCAAGCGCGCCGATGCGGCGGGCTGGGAGCTGCGCCAAAGCGGTGGTGCGATCCCCCCGCGCGATCTGCTGACGATGAAGCTGAACGCGCTCCTGGTCAACCCGGAGCTGCTGGGCGACGAAGGCTGGGAGTACCTCGACCGCGTCGCCTCGGTCCTGCCCGATCTCGGCCTGGTCGTCTGCACCGGCCGCTCGACCGTGGCGCAGCGAGTGCGCGGCCTCCGCCTCGGCGTCGACGACTGGATCACCAAGCCCTGCCACCCGGAGGAGGCGATCGCCCGGATCGAAGCCGTGACCCGCCGCCGCCGCCAGGGCAACCGCGAGTTCGAGGCGTCGCCGATCGCCGTCGGCGAGCTGGAAATCCGCCCCGACCGCTTCCAGGCCTTCGTCGGCGACGACGCTCTCGACCTCACCCGCCGCGAGTTCGAGCTGCTCTTCCTGCTGGCCGAGGAGCGTGGCCAGGTGCTCGAGCGCGAGACGATCTACCAGCGCGTCTGGGGCTACGCGATGGCCCACGGCGATCGCTCCGTCGACGTCTTCATCCGCAAGCTGCGCCAGAAGCTCGAGAAGCACTCGCCGAGCTGGTCCTACATCCACACCCACTTCGGGATCGGCTACCGGCTCGACCCGGAACCGGCCGGGATCGTCGAGGAGGAGCTGCGGCCCGCTCCCGCGGAGACCGTCGTCGAGCAGCCTTCACAGATCGTTCACAAGACCTTCACGGCGGGGTAACCGCCGCGCCCGTTTTTCCCGCCACGCTCGGCGAGCATGGCAATGGGAACCGAGAGCAGCTCGGCGCCGGCCGCGGCCGGGCGCCTGCAGATCCGTCCGGCTGAGCACGCCGCCCTGGTCGACGGGCGGCCGCTGAGCCTGACCATGCGCGAGCTGCAGCTGCTCGTCACCCTCGCCGCCCACCCGCAGCGGATCATGACCCGGGAGGAGCTCTTCACCGAGGTCTGGGGGGGACCGGCCCGCCGCGACGACCGCTCGGTCGACGTCTACGTCAGCCGCCTGCGGGCCAAGCTCGGCGCCGCGCTGCCGGGGCTGCGGCTGATCCACACCCACAACGGCATCGGCTACCGCTTCTCGCCCGATGGCTGAAGGCCCAGGGTGGCGCGCCGGGCAGGGCTTTTACATCTTCTTCACATCTTCGATACAGGCAGGTAACAAGCTGCGGGAGGGCCGCTGCGAGGGTGGCCGCAGATGACCCCAACTCAAGGAGATTTGCGTGTCTAAGAGACTTCTCGGCGCCCTACTGACGGCGCTGGCTCTCACCCTTGCGGTCGCTGCCTGCGGCAGCTCGTCCGACGAAACCAGCTCCAGCGGCGGCGGAGACCTCTCCGGCGAAATCGCCGGCGCCGGCGCCACCTCGCAGGAGGCCGCCCAGGAAGCCTGGACCGCCAACTTCGAGAACGAAAACTCGGGCGCGACCATTTCCTACGACCCGGTCGGCTCGGGCGGTGGCCGCGAGCAGTTCGTCGCCGGCGGCGTCGCCTTCGCCGGCAGCGACGCGGCGATCTCCGAAGAAGAAGGGGAAATGAAAGCCGCGATCAAGCGCTGCACCCCCGGTGAACTGATCGAGGTCCCGGCCTACGTCTCGCCGATCGCGATCATCTACAACCTGCCGGAAGTCGAATCGCTGCAGCTCTCCCCGGAAACCCTGGCGAAGATCTTCAACCAGGAAATCACCCAGTGGAACGACAAGGCGATCGCCGCCGACAACCCCGGCGCCGACCTGCCCGACACCCGCATCGTTCCGGTCAACCGCTCCGATGAGTCCGGGACCACGGAGAACTTCGCCGAATACATGTCGGAGGTCGTGCCCAGCGTCTGGTCCTACGAAGTCAGCGGCGACTGGCCGGTCAAGGGCGGCGAGGCAGCTTCGGGCACCTCGGGCGTGGTCGAGGCCGTCGAAGCCGGCGAAGGCGCGATCGGCTACGCCGATGCCAGCCAGGCCGGCGAACTCGGCATCGCCAAGATCCAGGTCGGCAAGAACTACGAGGAACCGACCCCGGAGGCAGCGGCGGCGATCCTCGAGGAGTCGCCTGAAGACAAGGCGCTGAGCGGCAGCAAGTACATGTTCCCGTTCGCGCTCGACCGCAAGACCGAAACCCAGGGCACGTACCCGATCGTCCTGGTCTCCTACCTGATCGCCTGCACCGAGTACAAGTCCGCCGACGAAGCCGCGGTCGTCAAGGGCTACCTCGAATACGCGATCAGCCCCGAAGGTCAGGAAGCGGCGGCCGAAAACGCCGGCTCCGCACCGCTCTCGGCGGCGCTGACGAAGAAGATCACCCCGGCCGTGGAAGCGATCAAGGCCGGCTAGGACCGCGTGGCCTCGGTCGACACCACGACCAATGCCGGTCAACTGCTGGCGGCGGCGTCCGGAGGGCGCCGCCGCCGCGGTGATCGGATCTTCTCCAACACCGCGACCGCGGCCGGGGTGACGATTCTCGCCCTGCTCGCCGGGGTGGCGATCTTCCTCGTCGTCGAGGGGCTGCCGGCGGTCACCGCCAGCGCCTCCGAACTGCCGGGGGGCAAGAGCCTCGTCGACTACGTCGCCCCGCTCGCTTTCGGCACCGTGCTCGCGGCGGCCTTCGCGGCCCTGGTCGCGGTCCCGCTCGCCGTCGCCGTCGCCCTCTTCATCACCCACATCGCGCCGCCGCGGATCGCCCTCACCCTCGGTTACCTGGTCGATCTACTGGCGGCGATCCCCAGCATCGTCTACGGCCTCTGGGGGATCTTCGTGCTCGGGCCGGCCACGGTCCCGGTGATGAAGTGGCTGGAAGAAAACCTCGGCTTCATCCCCTTCTTCAAGGGGCCCGCCTCGACCACCGGCCGGGCGATGTTCGTCGCCGGGCTGGTGCTGGCGGTGATGATCCTGCCGATCGTCTCCGCGGTCGCCCGCGAGGTCTTCTCGCAGACCCCGCGCAAGCTTCAGGAAGGCGCCCAGGCGCTGGGCGCGACCCGCTGGGAGATGATCCGGATGACGGTGCTGCCGTTCGGCAAATCGTCGATCATCAGCGGCGCCATGCTCGGCCTCGGCCGGGCGCTGGGGGAGACGATGGCGGTGACGATCATCCTCTCGGTCTCCGGCGTCGTCACCTTCAACCTGATCAGCCAGTCGAACCCCTCGACGATCGCCGCCAACATCGCCCTCGACTTCCCGGAGTCCTCGGGCCTGGCGATCAACACGCTGATCGCCACCGGCCTCGTCCTCTTCGCGATCACGCTCGTCACCAACATGGCGGCACGGGCGGTCATCGCCCGTCAGAACACGGCCGGATAGATGGCGCCCCCGGTGAAAGAGCGGGCGACGGTCGAGGGCGGCGCCCTCACCCTCGCCTCGGCGAAGATCGCCGGCGGGGTCCTGCCGGGCTGGGCCACCTACGCCGTGGTCCTCGCCGGCGCCGCCCTGGCGGCGGCGGCGCTGCTCGCGACCGGCGCCTTCACGGTGGCCCTGATGCTGCTCTTCGCGGTGCCGTCGGCCGCCGTCGGCCTCTACTTCTGGTCGCGCGCCGTCGAGGGCCCGCGCCGCGCCAAGGACCGTGTCCTCACCCTCCTGATCGCCTCCGCCTTCGCGCTGGCGATGCTGCCGCTGATCTCGCTGCTCTACGAGGTCGCGAAGCGGGGGATCCCCGGGCTCAGCCTCGAATTCTTCACCGACGACGCCCGCGGTGTGATCAACGGCGGCGGTGCCGCCCACGCGATCGTCGGCACTCTCGTGATCACCGGCGTCGCCGCCCTGATCTCAGTGCCGATCGGGATCATGGCGGCGATCTACCTGACCGAGTACGGCACCGGCAAGCTGCGCCGGGCCCTCACCTTCTTCGTCGACGTGATGACCGGCATCCCCTCGATCGTCGCCGGGCTCTTCGCCTACGCGCTGTTCGAGATCTTCTTCGGCCCCGGCATCCGCCTCGGGGTGATGGGCTCGGTGGCGCTGGCGGTGCTGATGATCCCGATCGTGATCCGCTCCGCCGAGGAGGTGCTGAAGATCGTTCCCAACCACCTGCGCGAAGCCGCCTACGCGCTGGGGACGCCGAAGTGGAAGACGATCACCAGGATCGTCCTGCCGACCGCCTTCGCCGGCCTCGTCACCGGGGTGATGCTGGCGACCGCGCGGATCATCGGCGAGACGGCGCCGCTGCTGGTCACCACCGGGGTGATCGACTCGCTCAACTCCGATCCCTTCAACGGCCGCATGCAGAACCTGGCCGTCTACGCTTACAACGAGTACCGCTCGCCGGGCGTGATGAAACAGGCCTCCTACGATCGCGCCTGGGCGGCGGCGCTGACGTTGATCGCGATCGTGATGATCCTCAACGTGGTCGCCCGCCTGATCTACCGGCGCTACAAGACCGAGATTCGCTGAGCAGTGGAAGAGAGGAAACGGAAGATGCTGGGAGCCGCAGGCACGAAGCGCAACGCCGAGAAAGGCCAGGGACAGATGTCCAACGCAGGCCCCGTGACCGCGACCTCGACCGACCCCGTGCTGGGGTCCGGCGGTCGCGCCGCAAAGACGATCGAGGCGCGGGGGGTGAACCTCTATTACGGTGACTTCCACGCGGTTGAAGACGTGACGATGACGATCGCCCCGAACAAGGTGACGGCGCTGATCGGCTCCTCCGGCTGCGGCAAGACCACCTTCCTGCGCTCGCTCAACCGCATGCACGAGCTGACCGTCGGCGCTGGCGTCGAGGGGGAGATCACGCTCGACGGCGAGGACATCTACGGAGCCGGGATCGACCCGGTCCAGGTGCGTCGCCTGGTCGGGATGGTCTTCCAGTCGCCGAACCCGTTTCCGACGATGTCGATCTACGACAACGTCGCCTCCGGCCTCAACCTCAACGCGGGCCGCATGAGCAAGTCCCAGAAGGACGGGATCGTCGAGCGCTCGCTGCGCGGCGCCCACCTCTGGGACGAGGTCAAGGATCGCCTCGACAAGCCCGGCACCGGCCTCTCCGGCGGTCAGCAGCAGCGCCTCTGCATCGCCCGCGCGATCGCGGTCGAGCCCGAGGTGCTGCTGATGGACGAGCCCTGCTCCGCCCTGGACCCGGTGGCGACGCTGGCGATCGAGGACCTGATCGGCGAGCTGAAGAGCAAATACACGATCGCGATCGTCACCCACAACATGCAGCAGGCGGCGCGGGCCAGCGACCTCACCGCCTTCTTCAACCTCGAAGAGACCGGCAGGCCCGGGCGCCTGGTCGAGATCGGCCCGACCGAGAAGATCTTCACCCAGCCCGGGGAGAAGGCGACCGAGGACTACGTCAGCGGCCGCTTCGGCTGAGGCGCGGACCATGCCCGACAAGATCCGCACCGAATATCAGGAGGAACTCGACAACCTCGAGGCCAGCGCCCTCGGCGGCCTCGATCTCGTCAACACGGCGCTGGTGCGGACGCTGGAGGCGGTCGAGCACCAGGACATCGAGCTGGCCCAGATCGTGGTGGCGGACGACGACCGCATCGACGGCCGCTACCTCGAGGTGCACCAGAGCCTGATCACGCTGCTGGCGACGCAGTCGCCGGTGGCCACCGATCTGCGCCTGATCTCGGCCCTGCTGCACGTGCTGAAGAACATCGAGCGCATGGGCGACCAGTGCGTCAACGTCTGCAAGGTGATCCCGCTGACCGGCAACGAGCCGCCGGCTGATGCGCGGATGGTCGAGCTGATCCTGGCGATGGGCAAGCAGACGCGGGCGCTGATCGCGCAGGCCAAGCGGGCCTTCGCCGAGCGCAACGTCGAGATGGCGCGCGACCTGGTCCGCCAGGACGACATCGTCGACGACCTCAACCGCGAGGGCTTCCGCCTGGCGCTGGAGATCGGCGACGACGTCGACAAGCGCGAGTGGGCGATGACGATGCTGCTGGCGGCGCGGGCGATCGAGCGGATCGGCGACAACGCGGTGGACATCGGCGAGCAGGTCGCGTTCGTGGTTACCGGGTTGTTCCGGGAGTTCGAGGACGCTTCGCATCCTGAGGGTTGAGCGAGCGCCGGCGGGAGGGGGTCCTGCGGGCGGGGCAAACTGGCTCCGTTCTCGGACCCCCTCCCGCCGGCGCCCACGGAACGCTCGGGTGAGATCAGCGGGATCGTGTGAGATCCGGGGGGTCTGGGAACATGGAAGGTGAACCCGCATGCTCTGTGCCGCGATAGATATCGGTTCCAACACCACCCGAGTGCTCGTTGCCGAGCCGATTGACGGGCAGTTGAAGAAGGTGATGGAGCAGCGGGCTTACACGCGGATCAACAAGGCGCTCGGCAAGAAGGGCGAGATCCTGCCGGAGAAGGTCGAGGAGGTCTGCGAGGTCGTCGCCACGCAGGTGCGGCTGGCGCAGGAGCTGGGCGCGCAGGAGATCCGGGCCGTGGCAACCGCGGCGATCCGCGAGGCCTCCAACGGCGAGCAGGTCGCGGCGGCGATCGGCGACGCCGCCGGCGTCCGGGTCGACGTGCTCAGCGACGAGGAGGAGGGGAGGCTCTCCTTCATCGGCGCCACCAAAGGCCTGGGGCACCCGGTCGCGGGCAAGATCGGCGTCGTCGACGTCGGCGGCGGCTCGACCGAGATCATCATCGGCAGCGTCAGCGGCGGGGTCGACGAGGTGCGCTCCTGGCGGGTCGGCTCCGGCGTCCTCGCCGACGAGCTGATCGCCTCCGACCCGCCCTCGGCGGCCGAGATCCGCAAGGTCCGCGACCGCATCGACGACATCTTCGCCGGGGTCGAGGTCGAGCACCCGGCCCAGGCCGTCGCCGTCGGCGGCAGTGCCACCTCGCTGCGGCGGCTGGTCGGCACCGTGCTCGAGTACGAGACCCTGGAGCGGGGGATCCGCGTCCTCTGCGGCGACCCCTCCGCCGACGTCGCCCGCCGCTTCGAGCTCGACCCGGTTCGGGTCCGCATCCTCACCACCGGCGTCCTCCTCCTGGAGAAGGTCTCCGAGCTGCTCGGCCAGCCGCTGCAGATCGGCAAGGGCGGGCTGCGCGAGGGGGTCATCCTCGACCTCCTCAACGGCAACGCCAACGGGTCGTCGCCGGCCCGTATCGCGGCTTAAGCGTCTCTGTCGAAATCGTCCCCCAATAGTGCCCGCAGACGTGCCACTCCTGCTTCGTAGTGGCGTTGGGCCGCGGACTTGCGCCATTTCAGTTTTCGTCCCGCCTCTCTAATCGAGTGATTCTCGAAAAAGAAGAGCCTCAGCAAGGCGCCATCCTTCTCAGGGAGAAGGTCGATCGCTTGATGCAGGCGGCTTATCCCCTCTGTCTCTATGGCAGCAGCTTCTGGTGCTGGGGACGACTCATCGACGGCGTTAAAGATTGTCTCGATGGACACGGTCGGCGGCAAGCGACGTTGGTGGTCGAGTAAATTCATGGCGCGCCACCGAGCGCAATGAATTAGCCAGCCAACCGGGTTGTCGACCTTGCGTTCTTCAGCAAGCCAGCCCGCGTACTCGCTGCAGGCCTGGCCGAATAGATCATCGGCGTTCTGCTCGGCAAATCGAGCACCGAACTTGGCTCGAAGGTAGCGGAGGATCCCTAGATGAGCCTCGCGCATGTCATCCATGCTCATCCCATCGCTGTGCATTTCTGCCTCCTGACTTGGGGTCAAGGTGGGTAGCCCCACGCTTTCTGCCTTGGACCCCCGGAGGCCGCAAGATTGATCACTTGTGGGGGCTATGGCCACCGCAAGTGATCAAACGTCTGCAGCTACCGATCACAAAAAGATCACCTCTTCTTAGCCAGTAATTCACAAGTTTCCCCTGCTCATGGCGAATTCTGGTGGGGACAAGAGATCTATGTAGAGGGAGACACCGATGACTTCCCGAGTTGACTTGCATTGCCACTCCACCGCTTCGCACTTCTCCCGGCTGGGGGTGCAGCGCTCGTTGGGGCTGCCGGAGTGCGCGACGCCGCCAGAGGAGGTCTACGAGCTGGCCAGGCGGCGGGGGATGGACTTCGTGACGATCACCGATCACGACACGATCGCGGGCTGCCTGGAGTTGGAGGGACGGCCCGACTGCTTCGTCTCCGAGGAGCTGACCGCCCGCTTCGCCGGCGAGCCCCAGGCGGTTCACGTCCTCTGTTACGGGATCACCCCCGGAGACCACGAGTGGCTGCAGGCACATTCCGGCGACGTCGAGGCCTGCGCCGCACACCTGCACGAGAACGGGATCGCCTGCGCCCTCGCGCACCCCTTCTTCAACGTCGCGGCGCCGCTGACAAGGCGCCATCGCCGCCGCCTCGCGGAGTTGTTCCCGGTCTGGGAGGTCCGCAACGGTTCGCGGGCCGCGGAGCTGAACATGCCGGCCGCCGTCTACGTGGACACCCACGGCGGCACCGGCATCGGCGGCTCCGACGACCATGCCGGCGTCGACATCGGCCGCACCTTCACCGAGGCGCCCGATGCTCAGACGCCGGAAGAGTTTCTGCGCCACCTGCTGCGCGGCGACGCCGAAGCGGGCGGGGAGCAGGGCAGCGCAGCCAAGTGGACGCACGCGGCGATGGCGCTGGCCACCCGCTCGTTGGTGATCGGCGCCGACGCGGGGGAGAGGGACGAGGCGACCTCGGCACCCAGCCCGGCGGCGGTGTTGAAGATGGCGGAACGGGTGATCGGCGAGGGCGCGGCCCGCGAGGGCAAGGTCGCCGCCGACCTCGGTCCCGATGACGCCCGTTGCCTGCTCGAGGCCTGGCTCGCCGGCATGGGCCTGGACCTGCGCGGGCGCGAGCTGATCGCCTACCTGCAGTCCGACGGCTTCTCCCACGCCGACCTCTACCGCCGCGCCCGCCGCATCCACGACCGCCGCCTGCGCGCCGCGGTCGCCGCCGGCAGTGACGCGGTTGCCGGCGGTGAGCTGGCCGGAGCCGTCGACGATCTCTTCGCTGCACTGGTCCCGGCCGTGCCCTACGCGCCCTCGACCGTCTTCCTCGGGGCCGAGAAGGCGAAGCTCTCCAGCCGCCGGGGGGAGCCAGGTGCCCGTCAACGGGTGGCGCTGATCGCCGACGGGATCGGCTCGATGCACGGCGTCACCCACACGATCGAACAGATCCGCGAGCGCGGTGTGCCCGGTTTCGAGGTCGAGGTGATCGGCACCGACCCCGGCGTCGACCGGCGCCTGCCTGCGGCGGCCGAGCTGGAGCTGCCCTTCTACGCGGGGATGACGCTCGGCGTCCCCGGTCTTCCCGACCTGGTCGAGACCCTGGCCGATGGTGGCTACGACCTCGTCCACGTCACCGCGCCCGGCCCCGCGGGCGTCGCCGCGACCCTGCTCAGCCGCGTCACCGGGGTGCCGCTGCTGGCCAGCCACCACACCGAGCTCGCCGCCTACGCCGGCCTGCGCAGCGGCGACGGCGGCGTCGAGGCGATCGCCCGCGCCGGCCTCGGCGCTTTCTACGGCGCCCCCGGCGTCGTCCTCTCGCCGAGCCCCGCCGCCGATGCCTCGCTGCTCGACCTCGGAATCGATCCGGCCCGGATCGGTCGCTGGGAGCGCGGCGTCGACACCGACCGCTTCGACCCGCTCAAGGCCGATCGCGACGCCTACCCGGGCGAGGTCAAGGTCCTCTACGCCGGGCGGATGACCCGCGAGAAGGGCGTCGACCTGCTGGCCGAGAGCTTCCTGCGGGCCCGCGACGCCGACCCGCGCCTGCACCTGCTGCTGGCCGGCGGCGGCCCCGAGGAGGGCGAGTTGCGTGCCCGCCTCGGCGAGCACGCGACCTTCCTCGGCTGGCTCGGCGGCGAGGAGCTGGCCCAGGCCTATGCCAGCGCCGACGTCTTCCTCTTCGCCAGCGCCACCGACACCTACGGCCAGGCGATCCTCGAGGCCGGGGCCAGCGGCCTGCCGGTCGTCGCCGTCGCCGAGGGCGGCCCGGCGGCGCTGGTCGAGAACCGCCACACCGGCCTGCTCTGCCGGCCCGATCCCGACCACCTGGCGGGAGCGGTGCTGCAGCTCGCCTCCTCGCCGGCCCGCCGCCACCAGCTCGGCGCCGCCGCCGTGCTCGCCGCCCGCGAGCGCTCCTGGGAGCGCGCCCTCGGCCAGCTCGCGGCCGGCTACCGGCGAGCGCTGGACGCCGGGTCGGCCGCGGGTCGTCGCCAGTTGGCCCGCGTGGCGTGACGCGCATGACCTTTGTCACCCAGGGGGTTACAAAAGTCATGCGCGCTCAGGGCTGATCCAGGGTGCCTCAGTACGATGGATCGATCGACGATCCCGCCAATTACTTCAACCGCGAGCTCTCCTGGCTCGACTTCAACCAGCGGGTTCTCGAACTGGCGGAGGACCCTGAGGTGCCGCTGCTGGAGCGGCTGCGCTTCTGCGGCATCTACGCCTCCAACCTCGACGAGTTCTTCATGGTCCGGGTCGCCGGCCTGTTCGACCAGCTCGACGCCGGGATCGACGCCCGCGGCCCCGACGGGCTCGCCCCGAGCGAGCAGATCGACGCGATCCAGGCCCGGGTGCTGGAGCTCGACCGGCGCCTCAACTCCTGCTTCGGCGGCGTCCTGCGGCCGGCCCTGGAGGCAGAGGGGATCCGCCTCGTCACCCTCGACAGCGCCACCGAGCAGGAGCGGCGGGAGATCGACCAGCGCTTCCACGAGCAGGTCTTCCCGGCGCTGACGCCGCTGGTGATCGGGCTCGGGCGGCCCTTCCCCTACATCTCCAACCTCTCGCTCAGCCTCGGGGTGCTGCTGCGCGATCCCGAGAGCGGGACCGAGATCATCGCCCGGGTCAAGGTCCCGAAGGAGCTGCTCGGCCGCTTCCTGCCGCTGGGCGATGGCGGCAAGTCCTTCGTGCCGCTGGAGGAGGCGATCGCCGCCAACCTCGACCTGCTCTTCCCCGGCACCGAGGTGATCGACCACGGCTACTTCCGGGTCACCCGCGACGCCGACTTCACCGTCTCCGACGAGGCCGACGACCTCCTGCAGGCGGTCCAGGACGAGATCCGCCGCCGCCGCTTCGGCGAGGTCGTGCGGCTGGAGATCGCCGCCGGGATGAACCCGAAGCTGCGCGAGCAGCTGATCGGCGCCCTGCGGCTCGAAGACCGCGAGGTCTACGACGTCGACGGCCTGGTCGACCTCGGCGACCTCAACGACATCGCCGACGTCCCCGGCCACGCCGAGCTGCGCTACTCGCCCTGGTCGCCGGTGACGCAGCCGCGGCTGCAGGGCGAAGACGAGGAGCCGGCCGACATGTTCGCGGCGATCCGCCGCGGCGACCTGCTCGTCCACCACCCCTACGACTCCTTCGCCAGCTCGGTCGAGCGCTTCGTCGAGCAGGCGGTCGAAGACCCCGACGTGCTGGCGATCAAGCACACCGTCTACCGCACCAGCGACGACTCGCCGCTGGTCCCGTCGCTGATCCGCGCCTCCGAACGCGGCAAGCAGGCGGTCTGCATGGTCGAGCTGAAAGCGCGCTTCGACGAGGAGGCCAACATCCACTGGGCGAAGTCGCTGGAGGAGGCCGGTGTCCACGTCGTCTACGGGATCCCCGGGCTGAAGACCCACGTCAAGGCGATCCTGGTCGCCCGCCGCGAGGGCGAGCGGGTGCGCGAGTACGTCCACATCGGCACCGGCAACTACCACCCGAAGACGGCCCGCCTCTACACCGACTTCGGGCTCTTCACGGCCGACCCCGACATCGGCGCCGACGTCGCCGAGATGTTCAACTTCCTCACCGGCTACGGCCGCCCTGCCGCCTACCGCAAGGTGCTGGTCTCGCCGACGACGATGCGGAGCCGGATCGTCGAGGAGATCGAGCGCACGGTCGCCGCCCACGAGGCCGGAGAAGAGGCGCGGATCGCCCTGAAGATGAACTCGTTGGTCGACGCCGGCTGCATCCGGGCGCTCTACGAAGCGTCGCGGGCTGGGGTGCCGGTCGACCTCAACGTGCGCGGCATCTGCTGCTTGCGGCCGGGCGTGCCGGGGCTCTCGGAGAACATCCGCGTGGTCTCGATAGTCGGCCGCTTCCTCGAGCACTCGCGGGTCTACAGCTTCCGGCGCGGGAAGGAGACGCGGGTCCTGATCGGCTCCGCCGACCTGATGCCGCGCAACCTCGACAGCCGCGTCGAGCTGGTGGCGCCGGTCGAGGACGCGGAGCTGCGGGCGGAGATCCTCGACGTGCTCGAGCGCTGCTTCGCCGACAACGCCAACGCCTGGGAGCTCGACAGCGACGGTAGCTGGACCCGGGTCGTCGCGCCCGAGAGCGCTCGCCGCAGCGTCCAGGAGGAGCTGCGCGAGCGCCACGCGGCCCGCGCCGCCGAACAGCTCGCCGCCGCCGGCGGCTGACGCCAAGCCAGGCCGCCCCGCGCGCCACTAGGATGCGGCTCTTGGCGCGCTTCTCGCTCCTCCCTCGCGACCGGACCTTCTTCGACCTCTTCATCGAGGCGGGGCAGAACAGCGTGCAGGCAGCGCGGCTGCTCGATCGGATGATGAATCAGTGGCCCGAGGACGGCGGGCTCTCGCAGGAGATTCTCCAGGCCGAGCAGGAGGGCGACCGGATCACCCACGACATCATCAGGCGGCTCAACACCACCTTCGTGACGCCGATCGACCGCGAGGACATCTACGGGCTGGCGACGCAGATGGACGACATCGTCGACTTCACCGAGGAGGCCGCTGACTTCCTCGGCCTCTACAAGATCGAGGCGCCGATGGAGCAGGCGACGGCGCTGACCAAGGTCCTGGTCGCCTCCTGCGAGCAGCTCGCCGCCGGCCTCGAGCACCTGCCCGAGTTCAAGGACCTCGACAAGTACTGGATCGAGATCCACCGGCTCGAGAACGAGGGCGACCGGATCTCCCGCGACGCGGTCGCCTCGCTCTTCTCCAACGGCATCGACCCGATGGTCGTGATCCGCTGGAAGGACATGTTCGCGGTGCTCGAGAACGCGATCGACGCGACCGAGACCGCGGCGCAGATTCTCGAGGGCATAGTCATCAAGAACTCGTGATGCCGTGAGCTCCGACGTCATCCTCGTCATCGTCGTCGGCACGGCGCTGGCCTTCGACTTCACCAACGGCTTCCACGACACCGCCAACGTCGTCGCCACCTCGATCTCGACCGGCGCGGCGCGCCCGCAGGTGGCGATCGCGATGGCCTCGCTGCTCAACTTCGCCGGCGCCTTCATCTCGATCTCGGTCGCGGCGACGGTCGCCAACGACGTCGTCAACGCCGACGTGATCACGCCGACGATCGTCTTCGCCGGCCTGATCGGGGCGATCGCCTGGAACCTGATCACCTGGTCCTTCGGCCTGCCCTCGAGCTCCTCGCACGCGCTGATCGGCGGCGTCGTCGGCTCGGCGATCGCCGCCGCCGGCTTCGACGCGGTGATCGCCGAAGGCCTGGTCGGCAAGGTGCTGATCCCGGCCCTGATCGCCCCTGTGCTGGCCTTCTCCGTGGCCGGGCTCTCGATCGGGCTGATCTACCGCATCGTCGGCAAGCAGAAGCCGGGCACCGTCACCCGCGGCTTCAAATATGGGCAGATCGTCTCCGGCGGCCTGCTGGCGCTGGCCCACGGCACCAACGACGCCCAGAAGACGATGGGCGTGATCACCCTGGCCCTGATCGCCAACGGCAGCCTTGCCGCCGGCGCCGACCCGCCGCTCTGGGTGATCGCCTCGGCCGCGGCGGCGATCGCGGCCGGCACCTACAGCGGCGGCTGGCGGATCATCAAAACCACCGGCACCAGGATCATCAAGATGGACGCGGCCCAGGGCTTCTCCTCACAGGGCGCCGGCTCGGCGGTGATCCTCGCCTCGACCCACTTCGGCTTCCCGCTCTCGACCACCCACGTGATCAACGGCGGCATCATGGGCGCCGGCGCCGCCAAGCGCTTCTCGGCGGTGCGCTGGGGGGTCGCCGGCAACATCGTCTTCGCCTGGGTGCTGACCCTGCCGGCGGCGGCGGCGATCGGCGCCCTCGCCTACGGCCTGACCCGGATCTTCGGCACCGGCGCCCTCGGCCCGGTCGTCGTCACCCTCGCCTCGCTCTCCCTGATCGTCGCCGTCTTCGCCCGCCGGGCCGAGCGCGGCGCCCCCGTCGCGGCCTCGAGCGGATGACCCTGGCGACCCTGGTCGAAGGTAAGGAGCTGCTGGAGACGGTGGTCGCCTCGACCGTGGCCGGCATCGGCGTCACCTTCGTCTTCTCAGTTGCGATCTGGGGGGTCGCCCGCTTCGCCGACCTCAGCCGCAACGAGCGGCCGCTGGCGGCGGCCGCCGCGGCCCTGGCGGCCGGCCTGGCGCTCCTCGCCACCGTCGCGATCGTGGTGCTGGGGATCCTCGTCATGACCAGCAAGTAGCGCCGCCGTAGACTGGATTCGTGCGTACCGTCCGTAACGCAGCGATCATCATGGTCCTCGCCCTCGGCGTTGCCTTCCTGCCCTCGGGGCAGAACTTCGCCAGCGCCGTCCTGACCGCGATCACGATGGGTTTCCTGGCCGGGATCGCCTGGATGCTCTACGTCCTCAGCCGCCAGAGGCAGCTGACCCTGGCGACGCTGACCGACCGCCGGCGGGCGATCTTCTACGGCGCCTTCGGGATGATCGCGCTGCTGATCGCCGGCACCGGCAAGCTCTTCTCCAGTGGCGGCGGCACTCTGGTCTGGATCCTCCTGCTCGGCGCCTCGGTGGCGGCGATCTGGCGGATCTGGACCGACGCGAACACGAATTCCTTCTGACGTAGGGGAGGCCTGACGGAGTTGTGTGCCTGTGCGCGCCACGCGTGCGCGCCTGGCTGGGACGGTGGCCCGGTGCCACCGACGACCGCCAGCAGCGCAGGCCACAGGGAGGGAGGGACCGCGTCGGTCGAGCTGGTCGCCGTGGTCCCGTTCCTGCTGCTGGCGGTCCTGGTGGCCGTCCAGCTCGCCCTCGCCGGCCAGGCGCTCTGGTCGGCGGGCGTGGCTGCCCGGGCGGGGGCGCGGGCGGCGCTGGTCGGCGGCGACGGGACGGCGGCGGCGCGGCGGGCGCTGCCGCCGTCGCTGCGTGGTGGCTCCGAGGTCGGCGGCTCAGACGAGGTCTCGGTGCGGGTCCCGGTCCCACGCCTGCTGCCGGGCCTGCCGCGGGTGATGGTGGGCGCGCGGGCGGCGTTGGAGCCGGACGATGGGTGAGGAGCGCGGCCAGGCGACGATCGAGCTGGTCGCGGCGCTGCCCGCGCTGCTGCTGGCGGCCGTGGTCGCCCTGCAGCTGCTCGCCGCCGGCTACGCGCTGACCCTTGCCGACGGCGCCGCCGAGGCCGGGGCGCTGGCGCTCGCCTCGGGCGGCTCGGCCGCCACGGCGGTGCGCTCGGCGCTGCCGGGCTGGGCGGAGGACGACGTCGCGGTCCAGGTCGAGGGCGGCACCGTGACGGTGCGCCTGCTGCCGCCCTCGCCCCTGCGCGCCATCGCCGACCGGCTCGCGGTCAGCAGCTCGGCCAGCGTGAGGCCGGCCCGATGAGCGTCAATCCGGTCGTCGACGGTCCGACCGTCCTGGTGGCGGCGGTGGGCGAGGCGGAGGGAGCCCGCGGCGCGGCGGCGGCGCTCGCCTGTGCCGGTGCGGACGCCGACCTGGTGACGCTTTTCGTCGACGTCGGCGGCCGAGCGCCGCGACCCACCCTGCTCGCCTCGGCCGCCGCCCACCGGCTCGAGCAGCGGCTGGTGGCGCATCTACCGCAGGCCCGGGTGGCTGCCCGCGGCCAGGTCTGTCACCTCGCGGTGCCTGCCGATCCCGAGGGCCTGGCGGCGGCTTCGGTGGCTGTCACCGTCGCCCGCGGCGTCCTCGCCGTCCTCCACATCCCTCCGGCGCTGCTGCAACCGATCCTGGCCGAGCGGCTGGGACCGGAGCCCACCGGCGTTCTCCTCCGCGCTGAGATCGCCGCCGACCGGCCGCTGCTGGCCCTGGTCGTCCGCGACCTGATCGCCCACGATCTCACCGTCGCCGTCCTCAAGCGCCGGCTCAGTTGGATCGCCGAGCGCCGGGCCTTGTTCGGATCGCTGGCGCCCGACGCGGCCGGCGGGCTGCCCCTTCGCCTGCTTGGAAGATTGCTGTCGCACGGGTGCTACGCTGCGCCTCATGGCGCGGGAGATCAGCCAACGCGAGTTGCGCAACCAGAGTGGAGAGATCATGCGGGAACTGGATCGCGGTGAAGAGTTCGTCGTCACCCGCAACGGGGTCCCGGTCGGAGAGCTGCGGCCGACCGGAAGTCGCCACTTCGTCTCCACCGCAGCCCTGCAGAAAGCTCTTGCCGGCACTGGAAAGATCGACTACAAACGCTTCCGCGAAGACATCGACCGTTACGTCGATCAGGATCCGACGCCTCGCTTCTGGCGTGAACCCTGAACGAGGCCTCCTCGACACGTCAGCGGTGATCGGGCTCGAAGATCTCGACCTGTCTCATCTGCCGGCGATCTCGGCGATTTCCGCTTTGACGCTCGCCGAGCTGGCATCTGGGCCACACGCGGCCGTCAACGTAAGTGAGCGAGCGCGCCGTCAGGAGCGCGTTCAGCAGGTGGAGATGAAGGTGGAAACGCTTCCCTTCGAAGCCGCTTGTGCTCGTGCTTATGGCCGGATCTATGCCGAGGTCGTGACGGTAGGCCGCAAGCCTCGCGGTCCTCACGCTCTCGACCTGATGATCGCGGCGACGGCACTGGCGTACGTGCTTCCGCTCTACACGCTCAACGCCGCCGATCTGCAGGGTCTCGATGAGTTGATCGAGATCGTCGACCTCGGTTAGTCCTACTAGTACGGATAAGGCGATTCTGGTTGGGGCTGCGGTTCGGATTTGGGAGCCGCTTTCGCGATGACCGCGGCGTGCCAGGTGCCGACGTCCTTGATTCCCTCGCCGTTGGCGTCCCCCGCTTTGGCATCGCCGGCGAAGCTGTAGAGCGGGCGACCCTTAAAGGTCACCTGGGTCCTGCCTTCGGGCCGCTCGATCGTGCCGAGCTTGACCGGGCCGGTCGGCTTCACGCCGGCCGAGACCAGGAGCGGGTGCCAGGTGGAGAGGCAGGCGCCGGTGCAGATGAACCGGCCCTTGGTCTCGGCGCTGAGGCTGTAGAGCGTGCGGCCCTTGGTGGTCGTCAGGACGACGCTGCCGAGCGAGGCGTTCTCGGCCTGCTTGGCGACGACCTTGCTCGCGGGCGCGCCGACGGCGAGGGCGGGCACGAGCAGGGCGGTGAGCGCCGTCGCGCAGAGGGCGAGGCTGATCGAGGGACGCACTGGGCTGATCGCGAGGCGGCGCATGGCGAGGCTCCTTGGGTCGGCGGGTTCAGACGGTCTTACGGCGCAGGGCCGGGAATGGTTCGGTGGGCCGGCGCGGATTTACCGTTTCCTGGTCTTGCCGTGCGCCATTAGTTCGCCTGAGCGCGCCACGGGTGCGGGTTTGCGCGGCAGGGTCGAGCGATGGGCCCGCCCGCGAGGATCCGATGGAGGAGAAGGCCGAGCCCGATGGGGGAGGCCGGTCAGGCGCTGATCCTCGCCGTCGGCGGGATCTTCGTCCTCCTGGCCGGGGCCATGGCCCTGGTCGCGATCGCCGGCGCGGTGACGGGCAAGGGCCGGGTCCAGCGCGCAGCCGACCTGTCGGCGATCTCGGCCGTGCGCTCGATGCGCGACGACCTGCCGCGGCTGCTGTCGCCACCGCTGCTTTCGAGCGGCCTACCGAATCCGGTCCATCTCGGCAAGCCGGCGTACCTGGCGCGGGCACGGGCGGCGGCGGTCGCGGCGGGGAGGGCGAACGGGGTCGCCGCCGACCGCCTCCAGCTCAGCTTTCCCGACGCCGGCTCCTTCGCGCCGGTCCGGGCGAAGGCGGTGATCGTCGCCCAGCTTGCGGCCGGCGCCGGCCGCACCGAGGTGGAGGCCTCGGCCGTGGCCGAAACGGCCGCGCCGCTGGGTTCGGCTGCGGGTGGTGGCCCGGCCACGGCAAGCGGCGGTGGCTACAGCGGCCCGCTCGTCCACCGCGATGGCGAGGGCATGCGCCCCGACGTCGCCGCCGCCTTCGATCGCATGGCGGCGGCCGCCGGCGCCGGCGGCGTCTCCCTACTGGTCGTCTCCGGCTTCCGCTCCGACGCCGAACAGGCGGCGCTCTTCGCCGCCCATCCCGACCCGACCTGGGTGGCGCCGCCGGGCCACTCCCTACACCGCTGTGCGACCGAGCTCGACCTCGGCCCCGACGCCGCCTACGGCTGGCTGGCCGCCAACGCCAGCCGCTTCGGCTTCGTCCAGAGGTACTCGTGGGAGGCCTGGCACTACGGCTTCGAGGCCGGGCCGCCGCCCTGCTCGGCCGCCGGGAACGCGATGGGGGAAAGCGGGGGAGGGCCGGCCGGGGCGAGCACGGCGTTGCCGAGCTTCGTACCTGGGCGCTTTCGCGATCCGCTGATCGCTGCGGCGTCGCGCTGGAACGTCTCCGCCGCCCTGCTCGCCGCGCAGTTGCTGGCGGAGTCGAACTTCAACCCCTTCGCGGTCTCGCCCGCCGGCGCGCAGGGCATCGCCCAGTTCATGCCGGGTACCGCCGCCTCCTACGGCCTCGCCGACCCTTTCGACCCGGTCGCCGCGATCGACGCCCAGGCGCATCTGATGTCCGACCTGATCCGTCAGCTCGGCTCCCCCGAGCTCGCCCTCGCCGGCTACAACGCCGGGCCCGGCGCGGTCGAAGCCTGCCACTGCGTCCCGCCGTACCCCGAGACCCAGGCCTACGTCACCCGCATCCTCGCCCTGCTCGGTGGCGCCGGGGCGCTGGCCCTGCCGAGCTTCGAAGTGCGTCTGGTGGCGTAAACCCGGATGCTTGCCCCACGCGCCGCCGGGTAGGTTCAGGCCAGCTGTCCGACCACGATCCGAGGGAGCCGCGCATGCCCGCACCTTTTACCCACACCAAGCTCACCGACGTCAAGGACTCCGCTCCCGAATTCGGGATGGACGACGTGCAGGAGGCGCGATTCGCCAAGGGCGATCTCGATGCCGAGGAGACGGGAGTCAGCCACTATCGCCTGAAACCGGGCAAGCGCACCCCGTTCGGTCATAAACACGAGGAGGCGGAGGAGGTCTACGTCGTTATCGCCGGCTCCGGGCGGCTGAAACTCGACGACGAGATCATCGAGGTCGAGACGCTCGACGCGATCCGGGTCTCGCCCGAGGTCATCCGCGCCTTCGAGGCCGGTGACGACGGGATCGAGGTGCTCGCGGTCGGCGCCCGCCACGACGGCGACGGCGAGGTGATCCAGGGCTGGTGGAGCGATTAGCGCTCAGACCTCGCGCCAAGCGCGCCAGTAGCGCTTGATCCGCCGCCGGAACGCCTTCGGCTTCTCGGCGTAGAGCTGGACGCCGAGCTCGATCGCCGCTGCGAGGAGCTGCTCCTGGCGCTCTGCGATCGCCGCCTCGAAGGGCGCCCGATCGACGAGCTCGGGGCGGCCGCCGAGGTCCTCGGCGAGCACCGCGAGGTCGTGGTGGTCGCCGAGCAGCTCGGTCAGCTCGTGGGCCTGGTCGACGGTCGTCCCGAGTAGCTCCGGCCAGGCTTCTTCGACGATCCGTAGCTGGTACCAGAGGTCCTTGGCCCGTTTGCGCCACTGGTGGACGCGCTCGGCGGAGCCGTCGGCTTGGACCCGCTTCAGGGCCGTTCGTCCGTCCCGGTAGCTCCGCGACAGCCCCGCCTCGACCAGCGCCCACGAGTCGGTGCTCAGCGACCACCCCTGGATCTCGGCGCGACCGGCCGCGATCGCCTCCGTCGCCTTTGCGATCCGTGCCTGGTCCTCAGCGCGGATCGCGGCCGTCAGCTCGTCGCGCTCGGTCTCGAGCATGCCCGCCCAGCGCTCGGCCGTGGCAGTGGGGAGGTCGTCGAAGCGGTGCCGGAGCGCCAGCAGCGTCTCCAACTTGACCTCGGCGTCGCGACTGCCGGAGAGCAGGCGGCCGGCGTCACGGTAGCGGCGGTTCTCGGCCTTGAAGGTCTTCTTGCCGAGCTCGGCGCGAACGAGGCGGAGCAGGCCGCGCAGCTTCTTCAGGTCTTTGCGGGCGCCGTGGATGGCACCGGCAAGCTCGTCCCGATCGACCTCCTGGAGCCGTTCCAGGGCCTTTTCGGTCCGGCCCAGGGCAATCCGGCGCACTCCCTCACTCGGGCTCTCCTTGGCTTTGAGGCGGTACGCCCGCGACGGCATGGCCCCCTGCTTCCCGTTCTCAGCGGGTTTAGGCGGGGCGCCGGCGAGCGCGAGGCTTCGGTTCGAGTAGCGGCGGTCCCCGGTGACCTCCTCGCCCAGCCACGAAGGGGGCTGGAAATCCCGGCTCTGCCGCTCGAAGCCGAACTCAACCTCGGCGGTGACCAGGCCCACCAGATCACCTGCGTAGACGTCGACCTCCGCTTCGAGCCCCTCCCCGAGTGGCACCAGATAGCGGGTCTTGCGCAGCCGCCGCGACTCGGTCAGCGGCCAGATCGCTTCGAACACACGGGCGTCGAGCGGGAGCTCGACCTCCTCGCGCACTTCGCCATGTCCCCGCTTGACCGTCAGCAGGCGACGATTCTCTTCCTTGCGCAGGCGTACCTCGACGCTATCGGCACAGGCGAGGTACCCCTGCTCGATCCGCTTGCCGGTGCGGCCCGCGAGCGGCTTGGGAGGCTCGTCGAGGAGGAACTTGCGCTCGATCTCAGCCGCCATCGTCAAAGCCTAGTTGGCCTGCGTGGCCGTGCCGGTGGGGACTGCCGATCGCCTACTAGACTGGCCGGCGATGGCACCTGTCGAGGTCAACGGAGTCGAGGGCATGCGAGCGGTGGTCGGCCAGGAGATCGGGCCGAGCGAGTGGCGCCCGGTCACGCAGGCCGACATCAACACCTTTGCCGAGCTCTCCGGCGATCACCAGTGGATCCACGTCGACGTCGAGCGGGCCAAAGCCGAGAGCCCCTTCGGCACCACGATCGCCCATGGCAACCTCACCCTCTCCCTCGTCGACGGCTTCCGCGGCGAGCTGATCGAGGCCATCGGCTTCGCCCTCGGCGTCAACTACGGCTGGGACAAGATCCGCTTCCCGGCTCCGGTGCCGGTCGACTCCAGGGTCCGCGCCCGTGCCGAGGTCGTCGCGGTCGAGGAGAAAGGCGGCGGCTGGTACCAGGTGGTGACCCGTTTCACGATCGAGGTCGAGGGCGGCGACAAGCCCTGCTTCGTCGGCGACTCCGTCACCCGCGTGATGGCTCCCGCGGGATGACGATCACCTCGGCTTGACTTTGATGACCCCTTCCATCCCGGCCTTGCGATGGCCCGGGACGGTGCTGTAGTAGATAAATTTTTCTTTGGCGTTGAGGGTCACCGTGATCGCGTCGAAGCCCTTCTTGATCGTTTCCGTTTCGACGCTCCCGTGACTGGGGAGGGCTTCGACTTTGACGTTCTCCGGAGTCGAGGTCGGGTTCGTGAATTCGATCGTCACGTTCCCTTCCTCCGCCGTGACTTCGTCCTTGGTGTAGGCAAGGGCCCCGCTCGGATCGGCTTCGAACTCGAGCGGCGGGCTGCCGAATTCAGCGCTGCCCGGGTGTTCTTCTTCGAACTTTTTTTCCTTTTCTTTGGCGGCGACTTTCTTCGCCGCGGCCGCCGCCTGCGCGCTGGTCGTCGTCGAGTCGCCGCTGCTACCGCAGGAAGCAAGGGCCAGAGCGAGAGCTACCAGCGCGAGCAGAGCAAAGACATTTCGCACCCGAAATTTCATCGGCGCAGCTTATAACAATCAGAATAATTTTGGCAACCAACGAGCAGCCACCGCCCCCCGGCAGAGCAACTCCAACGCAAATCGTTCAGGTTCCCGGCGGGTCCGGGGGCGGGGGTGAAGCGGACCCGCCGCGCTACTTGACGGTCAGCGTCCCTTCCATGCCCGCTTCGCGATGTCCCGGGACGGTGCAGTAGTAGGTGTATTCGCCCGGCTTCAGGTCGACCACGGTGGAGTCGCTGCCTTCGGCGATCAGTTCGGTTTTGCCGATCGTCTTGCCGCTGGAGTCTTCGATCGCGACGTCGTGGGTGAGCGGCTGGGAGTTGGTGAAGTCGAGGGTCACCTTGCCGGCCTTGGCGGTGGCGGTGTCGCTGCTGTAGGCGAGGCCTTCGCCGGCTTCGATGTCGAGCGCGGCGGCGCTGCCGGCGCTGTCGCCTTCGGCTTCCTTGGCCTGGCCGGCGCCGGTCTCCGCCTGACTTTCGGTGCTTTCGGCGCTGGTGCCACTGGTGTCACTGGAGGAGCTTCCGCAGGCGACGAGCGCGAGCGACGCGAGGACGAGGGCAAATGCGACTGCGAGCTTCTTCATGGCGGTCCTTTCCCGCTGGGGACTGGCTTGACTTCGTCTGACTGTAGTCCTGTTACGGGCGCGGTGGGGAACGGGTTCAGCGGCCGTGGAACTCCGGCTTCTCGCCGCCGAAGAACGCCGCGACCCCGTTGCGCAGGTCCTCGGTCGCCATGCTGTCGGCGATCCCGTGGCGCTCCAGCTGCAGGTGCTCGGTGAGGCTGTTCTCGATGCTGACCCCGCAGAGCAGCTTCGCCATCCGCACGTAGTGGGGCGCTTTGGCGGCCAGCTTCGCCGCCTTCTCGCGCGCCGCGCCAATCAGCGCCTCGGGCGCGACCACCTCGCTGACCAGGCCCTCCTCGAGCGCCTCCTTGGCGCCCAGGTTCGGGTCTTCGAGCAGGATTTCCAGCGCCCGGCTGGGCCCGACCACGCGCGGCAGGAAGTAGGTCATGCCGCCGTCGGGGGAGGCGCCGATGCGGCCGTAGGCGGGGGCCAGAAAGGCGGACTCGGAGGCGACGCGGATGTCGCAGGCGAGGGCCAGCGAGAAGCCGGCGCCGGCCGCGGGGCCGTTGATCGCGGCGATCACGGGATAAGGGATCCGCCGCAGGTCGACGATCGCCGCGTGCAGCGCCTCGGCCCCGCGCCGCACTTCCGAAGGCAGGTCCAGCTCCTCGTCCTCGACGCCTTTGCGGAACCAGGTGACGTCGCCGCCGGCGCAGAAGGCCTTGCCGGAGCCGGTGACGATCAGGGCGCGCAGCGGGGCGCGGTCGGCGAGCCAGGCGAAGGCGACGGTCATCTCGCCGATCATTTCCGGGCTCATTGCGTTGAAGGCGTCGGGGCGGTCGAGGGTGAGCGTGCCGATCTCGCCGTCGATCTCGATCTTCAGCGTGTTCAGCTCCGGGGGACTCAGGGTCTGGCTCGTCATCTCACTCTCCGTCTTGGCTTCCGTTTGGCCGGGTGGCCAGCAGCCTACCCTTAGGGAGATGAGCGCAGCAGGGGAAAACGGCGGCCCGTCGCGGGCCGAGCGGATCGCCGACCAGCGTCGCTCGCTGCCCGACTCGCCCGGCGTCTACCTCTTCTACGGCAGCGACGGCGAGCTGCTCTACGTCGGCAAGGCGCGCTCGATCCGCAAACGCGTCGCCAACCACTTCTCCGCCGGCGGCTCCCGGATGACCGCGCGCGTCGACCGCATCGACACCCTCGTCACCGCGACCGAGGCGGAGGCGCTGCTGGCCGAGCAGAGCTTCATCAAGCGCCACCGGCCGCACTTCAACATCCGCCTGCGCGACGACAAGTCCTACCCCTACGTCTGCGTCAGCCTCGACGAGGAGTACCCGCGGGTCTACTTCACCCGCGAGAAGCACCGCCCGCACCGCGCCTACTTCGGGCCCTTCTCCAGCGCCAAGCGGGTGCGGGAGACGCTCGACCTGCTCGGCAAGCTGTTCCAGTTCCGCACTTGCGAGGGCGCCGAGCCGGGGCGCCGCTCCGGCAGTCCCTGCCTCGACTACTACATCAAGCGCTGCGGGGCGCCCTGTGTCGGCTACGTCAGTCAGGAGGAGTACCGGCGCAACATCGACGCGATCATCGACTTCCTCTCCGGCCGCTACCGCCAGGTCGAGGCCGAGGAGGTGGCGAAGATGGAGGCCGCCGCCGCGGCCGAGGAATTCGAGCGCGCCGCCCTTCACCGCGACCGCCTCAAGGCGATCCGCTCGCTGTTCGAGCGCCAGCGCATCGCCGGCGGCACGGTCGGCACCGCCGACCTGATCGGGGTCGCGGTCGAGGGACCCGACGCCAACGCCCAGGTCTTCCAGGTCCGCGACGGCATCCTCGCCGCGCGCCAGAGCTTCTACCTCGAGAACCAGGCCGAACGCGACCCGGCCGAGGTCGCCGAGGAGTTCATCGGCCAGTACTACTCGGCCTCGCCGGCGATGCCGCCGATGATCGTCGTTGGCCCCTACCTGCGCGAGCGCGCCGGCGTCCTCTCCGAGGCGCTGAGCGAGCGCCGCGGCTCCGCGGTCGAGGTGCGGGCGGCCGAGCGCGGCGACAAACGCCGACTGCGCGAGCTGGCCGAGCGCAACGCCCGCCTCGCTCTCGACCAGGACCGGCTGCGGCGCGAGCACCGCCGCGCCCGCCGGGTCGAGTCGCTGGCCTCGCTGCGCGAGGTGCTGAGGATGGAGGAGCTGCCGGTGCGGATCGAGGGCTTCGACATCTCCAACATCGGCGGCGAGCACACCGTCGCCTCGATGGTCGTCTTCGAGGGCGGCGCGACCAAGAAGTCCGACTACCGGCGCTTCAAAGTGCGGGGTGATCTGCGCGGCGACGAGAACGGCAACGGAGGTCCCGACGACTTCGCCTCGATGGAGGAGGTGCTGACCCGCCGCCTCAACCGCTATCTCGAACAGAACGACCTCTCCCCACACGACGGCAAGAGGGACGAGAGCTTTGCCTCGCTTCCCTCGTTGATCCTGATAGATGGCGGCAAAGGGCAACTAGCGGCAGGGATGCGAGCGCTGCAGCCGTTCGTCGAGCGTGGCGTCACCGTCGCCAGCCTCGCCAAGCGCGAGGAGGAGGTCTA
>Ga0068863_100001309_pt1 | contig 24842 bp, 14 predicted proteins | sample KBSSwiS62_FD_66596 | JGI IMG/M metagenome (GOLD analysis project Ga0068863, IMG submission 66596) | Switchgrass rhizosphere microbial communities from Kellogg Biological Station, Michigan, USA - KBS Switchgrass S6-2 | ecosystem: Host-associated > Plants > Roots > Rhizosphere > Soil ... | reverse complement strand
CTCGAGCAGGTTGTCGAACTGCGTCGGTACGCGCAGGACACGGTCAGCCTGGAGACTGCCGTCGGCGACGACGGTGACTCCGTGCTCGGTGACTTCATCGAGGACGCTGACGCGACCTCGCCGGCGGACGCCGCCTCGTACGGCGCGATGCAGGACGAGATCGACAACGTGCTCGGCAACCTGTCCCCGCGCGAGCGTGAGGTGATGCGGCTGCGGTTCGGCCTCGCCGACGGCAAGCAGCACACCCTGGCGGAGGTGGGTAACCGCCTCGGCCTGACCCGCGAGCGCATCCGCCAGATCGAACGCGACACCCTGCGCGAGCTGCGCAAGCCCGCCGTCGCCGGCCGCCTGCGCGAGTTTCTTGACTAGCTGAGACATGACGAAGGCCCGCTACCCCTCGGGGAGCGGGCCTTCGTCATCTCTACCGGATGAAGGGGGCGAGGGCTTCGGGGTTGGCTACGGCGGCGAGGCTTACTGCGCGGTCGAGGGGGACGCCGGCCAGCAGGCGCTTGACGGGGACCTCCAGCTTCTTGCCGGTCAGGGTGCGCGGGACGTCGAGGACCTCGATGATCCGGTCGGGCACGTGGCGCGGCGAGAGCTCGGCGCGGATCTCGGCCTTCAGGGCGGCGGCCTCCTGCTCGGTCAGGCTGCCGCGCGGTGACATGACCACGAACAGCAGGAGCTGGCCGGTCTGGCGCGGCCCGGAGGAGGTGTCGACGACGAGGCTGTCGCGGACGCCGTCGAACCGTTCCACCACCCGGTACAGCTCGGCGGTGCCGAGCCGTACGCCGCCGCGGTTGAGAGTCGCGTCCGAACGTCCCTCGACTACCACGCCGCCCGACGGGGTCAGCCGGGCGAAGTCGCCGTGCCGCCAGACCCCCGGGTAGGTGGCGAAGTAGCTTTCCCGCAGCCGGGAGCCGTCCCGGTCGCCCCAGAACAACAGCGGCATCGAGGGCATCGGCGCCGTCACCACGAGTTCGCCCACCTCGTCGACCAGGGGCTTGCCGTCGGCGTCGTAGACGTCGACGGCGCACCCGAGCGCCCGCCCGCCCATCTCCCCGGCGCGTACCGGTGTGGTGGGCAGCGCGGCGACCAGCGCACCGCACACGTCGGTGCCGCCGCTGATCGAGGTGAGCAGCACGTCGGGCTTCACCGAGTCGTAGACCCAGGCATAGCCGTCGGTGGACAGCGGTGAGCCGGTGGAGCCCAGGGTCCGCAGCGACGACAGGTCGGCCACCACGCACGGGGACAGGCCCAGGCCCAGGCAGCTGTGGATGAACGCCGCCGACACGCCGAGGCAGGTGAGCTCCAGGGCCTCGACGAGCCGCCACAGCGTCGAGCTGTCCGGGAAGGTGGGGCTGCCGTCGTAGAGGACGATCGTCGAGTCGACGAGCATCCCGGAGACGAGGAAGTTCCACATCATCCAGCCGGTGGTGGTGAACCAGCAGAACCTGTCGTCGGGGCCGAGATCGAGGTGCAGGGACAGCGACTTGAGGTGTTCCAGCAGGATGCCGCCGTGGCTCTGCACGATTGGCTTGGGCAGGCCGGTGGTGCCGGAGGAGTAGAGGATCCACAGCGGCGCGCCGAAGGGCATCGGCTCGAATGTCGGCGTCTCCTCCAGGCCGATCACCAGCTGGTCCCACCAGGTCATGCCCGGCAGGCGCAGCCGCTCGGCCCGCTGGACGACGTCGGCGGCGACGTAGGGCACGACGACGGTGGCGGCCAGGGTGGGCAGCGCGTCCACCAGCTCGGCGATGTTGTGCAGGATGTCGTGCGGCGTCCCGTTGTAGGTGTAGCCGTCGACGACGATCAGGACCTTCGGGGCGATCTGGCTGAAGCGGTCGGCGAGCCCGGACGGCCCGAAGTCCGGCGAGCAGCTCGACCAGACCGCGCCGATGCTGGCCGTCGCCAGCATCGCGATCACCGTGTGCGCGCAGTTCGGCAGCACGGCGGCGACCCGGTCGCCGCGGTGCACGCCGAGGCGGCGCAGCCCGGCCGCGCAGCGGGCGACCTGGCGGCGCATCTCGTCCCAGGAGAGCACGACCGTGGCCGCGTCCTCCCGGATCGCGATCAGCGCGGGCTCCGGACCCCGGCGGCTCAGCGCGTTCTCGGCGTAGTTGACCTTCGCGCCGGGGAACCAGCTGGCGCCGGGCATCCGGGGGTCGGCCAGCGCCGGGCCGTCGCCGCGTTCGCCACGCAACCCGCAGAAGTTCCAGATCGACTCCCAGAACGGGCCGAGCTCGGTGGCCGACCAGCGCCACAGCTCGTGCTCGCTGCCGAAGCGCAGCCCGTACTCGGCGGCGAGAAACTCCCGGTAGTGCGTCACCCCGGCGTCGCGCACCCGCTGGGCCGAGGGCTCCCAGAGCAACGTTCCTTCGCGGATTCCCTCGTCGGTGCCGTCCGCGCCGCCCGGGATCTGGATGTACTCGCTGCCCGCCACCCAACCGACCCTAGTGAATCGGTCCCGGCATTCCAGCGTCTGCTACCACATACCGGCGCGAAGCGCGCGACTGGTCACCTGGCGCGACCGCCTCCGACCGGCCGCCCTGCCCTGCCCAGGAGAGTTACGGTCGGTTCATGGACACGCGCGGCGGCGGCGCCGCCGGCAGGCTGACGGAGTCCGGCCAACCGGGAGAGTCCGGCCTCGACACCCTGGTGGTCTGGGACGACGCGATGCTGGAGTACGACTTCGGTCCGCACCACCCGATGCACCCGGTCCGGCTGGCGCTGACCATGGAGCTGGCGGGCCGGGCGGGCGTGCTCGCGACGCCAGGACTGTCGCTCGCCGCCGGCGCGCTGGCACCCGACCAACTGATCGAGCTGGTACACGACCCGGGCTACGTCGCGGCCGTCCGGCACGTCGGCCATTCCGGTGGGGGCAACCCGCGGCTGGCCGCGATGTTCGCGCTGGGAACGCCAGACAATCCGGTCTTCACCAGGATGCACGAGGCGGCGGCGACGGCGACCGGCGCCACTCTCACGGCGGCCCAGGCCGTCTGGAAAGGCACTCACCGGCACGCGGTCACGATCGCCGGCGGGCTGCACCATGCGATGCGCACCGAAGCGAGCGGCTTCTGCGTCTACAACGACCCGGCTGTCGCGATCGCCTGGCTGCTGGCGAACGGCGCCAGCCGGGTCGCGTACGTCGACATCGACGTCCACCACGGCGACGGCGTCCAGGCCGCCTTCTACGAAGATCCGCGCGTGCTGACGATCTCGCTGCACCAGTCCGGGCGGACGCTGTTTCCCGGGACCGGGTTCCCACGGGAGAGCGGCCGCGGGGACGCGGAGGGCACCGCCGTGAACGTCGCCCTGCCGGCCGGCACCGGGGACGCCGGCTGGCTGCGGGCGTTCTCCGGAGTCGTCCCCGTGCTGCTGCGCGAGTTCCGCCCGGACGTGCTGGTCACTCAGCACGGCTGCGACACCCACAGCCTCGACCCGCTGGCCGACCTGCGGCTCACCGTCGACGGCCAGCGGGCCTCCTACCTGGCGCTGCACGAGCTGGCGCACGAGACTGCCGGCGGCCGGTGGGTCGCCTGCGGTGGCGGTGGCTACGCGCTGGAGACCGTCGTCCCACGCGCCTGGACCCACCTGCTGGCGATCGCGGCGCACGCCCCGCTGCCGGTGGAGACGCCGCTGCCCAGCGACTGGCGGGAGGCGGCGCCCGGCCGGGTCAACGTCGCGACCGGGCGCGGGCCAGCCGAGGCCGCCGCCGTGGCCGCGATGCCGACCACGTTCGGTGACGGCGGCGCCGTCGCCTACCACCCGTGGGACGCAGGCGTTGGCGACCCGGACGATCCGCTGGACCGCGCCGTCGCCGAGACCCGCCGAGAGATCCTCCCGCTGCACGGGCTCGACCCGTGGCGAGACCGTTGACAACCGGCGGGCGGCACGTGAGCGCAGGAGCAAGCGAGCGGAGGTCGGGTCCGACGGAGGAGGACCCGGCCGAGCAGGGGTCCCCGTTCGGCGCGGGTGCGCTGCACGGGGGGGCGATGAGTGCGGCGACGGAGCGAACCCGAGACACAGTGAGCGACGACGAGGAGGCAGGCAACGTCCGCCCGCCTGGCTATCCGGCCGGCTGGGAGGCGGACGTCATCCTCACCGACGGCGGGACCGCGCACATCCGCCCCATCCTGCCCAGTGACGGCCCTCGCCTGCTGGAGTTCTGGGAGCGGCTGTCGGAGCGCTCGATCTACCTGCGCTTCTTCGGGGTGCGCCGCGGGCTGTCCGCGGCGGACGTCGAACGGTTCACCGTCGTCGACCAGTCGGTGCGCGGGGCGCTGATCGCGCTCATCGGTGAGGACATGGTCGCGCTCGCGCACTGGGAGGGCACGCCGGCGCCGCCCGGGTCGGCCGGGCGAACGCCGGCGGCCGCCCAGCCGGCGGGGCCGCCGCTGGTCCGGCCCGCGCCGACCGCCGAGGTCGCGTTTCTCGTCGAGGACGCGCAGCAGGGCCGCGGGGTCGGCTCGGTGCTGCTGGAGCATCTGGCCGCGGCGGCCTGGGAGCGCGGGGTGCGCCGGTTCGACGCGGACGTGCTCGCCGAGAACCAGACGATGATCAGAGTCTTTCTCGACGCCGGCTACAAGGTTGCCCGCGAGTGGGAGTCCGGCGCCGTGCGGCTGTCGTTCGACATTGCGCCGACGGAGAAGTCCGTCGACGTGATGCGGGCCCGCGAGCACCGGGCCGAGGCGGCGTCGATCGGGCGGCTGCTGCGTCCGCGGGCGGTGGCGGTCCTCGGCGCGTCCCGGCGGCCGGGGGCCACCGGGAACGCGCTGCTGCGCAACCTGCTGGACGGCGGGTTCGCGGGCCCGGTGTATCCGGTGAACCCGGCGGCGGCGGCCGACCCGGGTGCCGTGTCGTCGGTGCGCGCGTTCGCAAGCGTCGGGGACATCGACGGCCGGGTCGACGTCGCGGTGCTGTGCGTGCCGCCCGACGAGATCATGAACGCGGTCGAGGACTGCGGGCGTCATGGTGTCCGGGGCCTCGTCGTGATCACGGACCTGCGGGACGATCCGGCCGAGACGATGCTGGCCAATGCCGCCAGGGCCGCCGGGATGCGGGTCGTCGGGCCGGCGAGCTTCGGCATTCAGAGCCCGGCCGCGGGCCTGAACGCGTCGTTGACGGCACAGATGCCTCCACCTGGCCGGATCGGGTGCTATTCACAGTCGGGGCCGCTGGGCGCCGCGATGCTCGCCGCGGCGGAGGCACGCGGCCTCGGCATGTCGGTCTTCGTCTCGGCCGGCGACCGGGCCGACATCTCCGGCAACGACATGCTGCAGTTCTGGGAGGACGACCCCGCCACCGACGTCGCGCTGCTGCACCTGGAGACGTTCGGCAACCCGCGCAAGTTCGCCCGGCTGGCCCGTCGGGTCGGCCGCGGGACGCCGGTTGTGGTGGTGGGCGCCGGACGCTCCGAGCTCGACACGGCGCTGCTGCGGCAGGCCGGCGTGATCTCCGTCGACCGGGTGTCGTCCGGGTTCGACGTTGCCCAGTTGCTGGCCAGCCAGCCACTGCCGCGCGGACGGCGACTGACCGTCATCGGCGACTCGCGTGCGCTGGTGCGGCTCACCGTCGAGGCGGCCGAGGCCGCCGGCCTGCGCGTCGAGTCGGTGCTGCTGAAGCTGGGTAGCCCGCCCGAGCCGCATGCCGAGGCGATGCGGGCCGCCGCGCGGGTGTCGGACGCGCTGATGGTCACCGTCGCGCCGCTGCCGCCGTTGCCGGTCGTGCCGCTGGCGTCCGCCGTCGCCGCCGTCGCCGCGGGCCTGGACATCCCGGTGCTGGCCAGCGTCCTCGGTGGGGCCCGCATCCCGGAGCTCGGCGCCGTGCCGGCCTACCCGTCGCCGGAGGGCGCCGTCGCCGCACTGGCCCAGGCGGTCTCGTACGCCCGCTGGCGGGCGCGTCCGCTCGGAACGGTCCCGGCCTTGGCCGTGGACGCCGACGCGGCCCGCGCGCTGGTCGCCGGCAAGGCCGGGCGGCTCGACGACGCGGCCGGCGCCGCGCTGCTGGCCTGCTACGGGGTGCCGGTGGAGCCGGTGACGTTGGTCACGGGCGCGGACGCTGCCGTCGAGGCGGCGAACCGGCTTGGCTGGCCGGCCGTGCTCAAGGCTCGGGCCGGGCCTTACCGGCACCGCCCAGAGCTCGGCGGCCAGCGGCTCGGCCTGGTCGACGAGACGGCCATGCGGGCGGCGTTCGCGTCGCTGCGGGAGCGGGTCGGGCCGGAGGTGCCGCTGGTGGTGCAGCGCCAGGCGGCGGCCGGCGTGCCCGTCGTGCTCGGCTCCGAGGAGCACCCCCGGTACGGGCCGCTGGTGTCGTTCGGGCTCGCCGGGCCGGCGACGGACCTGCTCGGCGATCGGGCGCACCACATCCTGCCGCTGACGGACGTCGACGCCCACCGGCTCGTGTCCTCGGTGCGGGCGGCGCCGCTCCTGTCCGGTTACCGCGGTTCGGAGCCGGTCGACGTGGCGGCGCTGCGGGTGCTGATCCTGCGCTTGGCCCGGCTCGCGGACGACCTGCCGGACGTGGCCCGGCTGTCACTCGATCCGGTGATTGTGTCCGCGCGCGGGGTGACGGTGCTGTCGGCCGAGGTCGTCGTCGGGCCGCCGCCACGGCGCGCCGACGCCGGTCCGCGCCGCTACTGGACGGCTCCCGTTCGGGTCGCGGGCGCGGCCACCTGACTTCGGCGCGGTCGGGACGGGACCGGGGTCGGCGGTCAGGGCCGCCATGAGCGCCCCGAATGTCGCCCTGGGTGGCCTTAGTGGCGCGGACGGGCGCGAAGTGTCTCGCCGAGAGCCGGCGACGGGCCGTCCCGCCGGAGGCCGGCCGCCTCCCGAGCGCTCGGCGAGCCCTGCGCGAGCGGCCTCGTTCGGCCCGGTTCCACACAACATGTTCCCACCGTCGACAATTGGGACCCATGACGCCGTCCTCCGCCGCCGAGTCGCCCGGACGCCCGCCCGCCGGCCAGACCGCCGGGTATGCCTCGCCATACCCGGATCACGGATTCGGTGGTCCCGACGACGACAACCCGCAGGTCGGCGCCTCGCCGTGGCCGCCCGCGCCGCCCGCCGCCCAGGACTGGGACGACCGTGACTGGTCCGGCGGCCAGGACTGGAGTACGTCGGCGGTCTGGCCGCCGAACGCGGCCGCCCGGCCTGGGCAGAACCAGCCCGTCGGGCTGGCCGAGCCGCCCGGCGGCCATCCCGGCCCGCCGCCGCCGTATCCAGCCCCCGGCGCGCCGCGCGGCTACGACGCGGCGAACGGCGCACCTGGTGTCGCCGCCCCGGGCGGCGCGGCGGACAACGGGGCGCAGGCGCGAGGCCTTAACCGACCGCACGGAACCTATGGCACGGCTGCCAGCACGTTCAGCGATGCTTCCTATGCCGATGGCGCGTATGGAAACGGTTCGTACTCGAACGGCACCTACCGCGACAGTCCCTATGCGGGCTACGACAGGTCGCCGTACGGGGGAGCAGGTCAGAACGCGGGCTACGGCGGCTACGGCGAAGGCACGCCCGCGGCGGACATCTCCGGCGACTACGGCGGCTACGCACCCGCCGGCCAGGACCCCGGCCGTTACGACCGCGAGCCGGCCTACGGCGGCTTCGACGTCGGCGGGCCCAGCCTTCCCGAGCCCCCGCCGCAGGTGAGCGGTGGCTACGGCGCGGCGCCGGCGGCCCCCGGTCCGGGCGCGCCCCGGCAGGCCTACGGCCAGAGCTCCTATGGCCCGAGCGGGCGGTCCGGCGGCCCGCTCGCGCCCGCCGAGCCCTCCGCGCGGCCGGCCGGGGCCGAGCCCGCGCGCTCCGGCCTGGCCGGGCTCGCGACCACTCCGCCCCCACCGCCGAGCTACCCACCGGGTGAGGCGGTGCCGTTCGGCGGCGCCACCCCGCCACCACCGCCACCCCCACCGGGGGCTGCCGGGCCGGGCGCGCCCGGATACTCGGGAACGAGCCAACCGCCGTTACCGCCAGGGCAGCCGGCCACCGGCCAGCCCTCGCCCGCGGGCCAGGCTCCCGCCAGTCCGGCCCCCGCGGGCCAGGCTCCCGGCGGCGCGCCGGGCGCGGGCAGTGCCGGCGGGGCGCTGCCGACGTCGGCCGCGGTGGCCGAGACGCTGTTCACCCAGGCGCCCGTCGCGCTGGCGTTCCACGACGCCGCGGGCCGTTATGTGCGGGTGAACGAGGTGCTCGCCAGGCTCAACGGCCGGTCCGTCGCCGAGCACATCGGCCGGACCGCCCCCGAACTGCTCGGCGAGATCGGCCACGAGCTGGCCAACCTCCTGGGCCGCGCGCTGCGGACGGGCGAACCGGTCGGCGACCTGGAGATGAGCGTCGCCACCGGCGCAGGCGGCCCGACGCAGACCTGGCAGGCGAACTGGTACCCGGTGCCCGGACCGGGCGGCGCCGCGCTGGGCGCTGTGTTCGTCGCGATCGACGTCAGCGCCCGCCGAGACGCCGAGCAGGACGCTGCGCGCGTCCGGGACCGCATCAGGATGCTCGCCGAGGCCGCCGACGTCGACCTGCTGCGCGCCGGCCCCGACGGAGCCGTCGACGCGGATCTGCCGCGCTGGCGGGCCCTCACCGGGCAACGACGGGCCCAGCCCGACGGCCTCGGCTGGCTGGACGCCGTGCATCCGGCGGACCGGGAGACCGTGCGGCGCGCCTGGCAGACCGCGGTGGACCGCGGCGAGAGCTTCGAGGCCGAGTTCCGGGTGCTCGGCGCGGACGGTGCCGAGCGGGTGGTCAGCGCCCGAGCCCTGACCGCCGGCGGCGAGTGGATCGGGGCGCTGACGGACATCACCGAGCTGCGCGCCGCCCAGGCCTCGGCCGACGCGGCGGCCGGGCGGGTGCGAGCCGCCACCGACCGCGTGGAGCAGATCCAGCGGGTTACCAGCGCGCTGGCCCGGGCGGTGACCAGCGAGGACGTTGTCGCGGTGGTTCTGGAGGCCGGCCGCGTCCTCGGCGCCTCGGGCCGGGGCGTCGCGTTGATCGACGACGCGAGGGAGACGCTGGTCTTCCGCGCGCTGCAGGGCTATTCGGCCGAGCACACCGCCCGGTGGTCGCGCATCAACCTGGGCGCGGTGCATCCGGCCGCCGAGGCGGTACGCGGCCGCCGGCCGCTGTTCCTGACCAGCCGGGAGGAGCTGACCGCGCGCTGGCCGGTCCCCGATCTGGTCGCCGCCGTCGGCGCGGCCGACGACCGATCCTGGGCGCTGCTGCCGCTTGCCACCGGGGACATCCCGGCCGGGGTGCTGCTGTTCGGCTTCCCGGCGGCCCGCGAGTTCAGCCTCGACGAACGCGGCTATCTCGAACTGCTCGCCGACCAGTGCGCGCTCGCGTTCGAACGGGCGGCGCTGTTCGAGGGGGCGCTCGCGCAGGCTGCCGCCGGCCGGGTTGCCCAGGAGCAGACAGCCGCCGCGCGCGCCGCCGCCGATCGGGCCGACCGCCGGCTGGGCGTGCTCGCCGCCGTCAGCGCCGCGATGCGGGCCGCGGGCGGGCCGACCACCGCCACCACCCCGGACCGGGCGCTGCGCGCGCTGACCGGAGCTGCCGTCGGCGAGCTCGCCGACGTCTGCGCGGTGTACCTGCTTGCCGACCCAGCGGCCGCCGACCTGGTCCGGGCCGACGAGCCGGGCTCCGGGGCTGGCGGGCGCGCCCAGGTCGACGGCCCGAGCGAGGATGGGCCGGCTGGCGAGGACACGCGGCCGCTGCCCGAGCTGGTTCGCGCCGCCGCGACGGTCCCGGACGGGGTTCCCGAGCTTCCCCGGCCCAGGCCGGCGCGCTGGCCGGCGGTCAGTGCCGTCGGCCGGGCGCTCGCCGAGGGCGAGCCGCAGTTCGTCGTCCTGCGGGACTCGGCGTCCAGCGCGGGCGCCGCCGACCTGTCCAAGGCCGGCGCGTCGTCGGCCATGGCCCCGGCGGCGAACGACGAGCCGCGCTGGCCGCGCCGCGCCGGTGCCAGCGCCCTCGCGGCCGCGCCGATCCTGCGCCGCGGCCGGCCGGCCGGCGTCGTCATGTTGGCGACCCTCGGTAAACGGTTCGCGCTGACCGAGGACGACCTCGTCCTGGTTACCGAGCTCGCCGACCGCGCGGCCGAGGCGATCGACCGCGCCGAGCTGGCCAGTGCCGCCGCGCCGGCCGCGCTGGCGGCCAGCCGCCGTGCCGCCGCGCGGTCGGCCACGCCGGCGGGGCTCGCCGTCGTCGCCCGGCACCGTCCCGGCGACGGCGGGATGAGCTGGGACTGGTTCGACGTGATCGACCTGGGTGCCGGCCGGGCCGCGCTGGCGATCGGAAACGTCACCGGTGGTGACGCCGCCGCGGCCGTGATGGACGCGCTGCGCGCGTCCGTGCGGGCCGGGGCTCGGCTCGACCTGCCGCCGCACGAGGTGATCACGCTGCTCGACGGCGTGCTGGCCGATCTGGCGACCGAGCGCCGGCCGACCGGCGAGGCCGGCGCCGCGCAGCTGGGCCAGCCGGCCGAGGAGCCCAGCGGCGGCGGCGCGCCCGACCAGCTCGCAACCTGCATCTACGCCATCGTCGAGGCCGACTCCGGCCGGGTGACGCTGGCCAGTGCCGGCCACCCGCCGCCCCTCGTGGTCGCCCCGGACGGGCTGGTCTCCCGGCTGTACATGGAGATCGGTCCGGCGTTGGGCGCCCGCCGCGACGACGTGAAGGAATATGTGGTCCGGCTCGGCCCGGACTGGCTGCTGGCACTGTTCACCGACGGCCTGGTGGCCGGACGCGGGCGCGACCTGGACACGGGGGTGTCCCAGCTCGCGGGCGCGCTGGCGCGGCCCGGCGCCGACCTGACCGAACTGGCCGACGACGCCTTCGCGCTGCTCGGCCCGACAACCGACCCGACCCTCAGCCCTCCCGCGGGCCCGGCACCGGGCACGTCCGGCGCCTCGGGCACGTCCGGCGTCGAGGCGGACCGGACCGGCGCGCAGGAGCCGCTGGCCGTCGAGGCGGCGCTGGTCGTCGCCCAGCTGCCCGCCGCGCCGCCGGCCGGCGCCGCGGTCGAGATCCCGGTCGACGGCGGGGCGGCGGACCTCGCCACGGCCCGGGCGGCGACCCGGGCCGCATTGGCGGGCTGGGAGCTGCCAGCCGACGCCCTGGAGACGACCGTGCTGGTGCTCTCCGAGCTGGTCGGCAACGCGGTCGCCCACGGCCGGGCCCCGATCGACGCCCGGATTCGCAGGCTGGTCGACCGCGTCGTCGTCGAGGTCGCCGACGGCGGTGGACGGCTGCCCCGCCGCCGCCAGGTGGGCGTCGACGACGAGGCCGGCCGCGGGCTGGAGCTGGTGGCGACCCTCGCCGACCGCTGGGGGGTCCGGCCGTCTGCCGACGGCAAGGTCGTCTGGGCGGAGATCGGCCTGGCCGCGCTCACCACCGGCCAGCCAGGCTGACCGGGCCGGCGCCGCGCCGGCTCCGGGTGGGAACGGCGCCTGGTGGGCGGCGGCCATGCCGCGGGCGTCGCACCGAACGGTCCTGATCCGACCGGTAACGTGAGCGCCATGGCGGACACGATCGTGAGCCTCGACGCGGTGACCGTGCGGCGGGACGGGGCGGCGTTGCTGTCCGACGTCAGCTGGACGGTCAGGGCCGGTCAGCGCTGGGTGGTGCTCGGCCCGAACGGCGCGGGCAAGACGACGCTGCTCCTGGTCGCGGCCGGTCGGCTCTTCCCGACCGAGGGCGGGGTGGACCTGTTCGGCTCGCGGGTCGGCACCGTCGACATGCGCGAGCTGCGTTACCGGATCGGCCTCGTCAGCTCGGCTCTCGGCGAGACTCCGCCGGCGGACGAGCGGGTGCTCGACGCGGTGCTTACCGCGGCCTGGGCGGTCTTCGGCCGCGGGTTCGAGAACTACGACGAGGTCGACGTGGCCAGGGCCGCGGGGCTGTTGCGCCAGTTCGGCTGTGGCGCGCTGACCGACCGCCGGTTCGGCACCCTCTCGGAGGGCGAGCGTAAGCGGGTCGCCATCGCCCGGTCGCTGATGACCGACCCCGAGCTGCTGCTCCTGGACGAACCGGCGGCGGGCCTCGACCTCGGCGCCAGGGAGGCGTTGCTCCGTCGGCTCACCCGCTTCGCCGCGGACCCGACGGCCCCGGCGATGGTCATGGTCAGCCACCACGTTGAGGAGATTCCGGTGGGCGTGACGCACGCCCTGCTGCTGCGCGGCGGCCGGGTGGTGGCCGCCGGCCCGGTCGAGCAGACCGTGACCGCCGGGCCGCTGTCCGAGTGCTTCGGCATCCCGCTGGACGTCACGAGGGCCGGGGGCCGGTTCGCTGCCCGGCTGGCCGCCGTTCCGCCTCGCCCGCGGGCCGCCGCGCAGGCCTGAGAGCCCGCCAGAGCCGCTGTCACGGCCGCAACGACAAAACCGGGGCCAAATCCACTAGAGGCGGTCCAGAAGGGCCCACAGGCTCCCTGAGCCGCGTACCTGAGCGCCGATCGCGGTCAGCCGCGCGCCCAGCGCCCGGTCGGACGTGAAAACGAGTACGGGCGGCTCGGCACTCGCCGCGGCCGCGACGATCGCGTCATCGCCGGAGCCGGGCGCGTGCACGACTGTCAACGCCCTCGCCGGCGGCGGTCCAGCCGTGCCCGGCGGCGGCACGGGCAGTGTGGGCCGAGCGGCGCTGATCGTGCCCGCCTCGGCTCCCGCCCTGGCCGCGCCCTCCAACACCAGCACGACCCGGTCCGGCGTGCCGTCCAGCGACACGTGCCGCGTCGTTCGCCGCTCGGCATCCGGCGTCCCCTGCCAGCCGCCCGGCGCGGCCGGCCCCGCCGGCCCGGGTGGATCCGGCGAGGCTGGTTCGCTGGCGGGCGCTGCCGTCGCCGTGGGCCCGGTGTCGGCGTGCGGCGCGTCGGCCTCGGCTGGCTTCGCCGCCGGCGGGGCCGAGACGCCGGGGACGGCGTCGACGGGAAGCGCTGGTGCGCTGGGGACGGTGAGAAGGCGCAGAATCCGCGCGTGCAGACGGGCGGCCGCGCCCGGTCGGTCGCGCCACCAGCCGTCCGGGCGGCTCCCTATCACATTCGCCGCGTCAACCACCCAGGTGCGGGCCGCCGTCACCGGGCACCACGCCGGGACAGCGGAATGCGGCCGGCCATCCGCAAGGTCAACGGACCCGGGGTGAGCGTGCCGGCGAAAGGCCGTCGGCCGCGTCGTTCCGGTGGGCCACTGGTCAGGTTTCCGATTCGTGCCACGTCGCTCGGCCCTGCGGGCCGGCCGACGAAAGGCCGTCGCATAGCAGCGATGTTGGCTGCCGACCGTAGCGTGCCCGAAGCCCGCCGACACCGACGCACGCTCTTTGCCGCGCAATGGGCTCCCGCCGGACGCTGGCCGTCGCCCACCGGTGGCCCCTGGCCGGTGGCGCGCATGCGCGGCCGTGGCCCATCTGTCCCCAACGGCGTGAACTTCCGGGTCCGGGCGGGTGATTCCGTGGGCACGATCCGCCTTCTATCATGCCTGCGGCGGTGGACTGATTAGGTTCCGCTGACAGATCCGCCGCCGTGACGCCCTTCCGCGGGCGCAACCGTCGCACGGGCAAGCGGCCGCGAACCTGGAAGCCCGCGTTCGAGGTTCGATCCGAGCCGCGCCCTTGATGGACATCACACCCAAAGCTGAAGCGGCAAAGCGGGGGACCCGTCGATTCGTCACGGTGCCGTGGGCTCGGGCCGGTCCGTAGCGGCGGAGCCTGAATCGGCGGGACCCGTACGAAGCGCCGAGCCGCAGCCTTGATCACAGCATTACCGCGCCCGCGCCATGTGTACGGCTCTCTTGGTGGGGCGTAGCTCGACATGCGGACGGCGTCGCGTCGGCCCGACATTGCGGCGCGCGGGAAGCCGAGCCGAAGCGCCATGCGGCGATTCGGATCTCACCGGTACGCTCGCGTCTCGACGTAGCGGAGTCCGCACGCATCTGCGCCGACAGATCTGCGTCGACCGTGGAATCGGTGCTACCTCGGAACAAGGTCGGCGGTAGCTCGGCAACAAGGTCCGCCTGCCGGCTCGCCACCTCGAACCAGTCGCGAACGTTCCCGGTGTTCTCGTGGTAATAATAGACGCGTGAGTTCTGAGGTCCGCTGACCTGAAGGAGTTGACATGGCCCAGAAGACCATCGTCTCGTTGATTGACGATCTCAGCGGCGAAGAGGCCGACGAGACCGTCCGGTTCGGCCTCGACGGCGCGCAGTATGAGATCGACCTCTCCGAGAAGAACGCGACCAAGCTGCGTGAGTCGCTGGCTCCGTTCGTCGGTGCCGCTCGCCGTTCGGGTGGCCGCGCCTCTGGCGGCCGCCGCGCCGCCGTTCGCGCGACTTCTCGCCGTGCTGGTGGAACCGACCGTACCGCCGACATTCGTGAGTGGGCGCGCAGCAACGGTTACACCGTCAGTGACCGTGGCCGTATCGCGTCCAACATCGTCGAGGCGTACGAGAAGGCCCACTAGTTCGCGGGCGGCGCCGGCCGCCCCGCGGTCGGCTTCGCTGGACGCTGTGAACCAGATGTTGGCCAGGCGGGCGCTTCCGTCGACAATCCGTCGGAGCGCCCGGCCGCGGGCCTGGCCCCTGGAACGGCCGCCGACCTTCGCTGGCCACGAAGACCGGACGGATTGTTTGGGTTCGGTCGGCTTCGTCGGCGTCCCGCGGGCTGGATCTGTGGCGAAGGAGTCGTTCTTCGGCTATCCGCCACCCTGCCGCGGGGACGTCGACCGACTGGCGGTATGCCGGCCGAGTACCGGGAGTGTTGTTCTGTAAGGCGGTTTGCTGTTGGCCCGGGTTTGGGGATTGCCAGGGGCGGGGGATTGAGGTCGACTCCCGCCAGAAGCCTCCGGGGCTTGTGGGACACCGGCCGGACAGGTGCCGGCGCGATGGGTGCCCACCAGTTCCCGGCTGCGCCGACGCCGTCGCGCTTTATCAGTTTCTTACGGTTCGGGTGTTCGATGAGCTTTGTCGGCTTCGCCGTGTCAGGGTTCTTCTCCGGACGGTAAGGTTCGTCGGCACCGCGGTCGGTCGCCGGCGGATCTGCGTCACCGAGCTGTGACGGAGAAGGCCGGCTGGTCCGTTCGGGACCAGCCGGCCTTTTCTATGTGGGACAGGGGTTCTCAGGTGGGACGGTTCTCCCCTGGGCCCCGGGCCAGCCGCCCGCCGGATGACCGTGCGGGCGTGTGGCGCTCAGACGGGGCGGTACTGCCGCATCCAGTGCTCGATATCGCCGACCGTGCGCGGCAGGGCGGTGGACAGGTTGCGGCATCCGTCGGCGGTGACAAGGACGTCGTCCTCGATGCGCACGCCGATGCCGCGCAGTTCCGGCGGAACCGTCAGATCGTCCGGCTGGAAGTAAAGGCCGGGTTCAACGGTGAGCACCATGCCGGCGGTCAGGTCGGCCTGCCGATACGTCTCGTCTCGTGCCTGCGCACAGTCGTGGACATCCAGCCCGAGCATGTGTGACGTGGAGTGCAGGGTATAGCGCCGGTGCACACCCGCCCCGGGGGCTTTCGGATCCTCGGACAGTGACTGCTCGACGTCTGCCGGCAGCAGACCCCAGTCGTGAAGCGCGGTCGCAATCACTCGCATGGCCGCCCGATGCGGGTCGAGGTACGCGGCGCCGGGCCGGACGGCGTCGATTCCGGCCTGCTGCGCGGCGAGCACCACCTCGTACACCTTGCGCTGAACGTCAGTGAACTCACCGCTGATCGGCAGCGTCCGGGTCACGTCCGCGGTGTAGAGCGAGCGGCTTTCGACCCCCATGTCCAGGAGCGCGAGGTCGCCCGAACGCACCGGGCCGTCGTCCCGCCACCAGTGCAGCGTCGTCGCGTGATGTCCGCAGGCCACGATCGAGCCGTATCCGACGTCATTGCCGTCGACCCTCGCTCGCCGCCAGAAGGTTCCCTCCAGCCACCGTTCGCCGTTTGGCAGCCGGGCGGCGGCCGGCATCTCGATGACGCATTCCGTGAAGCCACGCACCGTCGCCGCGACGGCCTCCTCCAGCCGGGCGATCTCGTAGTCGTCCTTGAGCAGCCGCAGTTCCGAGAGCGCCTGGGCGAGCTCGCCATCCCGGCTGGGCCCTTCGGCACGGGATCCGCGGCGCCTCGGATAGCTGAGGACCGCGTCGTCGACCTGAGCGTCGAGACCGCGCAGAACTCGAGTGTTGCCTGGGGAGAGCCGGCCCAGCGCCGTCGGAAGCTCCGTGAGCGGACGGCATTCGATCTCCAGCGTGCCCGACGTCTCTCGGACGCCGGGCCGCGGGCCAACCCACAGTTCGCCGAGACGGTCGGTGTAGAAGGCCGGCGTCGACCGATCGGACCGGTCGGCCACGTAGAGCACCGCGTCGTGCTCGCCCGCCGGATTCGGCAGCAGAAGCAGAACCGCGTCCGGATCGTGGCAGCCGGTGAGCCAGAAGAAGTCGCTCCCCGGCCGGAATGGGTAGTCCGTGTCGTTCGCTCGTACCCGGAGACCACCGGTAGGTATCACGAGGGCATCGGCCGGGAACCGGGTTCCGAGCAGCGCGCGCCGTTTGGCGGCGTAGGGCGCCACATCGTCGCGCCGCCCGGACAGATCCGTCGGCGGCGCCCATCCGGTGGCCATGAACGCCCGGAACGCGGCGTGCGGTTCCTCGTCGTGGCTCGCCTGCCCGGCCGCCCGGCCGCCGTCCGTATCCGGCTCCGCCGCGTCCGTCGATATTTCGGGCAACGCGACGGTTTGCCCGGCCGGAGCCTGTCCAGGTGAGCTGGCCGAAACCTCGGTCGGCTCGGTGTTGGCGCCGGTCCCCGGCGGTGAAGGTTCGCTTTCGGCGAGCTGCGCACTCATGGGTCAACGGTAGGCCGAACGACCGGTGCGGCGCGGACCGCCCGGACCCGGCGCAGCCGCGGCGACGGCTTTGGACACGGTAGGTGTGCTGTTCACCGCGCGGACGCGCGGAACCTACGGAAGACAGGCGCGGGGAAAAGTCGCGGTTCCCGTGACGTCCACGTGGTCTACCGGGTCCGGACGACCTCCTTCCGCCCGCGCGCGGAGAGGATCACGTCACATCGCGTTTGTCCTGGGGCACGGGGGCAGCGCGATCGGCGCCGGCCGCCAGCGTTTGTGGGCGGGTAGCGGCCGAGCCGGCGGGCCCGATACGTCAGATGTGCGGGATCCGCCCGCGTTCGTGATACGCAAGGTGCGAAAGCCCGGCGATTGTCCCGTCGACCGGGTGACCACGGCCGGCGGCCACCCGCGGTCCGGCCGCTGGCGGCGCTCTGGGCCGGCGCCTGGGCGCTTGAACTCACCCCCCCGGGTATCTCCCCTGCCGTGTCAAAACATCATGATCGGGGCATCCCGGCGCCTCCGCGGGAAGGCATCCACCATGACCTGGCCTGACGAGCCGCGTCCGCGCGACCGGGAGGGGATTGCGGTACTCGACGGGACCACCGCCGCGCTGACCGTCAACCGGGGCACCAGCCTGGCCGACCTGGGGCCGCTGGCCCCACGCATGCGGGCGCTGGCGGCCGGCGGATCCGGCTTTGAGACGGTGCCGGCGACCCCGGCCAGGCGGTCAGGACAGTCGGTACTGCCGATCGACCAGGCGAAGCGTGCCGCCTTCCTGGCCCCGCTGCGCCCGGTGGGCAAGCCGGCCGCGGCTGGCGCCGGCGTGTCCGCCGGTCGCGTGGCGGTGCGGCCCGCGGCCGCGTTGGTCAGCCTGACGTCGGCCGCCCAACCTGCACCGCGGCGGATCGGCACGGCTCAGGCCGTGACCAGCGCTGCGACGACGGCGACCCCTTCGACGTCCTGTACCTACTGATCCCTCAGGGTCACGCGTTCGCTGCCGGACCGGCCGCCGGCGCCTCGTCGGCTGGCGACGCCGTCGCTACCCGAGTCCGCGTCCCGCCGGCTGAGGTGCCCTGGGACGCGGCTCGGCGCTGATCCAGCGCCGCGTTCAGCTCCGCGCCGAGGAGTACCGCGAGCGCGGTGATGTAGAAGAACAACAGCGCTGCCGCGGGCGCGGCGAGTGACCCGTAGACCAGCTCGTTGCCGAAGACCCGCTCGAGGTAGAGACGCAGCAGGTAGCTGCCGACCAGCCACCCGACCAGCGCGAACAGCGCACCGGGCAGTGCACGGCGCCAGGGCCGCCGCTGGGGGAGCGCCAGGTGATACAGCGAGGTCAGCATCGCCAGCGCCAGCACCGCGACCGTTGGCCAGAAGACCTGCTCGAGAAGAACCCTGACCACGGGGTGCTGTTTGGCGTGCAGAAGATCGGCGAGCAGACCCGGCCCGAGCACCAGCGCCGGCAGAATGATCACACCCGTGAGCACCTGAGCGATGAACAGCCGCAGGGCGACCAGCCGACTGCGGACCGCCGAGCGCAGATCCCGCTGGCCGTAGGCGATGGTGATCGTGTTGACGAACGTCGCCATCGCCGTGGAGCCCGTCCACAGCGACAGGATGAACCCGATCGAGATCACGTCGGGCCGGCCGTGGGTGAGGATCTGATCGACCGTCGGACGGACCACGTCGTCGACGACGTTGGTGGTCAGCAGATCGTCGGCGCCGCGCAGCAGACTGTTGCGAATGCTGTTCACGGCGTCGGAGCCGAGCGCGTCCCCGATATAGCCGATCGAGCCGAGCAGTGCCAGCAGCAACGGCGGCAGCGAGAGCAACTGCCAGAAACCCGCCTCGGCCGCCAGACCCAGTACCCGGTCGCGCCAGGCGTTCGACATCGCCCGGCCGGCGACCCGTCCTGCGTCCACCGCGTGCGCGCGCGTCGCGGCGGCCACCCGATGCGCGAACGGGGCCGCACCGGTCCCGTCACCAGAGGCAGGATCGCCGGGCTCGGGGGTGTCGGGGACGTCGTCAGGTCCTCCGGGGCGTCGATCGCCGTCCGGCCCGCCTTCGACGGCCGGAGCCGTCGGTTCGTCGCCGAGCTGGCCGTTCGTGCGGGAGCGTTGGCTGGTCTGCCCCTCGGTCCGTTCGGACTCGGGGGCCGCGCCGCCGTTCAGGTGGGTATGCCGATCGGCCTGGTCGTCGGCCTGGCGCGCCGCGGTGTCGTTCGAGTGCGGATCCTGATCGGTTTGCCTGTCACTGTGGGCCGGCTTGGGAGCCGCGCCGCCGTTCGACTGGGGGTGCTGATCAGCCGTTTGCGCAAACCCGGCATCCGCGGAGGGCACGCCGTTGGAGCCCGCGCCATCGGAGGTCCCGCCGTGAGAGGACGCCGGGTCCGATGCCGGGCCGCTGGTGGCCGCGCCGTCGGCGAGCGCGTCAACGGGGGCCGGGGGTCTGGTCTTGGCGTGGCGGCGGTCGATCAGAGGGTGCTCGTGGCCATCGGCCACCCACACGGGCGTCGGCGCCACCACGGGCGCGCGCTCGTCGGCCGTGGTCACGGCCCAACCGTACGGGCTGAGCGGCCGGCCGTTGTGGACGATCTACGGACTTGCGCGCCCGGCAGTACCCCAGACGTGCTCTCGTTACCCCAGGTGTGGATGCGGAGGGCTGACATTGGCGATCGCGAGTCCTCGGTCGGGCAATGTAGCTGGTCGACGATAGTTTCCACGGTTGTTCGTCGGCTTGGTCGGCGCCCCATAAACCCCGCTCTGCCTGCTGGACCGGCCCGCCAGAGTGGCCCGCTTCGGCACCAAAGTGGGAGCGCGGCCTCGGCTCGGGCCTGGTCACCCGCGGTCGGCGGCGGCCCGGCGGAGCCAGCGGGGCTCGATGGCGAGGACTCAGCGCGAATCGCGCCCCCGGGGCCTACGCGCACCGCGACTCCGCTCGCCCCCGGTCCCCGTCCCGCGGCGGGTTCCGCCCCGCGGCGCGCTCCGCTAAGCGGAACGCCCATCGCCGCACGCACGGTCGACCGGCCGGCATCCCGTCCGCCCGGCCCGGGTCGACGGGCAGCGGCGCCGCGGGTCAGGGGATCTGGACGGATCGGCCGGGCCCCGCCTCGATGCGATCGAGTCGTGAGACGGGAACGGCCGTCGAGCGGACCGGCGGTCCGGTGACTGCCGTAGGGAACGCTGGTGAACGCGCGGGCCGAATGGCGCGGGGGTGCGTTGGTCGCGTTGCGTGCTGCGGGGAGGATGTCTCAGGAGCCGCCGGTGGACAGAACGAAACGGGCCCGCCGGGGCCGCCTGTGGCTCGTGCCGTGGTGGGCACGAGCCACAGGCGGTGAGCCCGGCGGGCCCGTCTGCGTACCTGGGTCAGCTGCCGACAGTCAGCTTGTCGGACTCATCGTGATATTCGACGGCCATCTCGCGCAGCTTGGAGTCGTGGGACTTGGCATGGTGCCGGCAGAAGAGCAGGTCGCTGCCGCCGGGCAGGACGACGCGGACGTACGCCTGGGCGCCGCAGCGGTCACACCTGTCGAGGTTGGTCAGCGTCGGCTTCGTGGTAGTACCAGTCACACCTTCTCCAACTGTGTCCGGCGGCCAGACGTTCCAGCCTGGCCGTGTGATCGGTCCCTCACACTTCGCTAGGACCTCCGGCTGCGCGACAGGTGCGTCGCGCAGCGCCCGGTCATGCCGGCTGGAGTGGCGCCGTTGCGTCCAGGGCGGCCTTACCGCGTCCCGTTGGGTCTCCTGTGACCGCTGAGACCATCATCTTCGACCCTCCCCGGCGGTGCGCTCCGCGTTTCGCGGTTTCCGGGACTTCAGCCCCCTTTTTGGGATCTGGGGGTTTGGCCCCCGAGGGTCATGCCCACCTACGTGCGGCGAGCTCCGAAGACGATGTCATCCCATGCTGGCACCGACTTGCGCCCACGTCGACCGCCTCCCGCGCGTTCGCCGGTGCGGGGGGCGTTCCTCGGGCGGTTCGATGGCTGAGAGGGTGCATCTCCGTCACTGTCCGCAGTGGTTGGCCCGGGCGTCCTGTCCGGGTTCCTCCCTGTCGACTGCTCCGGCTTGTCCTGCTTTTCACCGGCTCGCGCGGCGGCCGCGGCGGCCGCGAGCCGGTTGCCCCCGGCGGCCGGCGTCTTCTTCGTCACGTCGCCCTTCGCTGGCCCCGGCCCGCCCGCCTCAGCGGCCGTGGATGTCACGTCGGCCGCCGGGACGGTGGCAGTGGGTGACTCCGGCGCGCCGTCGGCGCCAGGCTCCGGCTCAGCGGGACTGATCGCCGCGGTGGTGACGGGTGGCTCGGCCGCGCCGACGTCAGCAGGGCTCTTCGTCGCCTCCTGGCCGCCCTGTGCGACGGCCACGGCCGGAGCGGGGGCTGCGGGGGCGGCCAGGCCGGGCTCAGCGACGACGTCGGGTACCGCCGCGGCGGCGGCCACCGCGGGGCTGGGAACCGGCGCGGCGCCGGGAGCCGGCGCCACCGTGGCCGCGGGCGCGACCCCGGGTGCTGGGACGGCGCTGGGTGCCGGGACCGCACTGGGTGCTGGCGCGGCCGGGACATCGGCCGCTGGCGCATTCCACGGGGGAGGGGACGCCGGCCGGGCGGCTCTGGCCGAAACCACGGCCGGGCCGGGGACGCGTGGCGCGGTCAGCACCGGGTCGGCGACCGGGTCGGCGATCGGCAGGTCATCCAGCGGGTCGTCGCTCGGCCCGCCGGCCTGCGCCCGCTCTGCCTCGGGCCCGGGTACTACCTCGGCCTCGGGCACGGTCGCGGCGTCCGACCGGATCTCGGACTCCGGCGGAAGCGACGGGGCCGGGGCCGGAGCAGGGGCCGATGTCGCTGGTGGCGTGCTCGTGGCGCCCGTCGGGGCCGCCAGGGCGTCGGTGGGCGCCGGCGCCCGCTCGGCTTGGAGCGCGACGGGACCTCCCGACGCTGGCGGCGTCGGCAGACCCACAGCCGGAGTGCTCACGGCCGCCGCGCCCGCGGCGGGCGGGACGGGCCGCGGCTGGCGCGGCTGGGGGGCCGGCGGCGGAAGCGGGGGCAGGCCGCCGCGCGCCGCCTGGCGAGCCTGGGGTGCCATCGGCCGTGACCGCGCGGCGGCTGGCCGGGCCGGCGCTACCGGCGTACCGCGCGGCGGGGCCGTGGCCGGACGCGGCAGCGGGCGGCGGGCGGCCGGTGAGGGCGGGTCGAGATGGCCTTCCGGTTCGTCGAACAGGTCGGCATCAAGGCCGAGATCGAAGTCCCCGTCATCGGCTTCGGGCGAGCGGCGGCCATCGGCCGGCCCGGTAGGCCGGGGCTCCAGCGCGGGCGGCCGGGCCGGCCGGTGCGCGGCGGCCGGGCGCGCCGGACGGCCCGCCGGTGGCGCGTACGGGCGCGCCGGGTCGGGCTCGTCGAGTGGCGGCGGGAGCGGCAGGCCACCAGTGTGCTCGGGCGACCCCAAGCGGTAGGTCGGGATCGGGCCGGTCGCCGGGCCGTCCAGCCCGCCGTGGCCAGGCGGGTCGTCGAGGGCCGCGCCGGGGTAGCCGTCGGCGGTAAAGGGGGCGCGCTCGAACGGCGGCTCGACGAAGGCCGCGGCGCCGGCGTGCTCGGCCTCGTACGGGTCGGTGCGGAAGGTCGGGCGGCCCCCGTCGGCGGTCGGGTACCGCCCGGGCGCTGGCGGCTCCGGCCGGTAGCCGTCCGCTGGGAACCGGGACGGGCCGAATGGCTCGGGGCGCTGCTGGGCCGAGGCGTAGCCGGCCTGCTCCTGGTAGGGCCCGGACCGGGCCGTGCCGGGCCCCAGGTCGTCATGACCGGCTACGGCGGGCTCGGCCGGGTACTGGGCCGCCGGGAAGCGGGCGGCGGCCGGCTGCGGCGGGGCAGGGTACGCGGGCTGGGAGTGCGCGGGGAACGGGGCCGCCGGTCCCGGCTCCGGGTAGCTGGCTGCGGGGAACGGGGCCGGCTGGGCGTAGCGCGGGCGCTGGTCGGGCGCGAGCGTCGGCGCGGGCCGTGGGGCGGCGGGAGGCTGCGCGGGCGCCGCGTCCGCCACGAGGGTGAGGGCAGGCGGCCCCGGCCGGGTGGGCGTGCCCGTGAGCGCCGGCCCGGCGGCGGACGCCGCCGGCGGCGCGTCCGGCGGCTCGGGCGCCACCAGCGCGCGGGCGGCGTCGTCGTGCGGTCGGACGCGGCGGACCACCGGGTCCCAGGTCCAGCGGGCGCACCGGCTCTCCGAGGTGAGCTGGACCAGCCAGATCCCGTCCACCCGGCGCCAGGCGTCCCACTGAGCGGTGCCCGGGTCGTCCTGGCCGGCCATCAGCCGGGCGTCGACCACCTCGCCGAGCGGGCGGCCCGGCGCCCCGCCGGCGTCCTTCGGCAGCAGCGCGGCGCGGGCCTCCTGGACCACCCGGGCGCGTTCGGCGAGCACCGGGCCCTCGTAGCGCTCCACCCGCTCCACCGGGATGCCGGCGGCCCGGGCGACGTCCGCCGCGGTCTCGCCGGCCCGCAGCCGGGCCTGGATCTCCCGCGGGGTCAGCGCGCTCTCGGTCCGGACCTCGCTGCGCCGAGCCCCGCGCAGCGCGGCGCGTAGCCGGTCGTCGACGGGCACCCGGAACTGCTCCGCCTCGGATCGGCTGTTCAGGTCGGCGAGCACGAGGTAGCCGCCGTCCTCGCTGAGTGCGACCGCCCGCAGCTCGCGCATGGCGCCATCTCCTCCCGTCGCCTCGCCCGCGCCCCGCCCGACGCGCCACGCTTGACTCCGCCCAACCGCGATCCGCGCCAGACCGCGCGGCCGGCGGGCTGGCCCGCCGACATCGCCGCACATCGTCCCGCGCCGACACCGCGTTGACTGCCGAACCCGCCCAGAACGCCGAACCTGGCAGTCATGCGGGCGTGGGCTCGGTCACGGGCAGTGCGGGCGAGTCAGACGGACGAGGCGAGCGGGGAACGACGGTGAACCGGTGCCGGTGAAGGTCGGGCCAGCGGCCTTCTGCGGACGCGGCCCAGCCGCCTGGCGCCGTGCTGGGCGCCAATGGCATGGTCGCGTCCGCTTTGGCCGGCTGGCCCGTGCCGGGCACCGACACCCATAGTCTGCCGTCCTGACCGGGTCGCGGCGATGTTCACCCCGCAGTCCGGGCGTGTCGGGCGCGTTTTGGACCGCCGGGGCGGTCCGAGTGAGTCGGCTGGACGGGTCGTCGAGCGGGGGCGACCTGCCCGGGCCCCGCGGGAGCGACGAGGCGGGACCGGTCGCGTCAGGGTCGGCGGCCACCGGGTGGGCGGGTGGCCGGCGGGCGGCGCCGGACGGTGCGCGACGGGATCCGCGGCCGGCTCTGGTCGACGCCGACGGCCAGGGCGGCACCGACGATTCCCGCGTCGTTGCGCAGCTGAGCCGGGACGACCTTGGTCCGGACGGTCAGCAGGTGGAGGAATTTGTCGGCCTTCCGGCTCGCCCCGCCGCCAAGGATGATCAAGTCGGGCCACAGCAGCGCCTCGAGCGTGCTCAGATACCGGCTCACCCGCCGGGCCCAGTGCTCCCAGCTCAGGTCGTCGCGCTCGCGGGCGGCGTCGGACGCCCGGGTCTCCGCGTCGTGGCCGCCGACCTCCAGGTGCCCCAGCTCGGTGTTCGGGACGAGCTGCCCGTGCAGGAACAGCGCGGTGCCGATGCCGGTGCCGAACGTGGTCATCACCACGAGTCCCGGCACGTCCCGCCCGGCGCCGAAGGCCATCTCGGCCACGCCGGCGGCGTCCGCGTCGTTGATGACGACGACCTCGCGGCCGCCGAGCGGCTCAGCCAGCGTCGCGGCGACGTCGGTGCCCACCCAGCCCTTGGCGACGTTGGCCGCGGTCTGCGCCACCCCGCCGCGGATGACAGCCGGGAACGTCGCGCCGATCGGCCCCTCCCAGCCGAACTGGCCGACGACCTCGGCCACCACGGCCGCGACGGCGGCCGGCTCGGCCGGGTTCGGAGTGGCGAGCCGGACCCGGGGCGCGACCAGCGTGCCGTCGTCGATCTCCACCGGAGCGCCCTTGATGCCGGACCCGCCGATGTCGACCCCGAAGACCTGCATCCCGCTCCCTCCCGTGCCGGGTGAGTCTC